>Ga0307511_10000413_pt1 | contig 45654 bp, 39 predicted proteins | sample 13_EM_MG_FD_200266 | JGI IMG/M metagenome (GOLD analysis project Ga0307511, IMG submission 200266) | Populus trichocarpa ectomycorrhiza microbial communities from riparian zone in the Pacific Northwest, United States - 13_EM | ecosystem: Host-associated > Plants > Roots > Unclassified | place... | reverse complement strand
TTGGGTACACGTGCAGCCCAAGAGCTACCAGATTTGAAGTGTGCCAACCAGACTATTCGAGGAGCATAACCGGTCTTATGTCGTATTGAAGCTTTTTGGGAGATAGTAAAAAGGATTGGTTCTTGCTGAACTCGGCAATTGGGGGTATCGACATCACCAGCCTGGTTGCGCTATTATTGGGTATGAAGATCTCGAAATCTGCGGCCACTCGTAGAGAAAGATCTCGTCGTTAGGCTACGTCGTTGAGGTGTTCAATTAGCAACGACGCTACTTTAGCCCCAGCAGTCGTTTGATTGGCCCCAGGATCCCCTGTCACCCGCTCCCGTTACCAGGGTTCTTGCACCAACCATAAGGAATAAACGTGCAGCCCCAGAAGCAGCCTCAACATTTTGATACACGATGCACCACTCCTAACCTACCCTCAAGCTACCAATGATAGCGAATCTTGAGCCATGCAACCTACCACGTAGGCCGTGGTGGGGAGAAATCTCTACCATCAACTGTACCTCCATCATCCTGGGCTTGATTGACTCAACATATTCACTGTGGGTCGGTTTCAACCTCCAGAGGCACCCTGCGTTAGCCCATTGCTGAAACACTTCGCTTCAGGGGAAATCTGCTCCATTCTTCCTTCCTCAAAAGGCGCACATATCTAAGCGAGCTTATCACGCATTGCCACATTGCCACATTCCCGATACAGTACCCCGGCTTCTACCCCTTTCAATCTTCAATCTTTCCCATGTCTAGTTTTATTTCCCTACATTTACTCTTTTCATCAAGAAAGTCCCGATTGATACTCTAGTCTTATGGTTGGTTGATACCTTTGGTTTTTCCCGTGCCCAGACTCTCGCTCATTTTGCTTGGCACACGTTTCGGGCATTTTGAGAAACATATCTATACCAATTTTTTTAGATTAATATAGTACGCTCGAGATTCTCACAATCCGTGGTGTATTTGATGATTTCTGTTCAGGCCATAGTCTCTGCTGTGGTCTACAATGGCTGCAGCCAATTGCCCTGTTCTCTAGTGACATCGGCTCCACAGAGATGACAGGTACCTACCTAGAGCAGAGAGACGGAGCATCTCAGTACTTGCATGTGCTTGTGCAGATCTGCAGGAACAGAGTTTGCCCCAAACCACTATTGGGACTTCATAGACCCCGACCCCACTAGCCGAACAATCTTGTCTAGGTAGGTATTCGCTGCCACCACCCCCTTAGGGCGCAGCAATGAGGTGGGCTGGTTGACAACAAATAGCTGAACTCTTGAATGAGGCTGGCAGAGATTCGCTGAATGGTACCAGAATAGCTGAATGGACGGATTTTGAGTGAGTACAATGTCAAACACACTCTGCGTGCCGATCTTCTGTTACAGAACGTCCTTTACACAAACAAGACTACCTTAACACTGCGTACCCTCGTACAGGTATGAGTGGCCTTCCTCTATTTAATACCCTCTCTCCACCCTTTTCTTCATCTCCCCTTTCTTTCCTTCATTCTACAAGCATCTCTACATACGTTGAACGTATACTCCGTCTTTCACAGTATCTACTATCTTCGATTCCCATTCTCTTATAGACACCCAACGCTCCTTGGATTATCCAGTTTTCTTCTATTCCCACTACCCACCATTGTAGTTTTCTCCTACCTATTTCTGCAAGTAGAGACGATGTCTCACGGATTCTCGAAGATGCTTTCCTCAATACTCTCTTGCATGTTGTTCTTTTGCATGATAGACTCCGCCTTAGGGCACGTGCAAATGGAAAAACCTTACCCCCTTCACTCGCCAAACAATCCTAAAGACACCACTGGCCCAAAAGACTATGACATGAGCTCGCCCCTTTCACCTAGTGGATCAAACTATCCATGCAAAGGGTACAACAAGGACATCAGTGGAGTTGACTCCGTTGAGACTTATACCGCTGGGCAATCATATTCTATTACGTTTGTTTCCCCTATCACGATAGCAATTTACAAGTTACAAGAATTACGCTGACATGCCCTATTTAGTCTGCAGGGGAGTGCGACGCACATGGGCGGTTCCTGCCAAATTTCCTTATCTTATGACAATGGGGCCACCTTTAATGTCATTCATTCCATGATTGGTGGCTGCCCGCTCAAGACTTCATATGATTTCACCGTCCCTAAAGATGCACCAAATGGCAAGAAGGTTCTCCTTGCTTGGACTTGGTTCAACAAGGTCGGGAATAGGGAAATGTACATGAACTGTGCTGTGGTCGATGTCGTTGGTGGATCCGACGGCAAAACCTTGAATACACCGGAAATCTTCAGGGCGGACACCTTCGGAGGAACTTGCATCACACCAGAGGGCGTGGACTTTGTTTTCGAGAATCCTGGAGATTCGGTTGAGTATGGTGGAGATTATGCGACCAACAAGCCATCTGGGCCTACCCCGGTTACCGGATGCGCAAATGCTGCTCCTCCACCACCAGGCCAAAACCAGCCCGCCAATACCACCACTCAGCAAGGCCAGCCGATTGACACCACCACCCAGCAAGGCCTGCCAGCTACTACAAAAAATACCTATCCCACTACAATGCCAGCCCCAGTGCCAACAACTACGCCAACAACTCAGCCAGAGACTACCAAGCCAGAGACTACCACTATTGAGTCCCAGCCAACTACTCCACCAACTTGTGATGACCTCCAGATCACACGAATCGTCACGCAAACTATCACTGAGACCCAAACTGAAATGGTCACCATCACCAAGAATAGTTATAAGACCAAGCTGAGCCGCACGGTGCGCCCAACCACGACCCAAGACCTAGTCAACGTTGTCACGCCCACTAGTGAGCCATGTAGCAAGGCGGAGGCAATCCAATGCTACGGGGGCGGCAAGAAATGGAAATTCTGTGACGGCGCAGAGTGGGTTGATATGGACCTATGTGCAAAGGGACTTATGTGCAAAGACGGGGAATTGGTAGATGCTGTGAACCAATACTAATCGATGATATATTTTGAGAATATGTCGCTATTTTTGAGAGCTTGCTCCTCAGCCACTCGTTTCAACTTTCAAGCTTATATTTGTGTTTTCCTCGGCATAATCTTTTTTTGGCATACCTTTTATGGCTTGACGAAGATGACGATTGCATATACTCTTACACAGTTCCAGGCGCTCCTTTACTTTATACGGCTGGTTACGATATCATTGCCCGTTGGTTTGAGTGTGGATGCAACTCACCTCGGTCTGCAATGCAGGATTACTTTTTAGTTTTTTGTGTTTATTTTTGCTGTTGAGCTGGCTTCCAACTATTGGTTCAGTTGATCTGTGTTCTTTTCTCTATACGCTCTTGGAAACTTGCTTTGGAACTCGAAAATGGGAAGGAACGTGACGCGCATTGGGAAATACTTGGGATGGTTAGGGTGTTTTAGGGCGTTGGGAATGGCAAACTTTGAGTACTGTAGCTACATTGACCAAAAAAACAAGAAAATAATTATGCAAAATTAGAAAGAGGCAGTATTAGTGATACCTCGTATTGATTCTAAACGTATGGCTGTCTGGATTGGAAACCACCTATGAGAGCGCACTATAAGACATAGCCAACGAAATTTGTCCCATAATATACCATGACCCTGGATCTAGATTTGCATTGGGCATTCTCCTAGAGTAGTTTTCTGGTTCTGTAATTAGACGGATCTAGTTCAGTGCATCCAAGCGGGGTACCAGACTGGTTCTCTAGGAAGCTTTTCCAAATTTTTGTCTGGGCTTTTCCGATGGTCAGAGCATGGGGGCTTCAGAGTTTGCTGCTATATTTTCTTTAATCTAATATGTACTTTAGCCAAATGAACTGGGGCCCTTCGTTATCATTCTGGTGCAACCAGACTATTCTTCCAGAATCAGATAGGAAGACTTCAGGGTAACGTACTCTGCCAGTCAAGTCGTTATCCAAAGCTTATTTTGGAAGTCTTTGTTAGAGTTCCTATCTCATCTAGTTCCCCTAGTCTGGTTTATTGTCACCGCCAAATGGTTTATCTAAACCCCAGAATACTACCTTAATAGTTGCAGCATTACTCTGTAACTATTCCAGTTACCCTGAACTCATAAGTTAGTCCAATCAAAATCGGAACCTTGTCTTGTGCTATCACAAGCCGTGTAATAATTATGCCAAAAATGTGGCAGATAATGTGTATCGGAAGTATCATAGCCTCACCTTGACGGAATTTGAATTTTGCACATCATTACCTCCCAAGTATCTATGCTGGCGCAGGTAATGGGGGTGGGCTAGGCGAGTGTGGGGGTGGGTTAGGCGAGTGGGGGGAAGGGAAGAGGTCGGAGAAGGATAGTATGGTTGAGAAGGAGTCTACCTGGTCCGACCTGAATCTGCTTAGTTCAACTGAGCCTCGTTGTTCGGCTGATCATATGTTTAGCTGTTTCTGAGCGTCGATTATAGATTGGAGTCGCGTGTATTGGCAGTCATATGATGTACGGTTGACTCAATCTGCTAGGCCAAGCCATACACATCCAAAGCCCTCTAGATCGTACATACGCCCACCATCTGCTTCCGGCGTTTATTAGAGTAATAGGAATATAAACCTCCTCCGTCAATCTCTGCAGTCAATCTCTTCACCTGCTTTCTTCACGCTTCTCTAACAATCTTCAAAACGCAACCGGTGAGTAAAAAATTACAAGGCAACCGTCCTCGATCTGCAAAGATGAGATGCACCTACTAGGATAACCAAACAATGTGAGCGCTAGTTAGTGATATGATCATAAAGGACTTAAGTACTGTACGCCCGCTACAGTAGCCTTGCGATCATTTCAATTGTTACGGTATAAGGAACATGATACCTGTATGCAGGTCAAGATATCGGTAGACAATGACTCTTAGAGACAAACAATAGCGACTGCTTTGTCTTCTTCCTCGGTGCCAAGTTTCTCATACAGTCTGGTCAAGTAAGTATAAGCGTGCATAAATCTCCTATCCTTGTCTAGATCCGTTAATTGCAAAACCGAATGCATATGCTGTGTAATACATTACAAAAGCATAACTAGTGGGCAATTCGATTGGCATTGAAAATCAGTCTATACCCACCTTAATATACGTAGCCTATAAGCTTCCCAATCTCCAAGTTGTTCCACATGAGGTGGCTCATGTACAAACGCGTGATAGATCGGCCCAGGTCTATGTGAATGCTCATCAGGTAGATGGATCCCCAACTCCCCACCATCCCCACAACGCCCTAACCTCGATTTCCTAGTCATACGCATCTCAAGATTAGGACATTCCCCTCGGGTTTCCTAAAAGGTCTGGTTCCAGGGCTTGTGGATCTCTGAAGATGCCTATCTTGACCGGAATGGTCTAAAGTACATACTGTAAACCGGAACGAAGACCAGGGGGCCGTCAGTCGAGGCCCTGCCATCAGCATATACAATTTCATGGGTTTTGTATGGTGAAATTGAGTCTTACTTTCAAGTTTTTACGGTATTTGAGGGTATACGCAGCCTACAGGAAAGCCCACTTATACTGTATACATGGCCCTAGTAGCAGTTGATCACTACGCAATTGCGCCAACTTGACTCGAGTCCTTATTCGTGGGCCAACCCAAGTTCATTGATAGGTTAGTCTCCCGGGCCGCGGCCGAGGCCAGTCATGAGAAATAGAAGGTCTCTACCTGCTCTGGGAAGCAAGAAAGTTCGATACAATTCAATACCACAGGCCTGATACATGGCGCAGGCACCGTCTGGTCAACGACTAGTCCTCCACATTGGACCACACATGCTAGATGTATACGTACATACATGTAAAAAATGTTGAGACACCTGCACCATTGCAGCTGTCCAGGATGATTACTATGTACCAGGTAGGTCAAGATATGCACCATTCCTATACGACTGCAACCTCACAAATTACTTTGACGGAACAGTATCCTACAAGGCAGAGAGGGAGGACAATCCCTACCACCTTGATTTGTTGAAAGAGTCAATTGTTGTTTGAGAGCCCATCTATAGTAGGCTCTATATGCACCTCAGGAACCTTTGATAATGCACTCTTGGAGCTTGTATTCTTTCTAAACCTGGCTTACAGGCGTCGGCTTGCGTTTTACAGTACATCTGGGCCAGGGCCGGCAGCCCGCGTCATTTGTGGACGCATGTCATTTTGAGGAACTCGAGGCGCTTAAGCTTATCGAACCGCAGCACTGCTTTCTACAATCTCTGAGAATCTGCAGGACCATCGTGCTCACTGTTTGGGGGGGTGGAGCAGAAGAAATCTCCCCCGCACCATCATCACTGGCCAGTGGATTTTCTATCCGTGCGGGGGGATACATATTTACTAGTATGAATAATTTATATATCTTTGAGAAAGCCAACCAAAGTTGCAGGAGCAACTGCCCATTTACACATTGCATCAGCTCCAGCATTCAGGCTGACCCCAAACCTGTTCGATGAGGCATAGGTAGGCTACCTCTGCTTGTGCACTTGCGCAATAATGATCATAATTACCTGCAGAAATATTTTGGCCTGAATCAATGCAATGCACGCAACCCCGTACATCAACGCTGTACCAGTCGAATTTTTTTGTGCCGACGGCAAATAGAAATGAAAAGCATCTGTACTAAGCATGCAAGCTGGCTTTAACAAACTTCTGGGAATCCACAACTGGCTGGCCGCGGCGGGCCATATGTATATATGTAGATATCCAGTTCAATTGCAGACCCCTTCTTATTGGATACCTTTGGGGCAGGAAAGCCAATAAGAGAGGCTATCCAATAATGGAAGGGGCAAAAGACGAAAGCAACATGCTTCTGACTTTGAGAAGCTAGACCCGGAGTTTACCTAACAATATAGGAGGATATCCAATCAGGAGGGTCATACATATAAAGGTTCGACTATGCTTGTCATGCAGATGGCCAGAGGTCTGCGAGCTTGCATGAATTCCACGGAATCATCCGTGTATTCGGTTTCATTGTAAAGTCCCACCTCATACCAACGAAAATTGGGCCAAGGCCCAAGTCGAAAACCTTGATCTTAAGCTTATCTGATTCCTAGTAAAATGGGCATTACTACTTGTGGGCAGATTGATGGCCTGAACTCGAGCTTTGAAGCCTTGGGTTTCACTTTTTGATCAGGGCCAGTTTTCACAATGCATCAGTTGATAAAAACTTCAAGTGCACGTGAATTTCTTTCAGACTTGGCACCCTTCACAAACCCTAAGCCTGACTGCGCATGCGTCATGTGTCAAACCTGACTGACCATGGGGGTAACCAGACTAGGGGTTAGGGGGTACGTACATAGGTATTTCAAGGAACAAGTTCCCAGGAAAGCGTGTCCATCCGGCCTGATTCATACCAAATCCGAAGTCATGGCAGCTCGAAACCCTTCGCTTTTGTGGGGGCTGATCTACAATTGGACAGCTCATCACCTTGCCAAAAAAAAAAAATAAAATAAAATTTCATCGCTTATCGCTGATGTTAATTGATTCTAGTAGATTCTCCAGCTTTTCTTATCTGTGTGTGTGTGTAACGGGACATCTACTATTGTTACGGAATGTTGATGAACTGGCAGTTCAGTTCGCGAACAAGCTAAGAACGAAATCGCAGGGGATACCTAGAATTTGAGAATCGGATAATTTTTTCCTCTAATAGGTGATTTTGGGTGGTAACAGTGTCACCGCCGCTGTTACAAGGGCACTATATAGACGATAAAGGTGCTCCTGAGTGTTATCCACCGACCCGCCTGAGATGACAGATAATGCATATGTCGCTGTGCATGCGCTACCGGTACCTGAAGGATCAGAACCACAAGGGACGTAAAATCTAATGCCGGTGTGTAGCAGGTCCGATAAGCATTCAGTCTACAATGAAAACTCGGTTGGAATCAGAGTAAGAGTTTATGGTAATTATTACATACCAATATTTATTCTTTATTTAGACTACTTAACATTACCATAGTGGATTAATTCGGGCACAAGTATATATAGTCTGGTTGGCACAAGCTCTCGTAGAGAAGTATATACAGTAAGTATGCATACACAACAATTGGGTTCTGTTTAGCAATACGAACCGCAGCAGTAATATCTAGCTATTTCAATTTGTACCGCGACACAAGCGAGCTGTAGCCAGAAACCAATCTCGGCTGTATAGAGATTTTCCGTTTCATCTATGGTTATTTTTCTTTGAACTAGTATAGGTACAGTACCTATATACACACTTTGTTTGTGGATGAATGCGATGCATACCGCACAGGGGCTATATTGGCATTATGTACCGCGGGCCGATGCATGGCCAAATAAAACATGGGAAACAAATAAAGGCATACCAAAAAATATGTGTTCCTGGTCGAGTCTCCGGTTGGTGGGTTTCACAACAGGCTAGTGCCGAAACTAGGTGTGGATTAACCGAAAGTGAGTGACGTAGGTAGCTGGCGGATGAAAATTCTTGGAAAGCAACTGCGCGTCCGCAAGTATGCAAATATGCACACGCACACAGACAGTGATCGTCCTGATCATCTCTTGGACATCAAGCACTGACATGAGCATCTTACAGGTGAATTGAGTCGACGCTGTCCTCGACGGACCTAGGGCACGAGAACAGCAGCGACTGACAAGCGCTTAGCCTAACCTGCGTGTGGTGTGTGACCTGAACCAACCAGACCTATTGAACCCCATCCACCAGCGACAAACTCATTACCGTTGACTATGAAAAAGCCCAACATCGACACTTTCTTCCACCTCTTGAAAGAATATATTTATCGTGATGGTGTGGATCCACCAAAAAAAATTTCGTGGCCAGTACACTTTAATAACCGGCCTCGTCAGGCAACAAAACGGAGTGTCGTTTCAACCGCTACTTAACTAGTGTGTGTGGTGACGGCGGTTGCCATAGAACATTCCTTCTGGGCGCCAAAAGAGTTATGAGGATCACACCCTCTTCGGGAATTCGAACTTTGCCTGACTCATTTGAGTAATTTGCATCCTAACCTTCCCGCCGCTTTTAAAGTACCGTATCCAATGATTTTGCGCTAAAAATAAAACACTCTGAGGAAATGAAACATTTCTCCATTATCGAGAATAGAAGTGGTTGTGAGAGTCGTTTTCAATATCAGACTGTGGTGGTAGAATTCCAGCAATTGCTTGACAGTGTTTGCGTAGGGCTGTGTGACTCCTCTTTTAAATCTTTCGTCAGGCTGCAGCCTGCACAGCCAATGGACGTGTCCAAGACCCAGAGCAAGCATTGCAGCAATGCCACTCAATCTGGCATTACCATCAATGATATCACTCATAGTCTTCGCTGATGTGAGGACCGTGGCTGAACAGCTTGGAGCAAGCTGAAGGCGCTGCCATTTTGATTTTCCCCTTTTTCATCTCGGAAAGGGCCATATTGGGCTCAACTTCGGAGTGCTATTTTCTTGTCGCACCGTTCGCATCCTCGTCAACATTGCCTGAAACCCGAGACTTGGTCGCGAGAGGAAAAGTTGAGAAGCAAGGAAGTAGTCAGAAAAGCAATTATATTGTGGACCCTCATCCTGGTCAGATCCGTGCGCTCCACCATGAACCATGTCTTAGTTTTATTGTGTGGGACTGCTTTCCTTGCTCATTGCCTGAGGAAGCAGGAACCAGGCGCAGCCAGGAGTGCTCGAAAGTCCTATCCATTGGAGACTCGAGTGCGTACGTTCTCCGTGACAGATTTGTACGTGTGTGGCTGACCTGGTTGGTGCCAGACTTCGGGGAGGCGAGGTCCAGAGACCGCCAAGTTCCTGGGTTTGAAATTCATTCTGCTCCTAACGGTTGGTAAAACCTCAAAGCCCACTGGACTTAGTCTTGAAGGTAATTGATGGGTGTACCTGAGCGCTGTTCTGAGCCTAAAGAACCGATCTTAATCTCCAAGACACTCTGAATAAAATACCGCACCACACTTGAGTGAAAACTTTTTCCGTGACTTTCATCAAGATCCTTACTCCGAGGACCTTTGAGGTGGGTAACAAGGAACCAAGATTGTCCCTGATATGTGGTTTGGTTGGTCGATTGTGGCGGCCGGTAATGGAAGGAGTTGTTTCTGTGGGATGATAGGATATACTGGATGTTTCAGTCGCAAATTTTTTTAATGAACAGGTCTGGGCGAACGAAGTGCAAGAAGTTTGCTTCGTGTGGGTGGACCGTAAAATATTGTTGAGGGTTTGCCTTGAGGAAATGCCAGTGTAATCGGCTGTCTGATAATGTCTCGGGAGTCATAAGTCTAGTACACGAGGGTTGTGCAACTAGATTAGGGTCATCGTGACAATATCACGTCACAACTCGAAATCATAACATATTGGAAGTATTCCAATAGATGGATACGTATCAGTCAAATTCATTTAATAATACATTAGTTCCGCCCTCGTTACTAGTAACAAAAGAAAAAGGAAATCCTACGAGTACAATCTAGCTGGGTATATCCTCCTCTTATGCCAATAAATCAAACAAAATCGCACCCATCCAACCTTGCACACTTTCCCACTACTGATGCCCCAATTTAATAATACCAATATCCTCCCTCATCCTGTACCCTATCCCTCCCTACATTACTGAATAGCCCTGCCCTATGAAACTCTTGCTAGAATCCCACTTATCCTCTTCAAGAAAAAAAAAAGGAAAAAAAAGAAACGGTATCAAGTAAAATAAAAGACAACAGATAGGAGATCCTCGATTACCATAGCAAGCCATAAGTAGTTCCACCTTTTCCACGTATTAGTCGACAATTCTTCCTGTCCAATATTCGCTGTCACTGATGACACACAATAAAAGAAACCAAACCACCACCCCCATATGCAAATAGAGAAAAATGACTTTTACCTAGACGCAGATGAACGTGCAAAACTTTTCCAAACCTGCGAGGAACCGTAAGCCAACTGAAAAAACCAGGTAGAACTGAAGCCAGGAAATAAACAAGTAATAATACAATACTACCTTATTAGGCGACATGAATTAAATAGAAAGCAAACTTTTGATCATCTTGTCAGAAACAACGAAAGAGACCAATACCTGGTAAGAAGCCTGATGTGAAAAAATAAAGGAAACCAATCCAAAAAAAAAGGAATTAAAGACATAAAATTCAAGTGATACGTAATGGGAATGGAGTAGAGTGAATATTTTTTAAGGGCCTTAAGACTCCTGACCTAAGCGTCTGGCCTTCTGAGGATCTCCTCGCAGTTGATGTCGAACCGTTCGCACCATGTCTTACCACCTCTCATCAATTTCTCGGTGTTATCCCACTCCTTATCCGCATTGAACATAGCATCGACAAATTCGGCACCGCTCTTTCGTCCCATTTGGATGCCCTTCTCACAGCTTTTTGCTCCATTCCACATATACTTCTCACATGCGCTTAGGAGGGTCTTAAGCTTTTGCCAAAGCCTCTCACCGTTGTCGATAAAATCGTTGACAATCTCCTGGTTCTCCTTCCTGGTGATAAGAGTGTAAAAATCGTGTGCCCGTTTGAGTTTACCACTGAGAAGGATCAGAAGCTCCCACAGCTTACCAGCCACATCTGTCGCTGCGTGAAAGCGGCCATGGTGGAATTTTGTCCAGTTGAATATCCATTCTCCGAGAGAATTGGCATCGAAGACACTCCCGAGAAGAATGATGGGACGTTCTTTGGGATCCCAGTTCTTGAGACTGTAGTCAGGGGGGATACCGTGCTTGGCTGCTTCAGTACGATGCTCCTCAGGATCAACTGTTGGCGCATCAGGCCCTGTGGTCTTGGCCCTCCTTGCAGTAGGGCGAGGAGGTGAGCGAGGCGTACCCTCGCCCGCAGCCCATGTAGACTCACGCCTATGGCTGCGAGCAGAGCGGGTACGATCCCTTGGTGGTGGTGATTGGGGTCCAGTATGCCCAGGGAAAGGTGTGAACTGTTACAATTTGCAATTAGACCCCTCCTATCAAATGGATTGCAAGGAATATACTTACATAGTCAGATTGAGGGAAGCTTGGCATGTAAGAGAAGAATGGCGGTGCGGCGCCATGAGCTCCGTGGGAAGTTTGCGGTGGAGTGTGCAGTGGAGTATGCATGTAAGCCGCGCCTGCTCTGGTATGTGGACGTGGTGGTGGTGGGGTCGCATAATCACGAGAACTAAAGTCAGTATGTTCATGAGTCGCAGCGCGTCTTAGGCCAGGGAACTCTGCTGTGTTGTAATCATGACTCCTTCGGCGAGAGTGATGGGGAGCTCTTGGGGATGGTGCTGGGGTTGGAATTGATCCAGCACCACTGTATTCATAAAAAGGATGAGGTCTAGTACTCGCAAAATTCTGAGGCGGTGGTGTGGAATAATATCCATATGAGAATGGATTTTGAGGGTATGGCGAGGTTGGTGGTTCGAACTGCATTTTGGCGGAATTAATTAGAAGATGTATTATATCCCTTCTTTTCCTATCCCCCCGTTTTGCGATCTATAAGTAGCGGATTGCCCGTGTATGGTTGGCTGTGCTGTGATATTCAAGGATAGCCTGCTTCTATGTATTGGGTCATAGGATTTCAACCCGAAAGTCGTTGAATTCGCCAACTTGACTGCTTGAGGATTCCGTGGGGCAGGGTCTTTGATAATCGTTCTATTTGAGATCCGCTGGATTGGCGAATGCTGCACGATGATGAAGTTGGAAAGTGATGTCGAGAGGAGATCGAAAAACCTTTCGAGACTGCGAGGGCGTGGGGCTACCTTATATATAAGCGCAGCAAGTGCAGCTCCCACATTTGTGGCCTACCAACTACCTAGCCCAAGACACAAGCTGTATCACTTTGGCCCCTGGTGAAAGGACCACTCACCCATGCAACTGCATGGCTCAAAGCAATGCAGCATCCTTACACACACCCCTCCGAGTCCCACCCAGATTGGTCGCCGCTTTTTCTCAACTCATTTCTCATTTTTCCAGGGTGGTGTGATACAAGTGGGTGGCCAGTGATAATAATAATCCGACTGGGCCGAACAGCTAATGTGAGCTTCCACTGAATAAAAGAGCAAAAGAGAAATAATTGTCAGCTCGAAAGTCCGCGCTTAAGCTTCCAGACCCCCGTGGTAGGGCAAAGGCTCACTTAGCAGCTTCCATATTATTCCAGTTCCTTCGACGATTCCCCCGCTTCAATGGGCGTAGGCCGGTGTCATTGCACACGCATTTTTATCGATGTATGGGCTCAGCCACAGCCAGGAAGTGGGTAGAGGATGGCGCTGGTTGGGCTACCGGTAGAGCTAATATTAATCTTGCAAATAGGCGGTGTGTTTGAGGATGTCTGTCCTGAAATATGCGCCCTGGGTTTTTATTTCATTACTCTCGCCCAGAAGATTGGATCCTACCGGACGTCGAGATAACCAACCGTGGCCGTCCTGGAGCCCAACAGTTGTGAAATTCGTTTCACTTTGAGTCATTTTGCTCCCAATATTGGAAAGTTGGGATGATACTAATTTGAGTGAGTATTAAGCAATCTCCATCTCACAAGGAAAAATTTTCCCCATATGCGTAAAGACGTAGCTGTAAGTTGAGGTGTGTAGAGTACGTTGTGTCAGATGGGCGATGACGAAAATCCAAGCCCAGTCAGGTCAAGGAGGGGCAGTAGAATGGGGTTTGCATTCCTTGCTCTAGATTGCCCTACAAACGGACAACTCAGCCAACCATTGTGAGGTACATGATGGCTAGCGACGCAGCTTCACCTGGTACTGGTACCTAAGTTGACCCTATGGCCTCCCATAGCATCTGATGTGCAGGTTTTCTGATGGAATATTGCATAATTGACAAACTAATGTGGCCAAGCGTGATGAGAGTCCGTGAGGATACCCTTACAACTATCCAAACCCCTAGTACTGATATAGCGGTCTCTGGACCTAGGGAATCAGGTTGACTGGGGCTCACTAGAAGCCCTTCATTTCCCCTTGTATATAGAATGACTTCACGTTCTAGGCTTTGCTGCGGCGCTTGGGACTGGTAAATAATTCTCTCCGTGACACTTTGCTACGGATGGCATCCCAGCCGCTGCGTTCTTCAAGGTAACAAATCTAAAGGGATATCACATTCATTAGAAGAAAATGTACTCACGAAACCACCATAGCTAGAGCTAAACGCCTTTGTCCAACCTTCGATCTGCGCATTTGAAGCAGAGGCCTAAACGGATATAAAAATATCTCTCGGGCTTCATCACCGGCACGTATTGCAATGCAGTCAGAATCGACATCATATGCCTTGCACAAGGGATCCCTACGAACATATCAATATATCCACAGGAAGCCCGAAGACTAATGCCAGGTTAATAGTAATATGGCTGTGAGTCATAAAAAGCCTTCTGAGGCCATCAGCAATGTTTGGGAAGCCCTGAATGGCTTCATTGTTTGCATTACTCCATTGTCAAGCTGTTCTGATGCCCATGGTTCCAGATTCAGAGTTTTGGAGTCGTGCGAAGCTACTCCATTTGCAGATTTGTATGGGTGCTGGGGGGGTCGTTTATTGTTGCTTGAGATGCGCTGTGCTAGGTTGCCATTTCCTTAGCCTCGTACCTCGTTCTCTTTGCTTATCGATATATCGGTAAGTGTGCCGCCAATTACCGGTACCTCGTCCCCACAGCCGTCATTTCGGTTCAGTTTGTTAGCTGTCGAAGCCACGAGAACAGGGCTGTCGTAGGCGATGCCGTGGGCAAGGCTCAGGACGTTCCATGTAGTTACCGAGTCCTTAACCTTCTAGTGTTCTCTTATTATGCGCGATCCCTCTTCGAGGAATAAGCTAGCTTTATCTGTCCATGTTCTCTTGCAGATCATTGGCCTCCACTTGATATGTCCCTGCAGTGAGGCTCATTTAACGTCTGTTTTAGATTACAGTGCAACTGCACAATCTGATCTCCTAGGTCATATAAGGCTTGCTGAACTGAGTGATCTGGCTATGCATTGTGGGCAGGGCTGGCTATGCCGGGGTGCCGCTGTGTGGAAGGACGTACTATCGGAATGTCTACAGATAATTGTCTTGCTGGCGTTGACGTTAACTTTAACCAGGCAAGACGTTTCATGGCTATCGTGCCGACATCAATACCTAAATTCTATGGGATATATATCTGTACCGACCCCTGGTGCGCCAAGCTGACTGTGCACTTAGTTAGAACCTACCGGTGCCAAAGCAAGCAACCAGACGTCACTTTTGATATCAATGCGCACTACTTAGACTAACGTCTGGGACTAGCTAGTCTCGGGTGCCGATAGTCTGGTTGGCACAACCGCTCCTACTAAATCTTACCGGTTATAAAATCTTCCCGATAGGGACAACGGATTATGTCGGGAGCGCCAGGCACGGCAGTGTTGTTTGAGAGAGTAGCCTCGCTCCTGTAGTTATTCTCTAGTCTGGTTGTTATTCTCCACACTTGCTACGCCAAACATCCCTCGGAAAGATGATAGCTATTAGTCAGTTGGTACATCCCCTCTGAGAGGCCTACAATCACGTCGATGTGGACTGTATATGTGCACACATATACGGTATAATTTTGGCATACCGCGTAGGAGCGGATTAGACTGGGCGCCGTCATCAGGAAAATATCACCAAAATATTTTTATTGTGTATTTGGTGGAATTCAGTGGCGTCCGGGCGTATTATTGGGTCTCCAGCTGGCGCCCGTTATATTGAAAGTTTGTCTCCCGAGAGGCATGGGAGACAGCCGGGAGACAGCTGGAGACATCCAGGAGACACCGAGAGACACCGAGAGACACTAGAGGCACTAGAGCCATTCTCAAAATATGTTCCTGATGACCGTCCTGCTATCGCAAGGGTGGTATATCTCCACTATGCTCTTGTTCTCCTCATGCTGCACCCGCAACTTCTTATTATCCATAGTTTGAAAAGTCTCAATGCTAATGTACCGCTAATATTATCTAGATTGATGGTACACTCACGGTTTATATCAAGAGCATTCAGTCTTGATCAGGAATATCATCGCGACCAGTAAGTAAACCGCTCTTACGTAGTTCATGTGGGGTCCCACGGCCCCGATACTGTGATAACAAAATGGGGCCTTTTTTCTATAGTAGATATCAAGTACGAATCGAGCGTCTGCACTGCTTAGACATTACGGATAGCCACAAAACCCCCCATAGTACTGGTCATAATATCTATATGATATCTATCAATCAAAATAACCTGCGTTATCCTGTTCTGATCATGTCGTACGATTGCCGCTATCAACCAAGCTACCCGCAATGGTGGGGGTGACGAGGCTAATCGCGGAGTGCCAGCAGCCAAATAATTGCCGGAATCATGATCAGCCCTTAGTCTGGCTTGATCAGTTCTTTAGAGTACTCGGGCTAGTACCTTGCGCGTATGTGCATGCAATTGCAATTGTATAGAGAGCGGCCTGTGCCAACCAGACTAGCAATTGTATTGGATCTAGAGCACTACCGGTACTCGATAAACCAGGCTACTACCCGATTGGTAGTCTGATGACCCGATTGGGAAGTACAGGCTACTTGTCTGGTTAGCAAAGGCACGCCGAGCGACCACTTGTCGGAGAGCTTCCAAGTTCGAATTCGGGATACATATAGCTTTACTGAAGGGCAATTAGGTATGTGGGGTCTCATGAAACCAATTACAAGCCTGACCCTAAGTAGCAGCACTCTCGTGCCGCGGACTGCTCTTCGCTCTTTTGGGGCCTTCTCCAGTCACACTCAACATGAAGTTATTATTATCCATGGCCGGATTATGATAAGAGTTAATTGGCCTCGCCTACCTAGTCAGGCTTGTTACTAATCGACCTTGTACCTAGTCTAGTTGCAATTAGTCTATCTAGCTACTACAAGATACACCGTTTCGAGCAGGTGTGGATAAGAAGGAGGGCCGGGTCGAGACTAGAGGGTAAGTAAATATCAAGATCCTTCGTGATAGCTCACGGTTAATCGGTATCTCAGGTGATATGTCGGCAATCGAGGGCACTTGGAGGTTTGGCAGCTATTGTGATAAAGGCTACATGTCCTCAACGCAGTGGGCTGTACTGAGCTATTATGGATATGGGGCTAAACCATTATATATTTACAATTGGTGCGCATTCAAACTTGAGTTATTGTGCATTCAAAAAATCAGGGCGGGCGGATCGAGGCGGCAACATCTCGTGATCCTTATATCCTAGTCTCGTCCCCAACTCTGACCATGGTGCAGCAATCCACAACATCCACTGACAATCCCGGGATGGACCCGGTCAACAAGCCCGAATCCCAATCGTTTACGCTGCCGAACTGTAGGTAACATCTCCACATTCCGTTGACCATCCCTGTAAGTTACCGCTGACCGAGACAGATCCTCGACGTTGTTTTATCCAAATCAGGATGTTTCTATAAAGGAAATACCCCGCTTCAGAGGAGGTAGGTAATAAAAACATGTGCATGGTTGATTGTTGCGTTGGTCCGAAAACCCTGCATGACCAAACCCTGGCTCAGCTGCTCCGTGTTCACTCTCAACTGGTTGCTATGCTTCTTGCTGTTTATTTCCCTTTTACGACAAAAACTCTTATTTGCTAATATCGTTTTCCCCACCCCACCCTCTTATAGCTAGCCCTGCAGGTGATGGCACGAGACTCCTATAGATTACCTCTCACAATTTTGGACTCGATATAATATCTATATTCTATATTGCTTTCAGAGTTCCATGTTTTGCTTCAGCAAATCAAATATTATTTCCTTTAACTAACACAGGGAATAAGCTGAGTGTGGGAAATCATGCAGGAAGTGGTGATGCCGATGCCAGTAACGCGGTTGTTTTGTTTTTCTGTCGCCCTGCATGCACCTTGAAGGATATCCTATTGAGCGGGGTAGAGACGGGACCTTCTTGTATTCATGGCTCTGGATGATCAGCTAATAACAACCTCACGCATATTGTACCCCGCACCAGTGTCTAGAACCAATGGATTGCGTCACGATATACATCCATCGTGAATTCGGAGAGAGCTGAGATCGAGGATGCAGTGCAAGGCTTGTGATCCTCTGGACTTTGATGATTTCAGTAAATAGTATATTTGCATTTGGATATACATATATGTGCACATGCATTTAACACTTACAATTGGAAATCTGGGGACTTAATTCCAGAGGGAAACGTAGAAAGCGCTGTGGGAATAGAGATCACATAAGTCTATTAATAACCCTGGGGTTTGAATTGCACGATCTGACCCACGGTGCGTCCCATGTCTTGAAAATACCCCTCCATTGGTTTGCTTGGCAAACAGGGCCCACACCCTACTTTTTAGCGTTATTTGTGTAACTGAGATTTTCTTCTCAACTCCTCACGATTCTCTCCTGCTGTTGTCGAACTCCATCAATAGCCACAACCATGTTTCTTGAGCCTACCAGCTCCGCCTCATGCATCGCATCGCCCTTTCACCGAATTTACCCACAGCAGCACTACAGCACTCAATCGCCAATATGCATGCCATCTGTCCTTTCCACAACCAAACGACTGCCTTAACTGCACTCAATCTATCTGGGTACGTTCCAAATACCTCTGCTTGAGCATGAGCAAATAAGCACATTCTCCTGTGCCCTCTATCTATGCCTATCCGATATATCACGGTTCCCCACTTCCCTTCCTCTGCTTGTTTCTGCCACTATTGGGGTACCGTCCCTACTGTGAGAATGATGATAATTATATCTAACAATCAAGTTCCTTCGGGGGCGATGCGGTTATTAACACACTGAAAATTCTGACTTACTATCAATTGCAATAAACATTGTTTATTTACCACCTGCCCTGTTTTGGGCATGCGACTGGGAGATTTGAATTGGGGGCATGGTGCTAATTCGTATCTTGCAAGGGTTTAGGGTCCATGACTGTAGATTGTATCTGCAAAGTATATCATATCAATTGGAGCCGTGGGCTTGGTGAGGGGGCATTCACATATCCACAAGCCTAGAACCGCGGAGATATCGGCATTAGGCGTTTTTTCATTAATTAACCTGTTGGAGGTACTAATTCATAAAGCAGCGGATATTGGACTACTGGCGGGGCTGCTAGTGACTGGCTCACCGGTTTGGCAGTAGCAGTCGGTTGACGAGGATATTGTTGTCAAATGTTTAAGGCGATGCACGCGGAGGGATTTTCACGCTTACGATAGGTGTCATTATTCACATGAATTAAAGTACAAGACAAGAACAAGACCCTGGGTTAATAATTGATCTACTGCCCAGTCCCCAATCATGAGTTGTTCCATACTTTGAGTTATTTATGTGTTTTCTAGAAACATCACAAACGTCAGCCTGCATATATTAGCCCCATCGCCGTCCCATCTGTTCCAGACCCATTTCTCCGATAACAAGACCATCCGTCATACTCCCACCATACCCACTCTTCTCTCCTCCGAGAATCTCCATCCAAACTCCGTCCACCAACTCCGTAACCTGTCGTGCTTGCTCCCTGACTAGCCCATCACTGTCAACGCCTCGCACATATTCCACGACCCTCTTCACCTGATTCAATCTACCCCTGACCCATCCTACTCCTGGCTGATCGTAGTTCTTCAGATGTCCGGCGAGGCATACTATTGCAGCTCGTCTAAGGATACCCTTCTCGGGGGCCGTCTCAAGCTGTAATATTGCCAACGAGATGTCCATTGCCATTTCACATGTTCCTGCACCAATCCCCAGGGGGTTTGTCTCTACCGCGGCAGATAGTATAGATAGTGCCGAAGCCCTGATGCGGACATCCTCAAGATGAGTTCCAGGAGGAGGAAGCCAATTCTTGATGATGTGAAGTTGGTGTTTTCGTGTGAGTTTTGCATGAGGCGGGAGAGGATTTCCAGCTTCATCGAGCTCTTCCTCATCTTCATCTTCTACTTCGCCAGTATCAAGGAATGAAGTTTTTGGTGGCTTCATGGCCTTGAGGCTTTCTTTAACCTCGTCACCTTTGTCTTTCTCGCTTTTGTCCTCCCTTTGCCTTCTCCGGCTGATGGTTTCGATCATCCCTTGGGCAACCGTGTATGCAATCTCGCCTACAAACATTCTCCCTTCTCTTTCAACCGTTCCCAGCAGGGCTTCGCCAACACGAAGCCGCTCATCTAGCGTTAGTACGCCGGAGTCGTCCATATAACTCTCTACAAGCAGCCGTACAACGGTACTGGGATGCTTTTCACTGAGTGATTGTAGGCATTTCACGACGTTAAGATAGACGAAGCTATCGATGTCTTTTATCATAGAGATGAGCAAACGAAGGGTAGTAGGAATGTCGAGAATCGGGGAGCGAGCAAGAATGACTTGGCGTAGGAGATAAAGCCCATGGGCGCGAATGGGGACGAGCGGATCAGTAACATAAGACAGTGCAGTTTTGTAGGTGGTCTTTTGCTGTTCAAGGAGTGGGGACTGTGGAGTCCCCCCAGCTGTGCTAGCAGTAACTGTATTAGGCGTAAACAGCGATAAGAAAGATGAAATGTTAATTGCTAGGGATGATATCGGTGGGTCAACTAGATAGGCCGGCGCGGAGGAGAGAAAGTGAAGCGAAGGTGTGAGGGTGTGGAGGAGTCGCTCATCTTGCTCTGTTAATTGAGTTTCGGGGTTTGCTATCATGGAACTTAGCAAACTCAGGGTAATTGTCATGCGTTCCATCGAGTCGGAGTCTTCGCTACTTGCAAGTGCGGCGGCTTCGTCCATTTGCTCATCCTCGCCCTCACTACCTCCACTGACATGCGTTCGCCTAGGCATATCATTGACCTCGATATGGGCATTTGTGGACGTTTCAGGGTCAATGATTTTTCCAAGTCCCTTCATAGATGGACTGCTTGTGGCTTGTAGTTGTTTCATACACTGTTCCTGCAGAGCTTGTCGCGAGGAAACGTATTCGTCGATGATATTTTTGACGACCTGAAGTGTCTCTGTGGGCTTCTTACCCAACTTATCCGTGTGATTGGTGAGAATTTGCTGCAAGATCTTGAGACGGACGAGGACCCTGTGGTTTGAGTGAGCCCGGGGACCAGGCGAAGTAATGGGGCTACACATACCTAACAGGATCTTCCACCTCGCTGCTACCACCAGTACCCAGCCAATCGCTCAGAATATGGAGAAAAAGCGCATTGATGGTACTCCCGTCCTCACCGATCTGGATATCTTGAAGTAACCTCATAAATTCCTCCACCCTCCCATCAACTGCTTCCATACCGAGTTTCTCACTACTAGGTTTCCTCTCACGTATTTCTATCCCTCCATATTCTCCATTCCCAAACTCCCAGCCCTCTCCTCCAGTATATCCCAGATTGTAAAGTATCTCCTCAAGCGGTTTCTTCTTTTCTCCCATTGATGTAGCATGTACTGTAACTTTGGTACCCATCGTTTTGATATAGCTAATGAGCAGTGTCCTTGGGAGGTTGCTCCACTGTGCAGCCTTCTTTTTCTCCTTTGAAACACACATTAGGCCCCATAATGAAAGAAGGACTGGTTTCAGCAATCTCTGTGGAATGAGTGGGGTAGGGTGTGCTTTCAGGAAGTAAGCAAGTGTGGAGAGGGTGGTTAGGAGAGCTGGTTCAGATACTAATGCTGGCGTATCTTGCAGGCCTTCTGCTGGATCTGCATCCATTTCCACATCCTCATCAGATATAATTGATATCAAGGGCTTAAATGGGGTAGTTTGTATCATTGGTGTATCCTCTCCCAAATTTTCGAGCTCCAACAAGGCTTTAGATGCCCTACCCTTGCTGCTTGGGATGGTTGGTGTAGGTTTCGTATATAGATCTTCCTTCGAATCTTTCTCCTGTCCATATTCTGGATCTAATTCTTTTAGTATTGGTACTATGACCTCTTTGTCTATGATTTTTCCAATACCCTTTTTCGCCAGTAACTCTGCGACTACATAGGCTGCTGTCCTTTTCAATCCTTCATCACCCCCAGCACGCACTAGCTCTACCAATTGGGGGCAAATAGTATGGAACCACTCTTCGGGGCTTATGGACTTTGGGACAGAGCCTATGAGCCTCGCTGCCTTCGCAAGAGCATCAAGGGGAATGTCTGGGGTTCCTGAAGATTGCGTGTCAAGCCTAACTGGTGTGGGGGCGGACAAGAAGAGCTGGAAAATGTGTTTGACAGCATTGGAGCGGTGGATGGGGATAGTTGAAAGCTTTGTAGTTACGGGAGCGAGGAACCATCTCGGGCATTGGGGATGCACGAGGGACATCAATAATGGAAGAAGCTGAGGTGTGGGTATTCTATTCAGGGTAACTAGTTAGATCAGATTCAGAAAGTGTCGGGAGCAATGACAGCGGCTATGCAGGGGAATGGACAATTAAGGGCCCAAATTAAAAGCAGATAGATGCATCATCAGGTGAGATTATTTTATTCATTTAGGTAACATGATCGCTTTATGAATTGATGCAATGGTGGAGCTCGGCTGAAACATATCTAGAAGTACCCCAGATGATGCGGTAACTCAGGAAGAGATCCAACCTACCCTTCGATTAGGGATTCCCAGCGTGCCTCCCAAGTTTTCTTTTCATCTTCAGTCAAGCCGTCGTCTTGAGAGGGGTTAAAGGCCAATTCTCCACAGCCAGCCACGAGATCCACAAGGCATCTATCCTTCAGCAGCTCGACAACCTCTCCTCTGCCATTTTGAAAAAGACTAGATAACGCTAGTATCACATCCGTCAAGACACTGATGTCTCGTAGCTTTTGTATGCTTCGTATACCTCCAGAAGAGGTTTTAGAGGAAGGGGCTATAACTGCCTTCGCCCGCCTCTCCAAGGGCACCCCCACCCCGGGTGTCAAGTATGGGTAGATTCCTTCTAAGGCAAGAAGGTCCAACAAGGCGATTATGATACGTCGGTCCTTTGGTGAGAATATATCTTCCGGGCTTGGGGACGATTTGTATTTTGTCAGTAGGTGAGCATGTATGTTTTGGACAAGGGAAATCGCGTAAGCTATGATATGCCCTGGTTCATCGCCATTATGAACGTTTCCTCCGGGCAATGTGGTTGAAAGGCGCCCTATTAGCGTGGAGGCACCGAGGCTCCTGTGCTGGGCTTAGATGACACACATCATTAGCAATCGTTCGTCTGGAAAGAGGAGATATGGTACCTCTATCGAGAACTGGGGATAAAAAGCACTCTGCTTCAGTTAAGGGGTCAGTCTGCATTGGATATATCAATTAAGTGTACTCGTGAGAATCTTGACATTTGGATGGGGCGGCTCTGCAGGCTACTCTTATCACAGGTTAGATACTTGTATCTTAAGCGAGCTTATGTAATCCGGAGCTTTACTTGGCTTTAGTCTTTCGTCGCAACAACTTGTCGTCGCGCCAATATCACGAACGGTCCATTGGGAGATATCCGAAGTCATTACACCCTCACCTAGAGTTATTCTCGCCGATCGAAACAATCACAATGAGTGTAACTACACCTCTCCAAGCATTTATTGCAAAGCTAACGTGTATGCAGTTCGTTCCAGTTAACCCTCGTCCAATGCTCCAGTCGCTGTACGTCTCATTCTTACGACATGACTCAACCGACTTTGGAGGATACTTAATTGGTGTGCTGACACTTGGGGTATAGGGTGAACGAAGAGGTGCTCGTGCGGCTAAAATGGGGAGAGACCGAGTACAAAGGCACTCTCGTCAGCGTAGACTCCTACATGAACATTCAACTCAACAATACGGAGGAATTTGTCGACGGCAAGAGTACTGGGAGCTTGGGACAGGTTATGATTAGGTTAGTTACTCGACTGAATTCTCTAAAATTAGAAATTTTTGGTTTTTTACGAGGTGCTGATTGGGGTTCTTTATGACAGGTGTAACAATGTCCTATGGATTTCAGGAGCGAAAAAGGAGGACAAGGATATTAAGATGGAGGGTTAGGTTCTAAAATCAAGCTCGATGAACAGGGGATGGCACTTTTTGAGGGACGCGGGGGTTACGGGGAAATTTCTAGAGTGGGCTCAACCATACTCAACAGCTTACAAAAGCACGGGGTACTATGGCCACGCATTCAGATCTCTTCCCCATACAGGCCTGATACCCTTAGTGGATGATGATACGATACGGACCAAGTACTATACTTTTATAATGATTTGCGTTTGTAGTATTGGGTATATTCGATATCAAACATCCCCAAATTGGCCAATTGCTCGTGCTAGGCAGTTACTCAAAACTGATGATCAATTCCGAGTCCCTGGCCAGGGGGCTCGCGAACGTGTTCAAACTCTGGGATATAGTCTGGTTTGGATACACGCGAAGGCGAAACTGTTGCTCTCGAGTTGGTACACTATGCCAATGTAGTCACCCTCTGTCGCCAAACTTAAAGGAAAACTAGTGTGGTTGGCCCACTGCAAACCTCCCATAGCCTCGTACCTAGCCTCTCAGAAATAAAAATGTGGAATTCAGGATCCAAGCTATAAATACTATGGGACGAGAACACCTGTTACCCTGAACGTAAACCAGGCTACTACCACAACCGCTTTTCAAATCTTGTCTTTTAAAGCCCATTTCAAACACAAAGGTGGCGACAAGTAAAGTAGCGCGATCGCTGCCTACAACTACTTTGTAATTGATACAATGTGGTGCCTTTGAGCTAAAGTTTTTTACGGAGAAGCAGCATATATTGCTAGGAAATAATTAAAATGCTGAAGGCAGGTTGTGCCCCTCGCTGGATAGGTGTAAGCCAGAAGGCTGTAACTGCTTGTAATTCCTGACCTCATACCCGGCTGACAGGCACCACTACATTATGCATAGTCAATAGTGATATAATGTAAAAGAAATTTTCATCGAATGATTGAGCTACTTGTGCTATAAGTAGAGCCCAACATCTCTACAATACTTCTGCCGACGTCAGCGAAACAACCAGACTATCACTGAAACATTCAACAGGCCCACTCAACCAAGTCCTCCTTCTGATAGCCATCAATCCAACCCACTAACCCTCCCCCCAGCTCGTTATACAGGAATATACATTCCTAGCCGGCTCAGAGATATACCTCCTTCAACCTTTGACCCTATAGCTACCGTTCATGAAAATAAAATTAGATGTAAAGTGGCCTTACTTTGTTCGACAAAGATACTCACAGTTTCTCGCAATTTCAAGCCCCATGCGAATATCTTTCCTGATGCCTTTGGCCGAAGGATATGTTCTTCTGAAAGAAGGGCACAGTTGCCACTTTTTAAGCGTCCTCAACATCGCCATCAATCGTCTTACCAACAATTGTCTCAAAAACTCATAAGAATTTCAAGATTACCTCCAGGCATTTGCAAAAAAGTTTCTCTACGATCTTTAAGAGTTCATGGGATCGTAATCTGCAAACCACCCCAGCTGTCTCTTTCTTCTCCTTATTTACCGGCACTAAGATTGAGACCCCTCTGATGTTGGGGAATATTGGAATATAGAGGAAAGACCCAGATTATATCACTAGAGCCTCGGTTTAGAAACAGATCGACGTAGACTGACCAGAGAATTTGATCAGGCCCTGCGGAAGGCCATCCCATCACCGATATGTAGCTCAAGAACATCTGCTTTGTGAAAAAGCCTTAGTATAGAAAAGTTTGAGCTGGGTTTAGATAAAATTCTTCAAATAAAAGATGGAATGAATAGATGCAGGCTTTCATACCATACAATAGAAATTGGTGAAACTCAGGCTGCTGAAGACCATTACACTGACCTCGGGACAGTTCCGGAGCTGGGTATGCAGCTAGTCTGGTTTCACTATGTAGTTGGTTTTTAAGGCTGCATGTGAGTATCCAGATCCTCCTGCTGCAGAACTAACAGGACATTAAGTAGATCCCAGTAAGGCTTACATCTCGGCTTCGGCATCATTTTTCATGTTGCTCCACCATTTGTCCACCTCTCCCTATTCGGTATCATGTGCGTTAGCGCCTATGTCGCTGTTTTTTGTGTGAATACTCCATTATGTGCAATATCAGCAAAACAAAAATCTACGCCTAGGCGCGCTGTGGGTTGCACTGTGCCTCCCCAACCACCGGCTGCATCTTGATGCCGTAGATGTGGGCGTAGATTTTCTGACTTTATGCGTCCTCCGAGAGGGTAGCGGCATAGCTAGCACCACCCCCATGACCCAGCGAATAGGGCGATTCTCTCCCAGGACTCGGCGTATGAGGCAGCCATTTCAGAAGGCGTAGATATGAGCACTAAGTGGATGGGGGAGCTGATTTCGGCAGGCATAACTGACACCTCTCCCAGTTCTCGGTGGATGAGGCAGCGATTTTAGGAGGATTTAGTCTGGCGGTATATAGTTAAAATACAGAATCTCATTACAAAGCTCATAAATGCAGAGGCGGTAAAAATAGGTGCACTGAGACACGTGGGGAATACCTGATGTAGGGTGTGGCTTGTCTTCAGACCTCTTGCGTCGGAGTAGCAGCTGGGGTTGGGGGTGCGAATGGTATTGATGTTACGTAGGAAGACAGCATGAAATCGAGGATGTGTGGGTGCAAGCAAGCACAAGCGTGACTGTTGATAAATGGGCCAAGTATTAGCAGTAAGAATTGCATCTCATATACATGGTGAGATTTTTTTGTCGATGGGTGTACTACATGAATACACTTCATTAGTCTACTTATAGCTGACTATTTTTATCAACTAATGCCAAGAGGGAACCTAGTATTACCTTGGGTAGTCCACTCCCAAAGAGACTAGCGACTGTTGGAGCAGAAAAGCGTTATGCCTCAAAGATTATATGCATATCGTTGGATATTCTGTATAGCCCAACTCCGTAGTGTTTCAGTTGAAAGAATGTCGAAATACTCTGGGTCACCGACGGCGGCCGAGAAGTGACCGGACATTCCAAGTTCTCGAGCTCCATTTTCTAACTCCTTGGAGGTGACTATAAAACAATATTAGCCTCCTAATTCCTGAGGGCCGAGACTTTTAGCCGGAACCACAGTCGCCCAAAACGGTTATACCCCAGCACGGCTTCCATATGAACTTGAGCAAACGTATAAACATCGTCTTCCTCATCATCGAATTTACCCTTGCTGATCATTTCTTCTGCCGTTTCTTGGGAGAAGCCATAAAAAAGGAGCCCATCTACAGGTTTTAAAGATACATACTCGAGTGCTAGACATATCTCAGTGTACAGCATACTAAGCATATAGAGACTGTTTCAGAGATGACGTACTACTTCCAAAGCCCAACGATACTTGAGCGGCCCATGCTCTATCAATCCTCTGAAAAGTTAAATCCCTGACCTTGAGTGGGTCCGAAGAGCTCGCCTGCTTGTCATTGGCTTCATTTTCCGTGTCTGCACCTCACGCTGGTAGAACTATCTTCGCATTCTCTAATTCTTGTCATAATTCTGAACAGCGGTCTCGTAATTTCTGCACCTTAGGCCCTTCTCCAGAGCCTCGTAGACTCCTTTTGCAGCGGTGGGCGGTTTGTTTTGATCGCAGACGGTTTTCTTGTATTGTAGGTTTCTGCCCTAGAAGCTGTTTTATCATGGATATAGATGCTAGGTAAAGGCCTTCTCGTGGTGATGGGTTCACCCGCGTGATATTCGCCCTATAAAGGGGGGGTCGGGTGTGACGGGGTTCATATTGGGGGAGGCGGGTATGGGGGAATTGAGTTGAATATGGCGAGGTGTGAGGGTAACCATGTTGCAGAGCGTATTTGCTTCCATAGTTGTAAATATTCACCATAGTCATAATATAGCACGAGATGTGGCTGGAGTTGCTACTGCCAGTGGAGATGGCCATAAGCCGGTGGCTGGCCAATAGTAGCCCGGTTGCAGTACCTAGTAGGTTGCGGATGATAGTCAGTGTCAAATACCATACACCTAAAAGCAGTAATCAGACAGGGTCTAGTTGTACCTCTCTAGTCCTACTCTGGTTCTCTTGTCCACTTTCGGTACATGTCCGTAACCAGACGTAACCAGATTAATTTAGCATCTACCTATCTTAACTAGAACTAATCTATAGATCTATATCTAAGCTGATAATTAAACCGGTGATCACGTACTGAATGATATTGGGCGATTGATTTAGAGAACTGAATATTAAAAACCATTGTTTTCCATGCCTTACTCCGTGGCACGAATGGCCCGAATAGTCCGAAAGGCTGGGCCAAACCGGTCAATCCGGCCTTCTACCACGCAGCCTAAGCCGGCCCGTTTCCAGCACTTCTTAGTAGCCTTCACGGATGGTACGTACAGGAGGGGGCATCTTGCTGGGGGCCCTAACTACAGTGGCAGACGGAGAACGGCCAGGGCTCGCGCGCTGGCCCTAGAGGCACACAAAGACACCTCAATGCTCGCCCTTATGACAGCCTCAGTGGCAGCTATGCAAACGGGCCTCAAACAGCTGCAGGCAAACCCCAAGATCCGCAATCGAATCAAAAACCAAATCCCTCCTAACAGAATAGTCCCAGCTACCTAGCACCATCTCATACCACATTGAGATCCCCAAAGATGAAAGGCAGGCGCTAGAGCTGCCCCCGAATCGGCACTGGGGCAAGCAGGAAGCCCACGCATAGCAACAGAGAGTGACCTCCAAGGCCAGGCGCAAAGAACAACGTTCCCACCCAGGAGATTATGTCACAATTACTATATCAGAGACCTAAATCGAGTACGCAAACACTCGAAACCAGGAATATTGTATGACCAATATATCATAAGCCATGAGATACAATCATCATGAGCCTATAGAATGCAAGAATCATAAACTACCTACATTACAATGCAAGAATATTCGCTCCAGTAACCCTTTCACCAGTTCATGGTGAGAGCTAAATCTAGATCAAACCTATAGTAATAATGGTCGACGTAATACAACAATATAGGCCAGCAGGCCTAAAATGCTACAGTAGTCATGAGTGTAGTCTTTTAAATCAAGCCTAGAGTCACTCCAACTTGTGCTCTGTTTATTATAAAAATATCAGCTTGAGGCAGTCTACAATTGAAGGCTACAAACACGTCGCCAAGGAGGGAAGGCCACGGTGAGAATTCATAAAAAAGAAGAACTAGTCAATTATTGAATACATTGTGGGGGAGTACTGAATGCACTGCATACCAGTGGCTCTCAAGCATATGCATGCATTTGGAGGTTGATGCGATATTAACCTAGGTTTTATGCTAAGTAGGGGGTCTACCTAACCCTCTTTAGATGTTTGTTGTTGGTACCGGACGGCGTATTAGCGCCAAGAACCACAAAACGACACTGACGGTAATCAGACTGCTCGCGCTAGCGCTACCATGAGTGATGTAGCTTTGTAATAGCCTCGTCAGCAGGGCTTGTATCATAACTTTGCGGCTCTTCTGCCCAGACCACCTAGTCTCATTTGGCCAGACAAAATTTATTGGAAGTAGTCTGCTTTCCATTTACTCTTGTCAATCACGAGCTACCAGCTACAGAAAAACAACTGTATCATCGTCCACAGAAGATAGTCTCCAGGAAAGCCATCAGGGGCTGTGATCGCAAGTAACTAGCCTATATCTCTCGAACAGGCAACTATCCCTAAGTCGGCTGACGTCAAATGGCCAGCACAAGCCGCCGCACCGCTGAGGATCCTATAGACCGCCCAAGCAAGAGACACAAGCAGGACGCAGAGAAGGTCAAAGGCGAGCCTACAGCAGAGGACAGAGCGAACCCATACCTTGCACATATGTTTGACAACAGTGAGCCAGCCCAGAACGGAAATGGCGGGGGTCGTGGTTCTTCTACAATGAAGGGCTTAGCACGACACCAAACCACGGCGAAGATGGCTCATGTGGCGGAAGATGGGCCTCTAAATCCCTTCAACGAGAAGCCTCTGTCCCAAAAATACTTTGATATTCTAAAATTGAGGAGGAATCTTCCAGTTCATCTCCAGAGGTGAGTACGAGTATCGTGCCCAAGGCTGAAGTTGCCAGCTAATGTGTCATTAATGTGCTAGGCAGGAATTTTTGGATATGTATCATTCGACTCAAATACTAGTATTTGTCGGAGAGACTGGCTCAGGAAAAACTACACAAATTCCTCAATTCGTCCTATTCGATGATCTTCCACACCTAACGGGCTTACAAGTTGCTTGTACGCAGCCACGCCGAGTGGCTGCAATGTCTGTGGCCAAACGTGTTGCAGATGAGATGGATGTCAAACTAGGGGAAGAAGTTGGTTACAATATTCGTTTCGAGGATAACACAGGGCCCAAGACTATGCTGAAATATATGACGGATGGTATGTTGCTCAGAGAGGCAATGAACGACCATAACCTCAGCCGGTACTCCTGTATCATTCTGGATGAAGCCCACGAAAGGACCTTGGCTACTGACATTCTCATGGGTCTGATGAAGGAGGTTGCGGTCAGGAGGCCGGATCTGAAGATCATTATCATGTCTGCCACCCTGGATGCACAGAAATTCCAACGGTACTTCAATGATGCCCCACTTCTTGCTGTTCCTGGTAGGACACACCCTGTCGAGATTTACTACACACCGGAGCCGGAAAGAGATTATGTGGAAGCTGCGTTGAGAACAGTTCTCCAAATACATGCTACTGAACCCGAGGGAGATATCTTATTATTTTTGACGGGAGAGGAGGAAATCGAGGATGCTTGCCGAAAGATAAAACTTGAGGGGGATGAACTCTTAAGAGAGACCGATTGCGGGCCACTCAGTGTCTTTGCATTGTACGGAACGCTGTCTCCAGCCCAGCAGCAGCGCATCTTCGACCCTGCGCCTCCTCCAAGGAAACTAGGCGGCACACCTGGGAGGAAAGTCGTTGTAGCGACTAACATTGCTGAGACATCCCTCACCATTGATGGTATTGTCTATGTTGTCGATCCCGGCTTTTCCAAGCAGAAAGTTTACAATCCTCGTATACGTGTCGAGTCTCTCCTCGTATCTCCAATCTCGAAAGCTTCTGCCCAGCAGAGAGCTGGTAGAGCTGGTCGTACAAAGCCTGGGAAGTGCTTCAGGCTATACACAGAGGGTGCATACAAAAAGGAGTTGATTGAGCAAACATACCCAGAAATTCTTCGGAGCAATCTAGCCAGCACAGTGCTTGAATTGAAAAAACTCGGAATAGATGATTTAGTGCATTTCGATTTTATGGATCCCCCCGCCCCCGAAACCATGATGAGGGCCTTAGAAGAGCTAAATTATTTAGCATGTTTAGATGACGATGGGTAGGTTCTCAATTACCCAAAGCTGAGTCACATGTACTAATAAACTGTGGACAGGAATCTCACAGCCCTCGGTCGTATGGCATCGGAATTTCCGCTCGACCCGGCCCTTGCAGTAATGTTGATAACTTCTCCAGAGTTTGAATGCTCAAACGAGATGTTGTCCCTCACCGCACTCCTCTCAGTTCCACAGATTTTCACTCGCCCTGCCAATGCCCGAAAGTGGGCTGATGATGCTAAAATGCAATTCGCTCACCCTGACGGCGATCATCTTACTATGCTCAATGCTTATCACGCGTTCAAGTCGGAAGCTGCCCAACCTGACCCGATGGCATGGTGCCGTGAGAATTATCTAAGCTATAGGAGTTTGACAAGTTGCGATAACGTGAGGGCGCAGTTGGAGAGGATCATGGTGAAAAACGATCTTCCACTGGTTAGCACACCGTTTGAGGATAAGAAGTATTATATCAATATTCGCCGGGCATTGTGTGCCGGCTTCTTCATGCAGGTGGCAAAGAGAACAGGGAATGGAAAGACTTACGTAACAGTAAAGGATAATCAGGTGCGTAACTGTTTATAACCACTCCACATTGTGATACTAACGTGTATTAAATCCGATCAGACGGTTCTCCTACATCCATCTACAGTCTTGGCTCAGGAATCAGAGTGGTTAATCTACAATGAGTATGGCCCTAATTCCTTACCTTCTCTCTATAGATTACCGCTAACAAATAATAGGTTCGTTCTCACATCGAAGAATTACATTCGCACTGTGACCCAGATAAAGCCTGAGTGGCTATTCGAGATATCCCCGGTATACTACGACTTAGAAACATTCCCCAAGAGTGAAGTTAAGTCTGCATTGGATCGGGTATTGGATAAGCAAAAGCGACAAGAGGCTCTAAACGGAAGGTCGAAAGGGAGATCTTCAAAAAGATAGATGGTAGTACCATTGGGGTTTGAGAAGCGTTGGGCATTCCAGCTTAAGCAGTCTTGTGACGATGTATTATAGTTTAGTCTTTGGCATCACAGCAAGCTACTAGACTGTTTCTGTATTATCGAGCGGGGATGGGATATCTTTTGCCAACTTGGAGGAAGAGCATTATGGGTGCATTGAGCCAGGCTTGTTTGCTATTTGGAGGGCTTGATTTCTCATGGTAGTTTCACAATCTGTGCATGAACGATTAAAGATGACTTGCACGGTACGGTACCGTCATTGAACCTTGAGGAAAAGGATAAGACACCATATTTTCGTTGCCCTCCGTTACATACGCCAAAGAATTCGAGGTTAACATCGATTTTCTTGACTTTTAAGATGAATGTGGTCGCGTTGAGGGTAATTGCTTTAGGTTGCTTACTCTAGCAGTCGTGCCTGGTGTAACGCTAGCCTCCAGAATGCTTTATATATTCCAAGTTGCGACCGGTATTTCTAAATCTGAAGCATTGCTAGCCCTTAGATGCATAAGAGCTCCTTGCAATTGGCACTCCTCTTCAGTGGAGGCTCAAGGCCATAGAGACATAGAGCTCCTCCCAACTGTATAACGAGCTCACAAACATCAACCAGATCTAGACCAGACATAAAGGATATCATTTACCGTACAGAGTAGCCGAACATTGGCCCACGGCTGGTATAAGCGCATATCTGATGGAGCTGCATCTAGTAAACCTAGACGTCCCCCCAGCCTGCTTTTGAAATGTATCAATCATTTTGGCTTCTGACTCTTAGGTACTCAGGGACAGGAGAAGTACCTTCCTAGGCCCGTAGATCGCGAGCCGAAGATATTGGGAGCTCTCACGTCGCCGTCTATATGTAGGGGGACAGAAGAAATACCCACCCATGTCTTACCATGAGTGGGCCTGTGCGACCCATTCTTCTCCATATGTCCGGGCGGGCATTGGTGGCGTAGGACTAGATTGGAAACAGCTCGCGTGCCGGTGCGAAAATAAATGTATTATTATCTACATAAGTACCGCCGTGAAAGCTCTAGGTAGCACACAAGACTACCCGTCTTGATATACGTCGTAGGTTTGAGATCGTCCTTCTAGAAAATGAATGTGATCAGGTGATTGTCCAATCAAAAGTCGTTACTCTTTCACGCCCTTGTTCATGTAGCCTGGTTGGCACGACCCTCCAACGAGAATTCAGAACCATATCAAGTCATGTCAGTTCAATATGATCGACCGCACACCAGAGCTCCTACTAGGTATCTGAGACAATGCCGGCAAGATAGCAGTTCTGACACTAAAAATGCCGGCTACTGGTAAGGAGTCTCCCGAGGGGCATGATACATACCTATAAGACCCCTTTACTCCAAGGCTGGCGAGTAGTCTTTTGCCGGCGAGGTGCATGGACCCCGGGCACTATATTCCAAGCATGATCATCAACAGCGGCATCTGAAAACAGGTAAGGTGAATTAGCCAATAAAGAGGCGTTCCTGAAGCACGGTAATCCAAGGAGGCGGAACAATATTCGGAGTGAATGTGAAATATGTATAAACCTGGAGAGCTCGATACTGGTCGCGGATAGAGGGTAGGTAGACTTCCGTCTTGCGATCGTTGGAGCTCCGCTTGCAACTCTCAACCAGTGGTATGGTAGTGGCCGCCTAAGCAATGCAAAGCTTTATCTACTTCTCGGAACTCCAACAATCTCCCTCACATTCGTTGTTGCAGCATAGTCTCGAGCTGCAAAAATCGTCAAACAGTACTTAGCATACGTGCGGCTCTGGTTGTCCAGATTTCCTGTATTGGTACCAACAGGGATACCGGTATTCCCAAGCTACCACATTGGGCGATAACGGAGAAGAACATCGACCTGCAGTCAACCGGCAGCCTACTTTCCTTCAAGCTTTTATCATTAAAGTTTACTTTGCACAGTTACGATGAAGTTTGGACGCAAGTACGTATTTTCTTCTCGAACGGTCACTGCTCCAGCTAACAAGAATTATCGCAAGCATAGTCTTCCACGCAACCAGGTACCAGAATGGGCAGGTTCATATATCAACTATAAGGCATTGAAACGCCTCATAAAGAGTGAAGTCGAAGCAGTACGAAGTGGCCGAGAGTCAGACATAGCCCGTGAGTGGATTCCCTCCTCAGCGGCGGCCAGGTAAACTGGATCAGGCGCTGACCACATAATAATGTACCAGCTTTCTTTTTCTCTCTCGACCGGAATTTGGAACTGGTGGACTCATTCTACAACAAACGCCTCGCAGAACGCACCCGGCGACTCAACCTTCTCAAATCACGTTACGGTCTCAATCCGAATGAAGCGCCAAGGGCTCTGGAGGGGCTTGATCGTGATGAATTAGAGGAACTAGTTGGTGCTTTGTTAGAATTAAGGAGTGGTTTGAGGAAGGTCACTTGGTACGGGGAGGTCAATAGGAGGGGATTTATCAAGATACTGAAGAAAATCGACAAGAAGACCAATGTCTGCGCTCAGAAACAATATCTCGCGACCAAGGTCTTCCCAAAGGCTTTCGCATCAGCTACGGAGGCTGAAGCAGCCAAAGCATTGGTGAACGCATGGTTGTCAAAAGTGGTGGAAGCTGAAAGCCTTGTAACAAAAGATGATGATGACGCACGAAGTGACACCTCGAACAATACAACCCGGCACTTGCTCATGAGAACAGTGTCAACAAGGGCAGTAAATGGGGTACCCGATGATGCAGTTGATAGTGTCGATCAGAGTCTGAAGGAGGATAATGCAGTCCTCTTGAAGAAAGTTTTATCTGAAACCTCAGCCTGGGCAAAGATAGTACCTGTCGATACGGATTCTAGGAACCCGGTCACCCAGAAATTGCTTCTTAACCTCCTACAGCGTGCAATCAGCAGCAAGGCAGTCCGCTGCATTGATTTCCTCCTTGAGGCACTACCCAGCTTATACGAAGAGGACGATATTCATGAGAGGAATGTGATTCACAGGATGGTGATTGCTATTGGGAGGACTAAATCACTGCTTGGACTGGCATCAGCAAATGCTTCTGCTCTAACAGTACCCCTTAAGGGTAGTAGCTCAAAAACAGATCTCCTCTATGGAAACATAGGGAATGGGCTTGGTGGGTGCTGGCAACCCTCACATGATCCACCATTCTATATCACACCGGCCGAGTCACCTATATCAACTCCACCAGCGAGTATACATCAATTCGAATTTGATGGCACTGTGAAACTCTCGGCACATGATGAGTCTGTGAAATTATTGAGATACATCTTGGAGAAGCTGCACCCGTCCCAGAGAACCGCGCTAATCGCAAGGGATACCCATGGACGAATGCCACTTCACTACGCAGCCCAATATGGTTTCTTGGTCATTTGCCAAGTGGTAATCAAGTTCATGAACGAGTGGAATCAGTTTGATGTCAGTGAAGGGATTGATGCTCCGAAATGGCAAGATAATGACGGGCTTGCACCATTGCATCTTGCGGTCATGAATGGACACCCCAAGACAACAAGATACTTGCTCCAGGCAGAAAGCTGGGATGGGACTTTAGGGGCGTTACCTACCTCCGACAAGATCCTATCGGCAAGGAAGTCTGTCGTGGCATCATCTGCCGTCTTAATTATGGCTACAAGGTCCAATGCAACGACTATAGTGAGGTTGTTGGTGGATGCTGGGGTGGATGTTAACTATCAAGATGAGCATGGAGAGACTGCACTTCACACTGCAGCTAGATTAGGTCATGTCGAATGCATGCGGAATCTAATTGCTGGAGGTGCTGATATCGAGGTGGCGGAAAACTCTTATGGGTGGACCCCCATATTCATAGCAGCCGTAGAAGGACAGCTATCGGCTCTGGAGGTCCTCATGGAAGAAGGAGCTGAAGCGGCAAAGCTTGACTCCTCCGGCTGGACTGCTATTGAGCACGCCGCCCTCCGAGGGCACATCGAGGTGGCAAGGCAGCTCAAAGAGTTAACGAAGGCCATAGCGGTGTCTCCTCAGTCGGATAGGAGCACAGGAACTGCTCCAATCCCGATTAGTTCTATGAAGAATTCTCTAGGGGCTCTTTCCGAGAAAGGTTCTCCAGGTGGAAGCAGTGACGGATCTACTATTGCGAATGGCAATTCTTACCCACCTGGGTCACCTCCTGTGATCCCTCAAATTTTAGCACCAAACACAGATGCAGTCAAGTCATTTGGTCACCGGTACCTGAAACAAGGCACTACCATGATTCTTGTGACATTAGGGTCTGTCGATACCCGGAAGGCTGGGCCAGCAGTTAAGCTTGGAAAAATACCTCTGTCCCACGCACACTCCACGCAGCTTGACACAGCACTATCTCTGGTGGTTTCTGCAAGGAATGCTGAGGGCGAACCTACAATTATCGATCTTCCCGTTCAACACACACTCGCCGATGACCCTATAGTCTTTGAGACTGCGGACATCAACAATGTGCATCTTCTCTTCGACATTGTGCCTACTTACTCTGGAAGGCACGATCATAAAGTCGGTAGAGCAGTTGCTTTATTGAGTACCATTAAGCAGTCATTGGGCAGAAGCAGAGTCAGCTTGCAGGGCGGAGTGCAAGTGCCGATCCTATCAGCCAATGCTGATGCAGAAGTGGTTGGGACAATAGATTTTGAGTTCATGGTTATTACGCCCTTCATCCATCATGGTATTGGGGTTGCTGCGGATAGAACTTATTGGAAAAGTGTTGCAGGGCCAAAGGCAGGACCTTCCTTTGTCTCATATAGAATATGCCTTATCTAACTGTTCCCTTGCTGTAGGTTATTGGACATAGAGGTAGTGGCGGATAGCACCCCCACCGAATCAAAGCATAGACTAACTGTTTTAGGCCTTGGAAAGAATATGGCGGCAAGGAAGTCATTACAGCTGGGGGAAAACACACTTCAGGTATGCGAACACATTCTCCTTAACATGAGTTGATAGCCGGTACGCTAATAAATACCTTGTATCCCTAGTCATTTATCGCTGCAGCAAACCTAGGTATTTTCGCCAGGCATGATGGAGATAGGTAATTTGAATGCTAACAAAGTCTGCTATGAATAGGTGCTTCCTATGTTGAGGTATGTGTCAGTGTATATTCATCAAACACTGACTAGTAGCTGATTGCATATGTGCCCATACAGTTTGATGTTCAACTCACAAAAGATCATGTGCCCGTTCTTTACCATGACTTTTTGGTTGGGGAGACGGGTATTGATGTTCCAATGCATACATTGACTCTCGAACAAGTATGCATTATCATTGCCATTGTTCCAGTTCCACACTGACCTCTCATCAAGTTTCTAGCAATTAGTGAACATCACTCACCCCGTGGATCCCGACCAGGCTCTCCGAGTCACTTCGCTCCAAATGCCATAAGCTCAACCACTGAAAATGGTCCAGCGTCAATTCGTAGATCTAGGTCCATGTCGCTGGGCCCGGGTGTGAAGGGCAGTGGGGCTAATGAAAAGATGAAGTACACTCGCAACTATAAGTTGAAAGGCGGCTTCAAAGGCAATAGTCGAGGGACAAGTATTCAGGGCCCATTTACCACTCTTGAAGAGGTCTTTAAGAGACTCCCAAAGGACATTGGATTCAATGTTGAACTAAGTAAGTAATTTGTCTCTTGCGTGGCTCTGTTGCCTTTTTTACTCACCAAGACATCATATAGAGTATCCGATGCTTCATGAGAGTGAACAGGAAGAAATGGACACATTCGGCATTGAGATGAATTCTTGGGTCGATACAGTCTTGAAAGTCGTTTACGACAAAGGGCAGGGAAGGGACATTATATTCTCAAGCTTTCACCCTGATATATGTTTGATGTTATCTCTCAAGCAGGTGTGCGCCAATGTTACTCGCTAAAGTTACAGACCACTGACATCTTTTCATAGCCTTCCATTCCTGTTCTCTTCCTGACAGAAGGAGGAGCAACAGAGATGACAGACATACGAGCTACAAGCTTACAAGAAGCTATCCGTTTTGCCAGTAGATGGAATCTATTAGGGATTGTGTCTGCTGCAGAGCCACTGGTTTTGTGTCCAAGGTTGATAAGGTATGTGACAAGAGGTTTCCTTTGGAGTAGTCGACAGGTGCTAAGCCCTGGGCGAGTCTGCAGAATCGTCAAAGAGTCTGGGCTTGTCTGTGTAACATATGGAACCCTCAATAATACACCAGATAACGTAAAGGTGAGAATCAGCATCATTTGTCTCCAAGTTTATACATTCTAATTTAGCGGTAATCACACAGGTCCAAGTTGAGCAAGGCGTTGATGCTGTCATTGTGGATAGCGTTTTGGCCATTCGAAAAGGACTTACAGCTGCTGTAACCGAGGATCCTGTTGTTGCCTCAAAGATAGCCTAACAAGTAGCTGCAGCAAAGAGGGAAATTGCGAAGGTCAAGTTAAATGTATAGAGCGGAGGGATAGATGGAGCTGTTGCGGATATCTATGCATTGCAAGCCACGGAGTATTGGTTTTCTTATTACATATCACCTTTTTTTCTGTTTGATGGGTGACGGTTCAGTTTAATGTTGGTGGCTGCCGGATTAAGGTTATTCCAGAATAATTCAGTAAATGGTGGGGGCTTATGTAACCCGGCCTAAATTTTTCGTCTGTAATTGTTCAATCTTAGACAGAGCCCAGTTATTGGGGAATTGTCCCTCATTGCTTTTGTAATTGCGACACTACACCTAGCCCATGGATGCCTAACCGGGGACCCTCACCTCGTTCGGCAGATCTTACACGGAGCCTGGGAATCGACCAATGGCGGGGGTTGAGGAGAGGCTCAATTATAGTGAAGAATGCAACATCTCTTTCGCTCCAGACCCCCAACCTCTGCTGTTGCTGCCTCCAAAAGCGTTTCTGCAAGTATCTCCTGTTCAGGGTGTTTGCTGCCGGTGGTAGGGGGGAGAGGGAATGGACTACGACGAACAATGGAGCAGAAGAGTATCTCGACGGCTTTTACAGAGAAAAATGACACTGCTAGGGCACCGGCAACGGTGGGGGGAGGTGGGTGCTGGAAGGGGAGTTCAGGTAAGAGATCAATGGATACACGGACAGAGCAGTCTGCGTTTAAACGGCGTCTGGGGGAGTTTTATGTGCGATTCTACTCTGCCATGTCAGAGGCTGCTCAATCCCAAGACTATGACAAAAGCCTGGACAAAAATAAAGATAAAAACCCAAACCGATACGAGAAGCGGGATGCCCCAACGATAACCCATGATGATTCTATGGGGCCCTCGTTACACCAGCGTTCAACTCCTAGAGCCACCCATCTACACAACGGGGTCTCACCTGTCACAGTGGTTCGATATAATCATGACAGCGGACACGATGGAGATCTGCCACGGGTAGACCAGCAATTCCAATCTCACATCTTCTCCGGATCTTCAGATACTTCAGCACCCTCACTAATATCTACATACGACCCCACTGCTGCTGCACGCTCCCAGCAGCGTCCAAACAGGAAGCGGGTTTATCGCCCCCAGAAAAGAGTCACAGAAGCCAGATATCTCGACTCTTCGAAAATTGAAGAGGCGGCCATCTCAATAACTACCAATTTGATTCAGCATAATACTCTCGGTCTTGAGCTCCTCAAGGTCCACAATCAGAGACTGAGGGTGCTTGCACGGGAAAGCGAGGATTGGGCTTCAAAAGCGACGCAGAGACAGGATATTGAGATGTTGCGGAACACATTGAAGTATATCAACAGTAACTCTGTGGCTGACACAGCTATAGCTGCTGCCTCCATTACCGGGAATGAAGTGAAGGCGGAGCCGGGAGCTCAAGATATGGCTCTCAATCGTAGGCAATATGTGGCTCCCTTCCCACGATATACGTCCACAAAGCCTCCAATCGCATTGAACAACGCACTTCAAACCCTCCTGACACGCCGGCCAGTGCTACATAGCGTGATTCCAAAAGTTTGCTATAATCTTTTAACATCGTATTCCGCTCCAGATACTAGTACCTACAATATTTTGCTCCGCAACCTGGTCCTCCTGAGAAAAAACGCTCTCGCTGAATTGGTCTTTCAGGAAATGATTGCAGCTGGTGAGGCGCCGGATGAATATACCATTGTTGCACTTCTCGAATTGATGGTCAAATCGGGAGACTTCGAGGGTTGGAGGAATGTTGTGCGACTTCAGCATAAGGAAGAGAAGGGTTGGCTGGTGTCGAAGGGTCGGGTGAGGTCGAAGTATCTTTTGGAAAGTCTGATTATCCATGCGGCGAGATTCGGAAAAAGGGATTTAATTAGGCGTTATACCAGGGCGTTGAGGAATTATTGGCCGCAGAATCCAGAGCCGGGAGGGGAGGTCTTGACGGCACTCATACGTTTCTATTGTGAGAAGCAAGAATGGCAAAATGGAAGATATTGTTGGTTTAAGTTGCTTGCCATGGACCAAAAAAAGACTCAAAATGCGATCCAAAGCGGCTCGAAGCCGTCGAGCGAGGAAGTGCTTGACGAGCGAGCATGGTATTGGTGGTTTAGGCATTGTAAGACCTGTGGTATGGAGAGCGAGTTGAAAAAATGGGTGGTAATGGCGAAAGAGAGAGGAGTGGATACTGATAAGCTGATTGCCAAAGGCCCAAACAAGCTGCGAGGCTTACATGTGCGGGCAAAGAACAAGAGTCCGGTGTTGATTCATTATGATCCCGCGGGCGATTTGTGGGAGGAGCAACGGGTGAAAAAGCAGAAAGATTCATCCGCTAAATCGACACCACCGCCCCCGATCACAGAAAAGGAGAAGCGGGGAATTTTAGGCAATACCTTCTACGAAAGACTATATGGACCACCGTCGGAGGGTCCTCTTAGCCAAGACCGCAATCTCAAGATACTCATGCCCAACCAGGTGCAGGCGTCCAAGGGAATACTCGCACTCAATAAGAAGCAGGGCTCGCATGTGGGGCCAGAGAAGGAGGAGAAACAAGAAAACACTACTGACCTTACTGGGCATGAAAAGTCACAGATCTGGGAGAATATTGTGGTCACCCGGATGGATAAGTTGCTGCGCCGCCACAAAGCCCAAGAAATCAAAGAGTACAAGGGCGAAATTAGGATTACAGATGAAGAAAGGAGAAGAGGTCAGATCTTGGAGAAGTGGAAGGAGGGCGTTGGGGATGGAGCGGAGGTAACTATCTTGGAGGAGACACAAAAAGATGGGGCTTTGCCTGTCAGAGGAAGGAGAGTGTATCATGAGCCTATATATAAGCGCATCCGATGGAGGAAAGCCAACAGAGGTGCCAAACCAAGCAAAGATGGTCAACCGCAGCCTTGGGGCGGTGCCGGAGGAAGAGGGTGATAAGGAATGAGGGTCCTTCAGCTTATATTTTGTATCATATTTGGTAGATGCTTTTGTCTTTGAGCGGGCATCGATCCTTGAGACATGCCAATTGCCTTATCATCACGTGTAGATAGAGAGACCTCCAAGCCAAGACACAGAGTGTGTGCCTTCAAAGCTTCATGCTTCAAAACCCTCACACGCCATACGTAGTTAATCACGGAGAATCGCAGGACCTGTCCCTTCAAGCCGAGGAATCTCACATCACAGGCTCGGATTCATGAAGACCCACGCAACGGAGTGGTAGAATGAACGCCGTCGATGCCTCTTCGCACTACACGCAGCCCACTGAAGGCAAGCATCCCCGGAGAAGCAGTCTAGATCATTTCCGCACAGCTAATTCTCATCCCCCCCACACACAACAGCCGAAGTCCTCCCCTCCCTCCTCGTCGTTATCCTTGACACAAACCTCTTCGCCTGGGATGCTCTCCAATCGACCCTCCCGATCTCGCAGGCCCTAGCGAATATCCTCCTCTTTATCAACGCCCACCTCGCATTCTCCCAGGCTAATAAAGTCGCTGTAATCGCCTCACATACGAAATCAGCAAAGCTCCTCTATCCCCCTCCGCCGCCACCACCTTCCTCCAGCGGCCTTCAATCAGGTCTCTCGGGCAGACCACTAAACCTCGTCGACCGCCTCGGGCTCTCAAAAGACGGCGCGGACGGTTCCGGCAGCGGCGCTGCAAGCAATGGTGGTTCTACGGCAGCTAGTACCCCCGGGCCATCGGGTCCCCAAGATCATCTCAACCGAAACTTGTCTCTCCCACCCCAAACAGTCATCCCCGCGGACCTGGAGCGCGACGCGAATAAGTACCGCCAATTCCGGATAGTCGAGGACCAAGTCACTGCGTCAGTCCGTTCTCTGCTGGCCGAGACAACCGAGGACTCGCTAGCAGGAACGAATATGACAATGATGGCAGGAGCTCTATCTCTTGCATTGACGTATATCCATAAAATGACTATGCCGATTGAGGAGACGACTCTTTCTGGAACACTACAGGCCGGAGGAGGCATTGCCCCTCCAGCGGAGGGAAGCAAGAAAGATGACTCGGAGATGACCATGAATGCCAGGATTGTCGTGATTAGTGTTAGTGGGGATCTTGCGGAGCAGTATATTCCAATTATGAACTGCATATTTGCTGCGCAGAGGAAGGTTTGCAGTGATAAAACTTGGATGCCCAGGCAGATGACTAATGAGGGTAATAGAAAATCCCAATTGATATCTGCAAGATCGCAGGAGATACTGTATTTTTACAACAGGCGTCAGATGCTACGAATGGAATTTATATGAATTTGAAGGAACCACGAGGATTGCTGCAGTACTTGATGGTAGGTACCCACCGCATCTTAGGTTATGGGGGGATGTTGACTGTGGTTTGAATACAGATGGGTTTCCTCCCAGATCAAACGTCCCGAAAACACCTGGTCCTTCCCACCCAGGTCAATGTAGACTTCCGAGCTGCATGCTTTTGCCACAAGCATGTTGTTGATATTGGATTTGTTTGTTCAATTTGCCTATCCAGTATGCGCCCACTGACCCCCTCCACCCAGTGCGTCGTTGATCTAACCTACAATCGCAGTCTTTTGTTCACCTCCTGACGGAGCTCTCTGCACAACATGTGGCACCAAGCTCGACGTTACCACCCTGGGGCACGGCGGAAAGCCCGCAGTTTTGGTTACAAAGAAAAAGAAAAAGAAAAGGAAGGCTGACGCTGTTGCGGGGGGGAATGGGGAAGAATAGAGGCCCGATGATCTCAACCCCTTGTATCATAGAGCACGCCAGCCGCAATCTCGTAGCCTGGATCTATTGCATATCCTCACACCCATAGACTTCAACCATGTACGCTCATTTCCTAGCGCGGAATGGAATCACTTTTCCTCCGAGTGCGACCTTGGGTGTTCGTTTGTTTCGTGACATGATCAAGTCTGGTTCATTCTGCCATGAAACCATGGATGCAAGTGCCTACCACCACAGGTACATAAGTATAGAGTGGATAGTCCTGAGACGAGTTTACTAACCATGCTATCCGTCGTATGTCCATAGAGAAAGTGTGCCCGCTTGTACTTTGCCCCGGATCTCTCCAATTTCACCGCAAGTACTCCCAGTGCTCCTGCAGTTGTAGCTGTTTTGACAACAGGGGCTCCTAGTACTCCTGTCGTTAGCACAAACAAAACTCCGTGCCGAGCTCAGTTTCATACCCAAGAAATCAAGCTCAATGCAGTCTTTCAATGCTTGTAAATCATCCTCGCTTCCCATTAGTCGATCAACACATTTCGATGCAATCAGTGTGTTGTTCATATGCTCTCCAGTGCCTATCCGTTGGACCCTTAGTTATATGAAATCTCATCTGAGGGAAAAAACCAAACCTGAAGTTGTTGCTCCAACTACCAAACCATCTTCACCCACTCGGACCCACGTTCCTACGCCTACTAAAGCCGCAGGGCCCACTCTTCCTCGGTGTTTCATGCCAATCCCACCGGAGCTACTGCCAGCAGCAATTCTGCCCCATCGATCAATGCATATAGCTCCTACTGTATCTGTCACGATATCTTCCTCCCTAAGCTCGCCTGGCCCGTCCTGGATCTTGACTTCGGTAGGAGACATAACACCGCCAAAACTAGAAGGCTGAGAATATCCAAGCTCGGTTCTCCATCGCTCCCACCTTTGCCGGGCCGCCGGGGATATCAACTTTTCGTTGTCAACTAACGGGAAGTTCTGTTCTTTGGCAAACATGGCGGCTCCTTCTCCAACCAAGAGGATCGGTGGGACTCTTTTGAGAGACATAGGTTGCCGTGCGTTTTCCAAAACAGCTCGTGCAAGGCATATTGGATTTTGGACATCTTTACCCTCGCAATATTAGTTGGGAAGTATGGACTCCAAGATCTGGATGTGGACTTACGGCACAATGCCCCAACAGCACCGGATAGCCCACCTCCTTCCATGATAACTGCGTCACATTCCACAGTACCGTCGAGTGAGAGGTTACTTCCATAGCCAGAGTTTGTTATTTCGGCGTCTTCGAGGACCCGGACAGCCATCTCCACGGCATCAGCTGCAGACCCACCGTTTTTCAGCAACACCATTGCGGCCTTGCATGCACTATTGACCGTTTAGCCGTAGAAAAAGTGTAGTGACAGGCTGCTTACTTACTCGCCACATGCTTTAAGATGAACTGGTTCATTGGGTTTCGAATGGTAGCCAGCTCCAGCATGTACGAAAACTGCGCTGTAGTCTTCCTCATAAGGAGGCATACTGATTACTAGAGATGCAGGCTGATATCGATGGGGTATACTGCAAATATAATGAGCTTGATAGATTTGTTGCGATTTGTCCTTGATATTCACTATCAAGATCCAAGGCTGCACCAGGCTTCACTTGGTCATGCAAAGGAGTGTGTGAGGAAGAAACGTTGAGATAGCTGCGGGAATGAAGGCTGAGCAGCGAATATGGGGGGGCTTCAGTGACTGTGCGGGACAAACCAAAAATCCCACGAAAGAACGAGAGGAAGACTCGAGTGCGAGTGGTATTCCAGTGAGCAGAGACACACGATACTTAGGGTGTTTGACCGAGTGTCTTCTGTGGCCCAATCCGGTAATGGGCTGTTTACATTACACCACCTGGCCAATATCGCCCAGGTCTAGACTACCCGATATGTACTCTGTACCCTGAGTGCGAACGGGCGCTTGTGGGGTAGCAAGCCAGACAAGTGGGGTATACCAGAGCAATATTGAGAGCAGGGAATCATGAAGACTGCAGTACTTCTAGTACACAGTATACCTAGCAGTCTAATTAAGGGTAGAGTATCTCGGAGAAGCAGACAGCAGACAGTCGCTAACAGTGAAGATACTAATAGTGGGTGCTTTGATTTTCGTTGTCAGCTGTCAATTTTATATCCTGCAAGTGCTCCCACGTGTATTGAAGATGTGAAGTGCACTTGCAACTGATTGATTGATTGATTGATTCATTACTCATATGTGAGTCCAGATGCGGACCATGATGAGCCCCTCGGAAACCCGAGAGGATTCAAGGGGAAGTCAGTTAATCGACGACCCCGCGCAGTATGTACAAGATATAAAGTATAGCCCTGTGATAAAAAGAAAATCCTCCTGGAGAGATAAGGAATGAAAATAGATGAGTAGAAGTTCCTCCTCCGCCACGCTCCTCTTCAGCCCTCCCCGAGAAATGTCATCCTCCGCCACGCCTCCTCCCGGCCCTCCCCTGATGCCTCCTCCGCCACGCCCCCTCCCGGCCCCCCCCCTCCTAGACATTCGTTGGTGGCAGTAGTAAAAGAAATCCTCCACCGCATCGTATCTGCTCCCCTCCTCCCCCTTCATCATCGGCTTATCCAGGTCCTTC
>Ga0307511_10000412_pt1 | contig 45664 bp, 38 predicted proteins | sample 13_EM_MG_FD_200266 | JGI IMG/M metagenome (GOLD analysis project Ga0307511, IMG submission 200266) | Populus trichocarpa ectomycorrhiza microbial communities from riparian zone in the Pacific Northwest, United States - 13_EM | ecosystem: Host-associated > Plants > Roots > Unclassified | place... | reverse complement strand
CCCGCCATCACCCCCCTTTTTTTTCCCGCCAACTCCCTCAATTGCTCTTCCCCCAGCATATGCCTTCCCTGGCTCTGATTCTGACTCTGCCCCTCTCTCTGGCTACTAACCATACTCGAATACCCCGACTCCACCACCCTCCCTTTCTCACTCTGCATCTCCCCACCACTACCACCACTACCACCACCACCATTACCACCACCACCATTACCACCACCACCATTACCACCACCACCATTACCACCACCACCACCATTACCACCACCACCATTACTACCACCACCACCCACCACTTGTCTTTCCATTTCCATTTCCATATCTGCAGATGTAAATCCCTAAATCACCAAATCTCCCCGCACGGTCATATAAGTAAAACAAAATTTAAAAAATTTCTTATTCCCAGGTTCCTCTTTTTCTTTTCCCTTTCTCCTTTCCCTCCTCACTCTCCAGACCGTCTTCCTACGCGTGAAGCTTTGCAAAAAGTAAAAAAAAAAATAATAAATCTCAATCGTGGCTGGACGGACGTCAACGCGTAGAATCAACGGATCAAGGAGGTACCCAGTGGGGGAGAACGTGGTTGGATGTAGTTTCACGGGTTTTTAGGGCGGGTCGGGTCGGGGAAATTCGCGTCGCGAAACGCCGTTGCAGTAGTAGTAGCGCAGAAGAGAGGGGGGGATAACTCGAATGCTAGGGGTTCGATAGAAGGAAGAGAGGGATAGTGAAGGTGAACGGAGGAGAAGGAGTAGGAGTAGTCAACTGGCGATTGAAATGCATACATATGATGCAAATATCTGGGAACCCGATCACTTTGGATGTGGGATGGAGGAACGGATGGAAGGATGGAACGGACGAGTGGATGGGGTATGGTACTGGGTGGTGGTGGTGGTAGTGGTGGACCACGACTCGTCACGGTGGGTGCGGGCGTGGTGACTGGGGGGTCACGCGGGGTTCACGTTGCTGCCTCGCTACTTCCCTTTACTTTACCGGATTCTTCTGGCCAGTTGCCATGGGTCAGCTTCAGGAACCTTCAATCCCCTGATCCAACGAACTCTGCTCACTGCTCCCACTGATACTGCCAGTCCTCCATCCATGGCCGGGGGGATTCTGTAGACCTGCCATTCAAGTTGGCAGTATATCTCTAGCCGCCGTCCCCGGCCTCCTCACCTCTCCTCCAAAGTCTCTAGATCTCCTACCTGGTGTTTTCTGTCAGAAAAGAAAAAAAAAAACCTTCAATGCACATTCCTCTCACATGCCACCGCACTCCGCTGATTCGCAACCACAAAAAAGCTCGACCTGTGGGGTCTAGAGTAGGCACACACTTGAGTAACGTAACTTACCCCAATCAATCGCCAGGGCCGGGGTACTTCCGACACTGCATGTCTTGTCTTTGGAGTTGCGCAATCATCAACCCTCCTCTCGTTCACTCTAAAAAAGAAAGAAAAAAAGGTTTATAATTGTGCTGGACGTAGAAGAAAAGAACCGCATTTCGAGTCAGCAGACCGTGACTATACGCATATACATACGGTGCCAACCAGACTAATACATACGCATTTCGCGTCGTCCTAACTACCAATACGTGTCCCAGAACCCTTTCGAGTCACGGTTTTAGGGTCGGTCACGCTGTCATGTGATATGGCCGACACTTTCTCGGAGAAGTCGCCAGAACTAGCTGAGAAGCTGCTAGCCGACACTTTGTCTCTCGCTAGACGAATGTTGTTTAGCACATGTACCTAATCTCTGCTTAAATTACTACCTAGATTCCGGTAGAGTGGCCTTCCGCTTTCCGGTTACTTTCGGTTCAGGGTAACCAAAACACACTCCTGTTGCCTTCAGGATATGAAACAAGCCTGCAGCCTCGTCAAGTTACCCTGAGCTTCTAGGCCATGTATGAGAACACACGTGTTTATCCAATTTTGCACCTAGCAACCTGCAAACAATGTCTGGACCACTCCTCTCCTCTCATTAGACAGCCTTATTGAATAAAGTAAATTGATGCATAATATATGTTTGTTATGAAAACCCTACTGAATATACGTACAGCCCACTATTTCTCAAAGAATGCAATGGCAAGCGCCAAACGAACCCCACAAAAAAAAGCCAAATGAGTCCAAATGAGCGCCCCAAACTTCCCCATAGCAATGACTAAAACCAGGCCATCGGCATATTGCAACCCTAATGCCATACTGTGTGTTTCCGGCAAGTAAAGTAAAAGCAGTTGAAATTGGAATACCCTGACCAAGGAGAATACTGGAGTTGAGCCGCGCATGTGCATGTGTCCAGATGATATGACATGGGTAGGATATCATGCAAAGGGAATCCAAGCCCATATAAGTCAAGGTTAGTATTTAGAACTTGAGAAAGAATTGTTGCCTGTTAGTTGCATAGAGGAAGGAGGCTCCTGCCGTTAAGTGAACCTCTCAAAATTAATCACAAACGAAAAGAAAACTAGATGCTAAAGGGACGATGACATCCGCCAGGGGCATAATCTATCCCCAACTTGACCCAAATCTAGTAATCATTTTCACTAGTCTGGCTCCCCAACTCCGTCCAGCTCGCCGCATCATCAAACTCTCCCTCACTACCCGACCCAAATTCACTCACCACATCCGGAATATCAACAATCTCCCCCGCGCCAACCATGCTTCCATCATCAGACCCATGGCCAACTGGTGATGGTGGACGACTACCGCCATCACTGCTACCACTGCTAGCATTATTGATCCATTCCTGAGTACTCATGTAGGATGTAGTGGATTCGAAGGGGTTGGGGGGGATGACATCCGGCTCACTGTAGCTGCTGGAGGAGTGGATCGAAGGTGGGCTCCGTACGTGGGGGAGGGTTGATGGGGATGTGGGGAGGGATGCGAGAACTTCGGGTGTGAGTGCAGCTGCGGCAGTGGTTCCAACTGCTGCTCCAGCGACAACGGCGGCTGCAGCTATAGGGAGGACAGGAGCAGGAGGGCATAGAGCGCGTGGGGCAGGCTCAGCAGGTGGGGCAGAGGGCATGATGAGTTCCTGCTGCTGGGAAAGTGGCGATGACTGTTGCTGTACCCTAGTCGGCCTGATCGGAGGAGAAACAAATACTGTGCGTTCGGAGCCATATCCACTTTCCGACCCAGCAGGCTCAACCTTTGACTCCAATGTCTTTCTCGGTGGAAGGGGTGGTGGGGGTGGGGGAAGTTCCTTTTCGACAGCGGGCAAATCATAAAGCACGTGACTCTCCCCTCCCGTGTTCCTCTGCCTATACCTCGCCGGAGCATTCTGCACCCGTCCTGTCGCCCTCCCTTGTGGATTCGAGATCGTTCTGTAAGGCTGCAAAAACCCCTCTGCCTCCTCCTCTCTCCTCAACCTGTCATCAAAGGACTGTCTTCTGTATGCCTCATCCAGGTCAGAATAACCTACGGGGGCTTCTCTCTGCCGAGGGCCGACCTGGTCAGCGATTTTATGCAGGGAGTGAGCTATTTTCTCCCTCCCGCGCTCGTAGAGCTCGACGATTTGCTCGCGGTTGTTGTAGATGACAATGCCGGTTGCGACAACGGCAGCAACGATGATGGGGATCGCTTTGGCAGGCATAGCTACTTTCCTTGTGGGTAACTAGTTTCTTGGGTCGAAGAGCTTGTGGACACGAGTGGCTGAGCTCGGTAGCTATACTTGGTTTGCAAAAGCTGCGACTGTTTTCTGTAGGAGTAAAGGTAAGTAGTTCCGACGACTACAAGAAGGGATGATTAGGTGTATGGAGGAGGAAATGGATGATGCTTAAGCTCTCCACGCACGTGGCGGACGGGAAAGCAGATCGATGACAGACTGGGGAGCCTTTGCTTTCGACTCCGTTTCCCAGGCCCGAGCAGAGAGAATGAAGGCAAGAGACGAGAAGCGAAGAGAATAGGCAGATAGGCAGACGGGGCAGCGAATTAGTTACTAGCAAGCATCTGCCCCCGCTGCCGGGGCCGGGACTGGGGCACTGCGCCTCCACAGCCGCTGAGTGCATTCGGTTAAGAGCGACCCCCAGCTCGTAATATAAACGTCAAAAACATTAACGACTACACACGCATCCATGGCTAGATGGAGCTCTGCGATCTGTGATACTGTGACTTCTGTATGTTAAAATCCGCCGCTCTAGAGTTTACCTGTGTTGCGTGGTCGCCCCATGCATGACTCTTGGGCCTGATCTCGGATCAACGTCAACCAGCAATCTAACCAAAGTGAAAAAGAAACAAAAACGTCAACGAATGAAAATCAAGGGCAAGCATCACTCGCTGTGGCAAAGTAGGGCGATCTTCAAGTTCACATGATTACAATTCATTTACTTGCCCGATCTCCGCTACCAATTCCGATCTCGGGCGGTTACCCTGATAAACATAACGTTCTATCTGGGTATGTACGTATCTCATTATGTTACCATTACAGATCATTAAAGGATTTGGGGAATCACTCGAAAAGTGTAGATGAAGGAAACAAAAAGAAAAAGGGAAACAAAGGAGAAAAGAAACAAATGAAGCCCGTATAATAAAATTGAAAAATCATTACTTCCAACTCGCTCGCCTGGCTACCTCTTCCCCTGTTGATACTTTTCTTTGATAGGATTCTCCGGACCTCCGAATCTAGCACCATGAGTTGCTAATAATTATGACGGTGACAATGGTCTATCCAATATTTCCGATGTATGCACTTCTGCCTGCTTTGCCTCTTTTGACCCCTTGCCTCTTTTCTTTTTCCGCTCACGCCTGGGGCATGGTATGATGACAAAAGCAGTGCCCAGATCTAGATTGATATATGTGATGAAACGCAATAAGTATTCCGTTGGACAAAAGAAACACCTGCCATCCCATTCGGACTCTACTGCCGAACCTCTAAATCCACTACTTCGCCGGCGGAGGACTCGTTGGGCTCTTCACATCATTTTTAATAAACGGGTTATTCTTCAATGTTCCCACTCTTTTCCTCATTGGCCCTCCATCTGCCCCACTCGTTGGACTCACCAAATCATTCTTCAAAAATGGATTATCCTTCAACCCACCTCCGATCCTGCCTGGTCCCGTCCTCGACTCTGCAACCGCAATTTTGCCTGGCGAAGGGGGGGCAGTCTCGTCGATACTAGGTGCACGAAGACCTCTGGTGGTGATGGACGCAGGGATGATGCGAGTCTTCTCTGCAGTTGGTTCCGGGGAATCCTTAGTTGGCGAGGGGGTTCTAAGGCCACGCTTAGGTAGGTCCTTGAAACTGGGTAAGGAGGGAATTGGTGGCGATGCAACTCTATTCAGTGCGAGGACACCTGGTGGGCCTTGAGCGACGGTCCCAGACCTAGAGCGGCCTCCAATCCTTCGCCCAGATAGAGGTAGGGTTGTAGAGGTGGTATCTGGTGTTGCGCTGAAACCCGGTGAAGGAGTCCGAGGTAGAGAACCCACCCCCGTGGTAGCGCGGGATAACTTGGGCTTTTGCTCCATTGCAGCATCAGCTTGCGCGAAGACGGCTGGAATAGTTCTCCGCTTAACCAATGGGTGTGGTGGTGATGTCTCAGGTTCTGCCGGGGGTACAGTCTCCTTTTCTTTTTCCCTCTCCTTCTCCCTTTCTCTTTCTCTCTCCCTTTCCCTCTCTCTCGCCTTTTCAATTTCAATCTCCCTCTGCTTTTCCCTCTCCTTCGCCTTCTCAACCTCAATCTCCCTCTCCCTTTCCCTCGCTCTCTCCATCTCCCTCAACCTTTCCCTCTCCTTCGCGCTCTCAATCTCCATCTCCCTCCCTCTCTCTTGCTCCTTTTCTTTCTCCCTTTCCTTTTCCTTCTCCTTGAGAGAAGCTTCTAGGGAGGCATAGTCACCTCCGATTGAGCGTAAGGACTTGCGTTTCATTTGAATGGTGACTTCTGGACTCTCGGCCGTACTAAAAACATCTTCCACGGGTTTAATAGTAGACCTACGTTTGGATATTTTCAGCGGCTCAGCGGCATCTTCACGGGTGGGGGACTCCGCTTCTGGTAGTGGGGCTGCGGAAAATGCGGGAATAGACTTTCTCTTAAAGACCCTAGGGGAATCTTCTGAGACAATGCTCTTTGACCGGGAGCGTCTGTGGTCTAGCACTGGACTGTCCATTGGCAAAGTAGGGGTACGTTTAACTGCTTCAGGAACTACCTCAGATGAATAGGGAACTGTCGGCGTGCGTTTAATAGGCTCAGGGATGGGTTCTGGAGTTTGTCCTCGTGTAGACCTCCTTTTGGGCGGTTCGACAGACGCTTGAGATGTTTGCGGGATTGTAGGTGAGTACCTCATAGTCTCACCCTGAGATAATGTGCGGGTACGGCTCCGCTGAATTGGCCCTGGCTCATAGTGCTCCGCTAGTTCTGGGGTGGGCTCAACTTCCTTCGTCCACTGTTCCAATTGAGCTCGCTGTAGCTCAGCCTCTTGCTCTGCTTCTTGCTCCTGCGCAACATACTTGCGGATTAGGCCTCTAGCCTTAAATCTAACGGGCCTGGGCTCCTCGGTCTTTGGTTTCTGGGTGGGCAGCTCCTCAACTGGTGGCTTTGCGTCTCCTGCATCGACCCTTATAGTCATCGAGGTTGATTCCTCAGCCCTCAGTTGCCCTAACAATGTTTCTTCCACAGCAGGGGATGCCTGTGATCTGGTTTCGTTCTCCTGAGCAACATATTGATGAAGCAGGTTGCGGGCGTTCAAGCGAGCGGTCCTTGATGTTTTTGGTGGGCTAGCTAGTGTTTCTTGAACTTTGGGGGTGACAACTGGCTCAGTTTGTTCTGAGGATACCTCCACCGGTATCTCGGGGTTCCTTTCCACAACCTTCTCAGGTTTTTCCTCGGGCTTCATATCAGCCTTCTCCTCTACCTTTTCTTCCATCTTTTCTTCAAGTATCTCTTCAAGAATCTCTTCGGACTTCCCCTCGGGCTTCCCCTGGAGATTTTCCCTAGGCTTCTTCACAGGTGTCTCCACAGGCTTTTCATCTGCTTGTTCATTAACGGCAGTTGCAAGTTGTGCCTCATTCTCCCGAGCAACATATTGATTTATAAGGTTTCGAGCTTTAAATCGAGCTGTACGCGACCCCTTAGGAGGGCTGACAAGAGTTTCGGCCTCCTGGTGCTCTCGATCTTTGGGTGTGGCAAGGGATACAGGCGTTGTGTCTACAGGTACTTCGGGTAGCTTTTTTTGGTATATAGGCTCCTCGGAAATTACTTCAACCTCGGGCTGCTCCTCCACTTGGGGTAGAACTTCAACTGCCAATTTACTTCCCGCCGAGATCTGCTGAAGCTCCCTTGACAGTGGTCTTGTGTTTGGGACGACAGGCTGAAGGATAGACTCATCCACAGCTTCCTGGGCTATCAAAGGTCCCGGTGGTGGCCCTGGAGTGACTAGCATATCAGGAAGGAAGTCAATTTCCGATGGGGGCGGAGGTAAACTTTTGCGCAAGTTTCTCAAAAACTCTCTGTCTTCCTCACTCTTCTCTGGAATCTCTGGCAATGGCTCCTTCTCTGGTTGCGGAGGTGGAGGTAAGCTCTTCCTGATATCTACCATTTGGAATTGCTCAGCAATCACTGAGAATAATCCTTTGCTTGGCTCAGATTCAGTTCTGTCCTGCTCAATGTCCATTGCTCCATTTCTCTGGGCGTGAGCGTGGGGATGCATATCTAAGCTGGCTCTGTATGGAGGAGAGATGAAGCCGCTATCTCCCTTGCCGATGCCTGTCTCCGCATCGTAGATGTCCTCCGCATATGAATCCCTTCCTGCCTTCTTTACCGGCACTTTCGGTGATCCAATACTAGGGGCCGCACTTGTAGTCTCGCTATTTGAAGTGGCTTTCATAGGGGGGCTGGAACTGGGAGTTTGTGCTGGCGTTCCCCCGAAGGCTTTGCGCTTCTTCTCACCTGCCCATGATGCCCACGCTGAAAAGTATCCTCCCTTGGCAGGCTGTGGCTGCTCGGCGGGTTTCTCGCCAGCTTCAGAGCTGTCCACACTAGGAGTAATACTCGGTGCGGGAGACTTCGGTTCGGGGTTACTTAATTTCTTTGCTTGGGCCTCTCGTAATGATGCAACGTTGCTTGTCAAAGTAGAGAAGGCAGCTCCGAGCTTCCCACGGCCCGCAACAAATGTCTTTGCTACAGCTTCACGTCCGTTGACCATCTTCTCATCTAGCTTCAGTTCATTCAGCTGCCTATATACACGGTCAGCCTGGTTTCGATGTACTTAGAACACATATTTATAGACGAACTGAGAAATTCTACGAGAAACATCATCCATGGTCAGACCTCCAGCCATAACATGTTTGGGCGGAACCAAGTCGAATAACTCAGAATCTGTGATATTAATGATTAATGATTAATGATTATACGGTGACCTTCAAGTAGTGAGAGCCTTACCCGTGAATTTTTGAAATATTCGATAATTTTCCGTTTTCTTCCACATATCAATGAAGTCCATTCCAAAATCAAGGGCGGGGTCCCCCTCTGTTAATAATGAGTAAAGGCACATGATAAGGGCTAGTAGTGTTAACGTACCAACATCCGGTAGCAGCTTCCCTGCTGAACCCGCATGCTTTTGCAAAAAGTCATGGCATTTAACAGAGGATACCATTGACAAAGCGTACTCCTCAAACTGCAGCCGAATGTAATCCTCGCTCCCGACAAATCCCATAGTATTGGGTCGGCTTGGATCATTTTCGTCCCAAGATTCTGCTACAGCCTGGACGATTGAATCTATCCATCGCCTGTCTGCCGCAGTAAGGTACAAGGCAGTGCGTAACGAAGAGGACGTGATGTTAACACTGTGCTCATCAAGCTAAAGTACACTTTGTTAGTTTTTTTTTGAGCGCCAATTTGAACGAAGGGAGACATACATTAATAAGGATATCCGAGTATCTGTCCTTCTGCTGTAATAATAACGAGTTTGTTGACCCAACCACATAAGATTTCGTACCCACGTCCGCTAATATATCAAGCTGCTGCAATGGGGTATAGGGTCCAAAAAGGCTCCCCTTCCCAAAAATTTGTAATGGCATACCCATAAATGTCAACACTAGGTATCACATCAGCAAAGATGCTCTACGACTGCACCGCACGGTAAGATACATACAAGACTTGCGATCACTCGTCTTCACGGAGGTTGGCTTAACAAGCTTCCCTTCATAATAGTTCAACTCGGGATCTGCGCAGTCTTCAAGGGCACCCAACAGCCCGGGTATCAATGATAGGAGCGAGAACTGGGTCATGCATAGACGGTCACAGCGTGAACCGAAAAATAGCATTTTCGGTTGCAAAAGACAGCATTTGAATAGGATGAGAGTTTGTTGCCGGAATTCAAATACCAACTCGCGGAGAGAGAGTCCAAGATATTGGTCACTTCCAACACTCAAGCTCAGTTTCAAGCTTTCTTGAAATTTCTGTGGGGCGATTAGCTTTATCTTAATCATGAATCCATGCTTTAAAACCCACCCTTATTATATCAAGATCTTCGAAATTCCTACATTCTGGACGTTAGCCCCCATCGCTATTCCGCACCTCAGCCACCGCCTTCCCAGCATAAACGGCCGCCCCCATGACAACCCAGCGCCCTTCTGCATCCTCAAACAGGAGCTACCCACCTTTGCGCAAACCAAGCCCTCGTAACCATTCCTAGCTTTTCCTTCAAGCCTCCAAAATAGACAGGACTATCAGCAATGACTACCACTGCCTTCTGAACTGTACTCCTCGTCACCTCGGGTGGTCTGTCGATAAGTGTGCTCGAGTCAAGCTGCCTGGTACATGATATACCGAAGAGTGAGAATGGTCTATCTTCAGTCCCGTCAGACTTCCTAAGCACATGCTTCAGGGTAAAGTAGCTGAAATCCTCCGAGGAGCTATCAAGCCTGTTGACATTGGTAAGCAGTATTAGAATGACTAGTAGTTTAACTTACGAGTGTGCTCCATCCGATAGAGCCATAAAGGGGAGCAGCGGCCATTCCGACAGACTGCTGTCGTCTTCAACACCAATCCAGTACTCTATTTCCGGGCCCCTATTCCTCCAATTTCTCGTCAGTCACCACTCCCGTACAGAAAATGAATGCAATGCATCCAACTTCAAGGTGCTGTCCTTACCTCGCATGGTGAAATCCTACAATAGAGACAATCGGGTCGAATTGCGGCGTGGTAGCGGCCATTAGAAGTTGGTTGGGGCTTCAGCTGCCGAGGGTAGTTTCAATTTAAGATCCTCGAACACTGCTCCGGCATCGACAAGTCGTGAAAGCGTCGTAACGTCGTGAATTCTTGCGGGGTGCTCTCCAGGGTCGTGATTGTTGACTTTGACGAAGAGCTTAAAGTTAAGGAGGCTCGGGACACTTATTTGGGGATGCTAAGCCGAAGCTGCACGTTTCTGTCACGGGAACCCGGCCGAGCTCAAGTTCTGACCACCATTAAACCCAATTAAGAGAATCGGGATTATTAGCGCCCACCTGAAATTGTTGCATTATTTTTTTTTTTTTTTTTTTACGTAAGCGGTTTTGAAGGCATGGTGGGTCAATGAGCCAAAGATATAATATTTGCTTGAGCCATTGGGTTCCATACATACTAGGTAGTATATTTGGGCACTATTAAAAATCTACCAGAAAAAATGATTAATAAATTTTACTCTGTTTACTTATGTGCGTATTTACTGTACCTAGATGGGAACTGTTTGCCAGGCTCCATCAGGGTAAAACTACATTTCAGGGTCTATTTTATTTTAGGTCAAAGGTTTTCAATGCCGGGTATAATTTCTACAATACCACAACGGCGCTACAACGCCACAGCGACACAACCGTACGTAGTCAAAGTGTAAGTACAGAAAGTTACCAGATAGAGACATATTCAAAGTTGAGCTTATTTTATGGTGGGTTAAACATCTGGTCAAAGAAAAATAGGATATAGCACAGATGACATCTGACATAGGGGTTATTTTGTAACGCGCTGGTAGTACCTTAGAAGATCTGGTGATACTGTCTACTATTTGAACTCTGTAGGAAATACAAGGTGGCCGACTTACAGGATCTTTTACGTACACCAGGACTAGGACAGTTGTATGTGTCATTTAGTGCGTTAAAAGACAACCTGGGGATTGGTCGGCATGGGAAAAATTCCACTTCATTGTGATGCCCAACGATACATCTCGAGTTATATACAGATGCAAAAATTATGCATGCGACTAGCGATTCAGAGTCAACAAACAAGCCGATCATAGTATCAGTCAGTGTATTATGTCCTCAACATACCTGCATTGCTCTACCGACCCCCCGCTCAACTGCTACCTACCAGCGTTGGCTCAACGACATATCCCCCAATACTTACGTATCACCAAAGCTACACAGCTGCAAAATATTATTGACTGTACTTCTCTGCAGTTCGGAGAAATCGTAAGTAACCAAGTTGCAAAGAAGCTAAAGACATCTATCTCTCCATGATGATTTACAATCAAATCGCATCAGTTTTCAGACCATACAATGCCCCTCGCACTCGCATACCTCGAGGGCGACCTAAGAAGGAACGATATCGACGTGGTGAGGCCGGCCAACGTGCTCCAAGGGCACAAGCATAGTGGGACTCTTCATGACTAGGTTCTATTTGTACCGACCAACCTGTATTTTATTTTTAATTTGGCCTGTATTTATTTTTTCTTTATATTCCTTTCATAATTATCTGTACTTTTCTCCACACACTCGTTATATTGAGAACCTCATGGTATTGTAAAACCTTGTTAATACGTTGTGGTATTGTAAGCCTTTGCATCCCTGTCGCCGTGGCATTGAAAACCGTTGGCCTTTTTTTTATTTTTATTTTTACATCTACAGGGGGCGTATGACATGCCACCCGGAAGCACGGGATCAAGACCCCAGGTGGACTCAAGGGTTTAGTATTAGTAAACTAATCTGCCGCCCCGCGCAAAGATACATAGATACAGAGTAACCGGCAAAGGAGATTCGTCTTGAAAAGAAAGAGAAAAAAAAAAAATTGCAACGCGCACCCTCCCTCGCCAGCGAGTTCTTGGTATAGGTAATGGAAGTAGGCTTCCACTGCGCCCCAGGGGTCCTCTCCTCCCTCATCTTTCCTTTAGACGTTGCTTTTCTAACAAGAGTGTATTTTTTCATTACCAAGGTACTTTCAGATTTAAACTACAAATATCAGGCGAAGCACGTATAGAGTGGGGAATGACCGTGAGTAGCATTGACGTCGAGGTGATCAGAAACTGCCATGTTACCCTCAACCTCTGACGGTATGAATTTGTGATATTGGTCGAGAGAATCTCAAGTTGTAATATAGTCAAAACAGCAATAAATCTTTAAATATATCCTAATTAAATATTTCAGAAATGTATTTCCTCGGAACACCACTGGCAATCCGTGGTGGTATTGGAGCCGTACCGGGTAGGCAAGTGTGTCTAAGTGCTCTACTATAACTACTTAATACTGGTGTATACTATAGTAAGAAACTACTAGTATATATATCTAGAGACAAACAACTCCTGCTAACTTCAAAGAAATCGAAACCAACCAAAGCCGAGATGCCTTTCCCTGAACAATTTACACAAGACCCATAGAAAGACGTGAACTAATTAAAGGCAGAAAGATACCAGCGCCTTGCGTTTATCCCAAGCAAATGTATGAAGAAGCAAAGGATTGAAAAAAATCACCGGCACAAATAAATACCAACTTAGCTTTAGTTAACGGTTCTCGGGGTTATCAATTTGACCACGGATTCTTTTCCCCATCAATATTTTCATATGATAGATGCTTCACAGGGTCTCGTTTCTTGCTACCTGTAGCAGTCCATGGTCTCTCCGTATTCGTACGATCATGCAAAATATCAGGGTTATGGTTTTGCTGTCGCTGTGGACTTCTGTCGTTTTCATCGTCTTCACCAGCGACAAAACCGGAACTACTTGAGATATGGTGTTGCAGACTCGGGGCTTTCACTGGCGAATTCGACTCAACTGGTGGGGTATTGAGATGCCCAAAATCTTCCTCCTCAACTATATCCCCGCCTTCAGACTCCGGATAATTTCGTCTAATTATGTCAGATTAGTATACAATCTACAATCTTCAGATTTATAAATCCGGGCACACAGTATAACTCACATAAACTTCTTTGGACTGACATTATTCCACCCCGGCCCGCCTTCCTTGCGAGCCCTAACCCTCTCCAAATCTTCCGCCTCCCTATCTTCAATCACCAAGTGGACAATTCCGGATCGATCGGACATGTGGGATGAAGTCGACGATTTGTTTCGTGTCAAAAGGGGCTTCTTCTGTTCATCTTTTCCTTTTCCTTTCACCTTTTTAGGTTTCCCATGTAATATAGCCTGGTGGGTAGCAGTAGTAGTCAACCCTCCGGATTGATAACCACCTAAATACCCACTGGTACGTACATTCCGTAGTGGTTCATAGGCTGTGATCACAGGGTACTTTGGAAAATGTCAGGTTCTCTCATTTGCCAACTGTTCTCGGGTGATCTTACATTATAATCACCATATTCCATTTTCCTCGCACCTTCAAACAGCCCCTCGTCCTCTTCGTCTATTTCAAGTTCTTCCAGGCCATTCGGTTCGTCTCCATACCACTTCCGGTTACCTCCTCTTTCAGCGACAGCAGGGGTCATCGGCCGCGAGTTCGAGCTCGGCCCTGGTGCAGAAAGCAAACCTGTGGTAGTTGTTGGTTTGGGTATCCAATATTTTGATTTCCCACCTTTGTGATACCGCAATCCTTCCATCATCCTGTTGACTCGTGCGCCACTATCTGGATGCTCTAGGACACTCTCCGCCGGGTCGAATAACCGATATTCATATCCCTTTCCCTTAAATGTGATCCTGGAATCCTCGATCAAGTCCCTGATACCGAATGCGTCTCGTAGTGCGTATATCACGGGCATCCTAGCTGCGGATATAGTAATATCGGCATAATCTTTCCAAGAGAATGCGTTCCAGTGCGCGATGGCGAAACCCGGGAGCTCGAAGCAGATGAGAGCATCCTGAATTGCTGCTGCTAAATTGTCTGGTGTGTAATGTCCTACATCACGAATAACGCCCAGCCAGACAAGAATTGACAGGAAAAATCCTTGCCAGTACGAAGCAAAAATGATGAGTTTGACGCATAGAAACTAGAGGTGTTAAGTTATTTATCCTCTTCTGAATTGCACAAATGTATACATACCTTGGGGACTGGCCTGAACGGCTGAAGATCCCGTGACGTGCAAACCCAAAACATCCCCAGGGAGTATAGACTGACTGTGACACTGATGTTGTAGATGATACCGCTCCAGAAGTATCCGGATTTGAGACCCACATATCCCTCCTGGTAAGTTCCTGTGGCTTTCATTATTACTGCCGCTAAACCCAGGATGGGCTTCATCCAGGCGTACTGTAAAATGCCACGCTTAATCGCAAGAAATGTATGGGGGTCGCTAATGTCTACTTTTGCAAACACATAATTCATAGGCCAGAGATGCTCTTTTGGTGCTCTCCCATGTGTCATAATTATGAGAGCCCGCTCTCCGCCAAGATAATTGATAAGTAGTTGGAAGAAGGTATAGATAGTGAACGCCTCATATACATCTCGTATTGGGTCAACATACATTGCCGCAGTAATCGACATCAGGGAAACCCAAGAGCTGATGGCATAGATTGGAACCATGAGTAGAATGCGCACTACGTATCGTTGGAGGAGGGGCTTCCGGTAATTCTTCCTACTAGAAAGTTAGAAAGCTGGACGTGGGGCCAGATGTAAAACGAAGAAGCTCACAGTTGAAGCCATATTGAGCTTTACTTCGTAACTTGATAGTCAGCGATGTGAATACCTCGGGAAGGATTAGGAACAGCTCACACGAATGCTAGTAATGTTGCAATAAGAGAGCAGACGCTTCCAAGTTTCCAAATAGTTAGCACATGTCTCTTGAAACTCCAACAGATATAGAGCTGTACCCAGCGACAGCGATAGCTGCATGCCCTAGTTGTGACCCCGTGCCCCCATCGAGTGCCATTAGGGAGATATGGGCGCTCCAACAAGGACGCTTTGGAGATGCAAACTGACGACCCCGAAGCCTCCGAAGTAGCTGGAGGTATTAGTAGATCCAGTAGAATGATGTAAGTGCTAAGTAAGGTAGGGATGCAGTAGAAATGCTGAAAGACTGAGGGAGTGTCACGGTACGTTAGAGCGTCCGCGAGAACGTTAGTAGCGTCACGCCTCTCGTAGGCAATGAGTAAGCAAATGTCAAGGATACGCCCCATGCTGGCGACAGCTGCTTTAATTATGCAGGAAGCTCAGGTAGAGAGACAGCCTATTGCATCAGGCGTGTTTTTGGATCACTCCACCGTTTGTGAACTTCTGTATCGACGCAATAATGCAATCCTAAACCGAAACGTGCTTCTCAAGTCAAGCTTCGGACTACCATGGCTATCCTGAGCCCACAAGCTCTGGACCGACCATTAAGTTTCAATTGGTGCTCCACATACCATCGTCTCCCATTACCTACCGGACATGCTGACATGATGAACTCAACAGGATCTTCCTCATTGAACTTTTGGTGTGCAGTATCGTGTATGGTTCTAGTTGTCCCGGTCGCGGTCCCTTGTAGCTTTACTGACCATCCGTCGGTTGAGCCTAGCACCATCTTCTTCTTGTTCTACTTCAATCGGGTCTTTGCAAAGATAGTCTCTGTTGCCCTTCGAGCATATCTAAGGACCTGGGGAGGGTCCCCTGTGTACATTGATATCCAGTCCCTGCAAATATCACTACTCGCCGGCCGTATATTCTTCGGAAGAGTCAGGTACCATGGGAGCAACGAAACTATTCAGATTGTCAGCGGTCACATTACCTGGAGGTACTGGTTAAGGAAGGTTCGACATTGTCATGGAGACAAAGCTGGGTCGTCCAAGGCCAACGAGCTTCCATCGAGGATTGCGGTGAAGCTAAATGGCCTAGAGTGGTTTGTATACAATAGGTCCCCCGCATATGACGCTATCTGGGCCCAGATGGAAGAGAGTGTGGATACACGTGAAGGAAATGCAACCTCTACTGTCGGTTCGGATGAAGGTTCGGAAAGCCGTAACAATGTAGTTGGTGAGGCGAAGCCAGATAGTTCCGCTCGAGAAGGGTCGCCAGTTCGGGAGAAATTGAGGACTGTGTCTACAGACTCGGAACATAATCTCAGCCGGAGTGACGATTCAGACGGGGAGAATGGTGATCGCGCTGGGGAATTTCTTGTGGATTCGTTCTTTCTGAGGCTTTTACCGGTCCGTATAGACTGCCATAGGGGAGGGGTCGTCATGGGCAACAACAACACTCCCACCATACTTGTAACCAAGTTCCGAGACGCAGATGGGATCATTGATGCAACGCCGGTACTGTTATGGCTCCATTATCAAATATATTTTGTGCATTACTCCTGACATTATTCTTACAGTCCCGGGGACCCGACTACTATAAGCAAGTGTTCAATTTGCATTTTGTCAGCCCGGTTATTTCAATTAAAGAGAACTTTGATTTCAAAGAGTCACAGTTAGAACGTGGCGCTCGGATAATGACTGAACAGCCCGTACAGCCCAAGTCGTGGACGACTGTCCGAGACTTGCTTCCATCGTTTCATCTCTCACAGGAGTCATTGATTCCTACCGCTCCATCCAATGCACGCAGCCCAAGGCATGACCTCTGGATGGGTTTGCCAAGATATCTCGATGAAAATGAACAAGAGGAAGAATCCTACTTTGGGCCCGCTGAATATGCAGTTGTGACTACAATTCTGGATTCCCCCGAGGTACGCATGACTATGTATTGGGATGTGCCTGGCGACGTACGACGGCGGGCGAGCCGAAGCCGAGTACAAAGAGAAAACTCAAATGATATGAATGGCGATATCCCCCCCGAGTGGGGAATCGATCTGGCAATTAAGGGTGGGACTGTGAACTATGGGCCCTGGGCTGATCGTCAACGCGTTGAGCTACAAAACCTTTTCTTCCCAAGATTGTATAAAGATGCCGTTGCTGCTAAGCCACTTGGGCCGGGAGACACACGACAGGCTACAGTATTTCGACTGTTTGTTGAGCTGAAAGACTCCATAATGCTGAGAATTCCCGTCAGGGAAGAGTCCAAAGATTGGAAATTTAAAAGGCGATTGGACGAGGGGGAGCTCAGAGCGTTTGGCTGGCTAGATCTCAAAATTGACGAAGGGACAATAAGCAACGACATAGCGATGGTGGCGTCCAAGGCTGGGTATGGCAACAAATTGCAGCTTGATTTCAAGAATTGTGAAGTCAGGACAAGTGTCAACAATGGATTGTTCCTTAAAGCAGATCAGCTTGCTATGGTGGGGGATCTGTCCAACCCACTTGAATGGAATGGACCTCGTCATTGGACCTTTAATCTCACTTCTCGGAGCCCGAAGCTCTTTCTATTACGTGAGCACGTCACTCTGTTGGCAGACCTTGTTGGCGACTGGGCTAGCGGGCCACCCCAAGATTACTTCACTTTCTCCCCATTCAAGTATGATATGAATCTGAGATTTACAGATTTTGAGATATATCTGAATATCAATGATGGCAATATCATAAATAATCCATCTGACCTTGACGATAACACTTTCCTAATACTCAAAGGCGATGAATTAAAGAGCTTCGTTCATTTACCAATGCATAGGCTGAGACCAACTTCTAACGAGATACCCTTCACTGTGGAAGTGGGCACTCTTAGGTTGTCACTGCACACCCCGCCTTGGAGCACACAGGCATCATTTCTCGAAGTAGCAGATGTAGCTGCTGTGAACGACTTCATGTTAAAGGGAAAATACAAATACCATGCAGCCACCTCCCCAGATTTGGTTGATACCCTGTTGGTTGATATCCTGGGAGTGAACTTGAGTTTCACTTTTTATGGTGTTCTTATTCGGTATTTCCTGATAATCCGGGAAAATTACTTCGGCGAAAATCTCCATTTCAAAACTCTGGAGGAATATAAAAGAAAAGATCAGGATAGCACTGCTGTGGTAGAGAAGCCGACTGTAACTAATGGGTTGGATGTTATCCTGGAGGTGGAAGTGAAGGACAGTTTTGTCCTGCTACCTGCTCATATTTACACTGCAAAACAGCTCGTCAGGCTAGACTTGGCAAATCTGGGGCTGGACATGAGATTTACGAATCTTTATATGGGTATGTGGCTATGGGCTAAGAGACAATAACGGGGGAATACTGACTAGGCTTAGACTTGCAGGTGAATTGTAGCCCCATATCGGCAAGCCTTTCTTCCGTCGATCCAGCTGATGCCACACCAAAAGGATTTCTGTCCCCAACACAGCTCTTCCTAGATAGCTTGATCCTTTATGGGCACCGGCTTTTTGGCCTCCCGCCTACAGAGCCGACATATGTATGCAACTGGGACCTATCATTTGGCAATTTGACAGGAGAATGCAATGTGGAGTTCCTTCGAACGCTGCTGTTTGGCATCAGAGTATGCGACTTCAGCTTGGATGACGTTGAGAATGCACTACCTCCAGCAGTACTTGAAGTGCTACATGATGTTACCTTTCTCAGGGTAATTGTCAAATCAGTTCGGATATGGTTGCGCGTTTCTCCTTCTGCTTTCCTACTTTCGACGGATAAAATCAACTTCACGCTGAACGATTGGGCGAATGAGCTCTTCTCCGACCGAATCTCTGTATCAGTTCCTGGGCTGACGCTAGCCTGCGTTGACGAAGAGTCCGCTCAAAGACAGCGAGGGAAGTCGTTCTCTCACTCTCTAGCCGGGCTTGCTAAATCTAAAACACACGCATATGTTTCTACCGATCTTTTGATGACTGTCTTTGGCCATAAAAATGGAGCGACAGAGAAACGGGACCATCAACAGAGGCATGTCCAGGACCATGACTTCGGAACTGGAAGGGCGGCATTCCTCTTGCAACATTCAACCAAAAAACACTCTACCACGGGAGACCAGAAGATAACTACAGGCTCTCCAATGAGTGTGCCGTCTATGCCACCACCCCTTTATGGTACGTGCGTCAAATCTTCCCGAAAGACTGCCCGCTAACATTTACCAGAAGTACCGGTTTCCCCATATTCAGCAGGTGGGGAGTCAATATCTGAAACGTCATCACGCCATTCTAATAAATCAGGGCGCAAGAGCTCTTTTCTAACTTCCCGGTCGTATGTTCCCCCAGTACCCAAGTAACATATCTGGTGCTAATTATAGGAGATCGTCGAGCCATTCCGCTAGAAGTGTATTGAACCGGACAATTAGTTCAACCTCCCCAAGCTTCCATTCAGCGGTTCAGACCGTCGGTGAAACATTACTCGCAACGCCTCGGACAGGCGGTCAGCGATTGGATAGTCCACTACTGTCTTCTAATTCTCAATCTCCAAGCCGTAGACCAACACCAAGCCCTGTGAAACGAACACCTCTGAAACCAGGGACAAGTTCTCGCTTTTCGAGTGCGTATAGCAAACCATATTTTCCTTTGCAAGATGTAGAGGTAAGTAGCCACACCCAATTATTATCAGAGACCGAGTCTAACTTCCATAGCTTGATATGGCCAATGTTCCACCCCTGGACCCAGATATTGGTCAGCCTTGGGGTGAAGTACAGCATCCCCAGAATGCATCGATGATGTCCTCTGAGGAGAAAATAGTACGCAATAGTGTTGTCCTTGATTTTGGGCAAGGTGTCAGGGCATATTGCAACCCAGCCGCAATTCATGGCATATCGCAAATTCTTCAAGGGCTACAACCCCAGTCAGCTGAGGATATCCTCGACGATGTCCAGATCGAGGTGATTAGTCGGCTCGCTAAACTAACCAAACAGACTGGAGATGTTCTCAGGGTTCTGGAGCTCTGCTTGAGGATCCCGCAATTCAAGTTCCGCTTCGTCAATCCCGCGGCTCCGGACATCCCTGAGACTGATAATCATACCACAGATGTATTTGATTTTAAGTTGATGAAGGCCTTCATAACTATCAGGTCTAAAGAGGCTAGCGAAATGCGACGTACTTCTGAGGGTAGTCCCCAGATATCACCTGGCCTTTCCCTGGATATCTCAGTTGGCACACTTCAACTCACAATTGGTCCGAAACCATCTGATCCTGCAGCACAGTTATTAGTGGAAGATGTTACAGCATGGGCTTTGACCAGTGAGCTATCTACTGGGTCAGTGAAGGTGAAATCTATATCCTCGCTTATAGAGAGCAAACAAGGAGTTTTCTTGTGTGAGCTTGCTGAGAGAACAGGGCAGCTGGTATCCTCATTTGGTGGTGCGTTTTCACGTCTTACCGAACAAGGGGAGAAGCGTCCACGAGACCTCCTGTATGCACTAGCCAAAGGACAGGAAGATCATTCAATTTCCCACGAACCCTCTTCTATCACTCGGCCCTCCTACGTCCTTCGCTCTTCTCTCAACCATGTCAGAGTCCATGACTCCTGGAAGATAAATTCTCGCATAAGACATATATACCGGTCCTTACCGATTGTAGTGCAGCATGAACTTGATGCACGAACCAGAGAGTGTTCTGGTAGCTCCCCTGGCGATGCACGGCGCCAGGTCATAGAGGCATTCGATAGATGGCGTGGTTGGGAACTAGGGAACATTCAAGATTCTTACCTGATTGAGGGAGTATTTGGCAAGAAGCGTCGGGAATCCGGACCAAAGAGCATGTCCTCGACTGCCAGTTTGGTGCTTAAGCTTGAAAAGATATCTCTCCACGTGGATCCTGGGCCCACTCAACAAGAAGCCCTAGTTAATGGATTCGTGGCTGCTGTATCTATGGCCCGTGTTTTCGAGCAAAAGCCTGGAGTGAAAATGGTTACAGTGCTCGAGACTACCCAGGCCTCAACAGTTGTTCAAGGGCATTGCCGTAATGCTCAAATACGACTCACCTGGGAAGTATTGGAGGCAGCAGAAAAGATACTCAGATACTTCAGTCAGAAGGGACAAGCTGTCAACCAACCCACTACTTCTTCACATAAGACCGTTTTATCACCAACAAAAAGGGCGAGGTTTAAGCAACAGTACCATATGGTTCTCAGTGCAGATACAGGGTCCATTGGAATAGACACTGTGAATCTGAAGCTAATTTGTATCGGCCATTCATTGCGGGCATCGCTTGTAGCATCCGGAAAAAATACTGAATTACAGGAAGGACTTATTGGCAGTCTTCTAATGCGAGCAGATATTGCCTCCTCCGAATTATCATATCAGAATAAAGTTCTCAGTGTTGCTAGCCTCAGGCAACCCGTCTTCTATGCGTATCTGGATCAACATTCTGTAGCTGAGACTACATTCAATTACTGGAAAGCGACTGGCTCTTGTCGAGATTTGTCATTTGAATTACGGGAAGAAGTCCTCGGCCTCATGGAAGTCATAGACTTTGTTGTCAATGATGAGGTTTCCCACGTTAACCGGTTAATGGTAGACTTGGAGAAAAGCAAGCCAGCGCTGATAGCACGAAATGTTTCCCATTCCCGCCGTACTGTTAACCTGGTTGATCTAGCTCTCAAGTTGGATACCTTCACTATATCTGCGGCTTTACTCCCGTCACTGGTATATTTCATCCGAGGAAAGGGGATTAGACTGTCTACCAGGCCGAAAAACAAGACGGAAAGCATCATTGAGTTCGATTTGATCCACCATGAGCATGAAGTCCGCACTGGGTACCGATCACAACCCGTAACAATATCATTGCTTCAAATACCCACTATCAACGGAAGAGTTCGCAAAAGAGACGGGGTGGAGGAGAGTCTTTTGGAACCCTTTTTCTCTGTTGAAGCAATTGAATTTGATGCGTCCGCGATCCAAAGTCTGCTCAACGCTCTAAACAAGCCAGAGGTTGTTAACGTCATTGAAAGCGCGAGGAAAGAGTGGGCTATCACAGAGGCTCGGTTGGACCAGATATTTGGACCATCGAAGCCTGTTAAACAGAGTGGGCCGAAGGGCCCTCGTTTGGTTTACAGAGCCCATGTTGGGATAGCTGGAGTGAAAATCGAGACGCAGGCCCCTTCAGCAAATTTCGAAACCAACCTAGGCGCTATTCAGGTCTATGCATCGAACAAGCCCAGCAAAGCTCTACAACCCCTCGACATTCCAGAGGTGTATGTTGAGTTAAAGCACATCACTGTTGGTTTGTTCAAAAAGGTGCCAAAAACCCCCCCTGAACCTTGTGGGCATATTGCCCTCCATGCATCACTGCTTTGCTCGTCGGAGGTGGGCTCGCAGGGCAAACGAATTCGAGCATTCTATCTCAAGAGCCACTCATTCAAATTTGATATATCTCCGGAGACAGCCTCAACCGTCGTTGACGTAACAGGTCATTTACAAGACAAGTTGAAAGATTTTAATTTGTCGCCAGAGGTCAAGTATCTAAGGAAACTCCGAAAGTCCAATAAGCCCGCTCTTTCTGATCCCGCTGATGTGCCACTGCCACCGGACGACGATGACTTGTTTAGTTCTATCTTTTCAGTTGACCTTAATGACATACAGATATCATGGATCACTGGAAATTCCCTTCCCGCACCTGTCAGCAGGCCACGACAGAATCTCGTTCTAACACTCAGACGTATCGGGTTTGAGAGTGCACTGAAAAGGCATAATGAAGCCCGACTGATCATTGAGGAGCTCCTTTTGCAGATGGTGGATGAAAACTCCCCACATACCAAAGTGCGGGCAGAAAACTCCGCCCTATTACCTGAGGTAGTGTTTGTTGTCACTCATCACAATGGGCCAACTGAGAGGCGATTTGCCTCGCAAGCAAAAGGACTTCCGCTGGACTTGAGAATCACCCCTAGTTGCATGTTGGGGGTTAATGATCTGGAAGCCTCCTTAGCGGTTGCAAGCGACAAGTTCCGCAAGGCATCAGCGTCGTGGAAATCTACACCAACTGTAAGTGGTGGAGAGAGAAAGAACATGTTCAGCAAAAAGCGGGTGGCTTCCGTTTTGGTTGATGCGGACTTCGCTGGAGCTGTCGTGCATTTCCAAACCAGTACTGAAGCCCAGGATTCACAGTTTAAGCCTGCCCAACAGGGTAGATTTGGACAGTTCGCTCAGGGAGATAGTAATGCTAATACGACCCTACGGACTCCTGGCCTGGCGTTTAAGATACAATATCTAGAGCCGAGCAATGAGGACCCTTCTATCAGCGGAGAGATTAAAGTGAGCAGTTCGACAAACATCATATACCCGTCAGTCGTGCCATTGCTCATGGAAATGTCTAATAACCTGAAGGGAGTGGTAAGAGAGCCTCATACCTCTCCAGAGCTAAAGCCTGTCAAGGTACGCGATGAGGAAAAGGTGGCAGGAGATGCAGCGGCAATTCTGGGGCGATGTAAGCTCAACCTGGGTTTGCGGATCATGAAGCAGGAGTTCTCTCTCAGCTGTCAACCTTATGCTCGAGTAGTTGCTACGGCTACCTATAAAGACATATATGTAACTCTCAACACATGTGAGGATGAGGAAAGTGGTCGCTTTTATTCTGTATCCGCTATTACAACAGGGCTGCGGTGTTCGTTGCAGCATATTTATTCCAGGGAGTCGACAGGGTACCTTGAAGTCGAAGCCCTCGCTATCTCTATTATGAACAACAGACATTTGAGCGGCTCAGATGGCCTATCGGTAATCATGAAGCTCAGTCCACTAAAATCGCAAGTCAATGTCAAACAGATACAAGATTTCCTCCTGTTTCGTGAAATTTGGGTCCCTGAGGATGCAATGGATAAGACCCCATCACCTGTATCCACTCCCGAGCAACCAGCACAACTAATGCAAAAGTATCATAAGGTGACCGCTAACGAAGTGTTTCCTTGGAATACTACGATTGCAATCTCTACGATTGACCTACAACTAGATCTTGGTCCCTCCCTTGGCAAAACGACATTGCAGTTATCAAATTTCTGGATAGCGTCTAGAAAAAGTTCTGACTGGGAACAGACAATGTGCCTGGGCCTCGGCAGTATTGCCATCAAGGCCGTGGGCCGACTGAGTGGATTTATTGAACTTGTTAACCTGCGGGCAAGAACGTCAATTCAGTGGCTCCCCGAACAATTGCATCTTACACCTCTAATACAAGCATCACTTGGGTTTGAGCAGTTTCGAATTAAGGCTGCATTCGACTACCACCCATTCCTCATCGCTGACATCGCATCCTTTGACTTTCTCATGTATAACCTGAGGCAGGAGGATGGCGTAAGCGATAGGTTAGTTGGAATTCTAGAAGGCGACAAAGTCCAAATCTTCTGCACTAGTCAGAGTACGGCCCAGGGGCTTGCACTGTATCAAGCATTCTTGCGACTGTGGCAGGAGAAAATTACCTCGTATGAAACATCGCTTCAGGATATCGAGAGATTCATGAAGCGGCGGGCGCAGTCCATGAGCCAGTCCCCTCCAAGGATGCCGCCACTGATCTCGACGCCTCTTGGCTCAAAGTCAGAGCCGGTGTCGCTCACTTTACATACAGATGTGGTTGTCAATTTGAGAGAAATCAACATAGGGGCTTTCCCTAGCACCTTTAGGGACTCCCAAGTTTTCAAAGTCGAGGCCCTCAACGTGGGCGCACGGTTTGCGGTTGACATGGAAAAAGACAAACTTCATAGTCAGTTATCAATGACTCTTGGCCAACTACGAGTTGCATTATCTGGAGTGAGAAAGTCGGAGGATATTGGGATGGCCATCGATGTTAACATTGAGGATGTTATTTCTAATGCTACTGGATCAAGAGGTGGGACAATTCTCAAGGTGCCCCAGGTCAATGCTGGAATGCACACCTGGCGGGTACAGGGTTCAAACCAGATCGATTACACCTTCAACAGTGCGTTTGAGGGTAAAGTTGATGTGGGGTGGAATTATGCCAGAGTCAGTTTCATCAAAGGGTATGTGTTTACACCACCCTTTTAGCAAGGAGTATGCTAATGGTATCCCAGAATGTGGCAAACCCATCTCGAAGCAATGGCTGCTAATAAAACAAAACTGCATCCATCCTCCTCTTCTAACTCTCAGCCTTCCCAAACTCAACCCGCCGCAATTACCATTAATGCTACAAACATCTCCCCACCGCTCCAGGGCTTAGATACTGGGTCCCAACATGAGAAAGGCAGTGATAAAGATAAACAGAAAGAGAAGGGCAAGATTACAGCTGTGGTTAATGTACCGCAGTCGCGGTACTCATACCACCCAGTATCCGATCCAATCATTGAAACACCGCAACTGAGAGACATGGGCGAGGCAACACCGCCACTGGAGTGGATTGGGTTGAACAGAGATAGGTTACCCAATCTGACACATCAGGTACGTATTGAGACTATGCGAGATTGTTATAAAGACATTGCTAATTAGTACCCAAGATCGTGATAGTGAGTTTGCTGGAGATCGCAAGAGAAGTGGAGGATGCGTACCATAAGATATTAGGTACAGGGTCGTAGGAATGGACTTTGTTTTATGAATCGTAAGTAGTATAAGAAGGGTTTCATTGGTAAAATCTTGTCAGCACGGTGTTATCCGTTTTCTAAAGTGGTAAATAAGGTTCATGGTGTCCGAGTCGTATTGTTAGAGGACGAAACCAGGACATATAGTCTTGGGGCTGTTCTAATAGGAGAGAGAATAATGTTGATCGAACTTAAGTTTATTTCTTTTTCTTATTGTCTTAGACTGCCATTTCATCATGTAGTTGCATAGTGTGAAATTTGCTGAATGCAATGAAGGCCTCATCTTCAATTATTGTACAGTATCTTATAGTAGGCTGATAGATTACTTCTATTTAGTGGCTAATGCTTTCTCTTGTATTTGTTTTATTCCTCAATTTTTTACAAGTATTAATTAATTCATCTATTAACTTGTCTACAGGTTGCATATTACTTACCATCTCGTGTCTGATATCACGCTTGCTAGCAAAGGGGCCTCAACCTTGAAGTAATTTGGGTTTCTCTAATACCTCTCAACAAAGCTCTGAATTGCTACTAACCTTCTGATCACCAAGTACCCAGGACTATGGCTTTTGTCGCCCTCTGTTGTTGGGAGTCGGGGTGGAAACCCACTTGATCTGTGGGGTATAATTACATGCGTCGTGAAGCGTCAGCGGTTTTATGTTCCTCGTTATCTATGAATTATGTGTTCAACTTGCTTTGCACTCATCTTAACATTTCTCTCTATACAGCGCAGTCAAGTGGTTAACCTCTTTGCATAGATATGTAGCCAGTCCCGGGCCAGTACCCTTCTATTTAGTCCTGTTATCAAATGTCTAAGCAACACTAGATACTATGTGTACCCAATATCGCACCTCCATTTTTTCCCTAAGCCCCATATCCCTTCTCTTCTCATTCGTCCACTGCTGTTACTTTATTCCCCATAATCACCTCCTCAAACCCCTGAATTCTGCTCACCATTGCATATGGTTTCAACCGCTTCTCCTCCTCCACCGTCCTCCTAAAACACCCACTCCACCCCTCCCTAGGCCACATCTTATTAATCCCCTCAATCGTCCCCCTAGTGACCCACTTCGCCGGCGTCTCCGCTCCAATATTATCCAACAACGTCCCTATCTGAATCAACTGAGTCAGAAGTGTCACCATCCCATTACCTTGGACATCTTGGTGTCTAAAGATCGCCTCCGCTACACTCTCCGCTTGGGCTTTCGGTGCTTTCCCTTCTTCATCCTGCTGCAACAAGTCTAACGCAAGAACCCCCGCAAAGAATTCATAGCTCAGCTTTGTGCTACTGATGTTTTGGTCGGTGGTGCCGATGTCGTGGAGCATGGCGGTGAGAAAGTAGGTTTCGTCTAGTGCAGATCCGGGAGTCAGGTTCCATTCTGGGAAACATTCCCGCCCAATAGCGGCGCCGTAGCAGTAGACTCGCATGCTGTGAGCGTAGGTTGGGGGTGGCAGCGCGGATTTTGCATAAGCGCTTACTCGGTTGGCTAATGCTGTGGTGGGGGCATGGAGGGAGGAGGTGGTCACGGTCACAGGGGTGGGGTTTGATGGTTGAAGGTCGGAAACGGACGATGGAACTGCTAGCAGCCCGTAGAGCGTTGTGCTTTCATCCGTAGTTGGCATTGCTGTTGGTGATTCTCAGGCGAAGGATGTTTCTCCAGGATGCTCCACATTTTCAATCAAACGACTGACGTCATGACGCGGATATCGACTTTCCGGAGCAATCGTGCGCATCTCGCAAGCTGAATAATCAGCCCCTCTGGAGGAAGAGTCCAATATGACATCTTACTAATTGCAGGAATGTCGAACCAGTCAATATTTACCCTGAATTTTTACATTCACAGTTTTTTTGCAAAGTTTTAACGGATACCCATCTGTAACACGACTTAAGGTGCTAATAACCTAACCTATGAATCTAACAACACCCGAGTATTCCTTTGGTGACACCTTTGCCATTACCATCTCAGGGTAACTGGAGATCCTGCCATCAACTCATCACCACCCCTACTTAACCTGTCCATGGCACAAGACTCGTTTCGCAACCCTTATTCTTCCGTAGGTGAAGGTGACTCCACCTCCTCAGCCCCTTTTCCCCCTTGCTCCTTAATTAGAGCCCTCAGTTCCTCCATCTCACCCCTCAGCTTCAAAATCTCCACGACAGCCGGGTCGTTATCCACATCAGGCACTCCATCTGCAACCTGCTGCCCCCACCCATCTCCAAGAATATCCAGTTCTCCTTGTAATTCTTCCCATTCCTCAGTCTCATCATCGTCTTCCTCGCCCTTGGCACGGTTGGCGCGGACTTTATATGCGGATCGGCTTTCAATCCAGGCAATGATAACAAGGAATGGGGAGTATACAACACCCATCACCAAATTATTCAGCTTCGCATAGGCACTCTTTGACATCCACCATTCAAAAGGGGCGATGAGGAAGAATATCTCGATAACGTTAAATGCTAGACAGGTTCCCGGTCAGTCCCTTCCCCGTTAGATAGGTTTCTGGGTGCTCGTACGTGCAAGGAATACATTCTCATCAGGGGCTCGAATGAATTGCATTGTTTTATGCGAGAACTAGATATCAGGATAAGCGCCTCGTCACCATATATAAAACCCATGGGTGCTCACCAATGCCAAATACTCATCAATAGCATTCTCAGTGATATCCGTATAAGCTTGATTGTAGAGTGCAATAAGAATGTTCAGGAGGATAACCATCACAATGAACGCAAAAACGTAGTAGAGGATCATGCCGAATGGGTGTGAGAAATGGTCAAAACTGCCTCCCTCCTTATGATTAGGTATCTCTGCTTCCATGGGGAATGGTTACTAACCCATCAAATTCAGGGCTACCCAGGATTGCATTGGTCATCGCTCTTAGGATGAACCCTGTCACTTCGCCCTTATCTTCCGTGTTGTCCATTCCTATGAATGCTTGGAGAAACCCAATGATGATAACGGCAAGTAATGCGAAGAAACTAGTTCTAGTTTAGCAGCTTCGGTTGAGTCAAGGAATACTCTGAGAGACTTACATTAAACTCTCCTGCATCATGACCTTGAGTACAACGAGCATAACTCCAAAGAACTTGATCGCATCCAGATATAGCAACATTCGGCACCAAAACATGGGTGCAACGAAAGCAAGCAAGTTGTACGAGAAGACGTCATATTTCGTGTTCTCTGGGCTTCCCAGTGGATAGCCGAGAGCTAACATTCGGGTCACAAATGTAGCGACTAGAGCACCGTAAAGGAGGGCCTGACAAAGCTTTAGTCAATTTCCGTCATAATCCGAGAAAACGAGCATATCCTCACATTGAACACATTCCAGAAACCTGAGAGTAAACCAGATTATCGTTAGCTCACAATGGGGCATCGAGGGCCCTGGAGAAAGATAGACATCACTCACCAAGATAGTATCGTCCAATTTTCCAAACCTTGACACACTCATCAATCATGAATCCAAAGGTGAACAGGTACAAAAATACTTCCTCGATATCAACATTACGCTGTTTATGTTACTGAACCGTCTCAAATACCTAGCTTGGAGCATGCTACTCACCTCAGGATCAACGGTATTAATCGCAATGGTATATAAAAGCAAGTAGACAAACGAGATAAGTATCTGGAATGCATTTTGATAAATCGGAGCTGTAAAAGTCCTAACATCAGCCTGCAGTACTTCTCGCATTCACGCGTGACATACCTCGCATCCGGTCATGCTGAAAGTGATCCCAATACGACTTGTTCGCAACGTCCTTATAACTTGCGAACCGGGATGGGTCTTTGCTGTCCCGGACAAGCCAGCCTTTCCAAAGGTATGCTATGCACTAAGGCCTTGTAAGTCTTCGAAGGACCCATTAAGCGATTTGAAGGGATACCTTTTGATACCCTGATGATCCAATAACTCTCGTAGCATGGAGGTCAATAGCCTTCTCAATAGCTAAGCCCGAGTCAATCTTTTGCCTCTTCAACTAGACACAAAGTTACCTACCATTGGTTGGTGTGGTCTCTTCTCCATTCTTCAAGATACTGAACTTCTGTAACAATAACCTGGAGAAAAGATACTCCTGATCTTCCGTAGACTCAATTCTGATCACACATCAGTTAGCTAGAAAAACTGCTGTATCACCTGGAGGGCTCACATCTTCTTTGCAATGACCTGGCAGACTTCAGCTCTGAGAACGTTCAGGTCTGCATCATACATCTCAAGCCTATCAGGATCAGTTAATACAGTACTCGTAAACACTAGCCCCTCTACGATCCGTGAGCTCTGAACTCACAATGCTTGCCGTTTGAACTACTCATAAAGTCAGCCCTCTCAATCTGAAATAAATGACCAAGATTTTCTTACCCATCTCAAGCAAATCAACAAGCAAAACACTATACAGGCTTTATTCTCCTCGCCAGCAGCATTGCGGGCCAAGTCAACCACACCATGGGTGATGATGGGAGAATGTGGGCGTGTGATATGGCTCTCCTTCAACTCACAAGGAATAGCTGTCTCAATCCTTTAAATCAGAATATAAATTAACATTCCTGTGCTTCATCATGAAAATAATCTCATCGCGGGAGTTCAAGTCATACAAATACTTCAACTTAAGCGCAACTTTAGTAACCTCTTTCGCTAGCATTGCACTATTGTGGCTATGTCTATGACGGGGAAGGATCAATGGATCCGTGTCATCACCCAGCAGCGACCTAGTTCCATTCGCGGCACCAGAAAAGAACCGGCCAAAGCTGACCAGCGGCATTCTGTTCCGTTTCGCTTCCGTATCTATACCAATCGGTTGGCTGTCGTCCGTTACCGCTTCAATTGCTCTCCCACCCCTTTTGCGTATAAAGGAATCTGAAGGGTGAGGTGCGGCAGAACGAGAGATAGCGGTGCTCATATACAAACCTACGCCAACTCGCATTGTGTGGCAAGCAGTCTAGCAACAGACGATGTGGGTGGGACTGCAGGCGCGGATCAAGTTTGTGTACCACACCATGGAAACCTGGGTACTCCACAAGCTAAACCAGACTATCATGACAAGCTACTTGTATATACGACGTTTTTCTTGGTAGCTTTGATACGATGTTCTCTCAAGGGGTAGCGAGACCCGTGCAGACGCACGCAAGCCATGACAAACTTTGACAAGCTCATGATCGTTACCTATACTCTCACATGTACAACTACAACTCTCCTTGAGCTGCAATTAGAACTCCCATCTTGTTTGTGGCGAATACAGTCTGGTGACAGATCCCTGGAGAGAGTAGCAAGCATGGGTTTCGCCATTTCTGACGACAGCAGTTTCAAGAGCATATGACGCAACGCGTACCTAACAGGGATTCGCGCATCAAGCAGGGGAAGCTTTGTGCATTAAAATTTTTGGCCAATCACAAAACTGTTCCGATCGATCCACACCGATTAAGGTACCTACTCTGGAGTAGATGCCGAGTGCAGCTGGAGCTGCAGCACATTTTGGCCTATGCAGCATCCACATCCCAGGTCCCCCAATCATAACTTCAATTTGGGACATAACGTAACAAATCTGGATCGGGGACATGGATGCACGCCCAAGTATTGTCCATTTAGCCAATCGTACAAAAACCGTACCAGGTGTTTTCAATGCTTCGCCCACGGCTACCCTATCTACTCAAAAAAGACAAATAAAGCAAAATGAACAGAGATGTAGACCGTAAAAGCAGATATGTAAACCATGGCCATTATGTGAAGACTTACTTTTCCATACCTTCCGTTCTCGTTCAACATAGTCCACATTATTTTCACCCCAATAAAATCGTTTACGCTGGCAATTCGGCCTCGTCACTCTCCGACACCTCCTCATCACCCGATATCTCTTGGTTCTCCCTCTCTTTCTTATCCATGAGAGCCTGTAACTCGGCATCATCATTCTCAGTGACAGCCTTGGGAGCCATCCTAACGTCACAGTTACCACTATTCTTGGTGATATTGTCCTTAATGGCTTGAATGGCTTGCTCCAGGATTGCTATCCCTTGAGTCTTCTCTAGGCACTGGCTAGTTAGGACGTATAGTGGTGGTGATACAAGCTTGACCTTGACGGGGGTCTCAGGGGTATTCAACGCCTCGGCTGCACGAAGAGCATTCTTCACGGCATCGATTCCCTCGTAAGCGAAACATGTGACCTCAATATCCGCGCGGACTTTGGTGGGCTGGGGTGTAAGACGTTTGCCGATGTAACTTGTGAGCTCGGCCTTGACTGCATCGCTTGGGAATTCGATGCCATCCCAGACGTCATTGTTTCTAAACCCCAGTAAGGAATGTTAGATCGTTAAAGTAGGTCAAGGAACACATTAATGGGGTCCTTACGTGATCGAGTACTTGAAGGCATCAACTGTATGTCCGTACTTCTTCATCAACGGCCACCCAATCTTCTGATATAGCTCTTCAATCGGAGTTTTTGTCTTATCGGCAACATGACGTAGGATAGAGTGGACCATCTTGCTCTTGTTGAAACGCTCCTCGCATTTTATCACATCCTCGGGGCTGACTCGTCTCTTCGACAAGTCGATATAACCTGCATCTCAACGTCAGCAATTGGTTCGGAAAGGCTGGTGCCGTGAGACCAAGTACCCTTCTCTTTGTCCACCCTGAGCACAACTACGACTTCATTACGGCCGACACGAATGAGCTTTTGGATACTTCTTATACGCCTTCGAGACAATTCACTAAGCAGGATCATCCCATCGATATTATCATACTCCAACAGTTTGACGTAGGCACCCATTTCAGCGATCTGTTTCCAGTATTCACATCAGCCCTCAAAATCCGTCTTTATGGCCTCTAGAAAGCCTCGGTTACCAAACCCAGTTCTGAAAAAAAACTAACCTGTTTCACATTTACCATCACATAGCTGTCCACCTCCGGATATTTCTCCTCATAGTACCGACAATTTTGCAGAGACATGATGCGGGTTGTATGCCCGATATGGGACCTTCAATTTTAGACACGTATGAAGTGAACCAAAGTGTGCTCCGGCGTTGAGAGAGATGCGTGAATGCTGTGAGCTAGCAAATGAGATACTAATAGACGTGAAGTATGAATTTGATGGAGGGGTTCATAGAGGTGGGGTCCAAGGAAGCTTAATAATCGTGGGTCGCCAAGCAATCCCGGCGAGGTAACGACCACGACAATTGCAATAAGTCTAAACCCACTCACGGAAACAGCTACTTATACATATTCTACTAGTGTTATCGGAAATAGCCATACCTTCTTACCGTGCGCCCAACACTATGAGTATAGTAAATTCCCATATATCAAATATACCATTTACATAGGTCGGGATAATTTCTACTAATGCCGGATACATGGGTAGTCTGGTTTGGGACGGCCCTGTAGCCACCTGGTAGATCCTGCATAAGATTTAAAACACGTAAGATGTCGAGAGTTTTAGTTACCCTGAGGCACATGCACGAGTTGATTCAGTTTGGTACTTTCCCGAATAGATAAAGTGAAATGCTTATTTTTCAGGTGCATAAGGCACATCGTGTTCGCTATGGTATGACAAAGATGATGACCAAGCTCAGGGACAAAATCTCCATGTCATGAATACTTAGCCAAGGAGCGTTGATCCAAAGGGTAGAGAAATGATTGAGACTGCACTACTAGGGAGTCTGATGGGAGCACATGTCATTCCACTCGTTGAGCAACATGCACATCTGGGTTTATATACAAATTTCTCCCCAGTTCAATAACCCCTGTCGTTTTGTGAAATTAGAAGAGGAAAATTGGGAGGGCCGTATTTGTTGGGGCTGGCTCCTTAGGTGCATCCGTAGGGGGTTTCGTTACAGGACTCGTGTACCTGGTACGTGGGCACAATGCCATTAGCATATGCTTGGAAAAAGAGAGGCCCAGGCAAATGCTCAAATTGCCCACACTTACTGGAAGAATAAAATTTTGATAGTGAGAGATAACCCAGCATGGAGTAAGATCACCACTAGAAGCATGATCTTGGATGTTTTCGACCCAGTAGCTCGGACCACCGGATCTCTGCAACACAAATAGTTAAATCATGAGCAATCCAAGGCATATAATTCTCGGGATATGCCAAACTCACAGGTTGCGTAGTAAAAAAGCTACCGAAAGGCCAAATCCCACTGCCACAAATATCCAGTTAAGAACTTAGAACACGGTCGGTGTTAGCATTAAGTACCCTACCGCTTGGAAGGCTATGTTTCTAGGATAACATACTTGCAATTGGCGACGCGGAAGCAATGGCGATGGGTATCCATATGAGATTGGCATAGCCATAGAGACACAGGCACTCGAGTAGATTGGCCCCTTCACTGCCATACCATTTCAGCCCACCCCACAGGGCAAGTGGGATTATCCCAGTGTACCCATACATCAGTCCTGCAGCACCTGCAGTGTCGCCATGTATCATGAGTATCCCGTTGTGAAGAGGGAAACGCCACAAGCACGCTGGTGGACGTACCGCTTAACAAGTCGAAATTATAACGGTATGGCTTGTCATTTGTGCTTGCAAAATACCCTTGAATTGTTGATGACAGAAACAGGGTTAATACCACAGTGGTCGTAATCCATATTGGGCCATATAAATCGGGATTTCCATCCAACCTGAATTGTCGCCGCTAGAGTATTAGCCATCCACCATACAAAGTCACCTCGAGGAGGCTTACAGGTCAAGAAAATTTGTCTTAGGGAAAAGCGTTGCCCAACATCTCCGCAAGACCTCATTGGTATCCACGTCAAAGAACTGTGCATAAAAATCCAAACTCCACAAGAAACGCTTGCTGCCACCATTCCCGCCTCCGGATCGAGTGGTCGGTGGGGCGCTGAAAAATCCAGCAGGCGGTCCTACATGACAGTATTAAAAGCTGTTGCCCTGATTAAGGGGTCGAACCGTGATTCCAACCTCCACGAGCTTCACCTTGGGGAATCTTGCCGCTGGCTTGTTCGTTATTGAAATCTGCTGGGCGAGGGACAGTTAGCTACGCTTTCGTCACCTCATCTCATGACCGGAGCACTAGCTAACTTGAGTGATGGAACTCGAGCTCTTGGTTAAACTCCAGGTCTCCAAGATCACCTTCGTCGTCTACATCAATCACGACGTTATAGTCTCCGGACGACATTATTGTGGTGGTGGTGTAATGAGGGGGTGTAACTCTCACACGTTGTATGGCGTTGGCGATGATCTCAAGTCTTGATGCTTTTGTCACATGACGTCGCAACGGATGTACTTATGTAGGCCATATTATGCAATTTTGTCTCAGGCAAGCGCTTACAAGTATGCAAAATAGACATGGCTGCATTAAAACAGAAAACAGAACAGTGCTTGCACGTGCCAACCAGACTAGCTTGCACAGAGTAATCATACAAAACATGCAACATAACGCCAATCTACTGATAAATCCCCATTTTCCCGTCATACAAAGGTTTAGAAATCCCAATTGCAATGTCTATTCCCCAGGAAGCCTGTGCTGGCCGACAAACTGGAAATCATAAATAAAATCACCTTCCCAAGCGTACATCATACTTCCAAGTGTAAATCATACCGGAGCTTCGTCCTGTGTCACTGCCGCTGAGCCTAAACCCCCCGATCGTCTCCTGCGCGCCATATCCTCTTGGATATCTCGCATCAATTCTTCGACGAATAGACTGTTGTCGGACTTTTCGTCATAAGATGGCCATATGCGATCCTGATCTTGCCTGCCCCAATCAAGTCTGTGTTGTTGGAAAATCCTTTCCTTTACAATCCTATGCTCCAAGCTGTCCAATTCGTCCAAGACTTGCCATGTCTTGGGACATGACTTCTCAATCCGCTGGATCGTCCACTCGCTCTTTTTGGAGGCGATACCTTTGTACCCGGGTATATTCAAGTAACTGTGCACTTCAGCGAGCAAGCACTCTAACGTCCGCATGAATGGATAGAATTCGGGAGTGTTATAGCTCTGCTCACGACCTTCCACGCTTCTACCAGCAAATCCTGGTATGAGTGCCTTCTCACATAAGGTAAATGCCTGGACAATCCTGCGGTTGAGGATTAATGCCTGCACCATATCGTTCACGTTGACATTGTCTAGTTGAAATCCGTAGTGAAGAAGCTGATCCCGTTCCCATTCCAGGGTCGGCATATCTCTATCCAGAGCTAGAGCTTTGATGACAACACTAAAGATGTTGCATAATATTTGACTATGCTTTGGGAGGATAACCTTCCTCTGCTCTGCGGGGGGCAGCCCATAGTCCACACGCTTTGCCTGCTTAATGGCTGCCCGCTTGGCTTCCTGCCAAATATCCAAAAGCAGCTTTGTGTCTCCTGAGCGCAAAAGAGCATTCGCTACATGGAGATACATATCTAGGTTAGGGACTGTATTCCCCGGCTTTTTCCTCTCTTGAATTTCCATGAACCTCTGGAATAATTCCAGCGCCCGTTCATGCGAGCCTTCTCTTGCGTAAATTTGTATGAGAGGAACGAACAAAAATGGTGGAATAGCTGACTTAACCTGGTCGGGAGACTGCAAGTCGAGAACTGATAGATCCGAAACTGAGTGCGCGAGGATAGCTTCAGCTTCTCGTAGAAAGAGAACCCCTCCTGACCTTCGATACTCCCTATATTCAGCAGTAGATACCACTTGAATAAGGATCGCTTGTGTGATGAATGTTGGAGCGAACCCAGCCTTAAGCATCCGGTTATATGTTAACCACACTTTGGTGATTTCTTTCCGTAACATGTGGTCCAACATTACCGTAGCATAGTGCGTTTGGTTGAGATTCACAATCCCTTCCGTCTCCAGCATCTCCAACATTCTCTCGGCTTCAGCAACTTTTCCTGTTCGGCATAATGAATGCATCAATATCGAATATGTGTAACTGTCAAACGGGATGTTGTCGCTACGCATTTGGTGATATGTTGCTGCCATCTTGTTTAAATCTTCTGCCCAAAGGTACCCAACTAGGATATTGTTCCACATCCGCGTTGGATTGCTCCTCTTTTCGGAGGTTTTCATGGCTTTGAAAGCTTCATTAGCAACTATGGATGCCTGTTGCGTGAACTCCGGGCTCCTTTGCTTGACATAAGCATATGTCACTGCATTATGTATGGCCTGGCTTGCCACGAGGCCCTGCTCCCTCATCCCGCCCAAAAGGAGCTCACAAGCGTCGATATCCCCCCGCCTAGCGCAAAGGGACATGAGTGTGTGGTATGTAATCAAGTCGGGTTTCAATTCTTTCTTAGAATTGCACATGAAATAGAAGCGCCGAAATGCCGAATCAAGATCGTCAGCTTGCTTGTATGCGTTTATGAGGATATTGTACGCAACTCTGGTTGGTGATAGCTTAAGACGGTCTATCTTCCCGAACCAGTTGACGACTTCTTGAACCTCACCGCGAACGGCATGAGCATGCATCATCAGTTCAATGGCTCCAATGCGAATAGGAAACCTGCTAATATAATAGTCGAAGAAATCTTTGATGACTGAAGTTTCCCCGCGTGACGCAAATTGGCGCATAATGTATAGACACGCATCCTCGTTGGGCCGTGAACCGAAGTGGAACCAATCATCAAACACCCGTTCCATGTTTCGAAAATCTTGCAAGTGCCCAAACGATTTTAGGGTTCCATAAAGGAGCTGGGCAAGTTCCCCTCCTGGTGGGGACTCTTGCAGAGGCGTATCTCGGTAAATAAGGTACGTGTCTGCAGCAGCCTGATGATGCGCATTTTCTTGAAGCTGTTTCATGAGATTCCACCACAGCGACCATGTGACTCTTGTCCCCCACCCATTTTGATGCATAGCCTTCAATATACTGTATGCTTCTATCACAGCCTCTGAACTACCTCTCGAAAGTGCGCTGATAATGCCGCCGGCACCGAGCCATGATGCGAACATGGGAGTATATGCTTCCACAGGCTTCTCCTCCAACCATGCTAGATACTTGCTCCTGAAGCCATGCACCTCGGGGATGATTTTTTCGGGTGCAATATCGTCAATAACAGATTCAGGTAGTAGTTTGAATGCTTGGTGGGCTATAATCCATCGATCTTCATCAATTCCAAACGCTATAAGCCGTCTAATAGCCTTCAATGTGGTCAATGGATTGGCCTCGGCAACTTTGGATACCAAAAGATACGCATCATCCGTGAGCCCACGCTCCAATAACACTTTCGTCACCGCCTCGCATGCCGCAGGTTGAAAGTCGTGGATCGCCATTCGCTTCCCCAATTCCATTATCCGGCCGCGATCCACCTTGCGGTCCGAAGAGCTGAGGTATTCAATTGTTTTGTTGATTTTCATGGGACTGGCAGTAGCCAATTCGTTCTGTATGTGATGCCAGGCTTCGTCGTAGTGCGCCGGCTCTGCTGCAGCCTTATAGAGGAGAGAAGTGAGGTCCTTGTAAAGAAACACCGCTGAATCGAGGATCCTGGGTAAGTCCCCATTTTCCCCCTTTACCCCTGTGCTATAATACCTTTCGCATTGGCTCCTCTGGCGACGGCAGGATATTACCGGAGGTGCGGGCGGAGGCCCATGTCGAGAAACCTGCTTCAGAAATGCCAGAGTCTTTGAAGGGTACAAAAACTCAAGGTGTAATTGCCCCTCCGATATCCGTTGGTTGAGTGCTTCTACCTCTGCTGTCAATACTCCACCCACACAAACCGATAGTGATCCCAGGAGAGGAGTCAGCCCTTCAGCGCCATGGAGCCAGAAACTCGAGTGCAGCATTCTTTTTTGACGTCTATTGCGGAGAAGACACCTCCCGCCACTTGATATGTGACGACAAAATCGTTCGAGCATGCCCCAGTGGCCACAGTTGTTATATCCTACGACTTCTGCACCCAGGGAAACAAGGGCCAGAGTCTTACTTGTATTAGCATTGAGCCTACCACAACTCTTGAATGGATCCTATTACCTCCAACCATGCCCTTGATATGTGATGGGACACAATGCCTATGACGGAAGTGGTTGGTGGGGTCAAATAGTGGGGGAGGGGGCTGTATAATCGAATTGTCGCGATGGGCGGCTTTAGAGAGCGAGTGTGGCGTCGTATAGAAGTAAGAATTTCTGAGTCGAATGGAGGGACGATTGGTGGGCCGTCCGCCGTGAGGTGGGAGGAAGCCGAATCGAACAAACTTGATACTCGTCGTGGGGTTGAAAAAATTGGTTCGTCGCTTGTGCGTCTATTACATAACCTAGGTCAACCTTCAGCAGGTATGCAGCAAGCGCATAATCGGAACCTCTACATGATTTTAATATGCCAGCAGTGCCTACAGGCTTACTTGGAACACTTGCTGGATACACAGCTCGACTCGCATCGTCAATTTTCCCAATGGTCGAGACACATAATGGTAGCTGCACGCATGAAGGTATTTCAATTCGTATCAGTTGGCAAAAGGACTGGGAAGTGAACAATGGTTTTATTATAATGCTCGTGACTATCATTACCTATTATTGCCTTACTTAAATACTTAGTAGCCACTCTCTTGCCAAAGGAATGCTCTATGTGTATCGAAGGTATCTAGGGTACATACATGTCCCTATAGATATCCTATATATATCCCACTTGCTTTCTTGACAAACAAATATTAATGGCCTCATGACATTATCACATCGACACCTCGCATCGACATCGTACCTCATCTCTGGATTGATTCACAATTCAGCCTTGGGCCAGAACGAAGACTTACATTACTCTACTCTAGTTTGAACCTAGGATTCGTGATCGGTTAAGGGACGTATAGATATAGATGTGTTTCTGGACGTCTAACTCTTGGTCTGGTGAGCCCTAATGGTGAAGGCGCACCACCCTGCTCAATCAGTAGAAAAGTATTTTATTTTATTTTTTGTTCGCACCTCCGCGGGATATAAGTACATATATGCGCTTAGAGTTGTGTTGCAGTATCCGATAAGATCGGAGTCGGCAGATGATTTGCATCACATTTGCAGCCCTCGATCTCGTGATGATGCCCACAATTCTCCCGACTCCCGGGCCTGTAGGATGATACTTGCCTGGGCAGCAAAAGCAAAAAGCTAATCAAAGCACTTTGTTGGGCGCTGATATCGAGCTTCTCCTTCTTGTCTAATTGCGTACATTGGGCACCCTGTCACAACCGCAGCAGCCTTTGTGGCCATCGGAATCCTTGCCCCCAAGTCCCATGGCCCAGTTGTATCGCTCCGAAAATGCTGCAATATTGAAACTAGCTCGGTAGCTTGAGAGCTCGATGGTTTGCCTCTCCCCTCCCGCCTCCCCCACACTGCATTCAGTACCACCCACGCAAGAGGAGAGAGACATGACAAGCTTCCCGTCCGCCCTCTCGCCCTTTTCTCATCTCCTGGCTACCCCAGTGTTGGAGATCTTCAGAAACTTGCCTCACACATCCAATCTATTCAGCAGCTATAGCCCTGGCACCTAGTAGCTTGTCGTATTTCTGCTCCTTCAAGCTCCTCCCCACTTTCGAAATCTTCGGCACAAAGCACTAACTGATCTTGTGGCCAACAAATAATTGAATCCCACTCCTACCTTTCGCATGTCTCCGCTTCCTTTTAGCAGTCATGGGCCCGATCGTGATGTCCAACTTCGGGATGACTCAATCACCACAGATCGGTCCACATCCTCAGCTCTGCAAACAACTAGTGCTACATCTACATTCGAGCTTCTCGGGACTGAGAATTTGGTTGCAAAAAATCATACCATAACCGACCGGGTGCAACTCATCCAGCAGATTAAAGCTGGTGAATCTTCGAACTGGAATCTGAACAGAAATGTTGGTTGAGATCTGGATTTGAAGAGCCACGGGTAGTACGAGTTGCTTACGACCATTTTGTGTCTGTGTAGGACTATCGAATTCGGTATTTCGCAGACGGGCCTCTCGACGAAGATAGTGATCGGCCCAAATCCGCTTTGCACAGTGGTGTTTTCACAGATGACTCAAGTGGTAGAAATTTCAACCATCCACCTACACCGATAAGCACAGACTTCGAAACTTCCTTCCAGCATGCATTCCACTCTAGGCATCAGATATCTCATTCACCTCCTTTTGGCGACCATGGTTTACAACCAGCGTGTGGCCCCAATGCTTTCACTCCGATAAATTCATCATCTCACCGGCTCCGAGGAAACTCCGTCAGTTCGCTATCCAATTTCGTATTTACAGTACCAACCTCCCCTTTGGCATACTCCTCGAGCCTCGACCATATGGACATAGAATCAACTTCCCCACGGTCAGCTGGACTTCGCTGGGCTCAAGTAGACAGTACCCCTATGCTACCTACTTTGCCTTCCTCGCTCTCTTCGGTTCAATTGCCTTCAACTCAAATCTCCTCTCATAACCGAAACTATTCACTCAGCTACAAAAGGAGGTCAGTACCAGAGTCGTACATTGATGGACCGGTAAATAGACCGACCCGAAGACTCTCCTCGGGACTAGGATTAAGCTCCGAGCTACCATTTGGTTCCTTTGTGGGGTCATATGAGGAAAGTATCCTCAATGGGCGAATGTCTACTACGCCCTCCAAGCCCCTCGCATTTGTGGCGAAGATTGGTGTACTGGGTATGGGTAAATGCAAGCCGGCCTTGAGATGCCCGACACATGTCACCATTCCCTTTCCAGCCTATTTCTATTCTGTGGGTGATTACGATAGCCCATCCCCATATGTGGGTCAAATTGATTTGGAGACACTGGCAGAAAAGTCAAATAAGAAATTTCCGTATGGGGGATATCGCATACCACAGCAAGGTCAGCTACAAATTGTCATCAAAAACCCCAACAAAACTGCAGTGAAGCTTTTTTTAGTCCCATACAATCTTCGGGATATGGAAGTTGGAACCAAGACCTTCGTGAGGCAAAAATCTTATGCTGCTGGAGATGCTTTGCTTGACGAAGTGCTACCTGCTCAAGAACAACCAAAGATACGGCATAGGGAACGTGAATCTCTACGTTATCTCATCCATCTACATATTTGTTGTCCATCTAGGGGAAGATACTACTTGTATCGAAACATCAGAGTGGTGTTTGCGAACCGAGTTCCGGATGGGAAAGAAAAACTGAGAAATGAGGTGTTATTACCCAGCCCAAAGTACTCTAGCTGGAAACCGGGCAAAGAGAGTACTTCAGTGTGTTCTTCACTTAGCAGTGGAGGCAGAAAACGCAGTCAAAGTGTTAATGGCAGCATGGTTGGTGATCATGGTGGAAAGGTCCAGAGCCGTGGTTTCATATGTGATGATCATAAGGAAAAGCCCCCCCCGATTCCAACTGTGCCATCCCAGTACTTGGGCTGGAACAGCATAGGTGGGGCCATCTCTATGGCCAAATCAGGTATCCCCCTCCCTCCACCGTTGGAGATACCTAGACGGGCGGTAGGGCCATATGACAAAATACCCGCGAGTGTGTATTCCTCAAGTGTAAAGTCTGAGGGTCATGGTTTACTCGCACGGAGATTGAAGGGATTGGACGTGGAGGAACAAGAATGAATAGTAGCCCTGGCTATTTCTAAGATGGACATTCCACGCTTACTGTAGTAGTTCTTTACATCATTTCATCTCTCATTTTTTGCTTCAAAGGATTCTCATTAAGCTGTGGTGTTTGGTGTTTGGTGTTTTGCTTTGATTTCTCTGTCGGTGTTTGTGTGCATTTTCAGGCCCGGAACTGGTCGTTTATATTTTTATTATTTCTACCTACGGTTCCTACGTTTCGAGTTACATAAGTAACATCTCCCTACAATTGAGAATTTTTTTTCTCTACTCTTTGTTTTTATACTTTGTTTTTCATCCTTATCTCTGCGGTTTTTTTGCCTCCGGCCGGCGGAGGAACAGGAACGGAATGGACCCGGAGGAATTGCAAATAGCCATGCGGGATGTAATTGGATAAGGCCAGCCAATCACGCGGATGCGGGATGACGTAGTCGCGCGTGAGAGCTTATGCAGGCAATACTCTAGTGAACTCAACTTAAACCTACTCTAGTCTGGTTGCCATGATGGCGCAGGCAGGGACAAACCAGACTAGGGACAAACATGCAGGTGGATTCTGCAGTTGTACAAGTACTGGTTCAGGGTAACTAAATCTTTGGCAGTCGGAGTTTTTGATACGAGCGATTATATACAAGTATTAACATAATTACTACACATAGGTTCGTGTATTAGTTCTCGCTCTTTCCCACCTCCTCTCGCCATAATTGTATCCCTCACCCTGTACCCAAGCCCCAGGCTTGAGGCCACGGCGGCGGGGCCTTTTGAATAGACTCTGTTTGGCTCTTAATTTTTAATCAGTAACGCCACTATTCTTCTAGCAGTAAAACATCATGGCCTTGTATGTATTTGCGTGCGTTGATACAGTTGCAATTAGTATGCGTAGATAGTTTACAGCAATAGGTGCGTACGGAATGTACCTTCAGACGAATACAACAGCACATAAATATTAATCCATTGTACATACTTATATATACCACAATTCTGGACATGAGCTGTTTTTTTTGAACTCGATGCCAGTAAGCCCTAGCTGGTACACTCCTGCATGTCTCTATAATATTGGGTATCGAGACTATGCCTTATATACATTATATTAAGTAGATTTCGTAAGAGCAGCTTGAGGTCTAGATACCAGAGCTATAAGTTGATTAGACAACTACCCAAAAGGGAAATATCTATGTGGGTACTGGGAGAACCCCTTCAACGAGGAGCTAGACTAGGTAATACGGGAGCATACTCAGTAGTGTACTGTCAGACCGACTGAGCCATAAGGGAATCGTGCCCCACCGCTCACCGACTTCATAGGGACAATTGCCAGTACTGAATCAGCAGCTTGAACAATGTGGACACACTTCAAACTCATGTCCAGATAGCGTGTCATTCGAGATGAAATATCTCAACGATGTAGGCAAGCAATTCGCCAACGCTACACAGAACTCGCTTAATTACCTGCACCGAACCTCTGCAGGGGCGCAACGGATGAATTCACTCAACTTCACTGGTACAAGAGATCTGAAAGGAAGCAAACTGTGACGAACTCAAAAACCCAGAAGTATTTTCCATTCCTTATTCAATGATGCACCGGAGAAAGAGAAAAAAGAACAAAAATCGAAAGAATACTATGACAAAGTGTAAACTCGCATGTATATAAAAAAAACCCACGCCAATTTCCCTTCCAAGCTACCCTTTCCCGTCTAGAAGCACCAACACACCGGCACCACCACACAATGGGGGCGAGTCGTTTACTTGAGCTTCTTCTTGGGGCGGAGGTGGTTGGAGTGTCCGCACTTCTTCTTTCGCTATATTCCCAGGTATGTTAGCCGGAAATGTGCTGTTGGAGTAGTGGTATGGACGAGGATCCTTACGCAATTGGTGGCACGTGGTGGAAGACGGGCATAGCACTTGCGGCAAATCATCTTCTCGCAGTTATACTTGGAGGCAAGGGCCTTAAGGGAGGGCTCAATGATACCACCACGGAGGCGGAGGACCAAGTGGAGGGTGGATTCCTATTTGTTGCGTTTTGTGTCAATTGCAGGTGCCCTTAATCCAAGTTGACCGATGCAGGGACGATACAGAGCACCCCCCCCCGCATCAGTCTCCTGCTTAGCTGACTCGTACCTTCTGGATGTTGTAGTCGGACAAAGTGCGTCCTATCCCATCAAATACGTCAGCCCCCCTTCCTCCTTCTTGAAGTTTCCCATCCTTCAACCAAAAGCTTGTTGACCCATTGGCATAAGCCCAAATCCGAGCGTTGCTGAAAAAGACGTACCATCCTCCAACTGCTTTCCAGCAAAGATCAAACGCTGCTGATCTGGTGGGATTCCCTCCTTATCTTGGATCTTGGCCTTGACATTGTCAATGGTGTCGCTGGACTCGACCTCAAGTGTGATGGTCTTGCCAGTGAGGGTCTTCACGAAGCTATTTCAGAGACACATCCCATATTAGCCCCTACCTTCCTCCTCTGTCGTATTTCCTCTCCAGGTATTTCGAGGGTGGTATTGAATCGGTGGACTCACATCTGCACTGTTAATCCGGAAAAAGTTCGAATGTCAGCATAGAGCCCATAATCCAATATCGCCTGGTATCGCAAGGAGGCAATAAACCTACTTTTTGCTGCTGGGTCGTGGGTGTCGTTAGTGTCGTTTGTCCTTGGTGTTGGTCCAGCTGCTGATGTTGAGATGGCAGCAGAGTGAACCATTGGGAATATAGCAGTCACGGTCTTGGCGCACAAACTTCAACTCCCCGCCGTAATCTGTGTGGTCCTTATTTTGCTTAGATCGGCGTACTCCTTGTCACGCAGAAGTACTAGGGCACAACGCTTATCTTACATAAGCGCAACGTCGTATCCCGGTGCAACTGTGGCATGTGACTACATACATTAGTTTAGCATATGCAAACCCCGAGACTCTATTCACAACCCACCGTACATCTCTTTCTATATGCATCACGTAGTCTGGTTTGCATCACGGTGCACGGCAACGATATTAAAAAGCAAAACTACAGCCAAGTGAAAATAACAGAATGTAGAATGTAAATTTGTCGAGCTGTGGGGTGGGGGAGCCCGCACCGCAATCGAGCACTGTTTGCTATGAGTATAGGCGGTTTTTTTTTTTTAAGAGGGCATTAGCCTCCACCAAAACCATGTAGCTCACAAAAATAACAAAAACAAAAAACAAAAAAGAGAAGAAAAGTTCAGTTACCCTGAACTTTATTCATTTTGCCACAGGAGCGTATTTATTTATTTATTTAAAAAAATATTAGTGGATAAATTCTAAAGTTTTCAAAGGTGGTTGCCAAATTTGTATGGCAACACCTTGTACCCACCCACCCCTTCTTTAAATTTTATGCTCTCTAGGGGACGTACCGGTGAACCCAATGCCGTTTAAACCCGATACAGTGCTTAGATTTTGATAGTTATTCTTGAGCTATAGACCTCCAACATATAGCTAGACTAAGCATTATGGAGCACCAAGATCACGACATAAACTTCATGGATTATATTTTTCCAAGGATAATAATATACACACATGAAAACCCCAAGTCTGAATGGTGGTGGAGATGCTCACTTTCTATTCTGGACCCCATATATATATATACCCAAATGTACAACCAACAGACATACGAAAATGAATTTTTGCCCCAATAGTATAAAGCCAAGACAGACCTGAGAGAAGTGTTAGAAACCAGCCAACCAACACAAACCACCGGAGAAAATGTACAATATGTGGTGCTGCGCTGGATAAAATATAGTGAGGGAGGGTAGTAGGTAGGGGGCCGCATGTGAAGAAAAAAACGAAAAGGGGTGTACAAAAATCTCGGTGACGAAGTGTATGGGAGTATATACAGTA
>Ga0307511_10000411_pt1 | contig 45774 bp, 50 predicted proteins | sample 13_EM_MG_FD_200266 | JGI IMG/M metagenome (GOLD analysis project Ga0307511, IMG submission 200266) | Populus trichocarpa ectomycorrhiza microbial communities from riparian zone in the Pacific Northwest, United States - 13_EM | ecosystem: Host-associated > Plants > Roots > Unclassified | place... | reverse complement strand
AAGTCCGTGCGCAGTGCCTGCCCTAAACTCCTTCCTTTATATAGAGGTAGCGTACTGCCTGTATTTCCTTAGACTTTGTCAACTCAGATCTCCCCACGAGCCAACTGTCACCTCAGGCATCTCAAACCATAAGACTCTGAGTTGACCCCAACATCTCCACTTGTTCCCTTCTGCCTCCACCTCATTCATCTTATCTTCTACCCAGCTCAGGTACTCCCATTTGGCCCTGAAAGCCCGGATGCCTCCAGGAGAGACCATATCTAGGTCCAGCTAACGGGACTCTCGACAAACCCACGAACTACTTAGGTGACCCAAGATCTGGGTTAGAAAGGCCTCCCTCTCTCACCCGTCGTTGTTCAAGAGGAGTTGTGCTCGAGGTCGGCCCTGACAGTCACTCTTTCTCACTGATACTCAAACATTGCTCTCCACACCATCTCCAGTCTAATTTGTACATTAAAGAGCTTATAAATGAATCAGGAGAGAGTATTGTTAGGTCCTAAACATACACTAGCATGGGTACGACGCACGATGGAACTACGGTGAAATCCTCGTGGCTAGTACTTAGGTGCCGCCTTTTTCAAAGTGTCATATATCACGTAGAACAATCCCAGGCCGGGCCAATGACACTGTTGGGAGCGGGTCATTTCAATGCTCACTCTGGAAAATGGTCGACCAAAATGACCCCCACTGTAATTGCACAATATATTTGTTTGACATCTCCCTAACATCACAACTGGATACTTGTTCAGTAATATGGACATCAGGCGCTATAATATTGGGGGGTCAAGGAAACCTTACAAGCAAGGTAACAACAACGAGAAACCTATCCTGCGCATTTTGGTTTCGCGAAAACCATGAACCTGACAGCAGCTGCGACACCCTTCCACAAGGCCTTTCCAGTTTTCTGAGGATGTTTCGCCCTCTTCAAGGACTGCGGTCTGGAGGGGATGATCCCTATATTATGGTTAGAGCCCAGTCCGGCAGGTTTGACGGGAAGCGGGTCATCCTGTGTAGGCAAGCTCGAAGTCCGGAATACCGGACGCCCGGATCGCGAGGACCTTGCGTCGTCTTGAACCACTCACATTATCAGTACATGATGTACCCCGGTAGTTGTGCTGAATGACCAAACGTGGCCGACCGCAACGGCGGTCTACGACCAATGATGTCTCCGGGTGTGAGGGTCTGGTCTATGAACGCCGTGACAAAGGTTTATGAGCCGATCTCCCAAGAAAGGTAAGCCCGCTCTCAGCGTACAATTCCAAGACCGCGGGTTTGGTCTGGCTTCCCTACGTTCAAAAACAATCGATCAAGACCGGGATTGGCGTGGGTGGCTGCACGCATGGTGTGAGCGATTGAGAACCGATAATATATCACCGGTAGTATCACCTGAGTCAAAGAGGACGCGGGACTCGTCAATCGATGGTTCGCGAGGTGAACCACGTGTAGGATGGAAAAGGCCGGAATAAGGAATGTCAGACGTCGAGGTGAGATGCCTAGAGATCTCGTAAATTTGGGGGTTCGGTTGGCCGGAGTGCTGCGAGGATCCCGATGATTGGGTTGGAGTGGGTTTTCCATTTGTGTGTATCGGGGAGATAGGCGTATGATTCACTGCAACATTTATGTGTTCCGTTAGTTGCCACGGAGCCAGATCGGATAAGGGCAGATTCGCAGGAAGCATATCAGTGTTTCGGTTCTATGAAGAGAGAAACCACCGACCATTCGCGCAGGAATCCAGTCACTTCCGCCATCGCCAGCCGATCAGCAAGATTTTCCTGCCAACAGCTGAGCGTCATGGTCCGCACTGAGTCCACTAGGCCCAGTTCTTGTGCCTCCCATGGACGAGCCGGACGTTCGGCCTCCGTGATCTTGAATATAACAGACGGGGAGTTCAACCCAGTGAATGGGTGCCTCCCAGTGAAATAATAGAGTTTGGTGTCAGGCGAGTATCTCCCCTCCATCCCCGACGATAGGCGCGGGGAAATGCGAGAACGCACCTCTCACAACCATACCAAAAGAAAAGATGTCCGACTCCCGCGTGACTTTACTACCTCCCTTGAGGATCTCTGGTGCAGTCCACCTTGCAGTATATCGGATACGAGATCGGAGTTAACCCCGCGAACGATCGAGGCGAGTCCAAAATCCGCCCTGCAATCGGCGCGTGTGAGTTCCAGATCCTCCCTCGTTTCTCCCATCATCCCCCCCCCCCCCCCGGAATGTCTTCCGCCTCCTGGCCCCCACAGTTGAAGTATCCCGCCATCCACACCTCGCTCTCGTGGACCTCTCTGATACGTCACCATAGGGAATGGGTTGCGAAATGCCTTGGGCAAATGACCGACGCCAACCGGGCTGAAGCACAAGCCGAGTTGCGACAAGTCATCAGTGATGCCTTCTCTGCGCAGACTCTTTGGACGACTGACTGGCAAGTCGTTCAACTGCAAAGGTGGTGTATTCTTGTGCGACTGCTACCTCAGCACTGATTCTCCTTCCCCCACATAAGTCTCACACCAAAACCAACACCGGCTGTCACAAACCTCAAGAGGAAAAGGTGGAAGTTTTAGCGTTTTTACCCCTTGCCTCAAAATCTACCTTGGCATGTGCCTGACCTCGTCATCAGCCTAGAATCGACTACCCCAACGAAGAAATACAAGAAGACATCGACTGGGAAACACCCAAGTGAAAAGGAGAGTTGGGATCACCAAGATCAAGCCGCACTGAGTCGCCGAGCTGAAAGGTTTAAACGCGAACATCAGATAGAACGTCAAAAATGGGTTGGAAATGGTCAATCTTCATTCCACCACAGCAGTGTCAACGCTCACCAAGACATGTTCTCTTCCACACCTTCCTCTGGTATTTGGGATGAGCCCGAGAATGCCGTTGTAACCTTTTTTGGGGCTTTTCTGGAACGGACACTGACCTGGAACCGCAGACAATGCAACACAATATTGTCGGAACCTGTCAGGAATTGTTCAAGGACTATTTCCGACTCACATCTGTGAGTTTTGGTCGCCCCTTCCCGTAAACGACCATGCCCAACTTTGTCACAGGAGCCTGACCCAAAGAAAATCCGACCGTACTCTGTGTTACGCGAGACCGTTGACCAGTTGAAGAACCGGTGGAAACAGAAGGAGAACTATAATTGGATTTGCAGCCAGTTCAAGAGCGTACGGCAGGACCTTACGGTTAGTCCATCCCTATTGATAACGCCCACTTCTGACCTCTGCATTCCATTCTAGGTGCAAGGGATCAAGAACGAGTTCACAGTCAACGTCTACGAGATCCACGCCCGAATGGCGTTGGAAAAAGTGTGCAGATTCCGCCATTAGTGCCATTCACAACACCAACACACTATACAGGGTGACATGGTTGAATATAACCAATGTCAAAGTATGCTAAGCAACCTATACGATCTCGGTCTTGGGGCGAAGAACAGGGATGAGTTTGCAGCGTACCGCATTCTCACCTTTTTGCACGGGCTCAACAGGAGTGGTGGGTTCCCTCAGCACGGCAACGTTATGGTGGACTGATCTCCCATCCCATTCAGATCTGAATTTATTCGTAGGTCAACTGACGTCGGAACAGAAATCAAACCCATGTGTGCTCCACGCTCTCAACGTTCAACGCGCCCTTTCAATGGGCAACTACCATCTCTTCTTTTCCCTGTATAACACTGTGCCCAACATGGGTGGATACATAATGGACCACTTTGTCGAGAGAGAGCGTATTCGAGCGCTACTCGTTATGACAAAATCGTGCGTCCCTCTCAATATCGCGTTTCCCACCCCAACTTCAACTTATTCGCCTGCGCAGGTACATCTCGGTACCTCTGATTTTCATCGTCAAAGAACTCGCGTTCGAGAACGCCTCAGAAGCGCTTGGCTTCCTTGCTTCCCACGATTGTGCCATCTTCACCGACCCCAATCACCCCGACGCCGAAAAGGTGTTTGACTGCAAATCTGCCTCTGCCCCCCTCGCTAAGTTGATGGGAGAAAAGTTTCGGAAAGTTCAGATCAAAGGGGCCATATGATTTACAGCACCTATCCACCCTTTCACAGCTTTCTCACGCCAACCCTCTTCATTCCCCCTTCAAGGTACACATCCCGCGGTTCGTGTTCAGGTTTGTCAGGATCCCGTCGCTCTTGTAGTTCTCCGCGGTAGGAAAGTAGGAGCGACCCAAGCTGTGATCGCTTATTTATCATGTCTATGCATACCATAATATATGGTGACCCCATTTGACTCAGTCCCTCATTCGGGCAGGAATGAACCTCCGAACTGTGACCTCGCGCACTGAGTAGTATGCCAGGCATTTGGGTGATCTGAGCATATCCGGGGGTACAAGCGCAGACGAGGGGATGGTAACATAGCAGAGGATTAACGTCTGTTTCACAAGCTCAGCAAACTCCCAAGGTCCAAGCGAGTAATAGTGGCGTACCTTCATGACCTGGGAATTTACTCGGTTGATAGTACTTAACCATGGCCAAGAGAAATTCTTCGTGCTTTGAAACCATGAGCCAGCGTCTGAAGGATCTTCGTACGTCGGGCATATAACGAGCGCAAACCTGCCAGAGTGTCAACGAACAACATGTGGGGATGGTTATGTACACTTACTCGGCGTGATCAAAGACGGGGCCACGCTTGTATAGTAGATAATCGACGCAGAACTTGACCCCGGACTTGATGGTCCACCCCAGAGATCTATAGTGGTGGTATGCCACGTAGTTCACGATGAACGGATTATCGACTCGCAGCTGGAGAGGTGGCTCGGGGTCCGAACCCCCTGGGTTCATGTGACACATCTGAAACGCGAGCCAGATCTCCTGAAGGGACATCTCCTCGGTCTGATACAGGTGTTAGGCTTGTGAATCATGAAAGGTACGAAAACAAACCGTGCAGGGGCTAAGAATTGACAAACAATCGAAACTCCATATCAAGAAAAAAGCCTCTTGGGGGGTGAGCTGGAGGTGCTCGACGTCAACGATGTCGTCCAACTCTCCGTTCCAATTCTCATCCGGTTTATCGTTATTTGGGGGGAGGATCGGTCCCTTCTCCGAACCTTCATCGATGGGCTTCCAGGTAGCACCCGACGGAATCATGATCGGGCTTGGAACCGTCTTCCCTGCCCGAAAAGCCTTCTCAGCCTCTTCTGCGGCTGCCGCGATGGCACTGGCTCTGTCCATCTTGAACCGTTGCCTTTGTTCTCTGCGCTTAGCTGTGATTTCCTCGGAGGTCACTGTGAAACTTGTTAGGCGAAACTCGTCATCTCGTGTCGGAAGAGCCAGTACCTTTCCCCGATAGTGCAGCCTTACGGGCGTTCACTTGCCTTGAAAACCAGGACGGTTCGCTCCTTGAAAGGTTACCCTTTCCAAAGAATCCTCTCTGCCACAGAATTGTCGAGTCTTTCTGGTTGGTTACCCACACAGATTTCGTGAAAGGATCCCAGTGACCCTCGCAACAGGGATTGAGAACGATCCGCCGGGGTAACCCGAGAGTAACGTATGTCTGAGAAAAGGTGAGAGGGGATGGATGGGCGTAAATCTTGTTATTCTCCGCCCTTCTGCCACCCCCTTTGCTACCCTCAGAGCGACGATGTCGCGACATAGGAAGAAATGGGCGAGCGATCGCCGATCGTCGATCACGATTATGTATTCAGCACCCACGAGTTTCAGACAGAGGGAAAACTACAGAACTAACTCTACGTTCTTCTCGTACATACAGATATTAGAACGCGTGCCTTCAGTGAACGATCTCGACTACAAGGTCGCCCTGGTTGAGGGAGTCGCCTTGAAACACATTAAAAATCGCCGTCCGAGTACGCATAACAACCTACCTTCATGAACGAGCACTCTTTTGACGTGCCCAGATACCGGGGCAGTGACAGCGGACTCCATCTGAACCCGGCTGTCAGTATGCGTTTACCTAGGGACGGAGACTCCTCACCTTCATTGCGCTCAGAACTGACGATGCGCGAGGGGTACTCGTCAACACAAGATCGCTACAGGAACAAAGGACCTTACCACAGAGTGGATCACCCTTCATGAGTTCCTGGCCCTCCTTAACCCTGACCTCAACGACAACTCCAGACATGGGGGCGCCAACAGACCCTGGGTCACTGGTGGCTTTCTCTCGCGAGACGGTTTCTACAGCAGAATTCTTGTCCTCGACGGAGACAGCCCGAACCTACGCGTTCTGAGTACTTCAAGTGTCAGCGAGTAGAATAGAACGCATACCTCGCCATTTACTTCAAACCAAACATCCCGTTGAGCTTGACCTTCAACTACTGGACCGACAGCCATCAAGCGGATAATGAGGGTCTTCCCTTTCTCGATCGAGATATGCATTTCTTCCCCAATATCCGGGCGCCCTAAGAAGTACCGAGTTGGGATCACGCTGACAATATCCTGTGAATTTGGCGCATGGTGGGTCGATGATGTGACTCGATTACCTCAAATCACCGAATCTCTGGACAAATCCTTGATACTCCTCAAAGACCTAGGCGTGGTGTCAACACGTATCCCCTTGAACGCACATTCGGAGTGCCTTGACCTTTGGATACATCACATATGATGTCACGTCAGAATCGTTGATGTGCTTTCCGAACTTGCTTCGAAGCTCTGCCTTGATCTTTTTGAACTCCAGTGCTTTGAGGGAAGCACCTGGACGCCCATCAATCTTGGGATTGTTCCTTATGATATGGGAGCGAAGAGGTTCAGGGAACCCGCCCACAGGTTGGCCAAGATAACCCTGGAAGAACTCCACCACAGATGAGGGGAAGTCTAATTGTTCCGCGCGATCGAGGACGTCTTGCTTTGAGAAGGAATTGGAAGTCATCCATTGCGCGAAGTCTCCGACGACCTTTGATGACGGAGTGACCTAGAAATGGACCGCGATTCAAAAGTATTACTTGCCCTTGCCTCATGGGATGTTACCTTGATAATATCGCCACACTAGCAAAGTTTTCTCAGCAAGAGGAAAAGATCACAGAGTAGGTGACCTACGAGTTCGTTTGCTTCAATGTACTTCCTCTTAATCTCTACGCTTACCCGTTAGAAGAAATTGAACGGGCAATAGCGGTCTCCCTTACCAGTCCACTGGGTGCCTAACCCGAGCTGCGAAGCTTGGAACTATCGGGCTATGAGCTGGGAGAGTTACTGTTTGAGGAACATCTCACCATCAGGTTCGTGTATTGGCCGCCTGGCATCTCGTGGTCGAAAACACTGGAGTCCGACGCCCGTACGTTCGCCTCGAAACAACCGTATAGCATTCTTACTTGACTCCAGTAGAGGTTGAGGGCTTGGATATCACCATATCTGATTCCGGTTCCAAGGCCAGTCTGTTCGAGCGCAGCTGTGACAGCACCCATGGGAGGCTGCGAAGTCAAGCCAGACATACCTGGTGGGAGTCAACGGGTTTCAAAATGCGGTATTCAAGGCCACTCACTGTCAATGGCAACATCCACAACATCTGCCCCTGCGGCCGCAGCAGCGAGCATTGTCGCGGTCGAGATACCGGCGGTATCGTGGGAATGGACGTGGATTGGTAGATCAGGATACTTCTCGCGGATTGCTCCAATCAAGCTGTAGAATGGTGAGAAAGGTGAGTATCCCCTCGCAGATGGTGACCGTACATCTTGGCAGCCTGAGGTTTCAGCAAACCCGCCATGTCTTTGATCCCCAACACGTGGATCCCCTCTGTGACGAGTTGATCGATAAAGTCCAAGTAGTACTGAAGTGTGTACTTGGTTTTCTTGGGGTTCGCGATATCGCCAGAGTAACAGACGGCTGCTTCAACGACACCGCCCGCCCTTTTCGCTGCATCGATACCAAGTCTCATCTATGACGCGTTGTAAGTTCCACACGGAAAGAGGGGTATAGGCTCTTACGTTTTCTATATAGTTCAACGAATCGAAAACGCGGAAGATATCCAAACCGTTCTCAACAGCTTTCTTCGAGAAATCGTAGATGGCATTATCGCTGTAGGGCCTTAGATTTATAAGAATTCTATGACAACGTCCTACTCACGGGTAACTCGTATAACCGACACCATTGGCACCGCGGACCAGCGCCTGCAAGGGAATGTTGGGTACCAATTTTCTCAACGTGCGCTTTATAAAAACGGCATCAGTAAAGAATTGAAATGGGCTCCCAACAACCTTACCAACCGCTCCCATGGATCTTCGTAGAGGAATCGCATGGCGACGTCGAAAGTCGCGCCACCCCAACACTCGAGACTGTACGCATTTGCGAGGGCATAACTGGTTTCCTTGGCGATATTGACCATGTCAATGGTTCTAAGGCGAGTGGCCAGGAGAGACTGGTGAGCATCTCTCCATGTGGTGTCCATGATAAGAACTCCGGGGTATTCGCGGACTGCCTTGGCAAAGGCTTCGGGGCCGGACTGGACGATAATATTTCGCCAACCGACTTCGCACGGTAATGATGCGTCCAACGGTGGACCCGCCTCATCTTCTCTGTTTTGGAACTTGGGAATGACAATTTCCTCTTTCAGACCAGGCTCACCCTAGGAGAGAAAAAGATCAGGTTGTATCACTGCTGCTGCGCTAGTAGGCTCACGGTCTGCCCTTTGATTGAGCTTCCGTTCACGGCCAAATCTCCCAAATACGCCAACAACTTTTGCGCACGGTTTTGGGTCTGAACGAGTTTGAAAAGCTCCGGTGTGTCATCGATGAACTGAGGGGGTGGGTCAAACCGACGTTCCCGTTTTTGTTCAGAGAGTAATCGCCCACTGTGGTCCATGTTTTTCCTCCAATAAAAACGTCGTGAGTAAGGAGACGGAACAGGAACGGGATGTTGGTCTACGGATGCGTGAGTAGGTATGGAAGTGCCGGACATAATGAACGAACCTTGACACCCCTGATACGGAATTCCACCAACGCCCGGAGCATCTTCCGTCGGGCGACTTCGTATGTTGTCCCACTGACGGAAACCTTGACGAGAAGACTGTCGTAGTGGGGCTGGTACCACCAAGGTCAATTACAGCTGCCATAAGACCCGAACAGGGAAGGCGGGCTTACCGTGATTTGGGCACCAGCAAAACCGGAGCTAGCATCCAACCGTACGCCGTTCCCACCTGCACTGCGATAAACCTCGATCTTTCCCATATCGGGCTGGAAATTTGCGGCAGGATCTTCTGTCGTGACTCGGCACTGTATCGCAAACCCTCTCTTCGAAATGGCCTCCTGGGTCAAGCCAAGTTGAGGCAGAGTGGCCCCAGCAGCAATCTGAATCTGAGCGGCAACGATATCTATGCCAGTGATTTCCTCTGCAAAAAACAGCTGAATCCGGCTTAGAGGCGAATGTTGTGAGGGGTTACGTACCAGTGATGGTGTGTTCAACTTGGATCCTCGGGTTTATCTCAATGAAGTAGTGACGACCCATCTGGTCCACCAAGAACTCTGCAGTTCCGGCGTTCCTGTAACCAACACTCTTTGCAAGTTTGATAGCGTCGGACAGGATGCTTTGCCTGACTTCTTCGGGGAGGTGTGTCGCGGGTGCCACCTCCACGACTTTCTGATGCCTCCTCTGAACGGAACAATCGCGTTCGAACAAGTGGATCGTGTTGCCTTGCGCATCGGCCAACAGCTGCACCTCGATGTGGCGAGGTCGCTCGAGGAACCGTTCGATGAACACTGTGCCATCACCGAAAGCGGATTTTGCCTCGCTCACTGCACGCTGGAACGCGTCTTGAAGCTCGGATTGTTCACGGACAACCCTCATACCGCGACCCCCTCCACCCATCGCCGCCTTGATGATTACTATCGCCGGGTTCAGCGCGCCGAGAAGGCGTACAGCCCATGTGAAGACACACCAGGGAACCCGTATTCTTTGATAAAATCCTCTGCTTCTGTATACGCCGCGACGGGTCCGGGAGTTCCTGGAACCACGGGAACTCCAATCTTGATTGCTGTGAAAGTAGCATTGGTACCAGGAAATCAATGGGGTGGTCAACTATACAGACCAATGTCTCGGGCCTTGGTCTTATCTCCGAGTGAATCAATGACCTCCGGTGAAGGCCCGACGAATGCAAGTCCAGCTTGTTCCACCTTCCGCGCGAACTGCGCATTTTCAGAGAGGAAACCATATCTACAATAACGAATCAAGACCCGGAGTCGGTCACACGGGGGGTATAACGTACCCTGGATGGATCATGTCCACGCCATGTTCCAAGGCGATGCTAATTATGTCATCCTGGGCGAGGTATGCCGCAACTGGAGTGAGGCCCTTCCCCACTTGATAAGCCTCATCCGCCTGTAGGTTTGCATCCGTGGGTTAAAATTGATTTTGCCGATAAAGAAAAGCAAATATGCGGACCTTTTGGCGATGGGCGGATAGGCGATCTTCAAAAGAATAGATAGCAACGGTGTGCATAGCCAACTCATGGGCCGTACGAAAAACGCGAATCGCAATTTCCTGGGGTAGATCCCGTTAAGTTGGCCCGTCTCTGGAGTGCCGGAGGGGCTTACCCCTCTGTTTGCAACGAGGATCTTGGTCAATGGGCCAGAATGACCGGCAGCTTTTCTCCGCACAGTTTGGATAGAGTGCACCGGGGTTCCCGGTGCACTGGGCGAGGTGGCAAATATCGGAGCTAGCCTAGGAGGATGGAGCATCTGTGAAGATGGCATCCTGGTGGTTGTGAACAAAGAGGTGCTGTAGGATCAGAATCAGAGACGGTTGAAACTGGCGATGGGATCCCGAGGGTCTCACGCACACGTGCAAGCTATCTGTAAACGTATGGTATTCCGCTGGCGATTGGTATGTACATTTTCGCTCTGGGATGTCCGGGTCTACGCACAACCCTAGGCTGATCATCGATCAGAGTCTACGTAATCTAGTAAGCGCTATGGCTTCCTCATCGCCGTCGTCGTCAGTGGGAGGATCGCGTCTGCCTGCGCACGAGCACCCTCAGCTTTCTTCTGGTTGTTCTTGGCCACCGCATACACAATTCCAGCAAAGAACCCGATCGCCACGGCCGACACAGATCCAAAGGTAACTGGGTCACCGAAGAAGATCATGCCGGACGCCGCGATCGGCAGTTTATTCAGGGCCCCGACCATGCTGATCTCAGGTGAGCGACGAAAGGTCACCAGGAGAGGGGCTTATGACAGACCTATACGTCGTGCTGCTCGTGACTCGAACACACCAGGCGGTGGTGTAAGAGATACCCACGGCAGCAGCTCCCGAGAAGGCGATCGCAAACAGAAGAAGGTTGCGGGTCTCTGGAGGGCTGGAGATGGCTCATCAGGCTCGTCCTCCATAAAGACCCGGACAAGCTCACAAATTTCGGGTGAGGTTTTCAGAACCCCAGTCCTCGACGATGATTGAAAAGACGGCCAGAACCGGTATGGAGAGAAGATTGTTATAGAACATAGAATCCCAGTCAGAAAATCCGGTGGATTTGATTCTTTTGCGCATCGCGAGCACCTACGTGAACACGGGTCAGGGGGCTACTGTGATGACAACAGGGTGAGAATACATAAGCAGCACTGGTAGCGCAATTGACCATCATCCAGAAGTAGCCGACGTTCAAGTTCCTCACGACGCTGGTGACATGGGGAAGGTCGATTAACACAGAACTTGCACCTTCGAGATCACCAGTGGTTGAAGCGTCTGCCGTGGCAGCGATGATGGAAGACAAGACCTACGTATGCGGGTTGGCGTCTTAAATGGTCCGCGCATGCGTCCGTCAACGCACCATAAAGAAGAAGGACACAAGAGTCAAGCCAGTTACACGACCGCCGAACCAAATGACCTCTCCGTATGCCTGTAGAAGTCTTAGATACTCAGTAACCGCGGGGTTAATGAGGAGCATACAATCAGTATAATTGTGAGGTTCTTGAATATCGTGTAGACGGGGATGCTGAGGTATTGCTGTACGGCTGCTCAACGGTGTGCTGGAATCCAATAAGCGAGAGAACTCACCAGGCTTTTTGACCCTGTGTAAATGACGCTGACAAGCAAGAAACTGATCGGAAACCACTGCTTCGCATCTTGGACGTCGAAATCTCGGAAGGATATTATTCCCAGTTTCTTGACGAAGGACACACAAACGCAGCAAACAGTTGACTGGATGCACAGTAGGAGAAAGTTCATGGAGAAGTTTTGACCTGAAACGACAAACTAAGGGGTCGGTCAATCTCTTGCAGCGGTGCAGGAGTACAAGTTGGGGTACCTTGTTCACGAGGGTCATTAGGATTGAGGCCAGGCAGTAGCATGCAATCGGAGGGACTTGGAAAGGGGACAAATGTGAGTGGGACAGACACGTAGAAGGCACGACGACCTACTCGCGGTGGACGACGCAGCAAGTTCCTTGTCTGCGCCGGAGGTCGCGAGGGCTTTCTTGATCTCCACAACATCGGTCTCTTCAGAATGGGAAGATACCCTATCCTTTAGGGAGTGATGGCTCATTTGAGATGAGTTTCGCGGTGGGTTGGGGGCCGTGACGGGGCAGAGAGAACAAGGGTTGTGGGCGATGTGTGGGGTGGTTCGGTTGCGCCTCTAGGGTACTATCCGGGAAAACGAGCGATTCGTCCAGCGGTGGAAGCGGGCGACGTGCGGAAGTGGTGAAGAGCAATCCTGGTGGCTGGGCGCTCCATCATCGATCCGCTGGCTGAGGCGAGGCGGGTTGCGATCATGCCCAGGCCGAGACTGGCAAACAACCCTCGCCTTTTGTGTCCAACGACGGGGGAGATGTGTTAGAAAGCTACTGGAAGTTTACGTTGGGGAACTTTTTCTACCGGGACCAAGTCTCAACGAGACGCGTCATTGAACAGATTCCATCGAATAAAATAAAGAATAATTATCGGAAAATCGAAGGAGGGAGGACGTCGGGAAAATAAGCCAAGTAATAATCCCAATGCGCTATACCGGGAAAGGGAAAGCACGCTATGCCCGTTGGGAAAAGAACCCGGATCAATTTATTACCGGCGATGGCAGTGACGGTCAGACCGAGGAGCAGTATCCTTGCGGCTCCCGGGCCTGCTGCATTCCTCATCCCGACTTCCCCCCCAACTTGTGGCCTTGGGTGAGTTGCCCTTTATTGGTTGGCCGCGTCTAAAGAACGTGCATCGCCCATCTTCCCAACACACTATCATCAACTTGTTTTCAATTCGGGCAACCATCATCACAACTCTCTGGGAACCAACGACGGACGCCTGAGCTCCAATCATCCCAACGGTGCTTGGACATTTGCCGTGGGATCAACCGACCCCAGCCCCATCCCAGCCAATCATTTATAGCAGCGCTTGCGCCGCCACTTTCGCCTTACTCCTCCCACCCGGCATACAGTTAGGTACCGTCCCCAGCGGTCCCAGTGCGAGGAACGAGATTGTATAAACGCTCATGCTCACGCCACTTAACTCGCGCTTCCGAGTTCATGTACTTACTTACATCTGTAACTTCCAGCCCTCTATGAAATCGAAGAGACATCATTCTCTCACCCACCCTGCGCCGCCGACGGGTCCAAACCCAAACCGTCCACGCCATCAGAAGGGGTGGGGAGAACCTGTCCACTTTGTGCGCTAAAACCTTAGTGGCGATCTCAGCCCACCACTTTGGCACCGCCAGCACGGACCTAACCAACCCTCAACCCCTTAGCCAAGGCAACGAGAATTTCAATCAAGAGCCAACCCGTTGGCAAGCAAGAGCACGTCTATATCGAACGGGGTACATAACGATAGTGCTAAGTAGCCAAGTGGCCCCCGACCCCCCATCGCTACTCCAGAGGGTGGGCAGCAAACCGATGATGGTACAGCAGAACGTGAGCTATATATATATAAAAACAACGTGAACGAAGAGCACGAAAGGTGGGGATGTCTGGTGGGGGGTGGTTGTGGTGGTTGTATATGGGTGTGGGGGTGTGACATGTCTGGGGTGGTGGATGCACTAGGGAACGTCCATGGCGATATAATTGGGCGACACAAGAAAGCGTATATTCGGCGTCACGGGCGTAGTGGGCGTTTTGGCAGAGGAACCCAAGGCCGAATAGGGTGAGAGGTGAGGGAGAGAATGCGAGATATGCAAGGCGAAGGCAAACGAATGCAGCAATGAGAAAACATCTATGGGAGAGAAACAGGACAGGAAACGCATGGTAGAGGTGGCGGAGGTGTATCATGAAACATAGCGGACGGCCGCCTTCCTCCCCCGGCTTCTGAAGGCTGGATGTAGTTCTTCCACCAACGTTTCGAGGACGGAGGAAGAGTCGGTATCAGAGGTACCCGAGAATGAGCACGAGATTGTTGGACGAGGTGTTTGGGTTGGCGAGTGTCGGTGTATTGGCAGGCGTTCGTCATCCCGGACACCCGAACAGACAGATGACGGTTTTTTCTCGTTCGCCAGAGTCCAGTCGAACTTGATCATGGAATCCACGATATCGTCCTCCTCCAAGTATAAACAGGACTTGGAGGCAAAATGTCGGTCTACGCCCACGATTGCAGGCTGGGGAGGGGTCGCGACCCACGAACGGACGTGGCTGGCAACCCGGGAAAAGAGAGAGGAAGGTTTTGTTTGGGGGGTTGAAATGGAGTCGGTGAGAATGGATGGGGTTTTGTGTGACTCTGACAGGACGCGTTCCTTCAGAAGCCGCGAGATGGGCCTCCGGGGTGTATGGATTGGGAGAGGAGGAGATTGTGAACAGGATGGCTTAAGGGTGGAAGTACAGAGTGTGGGAGGGAGAGGCTTTTGATGGGGTAGGAGGAGCTTCGGTGGTCGCGGAGGTCGGGGCTCGAAGGAACCAGAAGACGAAGATCTGAGGGAAAATGAATCGTCCTCATCTTGGCAGAAAGTTTCGCATTCTGCGTCGGCTGGAATCTGAGCAGCCCAAGCACGAATGCCGTCCTCGTTGGTTCCCTGGAAGACGTAGCGCGGTTCGAGAGGGACCAGGTCGGGATCATCCAAGGCCTGGCACTCGCGACCACAGTAAGGGAATTCGCCCTCCTGATGGATACCTCGTGGTGAGAAGCGCCGGGGGAGGGAGGAACGGAGATGTCTCACAATTTTGGTTTCGCAGTACAGGCACCAGTTGGTATCCATGAGCCCTGGAGGGAGGTGGTGGTGGAGGAGGGAGGGATGGAGGGGGGGAGGTCGTCGTTGTCGTCGTAGCGGGTGTGGAGGGGGGACGGGCTGGAAGAGGTTGGTGTTATATAAAGAGGTGAGGACCCCAAATTCGCAGTTTCAATGGGACTTTCTTCGTTGAATCTCAGATCCACTCGATCACCATCAAATAATATACACAGACGTCCATCACGAAGTTTTCCGTCTTTGGAATAGCTTCCTCCGGAACCTTCCCTGTCATCGAAATACCAAATTATTATTTTAGGTAAATAATTGGAAACCATAGTTAATTAACAGCTCGTCATTCGAAATGGTTTCGCCGTAGGTATTGAAAACCTCATGGGCGGGGTAGGCGACGGCGTTGGTGACCATCTCGACAGCGTGGCGTTCGCCTTCCCCTTCCGAGTCCGACGAGTGATAGTCGGAAACCAGAGGAGGCCCTTGCCTGTCGTGAATGCACTCGTTGACGCTTCCGCATTCCATACAAACATCAAAATCACTCTAAAAATGATTTGTCAGGAAACCAGCCACACGCTCGAAACGGGGGTGGTGCTCTCGTAACGGCCAGGGTGCTCAGCCATGGGCCCGATCGAGGTGGATAAAAACCGGCATCTCGCGCCAATCTGCCGCCTACAGCCGCAGCAGCAGCGGTGTCGACTTTCAACCGTGACTCTAAGTGACGCACCCCGGCCGTTCTCGACTCACCTCGAGGTGGACTTGGTTCGGACGAGAGTGATTGAAGCTGCGGAATGAAGGGGATCAATATCAAACTTTAACGAACGAGGAGGGCAAGAAGAGAAGCCAGCTTGTCCAAGGCTACCACCAAAGGGCCAAATAGCCGGAGACATCAAGAAAATTTCAACAGACTGGCAGCTTGCTCGAACGACGGCAGGCACATAGATCACCCACTGTCACCGGCCACCGCCCAGCACCGGTACCCATACTCACCTATCCGCAATGGGAACCATGCTCAACCCGTGGTATCCATCAACCAAAAACGCGCGCGAGGCCACCAGAGAATATGCGTGGTGATATCCCCTCAGATCCACCACCGCCGATGGAGAGGATAGAAACGGCTCCGCCACCCTCTCGTAAAATCTACAAATCTCGGTCTGCAATCACCCACGGGCTCCAAATAGCATCAGTCGGACACGGACTCCACCCAGATCAAGAGGGCTTACCAGTCTCTCCACTCCCGTCTCCGGGTTGACGAAAACCTGCTCCAGGTCGCGGTTGCCCTTCCAGTCAATCGCCTCCTTTTCAGGAACGTCTTCGTCCGAATATTCGTACCCCCAGAAGAGCCCTATCTGGACCGTCTTCTGGGGTAGAGATTGCAGATAGTCAGCCCACTCTGACCGTGACCCAAGCAGACTGCAGACGGTATCGTAAGAAGACCCTGAAGTCGTGCGCGTGTACGTACAACTCGCTGTAGAGCGCCAGGGCGAGCGCCAGTTGGGCTTCGTGACCATAGACCGGGACGTGGATCCCATTATCCGCGAGGCAGGTGATCAGGGAGGCTGAGGAGGCACAGGTCCGGATGGATATCATCCACCGTCTGGGTATCGTAACCACTAACGGCATATTCTCAGAAGCTGGCCAAATCCGTAACGTAATCAGGGTACTCGCGTGTTTGAGATGCCGGAATCGTTTCCTCAGTCAGATTGAAAACCGAGATTTCCCCCGTCGTTTCGTCCCGGACGACAGACAACCGGTCGTCTATCTCTATCCGTTTCAAAGAACACCAGGAAAGCAGCCGTTGAACTGAATCGGAGCGAGAGTGCATGAGGGTCGACGGGAACAGCAGACAAACAAATAACAACACGAGCGTATGGAATCCAACCGCCCTTTACTCCGATTTGGCCGCCTTGGCCTTTTCCTTCTCCGCGGCAGCCAACTCTTTGGCTTCGGCACGCTTCGCATACTCCTGCCCACCCTGAACATGAAAAACATTCAGCCTCATTCACCGCTTTATTAACGATCGTGCAACGTGCCTGCATGACGAGAACCAACACCAACAGACCGGCGATAATCGTGTTCCCGGCACCGAGCAGCCCCAGGTTTTGCTCGAAAGTGAACTCGGGATCCGCTTCGGCAGGGTTAACCACGGCCTTCAAAGCGGGGATAGTGACAGTCAGGTAAACCGCGATGGCAAACACAAACACAGCTGTGGGGAACCTGTCAGCCAGAAGTTGTGATCGAACGCGTGTGTGCTTGTTTTATACCGAGGGAAGATCCGTCGAACCAAATCGCGCCCTCGTCCCACTTGTGAAGTTTCCCCAACAAGGAGATGATTCCAATTCCCATCATCGAGTGAAGGAAAGCCTTTGATACGGATTATCAGCGACAAGGCGACAACGTACAAAGGTGGGGTTGACCTTAATGGCGGGCGGGGCGTTGTAAAAGAGGGTGTAAAAGTGTGTGGCATCCCGAGTGGCCTCTGGTGTGATTTCGGCATGCAGGATGCGGTAGTCGATGGTGAAACACATAAAAATAACCCCTGCAGACAGCCGCTGGTCAAGATGAGGGATATTGGGCCGGATGAAAGGGGAATACCGAGGAAGAAGCCAACTGTGGCGAGGACACCGGCCTGACGGAAGCCCATTGTGAGAGTACTTGGGATGCGGAAGAATCAGGAGGGGTCGCCTTTTGCTGGCACTTTCCCGTTTTGGGAATGCTCAACCGGTTGAACATTTCCATCTTCATCCACAAACACTCGATCGAGTATGGCTCAATGGCCCCCTTGCCAAAGTCTAATATACGTGTGGGTTACGGCCCTCACACCTCGTTCTACACTCTCCCTTATTGCTGGCAATGATCCTCTCGCCAACCTTCGGCTTCCCCTGGCCGACCTCCTTCGGCAAAGCCTGGTTTCGCCCTCGCTGCTGTCTCGACGACTTGCCAGATGACGTGCTCCTTGACGGAGTGCTTCGCCTACTCGCAGTCAAGGACATCCTCAGCGTCCGCATGGCCAACAAGCGGTTCTATACCCTCACCCACCACACTTCCATCTGGAAACGCTTACTACGAAGTTTGAACGTCCCGGTTCCGCCTCTGCCCCCGACGTCACGACGCTCGTTCGCAAACCTCACCGGCCTCGAAGCGGAGCGACTGTTCATCCGCTCTCTCTCCTTGGCTAAAAACTTTTCATCCAAAAGCCCTACCCCGTACTGGGGGCGCGCGGTCGAAGCCTTCCATTGCGTTCAATCCATGACCATCCTTCCTGGAGGCACTCACCTCGTCGCATCTGTCAAAGAAGAAACCCGTAACTCCTTCGCCATCATGATTTTTGTTCTCGACTACAGAAACGGCGGAGCTTTACCTTTGGCAAAGACCGACACACCGGCCCAGGCGTATAACCTCCAAGCTAAATACATGAGGCTGCACGACCAGAACGGCATCGTGATTGCGTACACGGTCAAGGATATTCGTTCTAAGAGGTACAAGGTGGCCGCTCAGAGGTATCCGTCAACCACCGACTTATCTCTTTCGTCATTGACAAAGGCTTCCAGCATCGGCATATCCAACCTCCACCCCGCGTCCGCAGTCGATGTGCCAATCCCGCTCAAATATCAGTGCTTTGCGGTCTTTTGTCCCCTTGCCCCTCTTGAAGAACTCGGAGACCCGAACCGCTACTTCCCTGGCTCGAAAGAGTTTCTCGAGCATGCCCGAAGACAGCCATCCCCTTTCAGACTCGTTGCGGAACTCAGTTCTGCATCTCCTCTAGGGCCGATCAACCTCGCGGAGATGTTCGGTTCTCCGTGTATGGCGGTCGTCAAAGACACTCGTAAAATTATATTCAAAAATTTAGGATCGCCCGGTCACTCCATGATCAATTGCGCACCTCTCAGCCTTCCCATTGAGGTACCCAACCCCTCCATTCATTTTTGCCATTCTCTCATTGAATTGCTGGCCCAGAACACCGCCATCAAAGCCATCCGACTCTTACCTTCCGAGGCGAACATCTTCGTTGTCCAGACGGACAAAATTCACGGCGTCATCTTCTCAGTTTTTGCCATACCCACCCTTGATACCGTTTCTGACGAGGAGCTCCCTATCTTGGCCGTATCTCTAAATCGCAGGGACATCGACTCGATCGATATCACAGACAACCCCCCACTCTTTTCGGCATATCCAGACTTTGATCTCTACCCCGAGTCGCCTCCAAATCTGATCGCGCAGGCTTCCAGAACCATTTCGGTTCTCTGTTCGTCCGCCGAAGACCCAGTGACAAGACAAAGGACTTTGTGCAGGATCAGTTTTCCTTCCAGACCCTGGGCAGAATCAAACCGACCCTTACCCACCGTCCCATTTCCCCTTCCGAAAGAAATTGAGGATGCCCCAGACGGAAGGGAGGCCTTCATTCGCAAACACACGACTCATTACTGTCTCATGGTCCCTAATAGACATCTCTGCCCCCGAGCATTCGCTGCGACAGATGGAAGAATAAACTGCCTCCCCGGCTCAAACCACTCACTCGTGTATTGGAATGCAGATTCCATACGTGAGTCTTCTCCACTCCAAGGCTTTGCGATATACTCGGCGCCACCGCCATCCATGACCGACGATGGGGGTGATCCCGAGAACGAAGAGGTTGAAGCTATTATCAACGGGATCCCGATGCGGAGAACGAAGCTGGGGTTTAAACTCGTTCGCATGTGGGAGAATCTATCGAGTACTATAGCTTCCGCCCCTGCGCGATGCGTTGCGTGGGATGAATGCATAGGAAGGATGTGCGTTGCTCTTGAGAACGATTCAAGAATCTTCGTGGTCGACTTTGCCCAGGCGCCAAAAGAAGGTACGCTCTCCATCTCGGTCTAGGGGCCCACCACCACAAAACATTAACTCGCCGTACCCGACTTTCTTCCTGCAGGCGACGACGGGGAACGTTTGCCCATCCCCGTCAGATGGTATCAGAACCCAACTCAGTCGGGCTTCTTCGGTAAACTATTGAAGACCTTGAGGTTGTGATGGCAGCCAATACTTTCTCCCCCTCGGCGGAGGTCGCCACTGTATCGTTTCGGTCTCTAGACCCACAATGTATTGGTATTAGGAATTAAACTTGTACTCCTTTTGTCAAATTCCAGCCCGCCCAACCGCGTGCGAGATCACCTAATTTTCGGTTGAACGCAATCAAGGGTTGTCCAATCCTCTCGTGTTACAGTTGTGCATTTGAAAATACCGAGGGACAAAACTTTTACTACATGGGTGGTTGAATGAAGAAACCCTATTGAGGGGGAGGTTGGAAACTACAAACATTAAGTCAGACTGTGTTTAAGAGCGGAATCGTACAAAATTCACGTACCCGGACGGAGGTCCGCCAAAACCAGGCGGGGGACCAGGTGGGAATCCAGGACCAGGCATACCGGGGGGGAAACCCGGAGGTCGGAAGCCTGGTGGGGGTCCTTGCATACCAGGGGGCCCTAAGCCGAAGCCTCCAGGGGGACCTAACAGTCGATCGTGTGAGATATTTCCGATAAGGTTTCCCCTATGTAACGCACCTGGAGGCATCATTCCCATGCCACGCCCAGCAGGCATACCGCGGCCAGGTCCGACAGGTAACTGCAAGGGCGATACGTGAGTTGATCAAGTGGATCAGCGACAGGTTCAGCAGAAACAGCTCCCTGCAGTAAGATTCACGTACGGCGGATTTCTTATCCTCGTCGACGACGGGCGGAGGGCCTTCCACACTGAGGCTGACCACGGTTTCTCCCCGCAAAATCACGAGACCCAGCGTCCTCTTCATATCCTGCATGGCGGGGGTCTCAGTCTCGCCTGGCTTCTTCTTTGGCCTAACCCGTCTGAATTCTTCACAGTCCGCCAGAACGAGGTTCATGTGTCGGTCAAACGCGAGCATTTGGCCGATGAAGGAACGTCCATCGTTGATCGTGATTTTCATCCGCCAGTTGATCAGGCTGAGCATTTTTCCACCCTTGGATTTTGGAGGAGGCTAAGAAAACGCGTAAAACACATAAGTATCAGCCCTCCAAAAGGGTGTCATGGGTCGGCTCACCATGGTTGCTGAACGCCTATCCTTCTGGTCGAGCGGTGAAAGGGTTTGACAAACAAGACCAAATAGCGATCGAGCTCTTTCGAGGTTCGCGTGTTCATGCCTGGATAATATTGTCTATTTCTTCGGCTTTAACTGGAGTGCCTCTCCGCGCGGCGGACGCTTGAGAACTTACCACCGAATCCTGCCTCGTGGGCGCTATGCTGCTGTGCGCTCTCGTCCCACGCCTGCGTCATATGGGATCGTAACTAGCTCCCCCGCTTCATGCTTGGCCAGAGCCCGGCCCCGACTGGGGATAGTGGCTATTTAATCTCCGCCCATCCCAGCAGAGGCCAACGACCGTCCCGGTACCTCCGGAGGTCATGTATGTCGCCGTCTTATCTGAAATGACGGAACATCCCCGCCCCATCACTGTGGATCGCCGAGGGGGAGGGTCGTTCGGGAAAGCAGAACCACCACACTGGTAGGTTTGAGTTCATTCTACGAAGGCGGGCAGTGACCCCACAGATCTAGTCCAGGGATCGGAATGCTCCCTCCCCAAGCTTCACCATCCGTCAGTCTGGCGCGACTTTCTCGAGCGATCAATGCGACCCCGTGTCCCAGGAGGACTCTGGGCCCATACCGCCGTGCGAGGGATTCAACACGATCACAGGAGCACCCACGCCAAAACCTCAGATTGCCTGCCGTCGATCTCCTCGTTGACATCAGTAGTCCACTTTAGATTCAAGCAGATACAAGTTCTTGAGACGGGAGAAGTTGGATAAGTGCTGACGAAACTCTTTAAAAGTATCCGAAGTTACTGAAACCCCTTAGGTCTCAGCGAAATCAATCGGACTTCGTGAGGTCACCATCTTCGCGACTGGCGTCATCGTATTCCCGTCCGATAAAGTTCAAGCCGAACAGGAAAGATACGATATCTACGTTCAATCAACCTTTCCCCGTGAGCTTCGCCACTTATCTATCAATCGACCGGACTTTCAAACAGCTAGGGCGTTTATGGTAAACTGTGAGAACGATCCAACAGAACTTACAGCCGCCTGGGTCGTTGGAGGGGAACACGTCACCTCTCGTCATGGTGGAAGAGATAAGGACAATTCATTCATTCCCTGAGGGGGCGTCCCTCGAAGCACAGCCCGCAGAGTTGACGATAATACCCAGAGTCGCCAACGTAATCCGCCGTGTCTCCGAGATTCCAAGTTGTGTCCCTGGAGTGCTCAACTTCCCCGCTGGTCTTTTTCCCTAAGGTTCCATCCTCTTTGTTATCCGTGCGATGACGAAGCCACCAAGCGGAGCTCAAAGCGGAGATACACACGATTCAGTCAGTAACACCGGGGTTTCGTCATTCCCCTGAATGAATGATGAAATTTTTCTGATCATGATCTCACGCAGAAGTTGCCCGGATGGCCTTGTTCTGGAGAATGGTTGTGCCATCTCGCATTAACATGGATTGATTCTTGAAGGTCGAGATCCCTGCTGGACGCACCCCCAACTGTCTTGCGATCCGCGCCCGAACGACCCTGGTAAGCTGGGAGAGCCCAACCTTGATAACCACGAAACATCACCCTTCTTTTCTTCCTCCGCGTGCACTCTCCACCACCGTTGGAAATCTCAAACCTGTTACGTCCTCTGACCCCTTGCCAGGCGCGACCAACGTGGTTCGGCGGTATTTTAGATCACCAATTCATACGCCTCCGTTCCCGACCCCCTGCGAAAAGTCACTTTCATTGCGTCAACAGGTGGCGAATTAAAGATAGCATCGAGCCTAGATTGATTGAAATTCACGGCCACCTGGGTAAGTGGGTGCACCCCAACTGTGAAGAGGCATACTAACTGACAGATAAAAGCAGCCGAGGCTGGCGGATGCGCGCTGGATAAAGCAGTAACGTTCTAGGCCACACGGGCCTGGTATCGACAGCGTGACCTCCAGGTCGATCTCTTGTTCTGCGGTGTGTTGTTCCGGCTGGGCTACGGGTGCCGGGGAGCGGTGTTCCCCACCCGACTCACACACAATCCCCTCTTCGGCCAAAGGCCATATGCCGCCCGGTGCTAGTCCCTGGCTCTCTTGAACTAGGGTTCTTCATGCGTAGTACCAACCTGGGCTATCATTCTTCCACGGATCAGATATCGTCGATACGAGCTATGTACGCCTCCCAAGCACCCATTCTGATCCCTAGGTCCTGAATGTAGCCAACACTCCCCCCCACCCACCCCGATACCCCCGCGCTGCCTATCATGCTGAAATGACCGTCTTCGACGACGGGCCACTTCAGGCCCAGTTGAGGGGTAGAACGCCCACGATCAAACCCACAAGGGTTTAATAACGACTTCCTGTAGGCTGTCAGCGAGTTCGACGACAGGAGGGTCTCATGACGGTTCGTTCAGAAGTTCGCCAACAAAGGCGGGGCATCGGGAAAATCCAACGGTACCAATTTGTGGGGTTCTCATCGTCAATGAATCGTCCAGGGTGTTGATTGTGGTCGGAGGAAAGCTGGTCAATCGGGTCCCCATTTGTATATCCCCATCTGTTTGATCACCTACAGCGGCGGGATGATAATATATCCACCCCCCTAGCATTCCGGTGGGCTACTGAGGCTAGGACGACGTGTTCCGCATTCGGTCATGGCATGTCCGCGGGAGAAAAACGCCAATCTACGACAAGAGTGCGCTCATTTGCCTCGGGCTACGATGCGGGGATAACTCCGAGCAAGGAACCATCACGTAGAGGGTCCCCTACACACAGTCCGTTGGACCAACGTTTCTGAGTCAGCCGAGTACCGTTGGAACTTGTTGGAGGTGAGCGGCGGCGGGTGACCCCAAAGACGTCGTCTAAGTCACCGAAAGGTCCGCTTCCAGTCGAAGATTTACAACCCGCTTGACGTGCAGGTAGGGCGTGTAAGGTTAGAGGCCTGTATTACAAGACGAAACTCGAAGGCGAGAGGGAAGAATTCTGTTACACGGGTGTGTACCTTCGAATCGGCCTGGCTTTCATCGGAGATACCAGGTCGTTTAGCATGGAGCGGCTGGAATACAATCACATCGTCAAGCACTCATCATTCAATATTCAATGTGCCCTGGCGTATAAATACCAGCAGGTGCGGCCGGGTAACCGACGACTGCCCTTAGGTCTATGACAATGCGAGAACGGGTATAAACTAGTATTCACCGCCTCGCGAGGAAAGGGTCGATACTTGGTCAAGGGCGAACCCCGTCCGTCGGCCCTTTCCACAACGAATAGCCTCTCATAGCCTCCTGCCCCACGGATAGCCACCACGTCACTTATTGTGCTAAGATGCGTGGCAGACGTTCAAGGTAGTCGGGGGTTATTGGTCCCACAACCCCGGTCTCCTCGTTCCACTCTTTAAACTCTTCCACAGCCCATCTCCACCGCTAAGATGTATGTAAGAGCCAAGCATATTTCGCTAAGGATATTCCGCTTACGAGGTATCTGCGCAATTCCTTGTCGTCTGAACGGACCTTTTTCCATTCCCCTTTCCCCACGCAGAAGATCCTGTAGGAGTCTAGGGCATATTTACCACTCCCAGGGTAGTGCGAAATATGAGTAGGTGGGTAATCGACTGCTGTTTTGTTCTTGACAACCTTCGACTTGTAAAACGCTCGTGGGTCTGGCGGGTACTCTATGTACATCTCGGAAAGGGCTATCAGCCTGTGCGCCCGCGTGTTCGATAAGCCTAAATGATGGAGGAGTGCCTCAAGTGTTTCAAATTCGACTGGTGGGACGATGAGACACCCGTATTTTCAGTAAGGTGACTCGAGGAGAGGTTTGAGACAGAGTTCACCATTAACGAGGTCTGCTGGAGTTGGCCAGCGGTTAATTATATACCAGAAAACCGGAAGGGCAACTTTCCCTGATGTCTTGTTCAGGAGCATTACGGCTATTAGCAATTTCCATGGATCATCTTGGACTGCTTCTGGGCATGTGAGGCGTCTCGGTTAGCTGTCAATTACTTGGGAAGGGGAGGGAGGGAGACCTTGGACTAGCTTCGGTTTCGCAAGATACACCATTGTGTACAAGTTGGCAAATGTCCGAAACCCGCCTTCATCGTTGTGTGACAAGAACGATCCCTCCGCCTCCACCTCCCGAGTTGGATCCGAGGGAGGCGGGCCACGTTTAATATCCCGACTAGGGATGGAATCGACTGGAAAATACTTCGAGAGCGTGCCTACTGGAATAGGGATATTCTTGCGCCTAGGTTCAGGGGCTTTTGGCATTGACTGAGAACCCTCGTGGGTGAACGACGAAGAGGCGCATGTGAGGGCGATCACGGTGATTCACGCTGACGTCCCGCCGATCACGGACCTCCCAAACCCATCCAAGGGCGGCCAGAAGTACACACGCGAGGAGTGGATGTGCCCTCAAGGTGATCAAAGGTACTAGATTGGGTATCGATGTGTAGTATACAACGTTGTTGATGAAATCATGCAAATATGATCAACAAGGCAATCCGAGTAACATACTTCAACGAGGAGTCGTCATCGGTGACGAGGATGGAGATGGACTGTACCGTGGGCTGTTGGAGGGACGAGGAGAAAGAGGAAGGCCAGGTCGTAATAGTTTGGGCTCGTCCTTCGCACTACCGACGTTAACATTTAGCCCGCGGGATGCTGCAATGGTCGAAGCCCTGGAGTTCTTCAAGTTGGGAGCGACAGACGTTTCGGTATCGTGACTGTTGTCTGTGGGGTCAGCTCCGTTGTCTTGTACCGATGGATCATCCTCCCCATCGGAGTCTTCTGGGGGTGCTGTACTGGGAGTAAGAAGCATCCGGGACGCGAGACCATGGTCCTCACCTTTGAGGGAGCGGCCAACCAGACCAAGCAACTTGTCCGCAGCGGCATCTGAATAATGTCTACTGTTCCTTCTCGCGGGAGAATCGTCGGCCCCCTCCCCCGGTTCCTCGGGCTCGTCTACGTTGAAAACCCGATTGAATTCTCCAAGCATCAAACTGAATACCCCTGCGGGGATTCCCAGTGTTGGGCTGAATACGATCCCAACATTCCGCATTGTCATCTTGTTCACGTTCGAGTTCTGGACGATGAGGATCAAGTGAGCGGTGAGAGCTCGAAGGAGTGAATAATTAGCCAAAGGGAGTTGAGATATTAGGGAGGATAACTCTTTTATTCTCTCCTGAGCATCCACGAGATCTGGGGCGGTCGATGAGTTGTGCCCCTTCACCAAAAACTCACACCCACCAATCACGGAGAGGAACCTCGTGTGAAGCTCACGGGTCAGGATGCTCGCAGGGAGTTCGCGCATAAACGTCTTGAGCAACCCTGCGATGGCGTGAGGATCCCAGTACTCATCCGAAGTGAGTAAATCAACATCTCCCTCTGTGTATCGGTTTGCACCAAGACTGAGTTCTCCAGTAACAAGCAACGGAGGCGCGAACGTACCCAAGTTAAAGCGATCTTTTAGGCTCTTGATGACCGCCGAGCTGCCGCTGAGCCTGTAAATCCCCTCCTCTTGATCTGCCTTCTTCACCTCCAGATATTGGATACACCTGAAGACTATGGCAGGAAGGTTGGCAATTTGTGCAACTTCGAGTGACTCTTCTAACGCGGTCCCGAACACCGCATGTGAAAGTTGAGGTTGAGCGGGTACGGCGGTTTTCTCTGAGGGTAGTAAACCATGAGCGGGTGTCGCAGGGTTGACAATGGAATAAAAAGAACGGCATACCGTTGGGTCGTCCGAACCCCCAGAACATTTTTGACTTCGCTTTCTCTCTGCGGTCTCTAGCAGGAGTTGATTGTTCCGTGACGTCTTTTTCCTTTTCCTTTCCGCTAACTCCAAATTTATATCCTGGTGGTATCGGGGCACCATCAATAGGTGCGGAAATCTTAACTTTCCCATTTTGGTCGACTCTGGGCGTGTGGACATCCGGAGAGGCAGACCTTCCGTCGAGGGAAGCCTTCGGTATAGTAGAGGATACCTTGATTGGCTGAACAGACCGCCTCCTTTCCCTGTCCTTTTGTCGGTGATGTTCCGGGGACGGAGTTGGATTATTAGTTGGAGGATGGCGAGGCCGAGATGGTGTTCCTCTGACATCAGAACCACTGTCGTCGTGACCTAGCGACGAGTGTGACCGAGGGACGGAGAGAGCGTGACCGTCGCCATCCAACGGCGAAGTGGAGGGTAGTGATGATGAGATAGGAGCCTCCAAAGGACTATTGCCATCCTCCTGAAGCGGTCCGTGCGTTGGGCGTCCAGGGTCATCCCGTGAATACCCTCGTTGTTTGCTGGGGATTAGCGTTTGTTCTGAATATCCCACTGAACTGGTGCTGGAACGAGGCTGGGCAGAATCAATGCCACCACTCAAAGCCACGGACGTTACAATCGGCGAAAGCCCGTTGGAGTAGGTGGAGGACGATGATGACGGTAGAGCTTGTTGGTCGTCGTAATAGCCACCATTGACATATCGAACCAGGACCTCTACCCAGCTGTCACGATCTGCGTCGCTCTCCGCACAAAGGACGTGTCGAGGATTTGAAGGGTTTGATTGTCCCTTCTTCACCTCGATAATCAAGAATGCGTGTCTGTATTCATTATCTTCGTCAATATTTTGGGAAGTGCCTGCGCGCTGTTGCCGCCCGATTTGCGCTCCTGTGATTGTAATCGAGCCAAGGTGTGCACCACCTCTCTAGAGACCCCGTTAGAGTTACAAATACAAATTTCAATAAAGGACCATACCGATTCATAGTACTCCAGTACGGAACCCTGGAGAACAAAATATCTCCGCTTCCAACCCCCGAAATTTTTCCCCCGCTTGGTCAAATAACCCTCCTTGTATCCAGCCGATGCGACGGGTTGACGGGCACGAACTATATCTGACGTGAAAAACGCGGCAATTTCGTTTCGGTCCTTGATCGGAAGGGAAAGAATGACCTGAAGGTAGTTCTCCAGCGCGACCTTCAGTATGGACAATGTGAGTTTGTAGCAACTCCACATGGATACGTGTACTTGCCTTCCGTTGGTCCACCTTTGCAGGGGCATGATCTCGCCACAGTTTGCTGTCCGGCAAAGAAGGCATTTTCTTGGCAAGGTTTCGGTTCACAGACCTGGTCTTCTGATCCAACGAAATGAAGTCAGAATACGATTTCTCGATTTTCCAGGATTCCTTCCCAGATCCAGGGTCTACGATAATCACAAACGATAGAACCTCTTTGCCTCGGTCATTGGGGCGAATCGATGAATGGGAGACTTGCACCCTCGTCATCGGAAAGTCCGAAACTAGGAGAGGGAGTTGTCGAAAATGAGGCTGCACGGAGACCGGGGATTCGAGGGATGGCTTATGCCTATGTCGTGTCTTGGGCTGAGAATTGTTGTTGGGGGAGATGGACGATTGGAAGGACGTTGTGCTCGCGGTAGGGTCTGCTCTTGTACTCGTGCCACTCGCTGTGTATCCCGAATGAATGCTCGTTTGGTCCGGCACGGTGGACTGCGAGTAAATGCTGGGGTCGACAGGAGGGTGGGAAGTTGGGGGCATCGGGAAATCCTCTACACTCCGGGAAGAAGGTTTGTCCTCTTCCAGCTCTCCGTCCGATAGTGAATTCTCACTGCCAGTTCCACCATCATCATTCGTGCTATCATCCATGTCTAAAAATTCCTCTTCGACACTATCGGCTTGGGTTTGATCGTCCCTCGTATCCCACACAGAAACCTGTGATGGTGACTCGGACCTGACATCGGCGGATCTAGAGGTAGGGGAAGAAATGAGGGGACTTGGAGCGGGAGATTCTCCAATTGTAGCTATGTAACGTTTCGCTTCCTCTGGCAGGGAGACCCGAGATTCCCGAGATTGTGGGGAGCGTCGTAAAGGGTCTCCGTTTTGCAGTGGTGTGTTTGCGGGGGAATTGGGTTGCAAGAGGTCGCTAGATGGTGTAGGGGGTATATTGAGAGATGAGTCGGGAGGTGTTGATGTGAAGGGTGATGAGACAACGGTCGTGAACGATTGGGTTGACATGAGTGCGGGAGAGACGAGAGACGATACGGGAGAGAGGGCAGGGGCAGAACTGGAAGGTTGGGGCCCGTTATAGGGTTGAGTGTTAAGGTGTAGGGTTGGCGGGGCTGGGGAAGGTCCTAGTGAATCAGCGCGGACTGCGACATTTGGGCGGGCGGGGTCGTGAGGAGAAGGGGTCAGGTGGGTCCGTGGCACTGTAAAAAGGAAAGGGTAAGCGGTATTCGTCAAAGTACCCGGATGGAAACGCATACCGGAGTCCTCAGATTGATGTCTGGCCATCGCCTGCCTTGGATGTTCTGAAGTTGCCTTAGGATGGTCCTCCGACCTCAAACCAGAATGGGACAAAGAGGGCTTGAGGGTGTTTCCGGAGTGGCTCCCCTTCCTTGTCTTCTGTTTCTTGAGAATGTGGTCCGGATTTTCGCCAAGGGAAGTTAATCTGGCTTTGAAGGTGTCTCTCTCCGAACGAACTCGCTCCAGTTCCTTCAAGATCTGACTATAACCTGACCGTTGCTTCTCGACGAGTTTCCAGAGCTGGGAGTTTTGAGACGATAACACGTTTCTCTCCGAGATAACCTGCTCGAGAGCGGCCATTGGGGGGTTCGGCGTTGAGGTGTACGAGGAGAGAACGCCAGCGAGAGTGAGGGCAGCACCGCCGCCTCCACCCGTTGACGCTGGTCCCACACCCGTAGATTTCTGGACGTCTGGACCGTTAGACATGACGAGGAAAAGAGCGTCGGGGACGACCCCAGGCCAAATGGAAAGGGAGAAGGCGAGATGGTTTGATGAAACACGGAGTTGTCCCAAAGTCCCGTACTGCATCCGCACTCGCTCACATTCTCGTCCTATCATTTAGTCTACTTTTATTTTTACATCCACGCCTTGTGTACGATGATTACGGCGGAGACGGTCTCGGCGTTCCTTGGACGTTGATCGTCTGGAATCCCATAGAACAAACAGAACACCTTCTGCGATTGCAACGAGCAAGGCGAAGGAAAGGGAAAACAACGCCCGCTACGGATTCGAGGGTGGTATCAGCTGGTGGATGGGATTGAGTGGAGCAAGTGTATGCGCACCCATTCGTTTCGCCAGCCAGCCACCCCAGTAGCATACCACGTCGCGGCCCCGGAGCCACCAATACTGAGGAGTGCATTGATTAACGTAACCAGTGCCTTCCGGTCATTGATTTCCCGTCGTCTGTCCGCCAGTGGATCATTGAATTCCGCCTTGTGAGGTGGAAATTTGCGCTCGGGAGAGGTTGTCGACCCTGCGAGCAACGAAACCATCTCATACGAGCGGGGGTTGAGCGAACTTGCTGACAGTGCAGCCGTGCCCTCCGCGGTCCTGGTCCATTTCGAGATTGAGTAGAGTAGGGAGTAGGGGATGGTTGGAGTGGATGTCGTCGCAGTTGAAGGTGACCAGGAGGGTGGTAACGACGGGATGGGGGCGGCAAGGTGGGGAGGGAGAATTCGCTTGAGCGGCTCGAGCCTATCAGCCAAACCGTGAGCGAACGAAATATTCGCATCGACGCCGACACCGTCGATGTTGTCGCTGCCCTTGTCGTCGACGACCATGATCCCGACTTCCGCCGCAGTCACTCCCGAGTCCAACATGAACAACCTGTTCTGCTCTATGACGCCCGATACGGCGAGACAGATCCTGGACGAGATCGCTGAAGACCTCGGGAAGGATATTCACGTCAGACAACGAATGGGACAAGCAAGTCCTTCCGTGTGGCCGGGACTCAATAATCTCTGGAAGACTGTTGATGTAGAAAACCCCTCCAGCAGGGACCTGATCGCAAGTCTCGCAAAGTTCACCCGTAACCTCGTCGCCGCCGTGCCAGAAAATCAGACAAAAGCCTTGTATGTCTCTCAACTAGTGATACTGGGACTTTCAGTTAACCCTGAGTTTGAATAGCGAGAACGAGCCGTTGATCAGGGACGCCCTGTTCGCATACACATCTTACTACACCACCCAAGATGAGTCGAGTATGTCCACATCATCGCCCCTCCTCGGCTCGTTGACACGTTCGTAGACTACAGGGCAATTATACTCCTCATTCAATCCGTATCGAATATGGTGACTGGCAATGAAGCCCTTCTCACCCGGTTCTGGGGTATCTGGATGCACGTTTCTGAAAATTCTTCAATAATCCTGTGAGTAGAGAACCCAAAGTACGACCATAGCCCAGTTTGACCACCAATCAGGCGCCTGTTGGGTTCTCCGGACACGCGTACAATCCTGTCTGCTCTTGTGCTAATCTTGAATTGCGTTCATGGAAGCGTCGAAAGATCGTACGCCCGAACGTTCGTGAGATTTCCAGCCACAATGACCTCCCCCTTAGAACACTTTTCACTACGACTCCACTGGGTCTACGGATCATCGTGGCTATCTTGGATCGGATGGTGTCGTTACACGACGTGGAGGAATTGAGTGATGGAGGGCAAGCCTTCGAGATAGGGTAACGATACCGGTGGAAGTGCGGCCCAAACGCTCACCCCTCCGCAGATACAGCATCTTCTCAAGGCTAATTGACTTCGGTCTCTTGCCGGATTTATACACCCATATATCCGTGTAGGAGTGTTTGCCTTCACATGCACTCGATCAACCTGACCTGTCGTCCGTCCCAGGGAGGATGAGATTATTACCCCCCACCAAACCGTTCTCTTGAAGTTATTAGATTCCTACCTTCAAACGGCGCACCTTACAGTTGAGATGTGCCAACAACTTTGCCCAATGATCGCCTCCACTTTTTTCGACTTGGGAGAATATAGTATCAACGCTATGGACAGGGCTGCACCGAGTATTTCATCACCGGCATCCGCCCCGCCTTCGCTCTCCTCCTCTTCCTCAGGTACGGGTTCATCTGCGTCACCATACCTGACACCTTTAGAGCTATCATTCGGTTGCATCTACCCAGCTCCAGCGCAAACGCCTGAAACTCCACTCGCTGCCGGGGAGCTGGATATGCTCTTACCTAGCGTTTGCGAAGCACTGGTTCTCATGACGCAGTGCCTCATCACATTTGTCCTGACATCCGAGGACGAAGATTTTGATTTCCCACCTGGCGATAACCCTAAGGACTTCCTGAATGCTGCCATGATCGAAGAAGGCGTAGGTATGCCAGAGGTCATCATCAGTACGTTCCAACGCCACGCTCAGGAGTAAACGAGCGGTTAACAGCTTTTCCACAAGATCTCCTACAAAGGTTCGACAGATTGTTACCAAGGGTGATGTTTGGAAAGCCCGTAGATTTGTCCACCCTTCCACTGCCCCATGGAATTAGCCACCAACCGCACCCAGCGTCCGCCGCAACCGTTCCTCCCAAGGACCCAGCCACAGAGGACGATGGGCCAATAAAAGAGGGGTTCAGTTACGTAAAGAGAGACCTGGTACGCTTATTGGGGATATCCTGCGCCGGGGAAAAGGCTGTGCAAGACCGGATCCGAGTCTGTGGTGGTATACCCGTTGTTATGAATCTGTGCGTCGTGGATGAGAGGAATCCTTGTAAGTCCCCCTGAACCTTACACGGGCCTTGGTCTTCTATCGCCCCAGTCGGGACCCAATTGCTGTGCTTCGCACCCTTTCAATCGGCTCATGGTTCCTCCCATGACGTTGACACCCCATAATCGTTTTCCAGACCTTCGAGAGCACGCGATATTCGCCCTCCACAACCTACTGAAAGGCAACGCAGAAAATCAAAGTCTGGTCGACCAGATTCGCCCTCTGCAGCGACGACCACAATCGTGATCTACCGGCGGTCCACCCCTTCGTTCGAGGCTATGTCGGCGGCGGTTGTGGATTTGTATTACGTACATACGATATGAAAACAATCATTCTTCGTCCTCTTCGAAGTCGACCGCAAGCCGACGTCTTTTGCCACCGGCCTTCCGCACCTGGTGTTCATCGCCCTCGTCTGGCTCCTCACTCTCCACATCCATTTCCTCTGGTTCCGGATGGTGGTCTTCTTCTTCTACGTCGCTCTTCCCCTTTTTGCGTTCAGCCTCCTCCTGTTGCTCGATCTTGGCATCCAGCTTGTCCAGGTCATCGTCGCTTTGGCCCCTATCCGCCATCTTCCTCTTAGATCTCTTCCCCCGTTCGGAATCAGCATCGTCGGAGGGAGAATCAGATACGACGAAACCATCCGTTTGGTATTCGCTTCCTTTCCTAGGATCGCCGCTTGATCGGGCCCCACCCTTGCGTCCAGTTCGGCGTCCGGGGCCACCATCGAGATCCTGATCCTCGTCCGATTCGCCACCGTACATCCCGTAGGCTGCCTCCTCTTCGTCATCGGACCAGACGCCATCTCCACTTCGTTTCCGTGGGTAAGATTTCCGCTTGGTCCTGGGATTCCCGAAACCGTCATCCTCAGTTCTTTGCCGTTTGGGTTTGGATTTGGAGGTTTGCTTCATCAATTCCATTTTCTCCTTCTCGGGGTCCTGGGTAGGATCTGGGGCCATCCTCAACCGAGCGACCTTGTTATGTTTTTGTCCAACAGCGCGGACCAACATTCTGTGGGTCTCGCTTTGCATGCCGGTGGGTCGCAGCTGCATATAGCCGGTGATGAGAGCTTCGCTTTGAAGGATTTCTGCGCGTTTGTGTTGAGCGACGAGATACGTAAGACCCTGGTTTTTGGTCGGCTGCTGCGAGTGCTGTGAGGGTTCCGCCTGAGATTGGCTTCCGCTTATGGTTGGACGAGTGTCGGCGAGAGACGTATACAACTGCTGGGAAATATCGAACAACTCTTTTCCCAGAAGAAGGCTGAGCGATCCATCAGACCAACGGATGATACGGCTGTTGGACTGGCGTTGCTAACGTTCGGAATGGAAAGACTGTAAACGAGCTAGAATCAGCGTGGGAGGGGGGACTCACGTAGTTGCCGTCCTCGTCCTTGACCCACCTCCAACGAAGGGTGTTTTCCACTTTGAGTTTGATGCTCATTGAAGATTCCCGACTGTTCTCAGCTCCCGCGAGCTCTTCATCCTCCTGGTCCGGACCAACGTAAGTGTCAGGATGAAATGGTTTAGAATCCACTTTAACAAAGTTGGGCATCCTAATGACCCAACTCTGGGGCACGTAAGCGGAAACCCGACAAAGGAACTAGGAGGGATGTGCACCTGTCCATCTGAACTTCTTGGGGAAGGGATATTTGGGAGCAACGCTGAAGCCTCGGTCCGTTGTTCTAGTAGAGCATGGCCGTTGTCCTGATCCGGTTCGTCTTCCTCCTCCGCGTATTCCATCGCCTCTCGATGACGCTGTTCGGCATCAGAAATCGCGTCTGCCTGGCCACCGTCCGATACGGACGCGTTTCTATGAGAGAGTTCCCACGTACTATCGATGAATAGGATGGAATATGGGGTAGGAGGTGAAATACTAGAATACCTTTCTGCCTGATCAACCACTGCGTCTTCGTCAAACAAATCGTCCATCTCCTCGTCTTGGTCGATTGGGGGAGGTTGTTTGGCATCGTGGGCCAAGTACACCTCCCCTACCGGGCCGTTTCCGGAGAGCTGAGGGTTGAGGGCGTCCGCGAGAGACATCCGGGGGGGAACTGTGGCTGAGGGTGAACAGACACAGGTAAACACGTGATCGACACCGCCAGAACTCTCCCGGGCGGCATCATTGTCACCCTCACATCTCTGCTGGTAATCCTCACCCATATATCGTTTCACATCGAGAGGATGAATCCCTTTCGTGTTTTGCACCCGCGAAGCTCTCTCGTCAGCCACGCTGGCAGACGTGGCGGACCACGCATCGGAGGGCTGACCAATCGCCTTAATCCCATAAATGGCTGTGCCGCCTGGGCGCGCTTTCCCGGCTGTGCTGACGCTCTCATTGATATTGAGCTGTGTGTGGGGACATGCCCTGAAATTGGTACGAAGAACAAAACGGGATGTCCACGACAGGCCCACGACCTTTTCGCTTGAAGAGCCTGGTTTCCACGTAGCTCGGGATTACCTAACAACTGCGCAAACTATCCCCCACACTATCGGTCTTCATGTTACCTGCGTACGTGCGGAGACTGCGTACGGAACTATTCAAGGGTGAGTGACCGGACCTTGCTTATCAAAAGGACGGTCTGAAGTTCTGAGCTGGTGGCTTTGGCAGCATCTCAACATCAGATCATTGGGTCATTGCGCGTAGCCGCAACGTTGATGATCTACTTATGTACTTGACTGTCCCGAGGTTCTGCGCCTCATCATATAAGTAGAGTCACACCGACTCGTGCACGTCAGCCTCCGCCAGTTCCTTCACCGCTTTCCTGGCTTATCACCGGCAGCTTGCGTTGCACAGGTTCCTGTCCTAGTAAACCCCCCAAATCGGCATTGATCCCCCTCCCTATCTTTCTTTCCTCTACCACCACCATCCACTTTGCAGATCGCAGCTCTCCTCGACCCCATCCACGGTCACCTTTCCTCACCCTACGTCTCTAATGGCTCTCGACGACGATAGTTATCTGTGCGCCACTTTCCACCCCACACTCATTCCCCATACTCATAGTTTCGACCAGTCGCATGTATTTGGGACCCGCCACATCGACTCAGAGCACGTCCGACGCGGGGGGCGATCTGGACTCACTCACCAACATGGAACACCTCGATTTCACTCTTTCCGTGAGTTTTGAGTTTGTGGCCTCGCCACATTTCGTAGATCTTACCACCTTTCCCCCCATTCAGCCCCACGATCAGCTTGTATACTCCACGTACACCCCACAACACAATTTTCTCTCCCAGGCATCCTACCAGTTCTCCCAACCAACCACACCTGTCAACGTCCCTACACCGCTTAACCAACCCTTCGACTTTGACCCCAATATGGGGATGAGCAGTAGTTACTCCCCAATCATGGAATACGGATCACATCTCTCCAGCCAGGCCTACGCTAATCGAAACGTGCCTCTCATCCGCCTCGACACGTCCTTCCCGGCGATGGGCGTCTCCCCCGCTCATCTCACCGGTTCTTCCGGCACTCCATCCACGTTCAACACTCCCATCCATAGCCTTCGCCACATTTCGCCATTTACAAGCTCTCCAACCTCACCTTTGCCCCAATTGAACGTGAGTCACCCCCTGCTTCCCCTTTCCGTTGACTAAGCGCCCGTTCACAGGATCTCCAAACAAGCCCGACCACTCCCAATAATGTCCAACCTACCGTCTGGGACCTAGCCCGGGCGCACCCAACTTCCCGTGGGATTCCCGTTCCACAGAAGATGTATAAACCCCACACCCAAAGTGATCGACGGCGATATGTTGAAGAAGTTGAACTGGAACCACCGATCATGTTCTACCTCCAGGGGCCTGGGGAGTGTGGCATTCCTCTTCGAGATGCCCTCACTGGCAAGTACATCAGGCTAGTAGGACGAGATGATCCAATGTTCAGGGAACGCGGCCCATCTGTTTCTATCCGATTGAAGGTGACTCTCTCCACTTTTGACTCATAGCTGATGACTGACCTCATCGAATCGTAGTGGCCGGGATATGGAAACTGGTCTCGACAGGTATGGTCTCTAATAAGCCCCAGTAGAGCTTTGGTTAAATGTGCATCCTAGATTCCAACGAAAGACTTTAGGAGTCCCCCCTGCCCTATCACCCGTTCAAAGCTTGCCAAGAACATAGCCCGAACCGTTGAGAGGTTTATCAAGGTAGTTTTTACTCACGACCCACCCATCGTCGCTCACCCACTGACGCATCTCGCTTGTAGGAAAAGTCCCGGACGGCGATGGACGCTGACGAAGATCCCAGGTGGAAGGTTGGCCCCGGTCACATCACGATTGACGATCTGGTCCTAGTTGGACTCCAGCACGTGTCGAAAGGCTCATGGCAGTGCCACCTTCGACTCAACCGACCTCTCTAATCGACACTCATGACCAGTGACGTCCCAACCCCCTCTTCCCCCCTATTTCACTCTCGCTTCTTCTTTCTCTTCAGCTTGTCCGCGTCACGTTCTCTTCGCACGATACCCCCGCTTGAGGATACCCATATTTATGGGCTGTTTCCTGAAGGGGCGGGTTGTTGGGTGTCATGGCGTTCCCCATTGCCCTAAGTTTCCCTTTTCATCACCCTTGAGCGACCCTCCGGGAAGATAAAGGGCTCAGTATACATACAACAACGATTTAACGCCTTCTTCAAACAACACTCTGATTTCTGTTTCCTGTATATATTCCCCTTTGGCCATTTTTCGTGGACCGGTATTATGGACCGTTTACGTTGCTTTCTTGTATATCGCTTTTGGTTCGGCTAACGATCGATAGGTTGCTCTCTTATTTTTGTCCGATCCACTCCTGATCCCCCCCCTCTCGTCCGTCCTCTGTTTTTTGCTATCTGTAGAAGTGATTCTCGTCGTCTCTCTTTCTTTACTCTGTCGTCTCTTTTTCTCCATTCCGCCATAATCTGATCCAATGATCCTGTACGACCGAGTGCTGCCCGGACCGCCCAGCCCAAGCCCAGCCTGAGCTTCGTCCCATCTGGTAACTGTCGTCTGGTGACCGAGCCTCCCGATCAAAATGAGTGATCCGAATCCGCTTGACCAACATCGTGGTGTGTTCCACGTGGAAAAAACGCGTGGGCGTCGTTGTCTCGTCTGGGTCACTGATCAATTGTGCGCGTTCTTCGCACACTCGATCCCCTGGTTTCCGAGCCGCGAAGCGAGCATCGTTCTAACGATCTCTCGGCTTGGCAACCGACTTCGGCCTGCACTGTCCAAGCTCACCCACTGTCTGCGAACCGTAGGTCACCGGCAGATCGGTTGCGGGAGGGCCCATAACAAAGGGCCGAGCAGGTATATAAAGAGGTACGACTGACTTCGGGTCCCTCATCAATCTTTTCCTTTCCCTCCCTTTCTCTCGTTCCTTTTCCTCTTGGGCAGTGCTCAACCTCTTCTCACCTTCCACCTTCCAACCTTCAATTTTGCTTCACCCCTTCACCTTCACTCGTTCCCCTCGCAATGTTCGGCCTTTCCAAGATCGTCCTGTTCGCCCTTGCCCTTTCTACTGCACAGGCTGCACCCACTCACACCAAGCGTATCGCTCAAGTCATCACCGCTGCCACCCAGAAGTGGGAGGCTGCTTGTGTGCGTGTATCATACAACAAACGTTAGAGTCATGTTCTGACTGGACCTGGATTTGAATAGCTTGCCGCAGGAGGCGGACAGAAGTGCAACCCTATCTCCGTGACTGCATTCACTACCCTTCTGGCCGCTGCAGGACCCTGTGAACAACAGAATGCGGCCGACCAGATGGTTGACCTTGCCAAGCAGCTCAAGAGCGATGCTCAGATGATCAAGCTGGCCCAGATTTTCGCTCAGCAACCCCGCAATACGGTCAGTGAGCTTCACTCTACTCGCCCATGAATTCCCTTCTTACACCGATTATCAGCCATCTTCGGAAAGCGTCCAGTACTGCCAACAGGCGCCTAAGAACTCCGAGTTGACGGGACTGTTCCAATGCCAATTCGCCGGAGCTAAGGCCAAGACGTTCGTCGGTGGAGTCCCAGCTGGGAGCCCGGGCACGATCCCCCTCGGACGTTCTTCCCCCTTGAACCCCGCAGGGTCTTGCCCCGCCAATCCGAACGGCCCGATTCCGGATGGTCAACAGCTCGTCAATATCACTCAGAACCCCGGCTCTGGCGGCAATGTCAAACCCCCTCCTGTGTTGGCTAAGCCGAATCAGCCGGCTAACCCCCCTGCCCCGAAGCCTGCTCCATGCCCCGCCCCCGCCCCGGCCCCGGCCCCTGCCCCGGCCCCTGCCCCCGCTCCTGCCCCCGCTCCTGCCCCCGCTCCTGCCCCCGCTCCTGCCCCCGCTCCTTCCCCCGCTCCTGCACAGGGGGGCTTCAAGCTCCAGAACGGAAAGGATGCCCAGAAGCTGAACGCTAAGTTTGCCACACTCACCGCGAACTCTAGCTGCACTGGTTAGTCATTGCGTTTTCCGACTGCCGGCTATCGCTGATCTCTCCGCAGCTGGAGAGAACGCTTGTATCTCTGGAGCATTCGCTCAATGTGTTGGCGGCAAGTTCGTCAGCACTCCGTGCGCCGCAACTTTGGTTTGTGCCGCTTTGCCCCTCGTGAACTCACCTGGAACTTCCATCACCTGCACCACCACTGCTGATGCCATTACACGTATCGGCAACACTGGTGCCACTGGTGGTCTCACGGGATCCAACTGAAGGGCAAATTGATTTGGTTGGAATTTTTTTGTTTCGCAGCATTTTTTTGACTCGTGAATCCCGCGATTGTTAACAACGTACCTGTACATCTGTTGCTACTTTGCTTTCAAATCACACGTGTTTGCTGTGGCAATTAGTGCTTGAGATCTGTGGGGTCGATCCGGGCTCATGCGTGAACCCTTGGACTTGTCGAGCCTTTATTCGTCGTACCCCGGTTCGTGTGGGCCGTACTTCGCTTTTGGGAGCGCTGGCCATGGTACATGACATTGTTGTCCTTGGTGATGAACGCACTCGTCTCATCTCGGATTTGACAGGAGACCGGCGGACGGGAAAACCACTCTCTTGGTCCACGATGCTGGGAGTAGAGGTAATCTCGCTGCTTAAATTCAAATACGCGAACGAGTGATCTCGGGAGCGAGGTCCGCCCTCGAATGAACGACCCGCTGGGGTTCGAACTATATTTAAATATACAACCGCAGCGTGGTGCCCCGGGACAATCGATTCCGTTCGTAGACGGGTCGATAGAACAACCCCGTAATGGCACAACGGACCGTCAACACAGTAACACCAATGCGGATAGGTGGCGCAGCGTATGTACTATGCACTAGTCCCACGTCAACAGTTCCTTCCGTAGCACAAGAGTGAGTTCTGCAAATCACGGTCAGGGCTCGGGCGCGTGAAGCGGTCAACTTCACATATGAACCGGGATCGCTCCATCGATACTCGGTGCTCCCTCGCCACCCACCAACAAAGCGTTGCCGTGACGTTCGAGACTTCTTGGGGAGAGTGATGATTCCCGGTCGCGTTGCTCTCATTTATAATACCCGTTCACAGAACCGGATACTGCCCGAATGGTCTCCCGGCTGCTCGTCCAGATCTGAGGGAGCTCACAGCTCACTCGGCTCTCTGGATGATGATCATTTAGTGATGTAGCCAGTGCATGGTGTCGGTTATCTCGGGAATGGCGAATCCAAAGTCCGATATTTTTCGTGAGAGTGCATCAAGCAGCAAGTATCCTGAACGCGGGCTGACCAAGTTGCGCGCCGTGCCACTCTTGCCCGTGATATATGTGCTCTGTGGTTTTGCGTTGATCCCCCATCCGACTCATCTTTCACAGGATGAACAATTCTCGCCTGAGACGAGCTTGAGTCCTTCCCAGATGGCGATCCCTCTTTTCGCAGCTGATGACCGAAGGTTAGAATGTTGCTTGAGCCTTCCAAGTTGGGTTTCACGGCCTCACGGTACCGTCCGTGGGACAGCAACTCGAACGAGATGAGGAGGAGGCGTCGGTTACACATTCTGTTCTTTTTGCCGTCGGTCTCTCGTGTTCCAGGCGACCACTTGTTGTCAATATCGCTGGTGATCAGCGAGGTCAAAACCTGCAGTTCTCCACCTCGCACTTCGACTTTTTTTCCCTTTTTCTGGCGAGAACAACGGTTTTCTGATCCTGCTGGAAGTTGTACCCCCAGGTCTTTTCACCACAGCGGAACGGACCAATCCCAGGGTAAATTTCATCGTGTTCGACACCATCCGTCCAGCGTACGCGAGAGTCCACCAAGGGACGCCATTGGAGAGCCCCTTACGGAAGTAACTCTCTCATCGTAGCCTTCCGGACTTACGGATCTGCAGTATTTTGAGGTTGAGCTTAGCGCGATCTAGGTGATCGGGGTTTTTTTTGCGCCTAAACAGCCGTAAAGACTGGCGGGGGATCAATCGTCTGACCTGACATGAGTATCTTTTGAACCCGTTTGGTACTAGTCTCGTTGGACAAGTCCTACCGTGAGCACGCTCGTGGTGTGGTGATACTGTGCGGAGTGGGTGAGCGCTGCCACTCGCCTCGTGTTTACCCGTCCTCGATTGAGTGGGATAGGAACTGGGAACATGTAAACACGAGGCGGGCTGACGGAACAAGATGAAATGAACACCACAACGAGTCGGGATGGAAGAGAACGAGGCAGGTGGTCCACTGCCAGGTCTATCCATGTCTCGAACAATCGAGCTTACGTCGCCCAATAGAGAATTTGAACTTGTGATCTCCGACACGGAAGTGACCTTGAATCAAATGTCGCCCCAACCTGCTGGTGCTTCAAACGCAAAAGATGAAGAAAAAAAAGCGAAACTGGAGAGGGGCGACGATGAGCCCTCGGCCCGACGAAGCAACAGAAACATGGAGGGATCAATTACGTAGCGAAGAAACGTCTTCGCTGCTGAACCTGAGATGTTTCACACCCGAGGTGGAAGGTCGTGTGGACGTAAGAGGGGCTAGATTTGGTCCTTTCGGGTGGCTGCAGTTATCTTTTGGTCAGGAGACACAAGTTGAGTATGGAGATCACGAGACGATCTCTCGTCCCAAACCACCCGGGAATATAAGAATTTTTGGATCCACAGAAAGACCGCGAGTTCGTTGTCTTGTAGTTCGTTTACCAGCTGGACTCGTACGTGAGACTCGTCGCAGCCCCTCGAGGAGATCCGCTGTTGCAGACTTGATCGGAGCGCGCGGCTTGATGCCATAGTTGGGAAATTTCATTCTCGCTCGCTCAAACTCTTTTCTGGACCAACTTCGTCCTCATACGAAGTTTGCCCTCGTAGGAAACTAGGACCCGGACAGTCGACATCATCAGCAGATGTACTTTACACCGTCGTCAAAATGCATCTATCAAAGCACCAGAGAAAAAGTAAGTACCGGCGGCTCAACCTTCAGCTCACACACGCCCTCCTCGTGTGCTCTCCTGCCGGACACATTCGAGGGGAGGACCAAGATTAGGGATCAGGGGGTCGTGATAACCTAATCGCCATCTTTTCGTTCTCGTCCCTCCGTCCCATCCTCATAACTCTCTCATTCATTATTCGTTCCCCTAGGTCTCAAGAATTGCCAAGCTCCTTCAATGTCGTCTGCTCGTTCCCATACCCAAACCACGTCCGTAAACCAAGACGACGAGGGCGATATATGCCCCATCTGCGAGTCAGAGTGCACTTGCGACAACAAGTTGTCGATCGCCCGACAAAAGCACGGGCTGCCTCCGCCCCTCAAACTTAAAGTTGCCGCCTCATCCTCCTCCAACCCAAAAGCTTCTGGCTCTAATAGACAGATCCGTTCCAAAACATCTACTTCTACCCCCATCAACTCCCACTTACCCCAGACAGGCCAGTTTTCCCTCCCTGATCCGCGACTTAAAAGTCACTTCGATCCAACTGTCCCAAAACGTCGTGGACGACCCCCAAAAGTTGTTGTCGCGGCCCGCGAAGCCCTTGCGGCCACGGCCGCTGCTTCTGCTGTAGATTCTAGTCCAGAATGCATTGCCAGACTACCCACTTTGACCCGACGACCCAAACCAAAGTTTCTGAACAAAATTACCAAAACTCGTCCCAAGTCAAAAGTCCGAGGGACCAACACGATAAAACCTCCTCCTACCCGAAGAAAAGACAAGATTGACGGCCCATACCACCCTAAGGGAGTCGTCCGCCGTCGGTCTCTTGTTGAAGATCACTACGACAGTGACGACCAAGACGAAGAGGATGACTTTCTCCTCGAAAATGATGATGATGTCGAGCCGTCTGCTCCCCTCGACCTACCTACGTTCATCTCCGCTAGTTCCTCCTCGTCTGATTCTTCATCCCTCTCCTCACTCTCCTCCTCTGAAGGCTCAGATTCTGAATGCACGGGGGTGGAACAGGAGGAGGAACAAAACATCAAGGATAGCGAGGACGAGAAGGAGAGGAAGGGACGGAAAGACAAGGCGCGTGTAAGTCGAGAACTCCTGGGCGAGAATGACCCCCGTCAGAATGCACGCTCTCACCACAACAGCAACCGGTGGGACATAAAGCCTCGTAAACGGAGCGTGTCGGCGAGTGGCGGCGAGGCGGACGTCGACATGGATGCAGGGTCCGGGGACACGACGGAGAGTGAGGATGAGGACCAGGACGCTATCGCCGCTGATGATGAAGACGAGCTCGATGCGATCGAGGTGGACAGGGATGGGAGGAGGAAGCTGGGCGTCAGCTTCGCTGGTGTTGTGACTGGTTGGAGTGATGGGGAGGATTCCAACTACGATGCCGACCTGTTTTTTGCCAACCTCGACGGCTCTGGGTCAGGTTCAGAATCGAACGCAGCCGTCGAGGTGTCCTCGATGGATGCCGACGGGGAGGACGGAGAACAAGGTTCTGGAGACGATATCGCAGAGGCTATGACCCTCGCGGCGGCGGCTGGCTTCTATGATGGGTGGGAGGGGCCGATTGTGTTTTCTGCGTGTGATGTGGACGTCGAGATGGAACTGAGACCTTCTCCCAAGCCTTCTCGCCGACGACGGATGTCATCCTCGATAATTACCACGGACGATGAGCAGGGTAGTCGACACCCCACGGATCCAGTGGTAGGCGACGGCGAGGATCACCCCGAAGAGGACTACGGGGTCAATTTGGCGGAAAGTGATGGGGAGACCACGGAGGAGGAGCTTATCGGAGCTGATGGTCTACCAAACGCGCGTGCCATGATGCTCTTTAAATGGCCGGTCTCCGTTGGCGCTGTCGACCCCAAGAACACTCTTACTCCGGGTCGATGTAGAAATGGATCTACGCCTCGACGGTCTACGCCCCAGCGCGAACGAGACGACTTGGATGACGGCTCTGACAAGTCGTTGGACGGGATCAAGACACCGAACGGCAGGGTGCCTGGAGTACCTCGGACTCCCCGTGGCCCAGTTGCGGGAACGTTCCAGCTTACGCCACAGAGCGCTGAAACGACGAAGACAGCAGTAATTACTGGCCAACAACCTGCGTTCCCATCTCCTTATCCTCGCTCGAGGTGGTCGTTCTCGAGTGTGGAGAGAATCGGGCACCGTGTACGTATTCGAGACCCGTGGCGCATTCTCAGTTGTTGACAAGTGTAATAGGCTATCCGAGACCGCTCACTGTCGGTCTCTGGCCAGTCCTCCGCCCAAACAGAGGCTTCGAGCGTCCCCAGTCACCTGACGGACCTCGACATTTTCGCCGCAGAATCGATGGACTTGGACGAGGTCCTCGAGGCGGCGTTCCTTGTCTCCGACTCTTCAACTTCGGATGAAGAACTTTCTGCTCACGTAGAGCGGGTTGGCGATCGAACCGATGTAGGAGAAATGAGCTCACGCAGCCATGTAGAGGACCTGAGGAGGTGGGAAAGGATCCCGATGACGGCGTTCCGGCGAACGAGGGAGTCTAGAGGGAGCACTTCGAACGAGGACGGTACTCCATGGAGCGCCAAGTCCGGGGATGGTACGGATTTCTATGCGGTGGCGATGATGAGCAGCAACCTTCAGCACCTGTTGTCCTCGCCAACGCCCGCTTCGAGCCAGAAAGAGCCGGTTGAAAGGGCTGGGCCGGCAACCCTGTCTTCTCCGATCTCACTTGGGGGTCCGACATCTGGTTCGCGTGGAGTGCGAAACTTCCGGATGCTCACGCGGGACCACAAGTCCGAGAAGGAGCGGAAGGAAGAGAAGAAGGCACTTCGAAAGATGGCGCACATGAAGCCGTCTTTGGGCCGAACATTCCCCTCCAACCACCAGGCCCACCATCACCATCGTCATCAACACCACCCGAACGCGAAATCGCGAGCTTCCGGTTCGATGCAGCGGACGAGCTTTTTTAACCCTTCGCCAACATTGGGCAATCCATAAGGGGTTTCGGTAATCACCATTCACGTGTGTTTGTTGTTTATGCCACCAGAGATTGCTTGCTTGTTCATCGATCGCGCTTGTTGTTGTATTATCCTTTCTGACCCCTCCCCCCCCTCCCCCGTCAGCACGCTGCCGTTCTGTGGCCCGACCGCCTTTCGTTTTAAATGCCATCGCTTTTCCGATATTGTACCTTATACTATACCACTGCATCTGCTCTGATAATTCCGGGATCTCCGTTCGTTCGCTTGTTGCTGCTTGCTCTCGGAGTTGCGCCGTATTTGAACTGTGCTTCTCATGGATGGTTGATGGAAATATAAAACGATTGATCAGTGCGCAATGTACGGGATAAGCGAGGGATGCAAGGGTCTGGACAAAAGGTACAGATACAACTTGACGGGAAAAAATATAAGGCGCTACCGCAAAACATGGGTCTCTTGTACAAGCACAGACAACAGAATAAAGGAGTTCTGACAATTGCCAAGAGTGGGAAATTATTATGTACAATATACACGGGAGATTCTGGTAGAAGGTGGCCCAGTGAGTGACACCTCGGTAGCGGTGTGACTGTTGGACAGAAACGTACCGTAAGAGTCATTAAGCGGGTGGGGGTCGGGTGTGGACTAAGGATGACTGTTGTCCGGTCTTCTCTTTATGATGCCGGGGTACATGCCTGGACCGCGGAATTTCGAAATAGGAAGAGCAAGAAGGGGAGGGGGAAGCGGACGGGTTTTTGATACCGATTTGAGTGGGTGGGGGTTCGTCGAGCACGGGTGATGGAGGTGGTGATGGGGATGGGCCGGGTAAGAGGGATAATAGGAACCGACAGACATGATGATCTTCCTCTGCAGACTCTTGGTCGCGTATCTCCTTGGAGAAAAGGCGGGAAGGTCCATCGGTTCCCTCGTCCAACGGAAAGAGGTGGGG
>Ga0307511_10000410_pt1 | contig 45774 bp, 42 predicted proteins | sample 13_EM_MG_FD_200266 | JGI IMG/M metagenome (GOLD analysis project Ga0307511, IMG submission 200266) | Populus trichocarpa ectomycorrhiza microbial communities from riparian zone in the Pacific Northwest, United States - 13_EM | ecosystem: Host-associated > Plants > Roots > Unclassified | place... | reverse complement strand
GCTCCAGGCCGTCCTGTTCGACATGGACGGAACGCTCGTCGACACCGAGCGGCTGTGGTGGGAGGCGGTGGAGCAGGTCGCGGGCAGAACCCTCACCGACGCGGACCAGTCGGAGGTGCTCGGCCGCCCGGTCGAGCACACCGCCGACTGGCTCGCCACCGCCACGGGCGCGTCGGCGACGGACCTCGCGGCCGAACTGCACCGGGAGTTCGCCGCCCGCGTCCGCACCGGCATCGTGCCCCGCCCCGGCGCGCTCGACCTCCTCGACGCCCTTGCCCGCGACGGCGTCCCCACGGCACTCGTCACCGCGTCCCCCCGCGCGGTCGCCGACACCGTCCTCGACGCCCTCGGCGCGAGCCGTTTCGCCGTCTCCGTCACCGCCGACGACACCGGGCCCACCAAGCCCGCCCCCGACCCCTACCTCGCGGCCTGCCGCGCCCTCGGCGTCGACCCGGCGGCCTGCGTCGCCGTCGAGGACACCCAGACCGGCGTCAGCTCGGCCGAGGCGGCCGGCTGCGCGGTCCTCGCCGTACCGTCGCTTGCCCCGATCGACACGGCCCCCGGCCGGACGGTACGGGAGAGCCTCGTCGGGGTCACCCCGGCGGACCTGCGCGCGATGGTGGCTTCCGGCACGGCACATGAACTACGCGTGTTGACCTGGAACCTCTGGCTCGGCGGCAGCAAGGTCGACGACCACCGGACCAAGCAGCTGAAGGTCATCGCGGAGACCGGCGCGGACGTGGTCGGCCTCCAGGAGACCGGCGGCACCGCGGCCGGGGAACTGGCCGAGGCGCTCGGCTGGCACCACCACCGGGCCGGCGAGAACCTCGGCGTGATCAGCCGCCACCCGATCACGGCCCGCTTCGGCGACCCCGACGTCGGCTTCTACGGAGCCGCCGGGGTACGGATCGCCCTCACCGAGGGCCGCGAGATCGACCTGTGGACTTGCCACCTCGACTACACGCCCTACGGTCCCTACGAATCCGCCTTCGACGGGCTCCCGGCCGCCGAGCTGATCGCCCACGAGGACGTACGGCTCGCCCAGATGCGGGACACCCTGGACCGGATCGCGGACGCGGCCGAGGACGCCGTACCCGTAGTCCTGGTCGGCGACTTCAACAGCCCCTCGCACCTCGACTGGCCGGACGTCGAGTGGCCGGTCACGAAGGCGGCGGCGGACGCGGGCCTGCGCGACAGCTACCGCGAGGCCCACCCGGACCCGGCCGCCGACCCCGGTCACACCTGGTCGCCGATCCACCCGCTGCACGAGGACGGCAGCGGGCGCCCCGAACCCCAGGACCGCATCGACTACGTCCTGCACCGGGGCCTGACGGTGCTCGACTCCCGCACGTTCGTCACCGGCACCCCGACCCCCTGGCCCGATGTGTCCGCCAACTGCTGGCCCTCGGACCACGCGGCCGTCCTGACGGTCTTCGCGGTGCCCAACCGCTAGGGCCCGCGCCAGGTCCTGTCAGGGATTCCAGAAGAACGACACATACGCGCGGTCGAAGCGGCGCTCGGCCAGATCCTGTCGCGGGATCACCCAGTGCAGGGTGGAACCCTCCCGCCCGTTGAGACCGATGTCCCACTGGGCGAGCAGCACCCACTTCTCGGGAGCGGGCAGTTCCGTGGCGTCGGCGGACCCGGGCGCCGTCTCGGCCCGGTGCCGTCGCGCGTCTTCCGCGTCCGTCGCGGCGTCCGTGACGGGGTCGGTCTCCGTGCACTCGTGGAAGGCGTAGCCGCCGATGTGCAGCGGTCCGTCGACGACGATGTCGCCGTACGTCTCCTCCCACACCTCGGCCAGCTCCCAGGCGCGGGGATGGCCGGGGAGCGTGACGGTCTCCCCGCCGGGCTCCGGGGACGGCGCCAGGAAGTGGTGCGGCACGCCGACATCGGGCGCCAGCCGCAGTTCCTCCTGCGGGAACTGCTCGTAGACGGCGAGGGTGTCGCTGTCGTCGAACTCGGACCCCTCCTCGCCGTAGACGCAGCGGTATTTCGTGTTCCGCTCCTCGACGGGTGTCCCCTCGGGGATGTACACGACCTCACCGGCCGTACCGTCGTAGTACGTCATCTCGGGGAAGCCGAAGAGCAGCAGGTGGCCGTCGGCCGGCAGCGGCAGGCCCGTCACCTCCTCGGGCAGGGCCGCGCAGTCGAGGGTCGCGAGTAACGGGAACCAGGGGTCGGGGACGTCGGTGGGCAACAGCAGCGGCCCGCCGAACCTGCCGACGACCGGCCCGTCCCCACGTGTGACGAGCGTCGCGGACGGGCGGGCAGTGGCGATCCACGCCTCGACGTCCTGGAGCGGTATCCCGCGACTCAGTGCTTCCGCACGGAACGGCGCGAGCCGATTGATCAGGTCAGGATTCATGGGCGGAAACCTACGCCCGAGGTCTGACAACCGGTCCACAACACCGGAACGACCGGCACGCAATGAATCGCCGCCGCACCTCATCCGCACGCAACGAAACGCTCACCGGCGCGCAACGGCTCCTTCTTGTCCGGCCCAGCTCCCCGGCCGTACCGTCTAGGTGGCCCCCGATAGGTGGCTCTTCAACCTCTTCAACCTTTTCGTACCGGTGAGGACCACACATGCGCACCGCCCTGCTCCAGAGCTCCGGCCGCCCCGGCTCCGTCGTCGAGAACCTCAAGGTCCTCGACGAGGCCGCCGGCCGGGCCGCGGCCGGCGGTGCCGCGCTGCTCGCCGCCCCGGAGATGTTCCTCACCGGCTACGCGATCGGCGACGACATCGGCCGCCTCGCCGAACCCGCCGACGGCGACTCCGCCGACACGGTCGCCGAGATCGCCACCCGGCACGGGCTCGCCATCACCTACGGCTACCCGGAGCGCGACGGCGACGCCGTCCACAACTCGGCCCAGCTGATCTCCGCCGACGGCGACCGCCTCGCCAACTACCGCAAGACCCATCTCTTCGGCGACTTCGAGCGCGCCCACTTCACCCCCGGCAAACAGCCCGTCGTCCAGGCCGAGTTGAACGGCCTGACCGTCGGCCTGATGATCTGCTACGACGTCGAGTTCCCGGAGCCCGTCCGCGCCCACGCCCTCGCCGGCACCGACCTGCTGCTCGTCCCGACGGCGAACATGCACCCGTTCCAGCTGGTCGCCGAGTCCGTGGTCCCGGTGCGGGCCTGGGAGAACCAGATGTACGTGGCGTACATCAACCGCATCGGCCAGGAAGGGGAGTTCGACTTCTTCGGCCTCTCCACGCTCGCCGGTCCGGACGGAGTGGCCCGCACCAAGGCCGGCCGCGGCGAGGAACTGCTCCTCGGCGACGTCGACCCCGCGTTCCTCGCCGAGTCCCGCGCGGCCAACCCGTATCTGCAGGACCGCCGCCCCGGCCTCTACGGGTCCCTGGCCTGAATCCCTCCTGCTCTTCCCGCACTTGTACCTGTTCTTGTTCCGCTAGGAGTCCGTACCCCATGACGTCCACGGTGCCCAACGCCGTCCAGCACGCCGACGAGCGACAGCCGCCGATCACCATGTTCGGGCCGGACTTCCCCTATGCCTACGACGACTTCCTCGCCCACCCGGCGGGCCTCGGCCAGATACCCGCGACCGAGCACGGCACCGAAGTCGCGGTCATCGGGGGCGGGTTGTCCGGCATCGTCGCCGCCTACGAGCTGATGAAGATGGGCCTCAAGCCCGTCGTCTACGAAGCCGACCAGATCGGCGGCCGACTGCGCACCGTCGGCTTCGAGGGCCCCGGCACCGAGGAACTGACCGCCGAGATGGGTGCGATGCGCTTCCCGCCCTCCTCCACCGCCCTCCAGCACTACATCGACCTGGTGGGACTCGAGACCCGCCCGTTTCCCAACCCCCTTGCGGAGGCGACCCCTTCGACGGTCGTCGACCTCAAGGGCGAGTCCCACTACGCGACGACGGTCGACGACCTCCCGCAGGTCTACCGCGATGTGATGCACGCCTGGAACGCCTGTCTCGAAGACGGCGCCGACTTCTCCGACATGAACCGCGCCATGCGCGAACGCGACGTCCCGCGCATCCGCGAGATCTGGTCGAGGCTCGTCGAGAAACTCGACAACCAGACCTTCTACGGCTTCCTCTGCGACTCCGAGTCCTTCAAGTCCTTCCGGCACCGCGAGATCTTCGGCCAGGTCGGCTTCGGCACCGGCGGCTGGGACACCGACTTCCCCAACTCGATCCTCGAGATCCTGCGCGTCGTCTACACCGAGGCCGACGACCACCACCGCGGCATCGTCGGCGGCTCCCAGCAACTCCCGCTCCGCCTCTGGGACCGCGAGCCGCAGAAGATCGTCCACTGGCCCTACGGCACCTCGCTCGCGTCCCTGCACGTGAACGGCGAACCCCGCCCCGCCGTGACCCGGCTGCACCGCACGGCCGGCAACCGGATCACCGTGACGGACGCGAACGGCGACATCCGCACCTACCGGGCGGCGATCTTCACCGCCCAGTCCTGGATGCTGCTCTCCAAGATCGCCTGCGACGACTCGCTCTTCCCGATCGACCACTGGACGGCGATCGAGCGCACCCACTACATGGAGAGCTCCAAGCTCTTCGTCCCGGTCGACCGGCCTTTCTGGCTGGACAAGGCCGTTGACGACAGGGGAAATCCGACCGGCCGGGACGTCATGTCGATGACCCTCACCGACCGTATGACGCGCGGGACCTACCTCCTCGACGACGGCCCGGACAAGCCCGCCGTCATCTGCCTCTCGTACACCTGGTGCGACGACAGCCTCAAGTGGTTGCCGCTGTCCGCCAACGAGCGGATGGAGGTCATGCTGAAGTCGCTCGGCGAGATCTACCCGAAGGTCGACATCAGGAAGCACGTCATCGGCAACCCGGTGACCGTCTCCTGGGAGAACGAGCCCTACTTCATGGGCGCGTTCAAGGCCAACCTGCCCGGCCACTACCGCTACCAGCGGCGCCTGTTCACCCACTTCATGCAGGACCGGCTGCCCGAGGACAAGCGGGGCGTGTTCCTCGCCGGGGACGACATCTCCTGGACGGCAGGCTGGGCCGAGGGCGCCGTCCAGACCGCGCTGAACGCCGTCTGGGGCGTCATGCACCAGCTCGGCGGCGCGACCGACCCGACCAACCCGGGTCCGGGGGACGTCTACGACGACATCGCGCCGGTCGAACTCCCGGAGGACTGACAGGAGTTGGGCCCGAGGGCCCGGTCAGTCGGGCAGCGGGGTGAGCATCATGCGGCCCGCGAGCCCCACCGCCGCGTCCAGCCGCTCGGTGAACTCCTCGGCGACATCGGGCAGTCCGCGCAGCGCCCACAGGGCCCGGGCCGCCGTCCAGGTGGCGTCCCGGGCGCGCTCCAGGCTCCATGAACCGAGCAGATGGGTAAGCGGATCGGCGATCTGGAACAGATCGGGACCCGGCATCAGCTCTTCGCGGATGCGCTCCTCCAGCGACACGAGGAGATCGCCCACACGGTCGAACTCGTCCTCCAGGTCGGCCGGTTCGCAGTCGAGCGTACGACAGGCGTCCACCACGGCGAGCGCGAGGTCGTGGCCGATGTGCGCATTGATGCCCGAGAGGGCGAACTGCAGCGGTCGTACGCCCGGATGCCGGCGCAGCTGGAACAGCGGACGCCAACAGGCGGGCGCACGCCGCCCGTTGGCGACCGCGTCGACAGCCGCCAGATAGCGTTCCGCGAACCGTACGTCCAGCGTGATCGCGGCCCGCGGGTCCCTGAACCGCCCGGCGTCGACGCTCCGGTCGACCGCCTCCGTGACGGCGAGGTAGACGCGGTTGAACACCGCGATCCCGTCCCGGGCGGGCAGCTCCTCGTCGAGCGCGCGCAGCCGGGAGACGACCTTGTCCACGGGTGTGGTGAAGTGTGCCAATTGCCCCATGGGGGCAGCGTCCCAGTCCTAGGCTGGCCGAGGTGCCGGCGGGCCCGACACTTCCCCAGAACGGGGGAACGGGCGCGACGCACGGGAGGGGGCGGCAGCGTGGCGGGTTCGCGTGGCCGGCGGCGCGGGCGGGGCGCCCGCCGCGGCGTGCTGGTCGTGGCGGCGTCGGTCGTGGTCGCGGTCGGCACGGTGACCGGGATGATCCGAGCGCTGGACGACGACACAGGCGCGAACACGGCGCGGCCCGACGCGACCGGGGCGACGCTGCTGGTACCGCTGCCCGACACCCCGTCGGCGTCGAACTCCCCGTCAGCGAAGGCGAGTTCGTCCGCCCGCCCGAAGAAGACCGCCACGACCGGCACCACGCGGAAGCCGCAGCGGACCGCCACCGTCTCCCCGCGCCTCTACCGCCACCCCGAGTCCCAGGTCCTCGACTGGGTCCGCGACCACCCCGACGACCCCCGTACCGAGGTCATAGCGGACCGGATCGCCGACCAGCCCGCGGCCGTGTGGTTCGCCGACTTCACACCGTCGACCATCACCTCCCGCGTCCGCGCGGTCACTTCGGGCGCCGCCGCGCAGGGCAGGGTGCCGGTCGTCGTGCCGTACGCGATCCCGGACCGCGACTGCGGCGGGGCCTCCGAGGGCGGCGCGTCCGACTTCGCCGCATACGACGACTGGATCGACAACTTCGCGGCGGGCCTGGGGTCCCGAGAGGTCGTCGTGATACTCGAACCCGACTCCATAGCCCAGGCCGACTGCCTCGACGACACCCAACGCACCGAACGCTTCGAGGCGTTGGCCCGCGCGGGCCGCGTCCTGAAGGCCGCCGACCCGCAGGCCCGCGTGTACTACGACGCCGGCCACTCCGACTGGAACCCGGCCGGGCAGCAGGCGGCCCTGCTCAAGCAGGCGGGCGCGGCCTCCGCCGAGTCCTCCGACGGGATCTTCAGCAACGTCTCGAATTTCCACACCACTTCGGCCGAGATCGCCTACGACCGTCAGGTCCTCGACGCCCTCGGCGGCCCCTCGGGTCTCGGCGCCGTCATCGACACCAGCCGCAACGGCAACGGCGCCCCGGCCGACGGCCAGTGGTGCGACCCGGCCGGCCGGAAGATCGGCCGGGCACCGACGCTGAACACCGGGCAGGCCCGGATCGACGGCTATCTGTGGGTGAAACTGCCGGGGGAGTCGGACGGCTGCAAGGGCACGGCCGGCACGTTCACGGCCTCGTACGCCTACGACTTGGCCCGCTGATCCGCTCGTCCACGGGAAAGGACTGTGCGCCGACACGAAAGACGGCTCCGCCACGCCTTGGCAGAGTCGTACGCGAGTCACCGTCGGGGTGTCTCGGTCGGTACTCGTGAACGGTGGCGGAACGAACATGTCAGAGGCGGGCGGCAGCACGTACGCGATGGGAAGAACCTCCGCGGAGACGGCCAGACTGGATGTCCAGGACACGCTGTACGGAGGATTCACCGAATACCTCCTGCGGGTCGCCGGCCTGCGGGAGGGAATGCGCGTCCTCGACGTCGGCTGCGGCACGGGCGGAGTGTCTCTCGCCGCCGCGCGAATTGTCGGCCCGCGGGGCCGTGTCGTGGGCGTCGACATGAATCCGGAGGTACTGGAGACCGCGCGCGCCAATGCCGCCGCGGCCGCTGCGGAGAACATCAGCTTCGAACACCATATGCTGCCCGATGTCGAACTCGCGGAACCTGTCGACGCGTTGGTGGGCCGACTGATCCTGATGCATCTCGAAGACCCCGTGGCGGTCGTGAAGGAGCTGACCAGGTCTGTACGTCCCGGCGGTCTCGTGACGTTCCAGGAGATCAATATCTCGCGGGCGCGCGCCATTCCGGACGTGCCCTTGGTGACGACCTGCCGCGAGTGGATCTGCGCGGCGCAGCGAGAGGCCGGCAGCAACCCCGACATGGGCGAACAGCTGGCCCAGGTACTGCGATCCGCGGGGCTGGCACACCCCGAGGTCGCCGTCGCCGTTCCGACGGGAGGCGCGGACTCGCCGGCGATGTCTCTCATCGCGGAAACCGTGCGCAGTCTCCTTCCGCTGATCGAGCGCGGCGGTGTCGCCGACGCCCGGACCGTGGACGTCGAGACGCTGCACAGCCGCCTGTCGCACGCCTGCGAGCAGGCGCAGGCGATCGTCTGTCTGTCGGAGCTGGTCGCAGCGTGGGGACGGCTCGACTAGTACGCGGGGTCCGGCGGATTCCGTCCGCCGAGCTCGCAGATTGCCATCCCCGGTGCGAGGGCCGGACCCGCAGTCCGCCGGCCCCGTGCGGGGGCCGAACTCGCACACCGCCGACCCCAGTACGAGGGCCGAGACCGCCGCCGCGCGGCCACGGCCGCACACCACCAGCGAGGCACCGTGAACCAGTCCAGCCCCGAGCAGCCCGCCGACACCGTGGCCCGGCTGCGCGCCACCTTCCGCACCGGACGCACCAAGCCCGTCGAGTGGCGCACCGCGCAGCTGCGCCGCCTCCGCGACCTGCTCACGGAACACCGCGAGGACCTCGCCGCCGCCCTCCACGCCGACCTCGGCAAGAGCGCGCACGAGGCCCACAGCACGGAGATCGACTTCACCGTCCGGGAGATCGACCACACCCTCGGCCACCTGGCCGACTGGCTGCGCCCCGAATTCACCGCGGTCCCGGACCACCTCGGAGCCGACGCGACCGCCTGGACGCAGTACGACCCGCTCGGTGTCGTCCTCGTGATCGCCCCCTGGAACTACCCGGTGCAGCTGTTGCTCACTCCGGTCGTCGGCGCACTGGCGGCGGGCAACGCGGTGGTGGCCAAGCCGAGCGAGCTGGCCTCCGCGACCTCTGCCGTCATCGCCCGGCTGCTGCCCGCCTACCTCGACACGGACGCGGTCGCCGTCGTCGAGGGCGGCATCCCCGAGACCACGGCCCTCCTCGCCGAGCGTTTCGACCACATCTTCTACACCGGCAACGGCGCCGTCGGCCGCATCGTCCTGCGCGCCGCAGCCGAGCACTTGACCCCGGTCGCCCTCGAACTCGGCGGCAAATCACCGGCGTTCGTCGACCGCGGCACCGATCTCGCCGTCGTGGCCGACCGGTTGGCGCGCGGAAAGTTCCTCAACGCCGGCCAGACCTGCGTTGCCCCCGACTACGTCCTCACCGACCCGGAGACGGCCACCGCCCTGGAGTCCGCGCTCGCCCGTGCCGTAGTGGACCTGTACGGCACCGATCCGTCGGCCTCCGGCGAGTACGGACGCATCGTCAACGAACGCCACTTCGACCGGCTCACCGGACTGCTCGACTCGGGCCGCGTCGTGGTCGGCGGCGCCAACGACCGTACGACGAAGTACTTCGCGCCGACCGTCCTGGCCGACGTGGACCCCGAGTCACCCGTCATGCAGGAGGAGATCTTCGGCCCGATCCTGCCGATCGCGACGGTCCCCGACCTGGACGCGGCGATCGACTTCATCAACGACCGCGACAAGCCCCTCGCCCTCTACACCTTCACGGACTCACGCGACACCCGGGCCCGGATCGCCGCCGAGACCTCCTCCGGCGCCCTCGGCCACGGCCTTCCGATCGCCCATCTCACCGTCCCCGACCTGCCGTTCGGCGGCGTGGGCGAGAGCGGGACGGGCAACTACCACGGCCGCTGCTCGATCGAGACGTTCAGCCACCGCAAGGCGGTGCTGGAGAAGCCGCTGGGCTGATCATTCGGGAATTCGGCCTCTCAACTCGACGCCGGCCAGTCGCTGTACCGAATGCGGCGCAGGTCGAGAACATCGCCGATGGTGCTCCACTCGTCTTTTCCTAGGCGTGCCAGGGGCCGCAGCCGAGTGATTTCCGGATGGCCGTTCTCCAGCACGGTTTCGTCGATCGCGATATGTACCACTCGTCCGAATACCACCGTGGAGTCACCCAGCCGAAGGGTGCTGTGGAGTTCGCATTCCAGCGCCACGGGGGAGCCGGCGACGCGTGGTGCCTTCACCCGTGCACTGGTCTCGCGCGCCACTCCCACGGCGTCGAACTCGCTGACACCGTGCGGGAAGTCGGTGGCGGTCCTGTTCACCTCGTCGACAAGCGGTTCCGGAGCGAGGTTGACCACGAACTGCCCGGTGGCCTCGATATTGCGCAGGGAGTCCTTTCGGCCGACCGAGGTGAACTGGACGATGGGCGGCGTGACCGACGAGACAGTGAAGAAGGAGTGCGGGGCTAGATTGTCGACGCCGTCGGCGGAGACGGTCGAAACCCAGGCGATGGGGCGCGGAACGACGGTCGACGTGAGCAGTCGATAAACCGCGATGGGTTCGAGCTGGGCCGGGCTGTATTCAGTGCGCATACCAGCGATATATCAGATGCCCGTGCGGCGCTGTGCCGCTGTCCCGGCGGTTCGGGCCCGACACCACGTCCGTCGGAAAGAACTGTGCGCCGACGCGCAAACGGGGCGGCACCGCTGAGGGCCGAGCCCTACCGCGAGGCTCTCCGTCTCCGTACATGAAGACGGTCCGGACCATTGCCACGTGTACCTGGCGGTTCTACGCTCGCACGGTCCCACTCATGAACTGCGTTCACATTTATGATCGGAGTCGCCTGGTGAGTGCATCGATGAGATCCCTGGTGAGTGCGAGACCCCGACTGGGTGTCCTGCTCGCGGCGGTCGCCACGCTGACCGCCGTGTTCGTCCCCTCCGCCGCCGCGCACCCGTTGTCGGCCGCCCCCGACACCGCCGTCCTCGACGGTGCCCGCCTCCAGCAGACCAAGCTCCACCTGGACCAGGGCGACCCCCAACTCCGGCGCGCCCTCGGGGACTTGACGACCCGCGCCGACAACTGGCTGAACCAGGGCCCCTGGACGGTCGTGGACAAACCAAAACCCGCCCCCGGCGGCGATGTTCACGACTACCTGAGCCAGGCCCCGTACTGGTGGCCCACGACCACCCCCACCGCCGACAACCCCTGGGGCTGCCCGTACGTCCAGCGTGACGGCCAGCGCAACCCCGAGGTCGACACGGGCACCGACCGGCAGGACGTCGAGAAGGTCTTCGACTCGACGTACGACCTCGCGCTCGCCTGGTACTACACCGGCGACAAGCGCTACGCGCGGAAGGCCGGCCAGGTCCTGCGCACCTGGTTCCTCGACCCGGCCACGAGGATGAACCCCAACCTGAACCATGCCCAGTTCATCCCCTGCAAGTACGACGGCCGCGCCATCGGCATCATCGACTTCTCCCAGTCCTACACCAGCGTCGTCGACGCCATCGCGATCCTCGGCACCGACGCCCCCGGCTGGACGAAGACCGACCGCACGGCGATGACCAAATGGAACTCCGACTTCCTCGGCTGGCTGAAGAACAGCGCCTTCGGCAAGGAGGAGGGTGCCGCCGCCAACAACCACGGCACGTTCTACGACATGCAGCTCGCCGCCCTCGCCTACGCAACCGGCGACAAGGCGCTGGCGAAGCGGACCGTGCTGGACGCGCGCGCCAAACGCATCGACCCGCAGATCGCGGGCGACGGCAGCCAGCCGCAGGAGCTGGCGCGGACCCGGAGTTGGCACTACTCGACCTTCGACCTGGTCGCGTACACCCGGCTCGCGGCCATCGGCCGGCATGTCGGTGTGAACCTGTGGACCTATCAAGGCCCGGACGGGCAGGGCCTGTTGAAGGCCGTGGACTATCTGCTGCCCGCCGCGACCGGAGCCGCCGCGTGGCCGCATCCGGAGCTGGAGTTCTACCGCTACGCGGCGAGCGACATCGTGCACGCGGCGGCCGACGCGGGCGACGCACGGGCCAGGGCCGCCGTACCGAAGCTGCAGACACCGCCCGGCGGCGACCTGTGGGCGCTGCGTCCGGCGGCCGGGCAGCTGGACTCGATCGCGGGCTGACCGGCGTGCGAGGGCCTGCTGGTCGTCGGCCGGCCAATCCGCGAGGGCTCGCCCATCGCCGGCTGACCGGCCCGCGAAGCGGCGCACTTGCCGTCGGCCGACCAGCTCGTACAGGCCCACCGGTTGCCGCCCGGCGACGCAGGGGCCAGGGCCGCCGTACCGAAGCTGCAGACACCGCCCGGCGGCGACCTGTGGGCGCTGCGTCCGGCGGCCGGGCAGCTGGACTCGATCGCGGGCTGACCGGCGTGCGAGGGTCGGCTGGTCGTCGGCCGGCCAATCCGCGAGGGCCTGGCCGCCGTCGGTCGGCCAATCCGCGAGGGCTCGTCCATCGCAGGCCGGCCGGTCCGGACAAGCCCGTCTGCCGTCGGCCGGCCGGTCCGGACAAGCCCGTCTGCCGTCGGCCGGCCGGTCCGGACAAGCCCGTCTGCCGTCGGCCGGCCGGTCCGGACAAGCCCGTCTGCCGTCAGCCGACCAGCTCGCGCAGGCCCGTCTGCCCTCGACCGACTTGCCCGCACACGCCCGTCGGTCGTGGGCTGACCCACTCGTACAGGCCTGTCTGTCCTTGTATGACCGGCCCGCACAGGCCCGCCCGCCGTCTGGTCCGCACAAGCCCGCCTGACCTCGGCCCTCTCGAACAGGGGTTCCTGAGCGGTCGCTTAGAATGGGGCGTCCCCACAGTCTCCACCGCCCCACTCAGCACCGCTCGGGAGCCCCGCCGTGACCGTCGAATCCCCGTCCGCCACCGCCACTGCCCTTGCCCACGGCCGGCTCATCCCCGTCACCGTCCACTTCGACGACCTCGACGCCCTCGGCATGCTGCACAACGCCCGCTACCCGCTTCTCGTCGAACGCGCCTGGACCGAGCTGTGGCAGGAGCACGGCGTCCGCTTCGACGGCGACTGGGCGAGCGCCGGCGACGCCTGCAATGTCGTGAAGGAACTGCTGATCAGCTATGAGGCACCGGTCACCAGGCCCGGCACCTACGCCGTCGACCTCTGGCTGGACCGGCTCGGCACCACCGGCCTGACGTACGGTTTCCGGCTCTGCTCGGCGGACGGCTCGACGACGTACGCGACCGGCACCCGCGTGCTGGTTCGGCTGGACGCCCAGACGCTGCGCCCCGCGCCCTGGAGCGAGGACTTCAGAGCTGCCGGTCGGGCACTGCTGCGCTCGGAGCGCTGACCTTCGGGCGGTCCCGGTCCCCGGCGCGCAGCACGCCCGCGAAGACCGCGAGCCCACCCGCCAACACCGTGACCAGGCAGAACGACACCACCAGACTCGTGGCCTGCGCGACCCCACCGATCAGGCTCGGCGCGACCAGCCCCGAGGTGTAGGTGATCGTCGCCACGCCCGCGATCGCCTGGCTCGGGTTCGGCCCGCTGTGGCCCGCCGCCGCGAAGCACAGCGGTACGACCACGGCGATGCCCAGACCGAGCAGCGCGAAGCCGCCCATCGCCAGCGCCGGGCTGTCCGCCACGACGATCAGCAGCCCGCCGCACACGGCCAGGACCCCGCCCGCGCGGACCGTACGCACCGAGCCGAAGCGGTTCACCACCGTGTCGCCCACCAGCCGGGCCACCGCCATCGTCAGCATGAACCCGGTGGTCGAGGCCGCCGCGAGCCCGGCCGACGTGCCCAACTGGTCGTGCAGATACACCGCCGACCAGTCCAGGCTGGCCCCCTCCGCGAACACCGCGCAGAAGCCCACCGCGCCGATGAGCAGCGCCGACCGGGGCGGCAGCGTGAACCGCGGCGGCGCCTCCTCCTCCACCCCCGGCTGGATGTCGAGCACCCAGCGACAGGCGGTCACGCCGAGCAACGTGAGGATCAGGGCCGCGATGAGATGGTGCACGCGCGCGTCCGAACCGAGATGCGCGGCGAGGGTGCCGCCCGCCGAGCCGATCAGGGCGCCCGCGCTCCACATGCCGTGCAGGCTCGACATGATCGACTTGTCGAGGAGACGCTCGATCTCGACGCCGAGCGCGTTCATCGCGACGTCGGCCATGCCCGCGCTCGCCCCGTACGTGAACATCGCCAGGCACAGCGTGACCAGGTTCGGCGCGAGGGACGGCAGGATCAGGGACATCGTCCACAGCGAGATCAGCCCGCGCAGCGCCGTACGGCTGCCGAAGCGGTGCGTGATCCAACCGGCCAGCGGCATCGAGCAGGAGGCACCGAACGCGCCGAAGGCGAGCGCGAAACCGAGCCAGCCGGCGGCGACATGCGCATGCTCCTGGATCCACGGCACCCGGGTCGCGAAGGAGCCGGTGACCGCGCCGTGCACGGTGAAGACGGCCGCCACGGCGTACCGGGCGCGCTTCACCTCGTGTCGGTCGTAGACCACTTCGCTCATTCTCCGACCCCTCCTGCTGTTCGGATCCCGACCCCGATGTCGGTCCCCGTCCCGACTCGCGTCGCGTAAACTATCAGGAACCCTGCCTGATAGATAGAGAATTACCGGCCGCCCGTCGCGCCCCCTCGATCTGGGAGGATTCCCGGCATGCCCGCATCCCCGAGCACCGCCCGGGCCATCAACGACCGGCTCGCCCTGCGTCTCCTGCAGCGTGAAGGCCCGCTGACGGCAGGGCAGTTGAAGCAGCTCACCGGACTGTCCCGGCCCACCGTCGCCGACCTCGTCGAACGCCTCACGGCCTCCGGACTGATCGAGATGGTCGGCGAGTCGGGGGCTCAACGGCGCGGCCCGAACGCCCGGTTGTACGGCATCGTCGGCGACCGCGCCCATCTGGCCGCGCTGGACGTCCGCCTGGAGAGCGTCTCCGTGGTCGTCTCCGACCTGGTCGGCCGGGTCCTCGCCGAGGCGTCCGTGCCGATCGACGCCGACGCGGGGACGGGACCGGCGGTGGAGCAGGCCGTCGCGCTGGTGGAACGGGCGGTGAAGGAAGCGGGTGCGGAGGCGGGGGCAACTGGGCCTGGGGAGACGGGGGTCCGGCACCGCGAGTCCGTGCGTGAGTGGGGCAGTCTGCACACCGTCGGCATCGGCGCCCCCGGTCTGATCGACCCGGCCACGGGTGAACTCCGCAACACCACCGGCCTCCCCGCGTGGCACCGCAGCCTGGTGGGCGCCCTCCAGGAACGGCTGCCCGACGCCCGCGTCGTCGTCGAGAACGAGACCAACCTCGCGGCCCTGGCGGAGATGCGCGACGGCGCCGCCCGGGACCGGGACACCTTCGTCCTCCTCTGGCTGGACATGGGCATCGGCGCCGCGGTGGTCCTGGACGGCGCACTGCGCAGAGGAGCGTCCGGCGGCGCGGGCGAGCTCGGCTTCCTGCCGGTGCCGGGCACGCGGGGACTCCCTTCGGCGACGGACTGCGAAGGGGGTTTCCATTCGCTCGCCGGTGCGGCGGCGGTGCTCGAACTGGCCCGGAAATGCGAGGTGTTGGGCGTCGGCGGCGCCGGGGAGGCGACCGCGGCGCAGGTCGTGCGGTGGGCGGTCGCGACGGTGACCGACGGCGATGCCGAGGCCGTGCGGCCGGATGCCCCGAGAGGCGCCCCCGCTCCCCGGAAGGTTCACGCCCGCGCCGCCCGTTTCCTGGACACCCTCGCCGATCGCCTCGCCCTCGGTGTCGCGTCCGTCGTCGCGCTGCTGGACCCCGGATGCGTGGTCCTGGGCGGCGAGGTCGGGCAGGCCGGCGGTGACGAACTCGCCGTACGGGTGGCCGAACGGATCGCCGGCATGTCACCGCTGCCCGTGGAGGTGCGCCCCAGCGTCCTCGGCGATACGGCTGTGCTGCGCGGCGCGCTGCTGACGGCACAGGACGGCGCGCAGGACGAACTGTTCGGCTGAGGGGCTCGGGCCTTTTCGGCTGAGAGGCCCGGCGGTGGGCAAGGGCCGTCGTCACCACCGCCGGACCGGATCATGGGGGTCCTGCCTGGAGTCCGAGATCCAGAAAGGACTAGACCAGATGATCCAGCAGGTGAGGGCCTGTTGAGAAGTCCATCGACACCCTCTGTGAGCCACCCCACACACTTCACCTGGATGGACCCTTGCCGGGCGTGGCACACTTGCCGTGTACCAGAAGCAGCGCACTCCGGGGTCGGTGAAAGTCCGAACCGGCGGTTACAGTCCGCGACCCGTCCGCTTCCAGCGGCCGGTTGACCAGGTGAAATTCCTGGACCGACGGTTAAAGTCCGGATGGGAGGCAGTGCGCGGCGGGCGGGCATTCGTGCGCGCCGCCGTATTGGCTCGTCCTGTGTGGACGGGTTCTGTCCGGCGTCGTCCTCGGTGCTTCCGTTCGTTTCATTCTGTCGTCTTCGACAGGCCCCGGAGTCCGTGCCCCGATGTGGCAGGAGGACCCGGGAAGTGTTCACCGGAATCGTCGAAGAGCTGGGTGAGGTCACCGCCGTCGAGAGTCTCGACGACGCCTCCCGCTTTCGTCTGCGCGGCCCGATCGTCACCGAGGGCGCGAAGCACGGCGACTCCATCGCCGTGAACGGCGTCTGTCTCACCGTCGTCGAGCACGAGGGCGACGAGTTCACCGCCGACGTCATGGCCGAGACCCTGAACCGCTCCAGCCTCGGCGTCCTCGCCGTCGGCTCCCGCGTCAACCTCGAACGCCCCATGGCACTCGGCGCCCGCCTCGGCGGACACATCGTGCAGGGCCATGTCGACGGCACCGGCGCGGTGTTGGAGCGCAAGCCCTCCGAGAACTGGGAGCTCGTCAAGATCTCGCTCCCCGCCGACCTCACGCGCTATGTCGTGGAGAAGGGCTCCATCACGGTCGACGGCATCAGCCTCACCGTCGTCGACGCGGGCCCCGACTACTTCACGGTCAGCCTCATCCCCACCACCCTCGACCTGACCACGCTCGGCCTCAAGCAGCCCGGCGACCCGGTCAACCTCGAAGTGGACGTCATCGCCAAGTACGTAGAGCGGCTCATGGGCGACCGCGAGGTGACCCCGTGAACTGGCTCAACTCCGAGGCCTTCGTCCTGTTCGGCCAGCACATCAAGTGGTCGGACATGATCGGCAACGTCGTCGGCCTGATCGCCCTGGCCTTCGGTTGGCGGCGCTCGATCTGGAGCTGGCCCACCCAGTTCGTCTCCGGCGTCATCCTGTTCGCCGCCTTCGCCACCGCCCACCTCTCCGGCAGCGCCGGCAAGCAGATCGTCGTCATGGTCGTCGCGGTCTACGGCTGGTGGCAGTGGAACCGCGGCAGGGGCGGCTCCGCCGACGGCCACATCACCCCCCGCTTCGCCAGCTGGCGCGAGCGCGCGATCCTCGTCGGCTCCGCCGCCGTGGGAACGGTCGCGGTCGCCGCCCTCTTCAAGGCGTACCCGTCCCTGTCCTGGGACCCGTGGCCCGACGCCTACATCTTCGTCGGCACGATCGTCGCCATGTACGCCCAGGCGCGCGGCATGGTCGAGTTCTGGTTCGCCTGGCTCCTCGTCGACCTCGTCGGCGTCCCCCTCAACTTCGCCAACGGCTTCGCGTTCTCCGGCTTCGTCTACGTCATCTACGGCGCACTCGTCCTGTGGGGCATGCGCGACTGGTGGCTGCGCTCCCGCAAGGCCCCGCAGCCCGTCCTGGAAGGAGCGCCGGCATGACAGCGGCACCGATCCTGTACAGCACCGACGGTTTCGAGGACTTCTCCCTCGACCCGGTCGAGCAGGCCATCGCGGACATCGCGGCAGGCCGCCCCGTCGTGGTCGTCGACGACGAGGACCGCGAGAACGAGGGCGACCTCGTCATCGCCGCCGAGAAGGCGACCCCCGAGATCATCGCGTTCATGATGAGCGAGTGCCGCGGCCTGATCTGCGCCCCCATGGAGGGTGACGAGCTGGACCGGCTCCGCCTCCCGCAGATGGTCGAGGACAACACCGAGTCGATGAAAACCGCGTTCACAGTCTCCGTGGACGCCTCGCCCGTTCACGGTGTGACCACCGGTATCTCGGCCTCCGACCGCGCGACCACGCTTCAGATCCTCGCGAGCGGCAACGCCCAGGCCGACGACCTCGTCCGCCCCGGCCACATCTTCCCGCTGCGCGCCCGCTCCGGCGGCGTGCTGGTCCGCAACGGCCACACCGAGGCCGCCGTGGACCTCGCCCGCCTCGCGGGCCTGCGCCCGGCCGGCGCGATCGTCGAGATCGCGGGCGAGGACGGCCGTATGCTCCGCCTCCCCGAACTGATCCCGTTCGCCCGCAAGCACGGCCTGACGATCATCTCCATCGAGGACCTGATCACCTACCGCCAGGCCGCCGAACCCACCGTCCGCCGCGAGGCCGAGGTCCAACTCCCCACCCGCCACGGCCAGTTCACGGCCTACGGCTACCGCTCCACCGTGGACGGCGTGGAGCACGTCGCCCTCGTCCACGGCGAGATCGGCGACGGCGAGGACGTTGTCGTCCGCGTCCACTCCGAGTGCCTCACCGGGGACGTCTTCCACTCCCTGCGCTGCGACTGCGGCCCCCAGCTGGAGGCATCCCTGGAACGCATCCAGGAGGAGGGCAGGGGAGTGGTGGTGTACCTGCGCGGCCACGAGGGACGCGGCATCGGCCTGCTCTCCAAGCTCCGGGCGTACGAACTCCAGGAGCGCGGCCGCGACACCCTCGACGCCAACCTGGAACTCGGCCTGCCCGCCGACGCCCGGGACTACGGCGCCGGCGCGCAGATCCTGGAGGACCTCGGCGTCCACAGCCTGCGCCTGATGACGAACAACCCCGACAAGACCGACGCGCTCGTCCGGCACGGCCTCAAGGTCACCGGCCGGGAGCCGATGCCCGTGACCGCGGGCGAGCACAACCTCCGCTACCTGCGCACCAAGCGGGACCGGATGGGGCACGACCTGCCCTGGCTGGACGCGGCCCCCGTGTCCACCTGCGGCAACCAGTAAGAACAGGAACTGAGGAGAGACGTGAGCGGCAAGGGCGCACCCGAACTGTCCGTACGCAACGTCGGAGACCTGCGGGTCGCCGTCATCGCGGCACAGTGGCACGAAAAGGTGATGGACGGTCTGGTGGACGGCGCCCTGCGCGCCCTGCACGACCTGGGGATCGACGAGCCGACCCTGCTCCGGGTCCCCGGCAGCTGGGAACTCCCGGTCGTGGCAAAGGTGTTGGCGGGCCGGGGCTACGACGCGATCGTCGCCCTCGGTGTCGTCGTCCGGGGCGGCACCCCGCACTTCGAGTACGTGTGCCAGGGCGTGGTCCAGGGCCTCACCCAGGTCTCGGTCGAGACCGGCGTCCCCGTCGGCATGGGCGTCCTGACCTGCGACACCGAGGAGCAGGCCCTGGACCGGGCCGGCCTGGAGGGCTCGAACGAGGACAAGGGGCACGAGGCGGTGACGGCGGCCGTGGCGACGGCGGCCACCCTCCGCTCAGTATCTGAACCGTGGCGTTAAGCCCACGATTGTTTGCAATAGGGTGGGCAGCACCATGTCCAATAAGACGTTCGAGGAGCTCTTCACCGAGCTCCAGCAGAAGGCCGCCACCGGCGACCCCGCCACTTCCCGCACCGCAGAGCTGGTCGGCAAGGGCGTCCATGCCATCGGCAAGAAGGTCGTCGAAGAGGCCGCCGAGGTCTGGATGGCCGCCGAGTACGAGGGCAAGGAGGCGGCCGCCGAGGAGATCTCGCAGCTGCTCTACCACGTCCAGGTGATGATGGTCGCCCGCGGAATCTCGCTGGACGACGTCTACGCCCACCTGTAGAACCAGTTCCGACACTTCACCCCATTTCACGCGAAGGAAGCCGACCTCATGCTGCGCATCGCCGTCCCCAACAAGGGTTCCCTGTCAGGACCTGCGGCGGACATGCTGCATGAGGCCGGCTACCAGCAGCGCCGGGAGTCCAAGGAACTGCGCATCGTCGACCCGGTCAACGAGGTCGAGTTCTTCTACCTCCGCCCCCGCGACATCGCGATCTACGTCTCGTCGGGCCGCCTCGACATCGGCATCACCGGCCGTGACCTGCTCATCGACTCCGCCGCGAGCGCCGAGGAGATCCTCCCGCTCGGCTTCGCCCGCTCCACCTTTCGCTTCGCCTCCAAGCCCGGCGCGGCGAGCAGCGTGGAGGACCTCAAGGGCAAGACGGTCGCCACCTCGTACGAGGGCATCGTCGCGGGGCACCTCGCCGACAACGGCGTCGATGCCTCCGTCGTGCACCTCGATGGAGCCGTGGAGACCGCCATCGAACTCGGTGTCGCCGAGGTCATCGCGGACGTCGTCGAGACCGGCACCTCGCTGCGCAACGCGGGCCTGGAGGTGTTCGGCGAGCCCATCATGAAGTCAGAGGCCGTCGTCATCCGCCGCAAGGGCGCCGAGGTCGACGAGCCCAAGGTCCAGCAGTTCCTGCGCCGCCTCCAGGGCGTCCTGGTCGCCCGGACCTACGTGATGATGGACTACGACTGCCGGGTCGAGCAGCTGGAGAAGGCCGTCGCGCTCACCCCCGGCCTGGAGTCCCCGACCGTCTCCCCGCTGCACAACGAGGGCTGGGTCGCCGTACGCGCGATGGTCCCCGCCAAGGAAGCGCAGCGGATCATGGACGACCTGTACGACATCGGCGCCCGGGCCATCCTGACGACGGCCATCCACGCCTGCCGTCTCTGAGGAACACGCCGAGGAATACGTCGAGGAACAGGCCGAGGACCACACCGACCATGTCCGAACTCCCCGCCCTGCCGGTCACGTTCCGGCCGGGCCGCACCCGGGCCGTACTGCTCATCGCGGGCGCCGCGATCTTCGTCGTCATCACCACTGTCGCGCTGCTCCTGGAGCAGCTCGGCCCGGGGGAGAAGCTCAGCTTCGTCCTCACCGGTGCCCTCCTCTTCGGAGTGCTGGCCGTGCTCGCGCGCGTGAAGGTCGTCGCCGACGAGACCGGTGTCACAGTCGTCAACATCGCCGGCCGGCGCCGTCTGGAGTGGGCCGAGATCCTCCAGGTGAACCTCCGCCCCGGCGATCCCTGGGTCTTCCTCAACCTCAGCGACGGCACCAGCCTCCCCGTGCTGGGCATCCAGCCCGGCATCGCCAAGGAGCGGGCCATCGCCGACGCGCGCACTCTGCGGGCGCTCGCCGAGGCCCACTCGACAAGGGATCTGCCGTAGATGGCCATGTCTTGATTAATCTGTTGTCGGTGGCGTTTTTCCTCGCGCCTCCGCCACCGGTGTTCCCCCCTGTCTTCCGAGGCCCCCTGCTACCCGAGGAGTGACTCCCTCCAGCGATGGACGGATCGTCCTGTAGTACCTGCGCCGCCCCCTCCCGACATATCGAGGCGGCGGCATGACCATCCCCTTGCTGCTCCTAGGAGCGGCGATCCTGCTGATTCTGGCCAACGGCTTCTTCGTCGCGGCCGAGTTCGGGCTCGTCACCGTGGAGCGTCCCGAGGCCGAGAAGGCCGCCGCCGAGGGCGACCGACGGGCCGCCACGGTCGTCGAGTCGCTCAAGGAGCTGTCCTTCCAGCTCTCCGGCACCCAGCTCGGCATCACCATCACCTCCCTGGTCGTCGGCATGCTCGCCGAACCGGCCCTGGCGGAACTGCTGCACGGCCCGTTCAGCGCGATCGGCATCCCCGAGGGCGCCGTCTCCGGTGTGGCCGTGGTCGTCGGCATGCTGCTCGCCTCCGCCGTGCAGATGGTGATCGGCGAACTCGTGCCCAAGAACTGGGCGGTGTCGCGGCCCCTTCAGGTCGCGCGCTTCGTCGCCGCGCCGCAGCACGCCTTCGCCCGGCTGTTCCGCCCGGTGATCGCCGCGCTCAACGCGGTCGCCAACCGGCTCGTCCGCGCCCTGGGCGTCGAGCCCGCCGACGAGCTGGCCTCCGCCCGCACGCCCGGCGAGCTGGTCTCCCTGGCCCGGCACTCCGCGCAGGCCGGCGCCCTGGAACAGGACACGGCCGATCTCTTCGTACGGACCCTGTCGCTGGGCGAGTTGACCGCGCAGCACGTCATGACCCCGCGCGTGAAGGTCAGCGCGCTGCAGTCGTCGGCGACCGCCGAGGACGTGGTCAACCTGACCCGCGCCACCGGTCTGTCCCGCTTCCCCGTCTACCGGGAGAAGATCGACGAGATCGTCGGCATGGTCCACCTCAAGGACGCCCTTGCCGTGCCCGCGCACGACCGGCTGCGCACCCCCGTCACCAGCATCGCCAAGTCCCCGGTGCTGGTCCCCGAGACCCTGCCCGTCCAGCCCCTCCTGGCCCGGCTGCGCAGCGAGCAGCCGATCGCCGTCGTCGTCGACGAGTACGGCGGTACGGCCGGTGTGGTCACCCTGGAGGACATCGTCGAGGAACTCGTCGGCGAGGTCCGCGACGAACACGATGGCCAGGACGTACCCGAACTCGCCGCAGCTCCGTCCGAGGACGGCAAACCCGCCTGGGATGCCGACGGCAGCTGCCGCGTCGACATCCTCCAGCGCATAGGCCTCGACGTCCCCGAGGGACCGTACGAGACCGTCGCCGGACTGGTCGCCGACCTCCTCGGCCGAATCCCGGCCCCCGGCGACAAGGCCGAACTCCCGGGCTGGCGACTCTCGGTACGCCAGGTGGGCCACTACCGCGCCGAACGCGTCCGCCTGGTCCGCACGACTCCCGCGGTGAACGTCATGGAGGCGGCCCGATGACCGTCCTCCAACTCCTCTTCGCCGTCCTGCTGGTGCTCGCCAACGGCTTCTTCGTCGGCGCCGAGTTCGCCCTCGTCTCCGTCCGCCGCAGCCAGATCGAACCCCTCGGCACGGCCCGCGCCCGCCAGGTCCTCTATGGGCTGGAGCGGCTCCCGCAGATGATGGCGGCGGCCCAATTCGGCATCACCGTCTGCTCGTTGACCCTGGGCGCGGTGGCCGAACCGACGGTCGCCCATGTGCTGGAGCCGGTCTTCGAGTGGATGCACCTGCCCGACGGCATGATCCACCCCCTCGGCTACGTCCTCGCGCTCGCCGCTGTGGTCTTCTTCCACCTGGTCATCGGCGAGATGGTCCCGAAGAACCTCGCGATGGCCGCGCCGGAGAAGGCCGCGATGTGGCTCAGCCCCGGCCTGGTCGCCTTCGCCCGGATCTGCAAGCCCATCACCATCGCCCTCGGCGCCGTCGCCCAGGCCATCCTGCGGCTCTTCCACGTCGAGCCCAAGGACGAGGTCGAGGCCGTCTTCACCAGCGAACAGCTCAACCGCCTGGTGGAGGACTCCGGCCAGGCCGGCCTCCTCGACCCCGAGGAACAGGAACGCCTCGAGGACGCACTGGAGTTGGGCTCCCGCCCGGTCACCGACGTCCTCCTGCGCCGCGAGAACCTGGTCACGGTCAGCCCCTCGGTCACTCCGGGGGAGATCGTCGCCCTGACCGCTCGCACCGGCTACTCCCGCTTCCCGATCGCGGCGGAGACCGGCGCCTTCATGGGCTACCTCCACGTCAAGGACGTCCTGGACCTGGAGGAATCCGAAAGGGCGGTCCCGCAGCAGATCTGGCGCCCCATGACGACCCTCCGCTCCGAACTCCCCCTGGACGACGCCCTGACGGTCATGCGCCGAGCGGCGACCCATCTGGCCCAGGTGGCCGACGCATCCGGCAAGGTGCTGGGCCTGGTGGCGATGGAGGACGTACTGGAGCTGCTGGTGGGCGAGGTGACGGACCCGGCCCACAGAGAGGTCCCGACCCAGAAACTGAAGGAAACGGTACCCAGCTGACGCATGTCCCCCTGCGCCCCGCTTTTAGGGGCGCGGGGCTGTGTCGATTTGCGGCTCCGCCGCGTGGGCGCGACCAGCTACAACGCACCCGCACTCGCGAACGAACAACAGCCACCCGAGCTCTTGCGTACCGCTCCACTCAACCCTCGGCAGGTCCCCGCCCCGACAACACCTCTCCATACGCCTGCATCAGATCCGGCAACCGCAAAGTCGACAAGTCATCCCGCGACAACATCCCGGGATACACCGACAACCGCAGATCCCGATACGCACAGCTCTTCTCGTACAGAGTCCGCAGGAACCGCCCGTTCCCCAGCTCGTCGATCCACCCCTGATCCACCACATGCCCGGCGATGGACCGCAGCTCGTCCAAGGCTTCCTCGTCCCACACATCGCCGTTCTCCGCGGCCAACACCTCACCGATGGAGGTGAGTTCGAGAGGCCGGTACGAAGGAAAGTCGACGCGCGTGGTGAACCGGGACGACAGCCCGGGGTTCGCGGCGAGCAGCCGGTCCATGCCCTCCGGGTAGCCGGCCAGTATCACCACGAGGTGGTCGCGGTTGTCCTCGGCCCGCTTCAGCAGCACCTGCAAGGCCTCGTCGCCGTACGCGTCGCCCTTGCCGTAGCCGGAGTTGGAGAGCGAGTAGGCCTCGTCGACGAAAAGCACACCACCGATCGCGGAGTCGATCAACTCGTTTGCTTTCACGGCCGTTTGCCCGAGGTACTCACCGACGAGATCGGCCCGCTGCGCCTCGACGAGATGGTCGCCGCCGAGCAGCCCGAGGGCGTAGAAGACGCGGCCGAGTATGCGGGCCACGGTGGTCTTGCCGGTGCCCGAGGGACCGGAGAAGACGAAGTGCCGTTTCGGCGGCTGGACCGGCAGCCCCTGCCCGGCACGCAGCCGAGCCATGTTCAACTGGGCGGACAGCGCCTTGACTTGGCGTTTGACCGGCTCCAACCCCACCATGCGCTCAAGCTCGTTGAGCGCCTCCTCCAATAAGACGGGGTCGGTGGGACCGGTGGGCAGCGGCGGAACGGGCACCGAGGTCTTCTCGCGCACCGAGTCGGCGGCCGAGGGCAGCGGCCCGGTCGGCGGAAGACCGGGCTCCGACAGCTTCAGATCGCGCCCCTCCGCGCCAAACAGCGGATCGAGCCCGTCGGGGCTCTCCAGCGCGTCCTGGCCGCCGGAGAGCGTGATCGCCGCGAGGTCGGTCACGTCCTCGGAGCCGTCGTACCCGTCGGAGTCGGTGATCGCGGCCAGCCGCGCCGAGGTGTCCATGAACGCGGGGTCGACGCGGTGCACCGCCCGGTACAGGGGAAGCGCGGCGGCGCTGCGGCCGGTGCCCTCGTGGGCCCGCGCCAGCCAGTACCGCAGCTCCTTGCGCTGCGGCTGTTCGCTGCGACAGCGCATCAGCGCCGAGGACAGCAGCGGCTCGGCCTGGCCGTACATCTCGAGCCGGACCCGGGCCATCCCGCCGAACAACCCGGCCTCGATGCCCAGGAGTTGGTCGTTCAGTAGCGGATCGGTGTGCCGGACCAGCTGCTCCCAGTCCTTGACCAGATAGGCGCGGCAGGCGTGCAGGAAGCGGACCTGGTGGTCGGTGTCGACGGGCGGCAGTCCGGCCAACGCGCGGTCCAGCTCGGGCACATGGCGGCCGTCCAGCCAGTGCGAGGCGTGCGCGAGCAGCAGATCGCGCGGGCTCTCCAGCACGGGCTGGACCCACCAGCCCAGCCAGTACCAGGAGTTGAGCGTCCGGCGATGTCTGGTGCGCTGTTCCCCGAAGCGTTCCCGGTGCCGGTACATCCGCAGCAGCGCGGTGGTCGTGTCGACGCGCAGCGCGTGCAGTCCGAGCCAGCCGTCGGCCATCCCGGGATCCATCCGTACCGCGGTGCGGAACTCCTCCTCCGCCTGCGGATAAGCGCCCATCGTGTAGGCGTCCACGCCTCGCAGCCACGCGAGGTCGGCCGGGGCCTCGGGGCCCTGCGTGCCGAAGTCCATCACGTCCCCCCACAAACCGTGCCCCCGTTGATTCACCGCCGGGCCGGCGCCCGTCGGCAGTCTGGGTCGAACCGCTGTGCCGCGGACGGGAGTTGCCATGGTGCGCGAAGCAGCCGTCCGTTGGTCGCACCCTGGGCATCGTACCTGCGGGGCAGTCGCCCATCGAAGGGTGCCGCACAGGCCGTTTGGCGAGGTGGGAGCAGATGGGGCGCACTCAGGATGGTGACCCAGGGTGAGCGAATCACGGGTCGTAGCGGCCGGAAACGGCGCTGAGAGCAGAACGAAGCCCCCGATCACGGGGGAACAACCGGGGGCTTCGCGACTCTGGGCGGCTCCGAACGGCCGCACATTCAGAACGTAAGACCTGTACGGCCCCTGGGTCAAGCCGAGTTGAGGCACTCAAGGAAGTTCACGTATGACGGTCTTCACAAGTTCAGCACACTGCGGGCGGTTCGTCACCGTGGGTGATTTCGTGGTCCGGTCCAATCGTCCCGGAGGGCCCCGGCAGCACCTCGTACCCCTTCAGCAACTGCCGTACCAGGAAGTCCGCGTACGGTCGCGAAGGGTCCTCGGCGAAGTGTTCGCGTTCCGCATCGACCCACCCGTCCCAGAAGTCCCGTTGCTCACTCCCGTCCCGCAGCCGTCCTCGTGCCCAGGACTCCTCCCGGGGCAGCTCCATCCACAGCAGCCGCGCGAGAAACGGGCGTACCGCTCGGCGCCCGGCGCCGACGCCCTCGATCAGGACCACGGGCGCGGGAGGCAGCGCGCGGGGTGTTCCGAAGCGTCGGGTGTGCCAGTCGTAGGGGGCGTAGTGCGCGGTCCCGCCGTGGCCGAGCGGGGTGATCACCTGGCCCAGCAGCCGGTCGGTCCAGCCGAACAGTTCGTCGTGGGTGGCGAGGTCGTCCAGGTGCAGCACGGGTGCCCCGCCCAGGGCCGCTGCCAGCCGCCCGGCGAACGTGGACTTCCCGGACCCCGCGTGCCCGTCGACACCGACGAGCCGGACCGGGCCGCAGGACGGGGGCAGGCGGCGGAGCCGGTGGGCGAGGTCGTGCATGAGGTGTCCCGGGAGGTCGTGGGTGATGCCGCAGGTCGCCGGGACAGTCTAGGGAGCGGTGGCTCCCGCCCCAGGTCATGCCAGTGGTCGATACCAATATTGGTTGGTGTGGCGAGGTTCGAAGTGCTGGCAGCGGAGTGCCGCGTGTGCTCATAGTGGGCGCACATCCGTCCATTGGATCTGTCCCGATTCGGAACACCCGGGGGTCTTCCGCCCATGAGCAGAGCCGAACAGCCGTCCCGCAGAGTCGTCCTGGCCGCCGCGGTCGCCACCGCCGTGGTGAGCGGCACAGGCCCCGCTGCCGCCGACACCGGCGCAGCAGACTCCGACCCGGCCCCGACCCTGGTCGACTACCACGCGTGGACCACCTATGCCGACTGGTGCCGCGGCACCGCCCAGGGCACCCGGACCGTCCCGGGCTCCCGCCCCGGCCTCGCCATCGGCACCGCCCTCGGCAGCGTCGACTACACGGACCCGCACACCCGCAGGACCGCGAGCTGGGAGTACGCGACCTGGACGTCCCCCGTCCACAAGCTCTCCGTCCCCGCGACGGAGGCCATCGCCTCCTGGAACGCGCACACCCCCGCCGGCGCCTGGATCCAGGTCGAACTGCGCGGTACGTACTCCGACGGCACGGACACCCCCTGGTACGTGATGGGTCGCTGGGCCGCCGGGGACCAGGACATCAAGCGGACCTCCGTCGACAACCAGAAGGACGGCAAGTCCGCCGTCTGGACGGACACCTTCGCGATCGGCGACGCGACCACGGGCCTGCGCCTGACGTCGTACCGACTGCGCCTGACCCTCTACCGCAAGCCCGGCACCGAGCTCACCCCCACGGTGTGGCGGCTGGGCGCGATGGGCTCGGACATCCCGGACCGCTTCACCGTCCCGGCCTCGACGCCCGGACTCGCCGGGGAGCTGATCGTCCCGCGCTACTCGCAGGAGATCCACACCGGCCAGTACCCCGAGTACGACAACGGCGGCGAGGCCTGGTGCAGCCCCACCTCCTCGCAGATGATCATCGAGTACTGGGGCGGCCGGCTCACCCCGGAGCAACTGGCCTGGGTCGACCCGAGCTACGCCGACCCGCAGGTCGACAACGCGGCCCGCTTCACCTACGACTACCAGTACCAGGGCTGCGGCAACTGGCCGTTCAACGCCGCCTACGCGGCGACGTACCAGGACCTCCAGGGCGTGGTCACCCGGCTCGGCTCGCTCACCGACCTGGAGACGTTGATCGCGGCGGGCGTCCCGGCCATAACGTCACAGTCGTTCCTCAGCAGCGAGCTGACGGGCGCGGGGTACGGCACCGCCGGCCATCTGATGACCGTGATCGGCTTCACCGCCGACGGCGACGTGATCGCCAACGACCCCTTCTCGCCGAGCGATCCGGCCGTCCGCCGCGTCTACAACCGGCGCGAGTTCGAGAACATCTGGCTGCGCACCAAGCGGTACAACGCCTCCGGCAAGGTCACCTCCGGTACCGGCGGCGTCTGTTACCTCTACTTCCCGGCGCACCCGACCGCCCGCCAGCGCACCGCACTCGCGGCGCTGGGCGTGCGCTGACCGTGCCGCTGTGACCAAGGTCTCCGGCGCGGAAGGCGATATGGATGGCAAGGTGGACAGAACGGGGGAGTCCACCGCACATCCGACCTCTGTGAGCCACCATGACCGCACACTCGGCCGGCGCCGCGCGCGCCCGCACCCGCACCGGCGGCCCCAAGGGCGACGGCCCGAAGATCGTCGAACACGTCATGGGCTGGACCCTCGTCGTGGTGATCGCGATGCTCGTGACTCAAATCGGCCTGCTGTGACCTGGCGCATGCTTGACCTGCCATACTGCGGTTGACCAAGCCCAGTTGGAGAGCCAGAGTCGAAATTGGAAATCAGTCAGCAGCGTGACGTCGTACGTCCCCGGGCGCGCGGTACCGAGCGTTCCCTGGCGCGCCGCGCCGAACTCATCGCCATTGGCCGGAAGTTGTTCGCCGACACGTCCTACGACGCGCTGTCCATGGACGACATCGCGCGGCAGGCCCATGTCGCCAAAGGGCTGATCTACTACTACTTCCAGTCCAAGCGCGGCTACTACCTGGCGATCATCAACGACTCCGTCGCCGACCTGGTCACCTTCGCGGCGAGCGGCTACGAACTGCCCCAACTGGACCGCGTACAACGCACGATGGACAGCTATCTCCGCTGGGCCGAGCACAACCAGGCCGCCTACCGCACCATCGTCAGCGGCGGCGTCGGCTTCGACACCGAGGTGCACGCCATCCGCGACGGCGTCCGTGCCGCCATCGTCGAGACCATCGCCGCCGGGGCGTACGGCCGCAGTGACATCTCCCGCCTCGCGCGCATGGGCCTGTTCGGCTGGGTGTGCAGCGTCGAGGGCGCGACCCTGGAATGGATCAGCGGCCCCGACCTGTCCCGCGAGACGATGCGCGAGCTCCTTGTGAAGACCCTCGGCGGCACCCTGCGCGCCATCGAGGAACTGGACCCGACGTATCCGGCCCCGGCCCCGGCCCGCCGGGACGGCTGAGCGGGCGCTCCCGGCCGGTTCCGGACGACCGGGTTATTCTCGAAGTAAGCGGTCGTTAACTGGTGACGGCAGACCTCCGATCGGGCATACTCACAGCGCAGAGCCGCTGGTCAGCCGCTTCCGAGACCCGGGAGCGGGAGCAGCGGCCGTACCCGTGCGATATCCGGCGGAGCCGCCTCGACCCCAGGCGCGCGCCCGCCGATGTCCCGACAGGGAGGAGAGCGTCGCCATGCCCGACCGCGCCCCGCAGCCGGTGGACCGGCAACTGCCCACGGACGAGGCCCGGGATCTGATCTCGCTGGTCCGCGACATCGCGCAGCGTGAGATCGCCCCGAGGGCGGCCGAGGAAGAGGACGCCGGACACTTCCCGCGCGAGGTCTTCACCCTGCTCTCCGAGTCCGGACTGCTCGGTCTGCCCTACGACTCCGAGTACGGCGGCGGCGACCAGCCGTACGAGGTCTACCTCCAGGTACTCGAAGAACTTGCGGCGGCCCGCCTCACCGTCGGCCTCGGCGTCAGCGTCCACTCCCTCTCCTGCCACGCGCTGGCCAACTACGGCACCAAGCAGCAGCAGGTCGAGTACCTGCCCGCGATGCTCGGCGGCGGACTGCTGGGTGCCTACTGCCTGTCCGAGCCGTCCTCCGGCTCCGACGCGGCCTCCCTGCGCACGAAAGCGGTCCGCGACGGCGACGACTGGGTGATCGACGGCACCAAGGCCTGGATCACCCACGGCGGCATCGCCGACTTCTACACGGTCATGGCCCGCACCGGCGAGGACGGTCCGCGCGGGATCAGCGCCTTCCTGGTGCCCGGTGACGCGCCCGGCCTGAGCGGCGCGGTGCCGGAGAAGAAGATGGGCATGAAGGGCTCGCCCACCGCCCAGGTCCACTTCGACGGCGTCCGGGTCCCCGACGAGCGGCGCCTCGGCGAGGAGGGCCAGGGCTTCGCGATCGCCCTGTCCGCGCTGGACTCCGGACGGCTCGGCATCGCGGCCTGCGCGATCGGCCTGGCGCAGGCGGCACTCGACGAGGCGGTGGCGTACGCGACCGGACGGCAGCAGTTCGGGCGGCCGATCTCCGACTTCCAGGGGCTGCGCTTCATGCTCGCCGACATGGCCACCCAGATCGAGGCGGGCCGGGCGCTCTACCTCGCGGCGGCCCGGCTGCGCGACGCGGGCCGGCCGTTCGCCAAACAGGCCGCCATGGCAAAGCTGCACTGCACCGACACCGCGATGAAGGCCACCATCGACGCCGTCCAGGTGCTCGGCGGATACGGCTACACCGCGGACTTCCCGGTCGAGCGCTACATGCGCGAGGCCAAGGTCCTCCAGATCGTCGAGGGCACCAACCAGATCCAGCGGATGGTCATCGCCCGCCACCTAGCGGGTCCCGAAGCCCACCGAACTGGCTGAGTCCGACCGGCGGCGCCGCCAGCCGCACCCACTCCGGGTCGTGCCGCCCCGGCAGGGTGCGGCCCCGGTCGGCCCAAGTCCGCAGGAGATCACGGTAGATGGGCGGGTCCTGGGGCTGCGGCGGCGCCAGCGGAACCGATTCTGCGGGTGCGGGGACGTAGATACGGCGCTGACGCCCGGTAGGCGCATATGTGGGGGTCATACCAGGGCAACGTAAGAGCCCGCCGACAGGTCACCGGTGCGGGAAATCGAGCGTGAGTTCACCGGCGTACGGCTCCCGCCTCTGGCTACCGCACGACACCTGACGTACCGTCACCTCCACTGTCCCCAGGGGAGGTTAGCCGTGGCAGACGACCGTCCCGTGCCCCTCGACGAGTACCCCGTGCATCAGGTCCCCCTGTCGATGAAGCACGTCGCGACCGGCGACCGGAACGCCTACGACCGCTGCATCTTCCACGTCCTCGACCACGAGGGCCGCGCCCTGCTCATCGTCGGCCTCGGCGTCTACCCCAACGTCGGTGTGATCGACGCCTACGCGACCCTCCGCACCGGCGACACCCTGCACGCCGTCCGCGCCTCGGACGCCCTCGGCGACGACCGCATGCACCTCGCGGTCGGCCCGCTGCGCATCGAGGTCGAGGAACCACTCCACCGTCTGCGCCTGCGCTGCGACGACAACTCCCTCTCGTACGACCTCACTTGGGCTGCCGAGTTCCCCGCGCTCTGGGAACCCCACCACGTCCAGTACCGCGGTGACCGGCTCACCCTCGAAGGGCGCCGCTTCGTCCAGGCGGGCGGTGTGGAAGGCGTGATCCGCGCCGGTGACGAGGAGTTCCGGGTCACCGCCGACGGCTGGACCGGTACCCGCGACCGCAGTTGGGGCGTGCGGCCCATCCCCGGCGAGGAGGGCGGCCGGCTCGCCGGGGACCACCCGACCGAGGGCTTCCACTGGATCTGGTGCCCGGTCCGCTTCGAGGACCGCTTCCTCATGGTCATCGTCCAGGAGGACGCCGACGGCCACCGCACCCTGAACGAGGCGACCGTCGTCCACCCCGGCCACCGGGACCGCCAACTCGGCTGGCCCCAGGCCGAGATCACCTACCACTCCGGCACCCGCCACCCCGAGCGCGCCCTCATCCACCTCGGGGACGCCCGCAAACCGCAGGAACTCGAGGTCGAGATCATGACCTCCTCACCCCTGGCCATCGGCGCCGGCTATCCACCCGCCGACGACTGGCAGCACGGCACCTGGCGCGGTCGCGAGTGGCTCGACCGCCGCACCTACGACCTCACTCGCCCCGCCCCGCTCGCCGCCTACGGAGTCACCGACCACGCCGCCCGCTTCCGCCTCGACGGCCAGGTGGGCCACGGCATCTTCGAGCACGGTTCCTTCGGCCGGCACGACCCGAGCGGCTTCAACGGCTTCGACTCGGTTGCTCCGTAGGGGAGTTGACACATGGCCACGGCACCCCGCCCCCGCACCACCACCCGCGACCCCGAGGAACTCGCCCACCGCCTCACCGCCTGGCTCGACACCCGCCTGCCCGGCGCCAAGGCCGTCGACATCAGAGTCCCGGCGTCGAACGGCATGTCCAGCGAGACCCTGCTGTTCGACATCGAACATCCCGAACCACCCCTGCGGGCCTGCGCGTTGAGACTCGCGGCCGACCCGGCGGCGTACACCGTCTTCCCGGTCTACGACCTGCCGCGCCAGTTCCGCACCATGCGCCTGGTCGCCGACCGCACGGACCTCCCGGTCCCGGAAGTCCGCTGGCTGGAGGAGGACCCGGGCCCGCTCGGCGCCCCGTTCTTCGTCATGGAACGCGTGGAGGGACGCGTGCCGCCGGACGTCATGCCCTATACGTACGAGGGCAATTGGCTGCATGCGGCGACCGACGCGGAGCGCGAGGGTCTGGAGGCCGCTTCAATCGGACTGATCGCCCGCCTGCACGACCAAGTCCCGCCGACCGAGACCGAGTTCCTTGCACTCCCCGGCGAGGGCGACGCGCTCGGCCGTCACGTCGCATCCCAACGCGCCTACTACGAATGGGTAGTTGACGGACTCGCCCGCTCACCGCTCATCGAGAGCGCCTTCGACCGGCTGACGGAACTCTGGCCGGCCGACCCCGGCGAGACGGTCCTCAACTGGGGCGACGCGCGCATCGGGAACGTCGTCTACGACGGCTTCGACCCCGTCGCCGTCCTCGACTGGGAGATGGCGGCCCCGGCCCCGCGCGAGGTGGACCTCGGCTGGACGGTCTATCTGCACCGCTTCTTCCAGGACCTCACGACCGCCTTCGGTCAGGCGGGCCTGCCGGAGTTCTTCCGCCGGGACCGGGTGGAGGCCCGGTACGCGGAACTCACCGGACACACCCCGCGCGACATGGACTTCTACACCCTGTACGCCGCCCTGCGGCACGCGATCGTGATGCTGCGCGTCGCCTACCGGCAGGTGCACTTCGGGGAGACGGCAGTCCCGGCGGACCCGGACACACTGATCCTGCACCACGGCAGCCTGCGGGCCATGGTGCAGGGCAGCTACTGGGGTTGAGCGAGAGCGCTCAGGCGGCGCGGCGCATGTCGGGCACCCGCATCGGACGCGAGCTGGGGCCACCGACGTGCGAGAAGGGCTGCGTCCGCCAGTCGAGGCCCTGAGGGAGCGTCAACAGCAGCGCGGTGTCCTGCTCCTGGAGCTCCATGGTCTCGTCGGCGGAGCGGGCGTCGCCCGCCTCGCGGCCCGTGCCGGCGCAGACCGTCAGCCCGAACGGGTTCCACGGCGAGGCGCACAGCGCGTGCTCCGGCAGGACCTCCTCGTCCGCGAGGAGCGCGATGGGCTGCACGCAGTCCGGGCAGATCACCCGGTACATCTCGAAGGTGTCGTACTCGTCGAGTTCGTCGGCCTCGAAACCGTCGGGTTCGACGCCCTCCGGCTCGGACTCGACGACGAGCTGCGGCCGCTTGGGCGCGGTGCGTCCAGGGCGCTGAAGACTCTGCATGGGTTTCTCCCCCTACTGGGCTGGGCCGTGAAGGCGCTGCGGCCTCGACCACAGCAAGCACTTCCCGTCCGGTCTCCGCGGTAATCACGAGACCATCACGGAGACCGCTCGGGGCCTGTGGCGTTCGTCACATGCCGCCCGCAGATGCCCGGGGCGGCGGGTTTGTCCCCAGCTGACTCGCGGGCCGCGCTCCGCCACATCACGAACCGGGTATGACCTGCGCCGCTGAGGTATCGGAGGAGATCAGCCGCCATGTAAGTTCTTGCGCCATGGAGGAGCTGGACCGACAAATCGTGCAGCTGCTCGTCAAGGACGGGCGGATGAGCTACACAGACCTGGGCAAGGCCACGGGCCTGTCCACGTCGGCCGTGCACCAGCGGGTGCGCCGGCTGGAGCAGCGTGGCGTCATCCGCGGGTATGCCGCGGTCGTCGACCCGGAGGCGGTGGGCCTGCCCATGACCGCCTTCATCTCGGTGAAACCGTTCGACCCCAGCGCCCCCGACGACATCGCGGACCGCCTCTCCGGCGTCCCCGAGATCGAGGCCTGCCACAGTGTCGCGGGCGAGGAGAACTACATCCTCAAGGTGCGGGTCTCCACCCCGCACGAACTGGAGGAACTGCTGGCCCGGCTGCGCGGCCTGGCCGGCGTCTCGACCCGGACCACGGTGGTGCTGTCGACGCCGTACGAGGCCCGCCCGCCGCGCATCTGACCGACCTGCGTGCGGGGCCGTGCCGGTGAGGCGCGAGACTGTTCCCCATGAGTGAGCGCACCCCCGAACCGGCCACCGTCCTGCTCCGCCGCGGCGAAGTCCACAGTCCCGCCGACCCGTTCGCGACCGCGATGGTCGTGGAGCGCGGCCAGGTCGCCTGGGTCGGCTCAGAGGGCGCCGCCGACGCGTTCGCGGACGGGGTCGACGAGGTGGTCGACCTGGACGGCGCGCTGGTCACCCCGGCGTTCACCGACGCACATGTGCACACCACCGCCACCGGTCTCGCGCTCACCGGCCTCGACCTGTCCGACGCGCCCTCCCTGGAGACGGCCCTGTCCCTCGTCCGGGACTTCGCCGCCGCCCGCCCGGCCGACCGCGTCCTGCTCGGCCACGGCTGGGACGCCGCCCGCTGGCCCGGGGGCCGTCCGCCGACCCGCGCCGAACTCGACGCGGCGACCGGCGGACGCCCGCTCTACCTCTCCCGCATCGACGTCCACTCCGCGGTCGTGTCGACGGCCCTGCTCGACCTCGTCCCCGGCTTCGAGGCGCCGGACGGCCCCCTCACCGCCGACGCCCACCACACCGTCCGCGCCACCGCGCTCGCCGCCATCACGCCGGAGCAGCGCGTCGAGGCCCAGCGCACCGCGCTCGCCCACGCGGCCTCCCTGGGCGTCGGCTCGGTCCACGAGTGCGCCGGGCCCGACATCTCCTCAGAGGACGACTTCACGGGCCTGCTGCGGCTCGCGGCCGAGGAGCCGGGGCCGCGCGTCGTCGGCTACTGGGCCGAGCAGGACGTGGCCAAGGCGCGGGAGCTGGGCGCCGTAGGAGCGGCCGGGGACCTGTTCGTGGACGGGGCGCTCGGCTCGCACACCGCGTGTCTGCATCAGCCGTACGCCGATGCCGGGCACACCGGGATCGCCTACCTCGACGCGGACGCCGTCGCCACCCATGTCGTCGCCTGCACCGAGGCGGGCCTTCAGGCGGGCTTCCACGCCATCGGGGACGCCGCGGTGACCGCCGTGGTCGACGGTGTCCGCGCAGCCGCCGAGAAGGTCGGCCTGGCCCGCGTCCGCGCCGCCCGGCACCGCGTCGAACATGCCGAGATGCTCACCCCGGAGACCATCGCGGCCTTCGCCGAACTGGGCCTGACCGCCTCCGTGCAGCCCGCCTTCGACGCGCTGTGGGGCGGCGAGGAGGGCATGTACGCCCAGCGCCTGGGCGTAGAGCGGGCGCGCGCCCTGAACCCCTTCGCGGCCCTGCTCCGGGCCGGTGTGCCGCTTGCCTTCGGCTCCGACAGCCCGGTCACCCCGGTCGACCCCTGGGGCACGGTCCGCGCCGCCGCGTTCCACCGGACGAGTGAACACCGGGTCTCCGCGCGGGCCGCGTTCACCGCACATACGCGGGGCGGCTGGCGGGCCGTAGGACGGGACGACGCGGGTGTTCTGGTCCCGGGTGCGCCCGCCGACTACGCCGTCTGGCGGACCGACGCCCTTGTCGTGCAGGCGCCCGACGACCGCGTCGCGCGCTGGTCGACCGACCCGCGCTCCGGCACACCCGGACTGCCCGACCTGACGCCGGGCGGCGACCTTCCGGTCTGTCTGCGCACCGTCGTGGGCGGACGGACGGTGTTCGTACGGCCGGGCGAGTGATCTCCTGGGGTGGCGCGCCCCCGATCCGCGCCCGCCGCCCCGTCGCGCGACCTGCGCATCCTCTGCCCTGACCAGCCAGTTGATGGAGAAGGCGCAGATCAGAGGGCTGTTGACAGGCGGGCGCAGGGGGCCGGTAGGTTCGTCCGAGTCCACCACCGGACGCCCGACCGGGGAACCTCCGAACAATCGCCGAAGCGCCGCTGGGTCAGGGACGGTGTGCCGCACCGGGCACCGCCACTGGGAGCCAGGCTCAGCGCCCGCGCCACGGCGAGGGAACGTTCGGGCCGGTCGGCTGGTGTGACCCGGGTGGGGCCCGGACGTCCAGTAGACAACGGCTTTGGTCGACCCGCAGCCGGCGGGTCCCAGGTCGGCCCGAAGGGCGCCGGGCCCCCATCCGCAGCACACCAGTGCCCAAAAGGCACAGTCTTACCCCGTTCTTGTCGAATCGACACCACCGTACGAACGACGTGGCACGTCATCCCAGGCGGCGGCCACTATGGTGGACGTCTGCGTACGGACATGAAGGGGCAGCAGTGAACGACGGCGACGGAGCCCTCGCGGCACAGGCCCAGGGGCGGAAGTTCGGCCCGCTCGGCACGGCCTTGGTGATCATTCCGACCTACAACGAGGCGGAGAACATCAAGTCCATCGTCGGGCGGGTGCGGAAGTCGGTCCCCGAGGCTCATGTCCTCGTGGCCGACGACAACAGCCCCGACGGCACGGGCAAGCTGGCCGACGAGCTGGCGGCCGAGGACGAACAGGTCCAGGTACTGCACCGCAAGGGCAAGGAGGGCCTCGGCGCCGCCTATCTCGCGGGCTTCCGCTGGGGCATCGACAACGGCTACGGCGTCCTCGTCGAGATGGACGCCGATGGCTCCCACCGGCCCGAGGAGCTGCCCCGGCTGCTCACCGCCCTCAAGGGCGCGGACCTGGTGCTCGGCTCCCGCTGGGTGCCCGGCGGCCGGGTGGTGAACTGGCCGAAGTCCCGCGAGTTCATCTCCCGGGGCGGCAGCCTCTACTCGCGCGTGGCGCTCGACCTGCCGCTGCGCGACATCACCGGCGGTTACCGAGCCTTCCGCCGCGAGACCCTCGAAGGCCTCGGTCTGGACGACGTGGCCTCCCAGGGCTACTGCTTCCAGGTCGACCTGGCCCGCCGCGCCGTCAAGGCCGGCTACCACGTCGTCGAGGTCCCCATCACCTTCGTGGAGCGCGAACACGGCGACTCCAAGATGAGCCGCGACATCCTCGTCGAGGCCCTGTGGCGGGTCACCACCTGGGGCGTGGGGGAGCGGGTCGCCAAGCTCCGCGGCCGGGGCAGGCCTGGAGGAAAGCCCTCACAGCCGTAGCCCCGCAACCCCACAGGCCTCGTTGATCGTCCCCTTATCCCGCACTGAGCCGGGCCCAGGCACACTGGACGTATGACGACTGGCGCATCCACCCCTTCCTCCGCCGCCCGGCCACCGCGTTCCCGGCTGCGTACGTTCCTGCCGCTGGGCATCGCCGCGTGGCTGGTGCTGGAGATCTGGCTGCTGACCGTGGTGGCGGGCGCGTCGAGCGGCCTTACGGTCTTCCTGCTGCTGCTCGCCGGGTTCGTGCTCGGCGCGGTGGTGATCAAGCGGGCGGGCCGGCGGGCCTTCCAGAACCTGAGCCAGGCCGTGCAGCAGGGCACCGCCCCGGCCAGCGGCGGTGGCAGCGGCCTGATGATGCTGGGCGGACTGCTGCTGATGATCCCGGGGCTGATCTCGGACGCGGTGGGGCTGCTCCTGCTGATCCCGCCGGTCCAGCAGGCCCTGGGGCGCTACGCGGAGCGCACGGTCGAGCGGAAGCTGCGCAAGGCCGCCCCGGGCACCCTCGGGGACGCCTTCCAGCAGGCCCGGATGCACCGCCCGGACGGCAAGGTGGTCCAGGGCGAGGTCATCCGGGACGAGCCCGGCGGTGACGCCCCGCAGGGCCCGCGTCCGCCGCTCACCCACTGACATCCGGGCAGGCAAAAGCGCGGGCGCCGTACATGTTCGTACGGCGCCCGCGCTTACTTGCTTGTGCCACTTGCGTGTGCGGTAGAACCGCTCCGCACCTTCGGGACTAGGCCGACTTGCGGCTGTCCCTCGGGTGAACCGCGATATTCATCGCGCCGGAACGGAGAACGGCAAGACGCTCCTCGAGGACCTCTTCGAGTTCCTCGCGGGTGCGCCGCTCCATCAGCATGTCCCAGTGGGTACGCGCGGGCTTGGCCTTCTTTTCCTCAGGGCCGTCGCCGTCGACCAGGAGTGCCTGGGCCCCGCAGACCTTGCACTCCCACTCCGGCGGAATCTCCGCCTCGACCGAGAAGGGCATCTCAAAGCGATGTCCCTTCTCGCATGCGTACTCCACGGCCTGGCGTGGTGCCAGGTCGATACCGCGGTCCGTCTCGTAGCTGGTCACCACGAGGCGCGTGCCGCGAAGAGCTCGCTCACTCATGAATCGTGCCTCCCGGGCTTGTCGCCCACAGGACAGGTGTCGCTGTCGTCGTCATCCGGTCAACGTCCGGTCGGCGGTAAAGATTCCCGTACGGGGTCATGCGTCGCCGTCGTAGCCGCCCCTTGTTGTACCCACCAGCGCCCGGTTTGTCACATCTACTAGCAGATGTCACCTAGCGATTCGTCATCTTTGACGCGCAGTAACGGTACGCCAGGCAGGCCAAACGCGTACACTACCGCCCTTTCGCCTCCAGCGCTAAATCCTCTCGGGAAGAGGATTGCCCGCGTCGCCGATCGCCCGTGCCACCGGAACCCGTGCGAGCAGCACGAATCCCACGATGAAGAAGGCCACCAGGGAGATGATCGCGTCCCGATAACTTCCGGTCAGCTGGTACGTCACCCCGAACAGAAGTGGGCCCAGCCAGCTCATGCCCCGATCGCTCATCTCGTACGCCGAGAAGTACTCGGCTTCCTTGCCGGGCGGCACCAGATGCGAGAACAGGGACCGGGACAGCGCCTGGCTGCCGCCCAGGACCAGGCCGATCCCGGCGGCCAGCACGAAGAACCAGACGGGCGCGCCGGCGGGCAGGAAGTACCCGGCGGCCAGCGTCACCGTCCACGCCACCAGCGAGCCGAGAATCGTCCGCTTGGCCCCGTAGGTCCGGGCGAGTCTCCCCATCCCGAGCGCGCCCGCCACCGCCAGCACCTGGACCATCAGCACGGCCGTGATGAGCGTCGACTGACTCAGACCCAGCTCCTCGGAGCCGTACACGGACGCCTGGGAGATCACCGTCTGGATGCCGTCGTTGTAGATCAGGTAGGCGAACAGGAAGGACAGGGTGAGCGGTTTGCCGCGCATGTCCCGGACGGTCGCCGCCAGCTGCCGCCAGCCCTGCGCCGTGGGCGCCTCGGACGTCGTACGGCCGCGGTCGCGCAGCCGTTTCAGTGGTACGAGGGTGAAGGCCCCCCACCAGATGCCGGCCGAGGCGAGACAGATGCGGACGGCCATCGACTCGGACAGGCCGAAGGAGTCGTGGGCGGTGAACAGGATCAGGTTCGCGACCAGGACCAGGGAACCCGCCGCGTAGCCGAAGGCCCAGCCGCGGGAGGAGACCGCGTCGCGTTCCTCGGGCGGGGCGATCTGCGGAAGGTAGGAGTTGTACACAACCATCGAGACGGCCACGGAGGAGTTGGCGACGATCAGCAGGAAGCCGCCCAGGAGATAGCGGTCGCCGTCCAGGAAGAACAGGCCCGTGGTGGCAGTCGCGCCCACATAGGCGGCGAGCGCCAGGAGGGGCTTCTTGCGGCCCGTGCGGTCGGCCGCCGCGCCCGCGAGGGGCATGACGAGGATCGACACGATGACGGACGCGGAGACGGTGTAGGCGAAGAAGGAGCCCGCCCGGACCGGTATCCCCAGGGGATGCACAAACCCGTCCGGGTCGGCCGCCGACTTCGCGACCGAGGTCAGGTAGGGGCCCAGGAACACGGTGAGCACGCTCGTCGAGTAGACGGAGCAGGCCCAGTCGTAGAAGTACCAGCCGCGCTGTTCGCGCCGCCGCTCGGCTGCCTCGTCGGCCTCCGGTGACCGCAGGGTGTCGGTACCCACCCGTGCCCTCGCTTCCCCGTGCACGCGTCGGCTCCGGGGTTCAGGCCCAGACGCCCCGCTCCACCATGACCTCGCGCAGTGTGTCGATGTGATCGGTCATGATGCCATCGACTCCCAGGTCAAGGAGCCGGTGCATGCGATCGGCCTCGTTGATGGTCCACACGTGGACCTGCACCCCGCGCGCGTGGGCAGCGCTTACGAAGCGCCGGTCAACGACGGGGACGCCCGACTGCTCCTCGGGCACCTGTGCGGCGATCGCCGAACGGCGCACCGGGAGGGGCGCGCCCCAGGAGCGCAGCCGCAGATTCAGCACCCCGCGCGTGCCGAACGACGTGGCCAGGCGCGGGCCTGCCAGGTGCTGGGCGCGGACCACACGCTTCTCCGAGAAGGAGCCGACGCAGACGCGGTTCCAGGAGTCGGTGCGCTCCAGCAGATCCAGGAGGGGGTGCAGTGCCGGCTCCGCCTTGATGTCGACGTTCCAGCGCACCTCGGGGAAGGTCTCCAGCAACTCCTCGAAGAGGGGCACCGGTTCCCTGCCCGCCACGCGCGCGTGGCTCACGTCGGACCAGAAGAGGTCCGCGATCCGGCCCGCGCCGTCGGTCACCCGGTCCAGGGTCTCGTCGTGGAAGGCGACGAGCTTCCCGTCCGCGGTGGCGTGCACGTCGGTCTCGATGTACCGGTAGCCCAGCTCGACCGCGCGCCGGAACTGGAACACCGTGTTCTCCAGGCCGTCCGCCGCGCCGCCCCGGTGGGCGAAGGGGATGGGGCCGGGATGGTCGAGGTACGGATGACGTATGAGCGTGGTCACCCGGGCAGTATCGCCCGTTCCGGTGACCCGGTGGCTACGACCGTGCTGCCGCCGGATGCCGAGGGGGCGGCGAAGACGCGAAGAAAGAGCTGGGCGAGCGGGCCGATCGCCAGGGCGTAGAGCAGAGTGCCGATGCCCACCGTGCCGCCCAGCGCGAAGCCGGTGGCCACGACGGCGACCTCGATGCCCGTGCGGATCAGACGGATGGAGCGGCCGGTGAGTTTGTGCAGCCCGGTCATGAGCCCGTCGCGCGGGCCCGGTCCGAAGCTCGCGGAGATGTAGAGGCCGGTGGCGACCCCGTTGAGCAGGATGCCGGCCAGCAGCAGCGGAATGCGTACGGCCAGGCCGTGCGCGTCCGGCACCAGCGCGAGGGTGCCGTCCATGGCCAGTCCGACCACGAACACGTTGGAGACGGTGCCGAGGCCGGGGCGCTGGCGCAGCGGGATCCACAGGAGCAGCACCGCCGCGCCCACGATGATCGAGACGACACCGATCGTCAGGCCGGTGAGTTCGGCGAGGCCCTGGTGCAGCACGTTCCAGGGCTCCAGGCCCAGGCCGGAGACCACGAGGAGCGCCGAACTGGCGCCGTACAGCGCGAGTCCGACGTAGAGCTGGACCAACCGTCGGCCGAGACGGTTCCGCGTGGACAAGAGGTACCCCCTGGTGGTGGCAGTGGCCTGACGCATGACACTCTGTGGCTTGAGAACAGACGTCATCCATGGCCAATTCCGGGAAGGTGGACTGGTTTCCATGGCGCAGTGGACCTCGGCGATGGGCGCCGCGCAGCTGGCCCGGCTGCTCAACTCCCAGCAGGATCGCCCGGCCGGGCCCGGCACCCGCCGGCCGCCCGCCTACCGGGCCCTCGCGGACGGCATCCGCCTGCTCGTGCTGGAGGGGCGCGTCCCGGTGGCCGCTCGACTGCCCGCCGAGCGGGAGCTGGCCCTCGCACTGTCCGTCAGCCGCACCACGGTCGCCGCCGCCTACGAGGCGCTGCGTGCCGAAGGGTTCCTGGAGTCCCGGCGCGGGGCCGGCAGCTGGACCGCCGTACCGGCCGGAAATCCGCTCCCCGCGCGCGGGTTGGAGCCGTTGCCCCCGGAGGCCCTCGGTTCGGTGATCGATCTGGGCTGTGCCTCGCTGCCCGCGCCCGAGCCGTGGCTCACCCGGGCCGTGCAGGGCGCCCTGGAGGAGTTGCCGCCGTACGCACATACGCACGGCGACTATCCGGCCGGGCTGCCCGCGCTGCGCGCGATGATCGCCGAGCGGTACACCCTGCGCGGGATCCCGACCATGCCCGAGCAGATCATGGTCACCACCGGCGCGATGGGCGCCATCGACGCCATCTGTCATCTCTTCGCGGGACGCGGCGAGCGGGTCGCCGTCGAGTCGCCCTCCTATGCCAACATCCTCCAGCTGATGCGCGTGGCGGGCGCCCGGCTGGTGCCCGTGGCGATGGCCGAGGGGCTGACCGGCTGGGACATGGACCGCTGGCGGCAGGTGCTGCGGGACGCGGCGCCCCGGCTCGCGTACGTCGTCGCCGACTTCCACAACCCGACCGGCGCCCTCGCCGACGACGACCAGCGGCGTCAGCTCGTGGACGCCGCCCGCTCGGCCGGCACCGTGCTCGTCGCCGACGAGACGATGACCGAGCTGTGGCTGGACGACGACGTCGAGATGCCGAGGCCCGTCTGCGGGTTCGACCCGGCCGGTTCGACCGTCATCACCGTCGGCTCCGCCAGCAAGGCTTTCTGGGCCGGCATGCGCATCGGCTGGGTGCGCGCGGCCCCCGATGTCATCCGCAGCCTGGTCGCCGCCCGCGCCTACGCCGACCTCGGCACTCCGGTGCTGGAACAGCTCGCCGTCAACTGGCTGTTCAGCACGGGCGGTTGGGAGCAGGCCGTCGACATCCGGCGTGCCCAGGCCCGGGAGAACCGCGACGCGCTGGTCGCGGCGGTACGGCGGGAGCTGCCCGGCTGGGAGTTCGAGGTGCCCAGGGGCGGGCTCACGCTCTGGGTGCGCACGGGTGGGCTGTCGGGTTCCCGGCTCGCCGAGATGGGGGAGCGCGTGGGGCTACGGGTGCCGTCCGGGCCGCGCTTCGGCGTCGACGGGGCCTTCGAGGGGTATGTGCGGCTGCCGTTCACGGTGGGCGGCGCGGTGGCCGAGGAGGCGGCGGCCCGGCTGGCGGCGGCGGCCCGGCTGGTGGAGAACGGGGCTGCTGGGGGCGGCGAGTCGCCGCGGACGTTCGTGGCGTAGGCGCCGAAGGGACGTACCCCGGGTCGGGGTCCGGGTCCGGGCGGGCGACTCCTGGCCGCCCGTCCCGAACGTCGACTCCTACGAAGACTCCGCCACAGCGGCCTCCACCGCCGCTTCCGCGGGCAGCGCCTCGGTCGGCATCGTCTCCGCCGCGTCCGCCGGTGTCGTACGCGGCGGGAGCAGGGCCAGCACCGCCTGGCGGTCCGCGTCGCTCGTCGCGTCGTCGTACGGGTCCGGGGTCGCCGGGACCTGGAGTCGGTGCACCGGGCCGCTGCCGAGGCGGGCGTAGCCGCGGCCGGGCGGTACCTGGGCGATCGGCGTGGTGTGCGGGGGAGCGCCGAGGACCGCTTCCAACTGGGCGGCGGTGGCGGGGCCGAGGACGACACGCGCGCGTGTGTGCTGTCGTACGGCGTCGCTCAGGGTGTCCGCGCTGTCGAACTGGTCGGCCACCACCACCGTCACATGGGCCGCGCGGCCGTGCCGCAGGGGTACCTGGAGCAGGGACTGCGGGTCCTGGCGGCCGTCCGCCGCGGCCAGGTGGGCGAAGGCGCTCGGGCGGTCCAGGATGATCCACAGGGGGCGCCTGGTGTCGTCCGGCGCCGGGTGGCCCGACTGGCGGGCGTGGTTGGCCGCGATCAGCCGGCGTTCCGTCTCCTGAGAGGCCCACTCCAGGCTGGCCAGGGTGCCGGTCAGCCCGCACTCGACGGCGAGGACCCCGTCCCGGCCGGTGAGGCACGCGTACTCGCCGGTGCCACCGCCCTCGACGATCAGGACGTCGCCGTACTGGAGGGCCTGGAGGGCGATGGAGCGCAGCAGGGTGGAGGTGCCGCTGCCGGGCTGGCCCATGACCAGCAGGTTCGGCTCGGTGGAGCGGATGCCGGTGCGCCAGACGACCGGCGGGACGTCACGCTGTTCCGTGCCGTGGGTCAGCGGGAGCGTGCGGTGGACATGGGTCGCGTCGGTGAAGCCGAGGACGGTCTCGCCGGGGGCGGTGACGAAGTGCTGGGCGGCGATGTCGGTGGGGAGGGGGGCGAGGACGCCGATGGCGAGCTGGTTGCCCTCCTCGTCCCACTCGAACCGGTACTCCCGGCCGCGGCCGGACTTCGCGGTGAGCAGTTGCTCGATCCGCGCGCGGGAGTCGGCCTCGCCGTCGGTGAAGTAGGCCGGGTAGCGGACGACCAGGTGGGTGATCCGGCCCGTGCCGTCGAACTCGTAGGCGGGGAAGGCCGTCTCCCAGTCTCCGCCGTGGGCGAACAGGGGCGCCGGGTCCTCGGCGGCCGAGAAGTAGGGCACGAGCGCCTCGTAGAGGGACTGCAGGCGCTCGGTCTGGGACTCGTCGGGCCCTTCGGGCGCCGGCGGGGTGCGGTCGCGGCCGTGCCATGCTGCCGCCGCCATCAGGACGATGGCGGCGAGCAGCGGGCCGTACGGCACCAGTGCCACCACCAGGACCACCGAGGCCACCAGGAACAGCAGTGGCCCGCGTTTGTCCTTGGGGGTGTCGGCCCATCTGCGCCGCCCGGCGGATGCCAGCCGGCGCAGACCGCGAGTGATCGTGATCAGCGGATGGAGGACGTCGGTGGCGCTGTCGGCCGCCGTCCGGGCCAGCTCCCGGCTCCGGGCGATCTGTGCGCTGCCGTTGCTCAGGATGCGGGGGAGGGGGCGCCGGGCCACTGCTGTCTCCTGGTGGTGCGTACGGGTGGTTGCGTCAGAACTTGATGCCGCCGAGGAGGCTCGCCAGGCTCTCCCCGCCGGCCTTGATACTCGGCGCGATGGCCGTGCTGGCCATGTAGAAGCCGAAGAGTGCGGCCACCACGGCGTGCGAGGCCTTGAGTCCGTCCTTCTTGAAGAAGAGGAAGACGATGATGCCGAGAAGGACGACGCCTGACATGGACAGGATCATTTGAGCTCTCCTGGTTCGTGGGGACAGTCACCATGAGTTCTTCCAGGATCACAGGATGTATCCATACGATAAAAGGTGCAAGTGGGTGAAATTCGGCGGATTTCCCTCTGATGGCGGAGCGTATTCGGGCCGTCTGAGCAGGGGTTTCACCTCTGTCGGGCCCTGTGGTGATCTTTGCCTCGGAGGGCGCCGGTCATGTGTCGGCGGAGCCAGTACGCTGGCGATTCACCCGTACTAGTGAGAGGCGGTCAGGCCGATGAGTGAAGCCCCCGACCCCGAGGTCGTGGAGCTCGCGACCAAGATCTTCGATCTGGCCCGCCAGGGTGGGGCCGAGGCGCTGGTGGCGTATGTGGACGCGGGCGTTCCGGCCAACCTCACCAATGACCGTGGTGATTCCCTGGTGATGCTCGCCGCGTACCACGGGCACGCCGACGCCGTACGCGCCCTGCTGGCGCGGGGAGCCGAGGCCGACCGGATCAACGACCGGGGGCAGACCCCGCTCGCCGGAGCCGTCTTCAAGGGCGAGCAAGAGGTGATCGAAGTCCTGCTGGAGGCCGGTGCCGATCCGGCCGCGGGCACGCCGTCGGCACTCGACACGGCTCGGATGTTCGGCAAGGCCGAGCTGCTGGAGCTGTTCGGCGCGCACTGAAGTGTGGTCCGTCACCGACTGGGACGGGCCTTGTGACCAGGTACGACAAGGAAAACGGGGGAAAACGGGGGAAGGCAGCACGGGGCCGCCCGAAATTTCGGTCGCGGCAGCGAGAACTGCCGGGTCATCATGACGTCGTGATTCACGGACGCGATGGCCGGGCAGGTGTTGCCGCACCGCGCGGACCGTGAGGGTCCGCTTGGGCCACCGACGAGAGGCAGAGGAAAATGGTCTACAGCAAGCAGGAAACGGCGGGCGCCCCGACGTGTTGTCACGCGGCCAGGTAGTGCACGTCCCCCGGTTGCGTCGACGCTTGATGTGAGGCTGTTTCCCATGTTCGATCCGGTCATAGCGCCCAGCGGTACGCTGCTCGGCCTGCT
>Ga0307511_10000409_pt1 | contig 45829 bp, 39 predicted proteins | sample 13_EM_MG_FD_200266 | JGI IMG/M metagenome (GOLD analysis project Ga0307511, IMG submission 200266) | Populus trichocarpa ectomycorrhiza microbial communities from riparian zone in the Pacific Northwest, United States - 13_EM | ecosystem: Host-associated > Plants > Roots > Unclassified | place... | reverse complement strand
GTCCGCCGGTTGTAGGGGTCGAGCTTGTCGACGGCTTCGATGCTCAGGAGGGTCTCCAGGCTGGCTACCAGGGCGATGGTGAGTCCGGTCACCCAGACGTCCGCACGTCCCAGGTATTCCCATTGAGGAAAGCGTAAGAGCCCGGCGGCGGAAGCGACTCCGTCTGTTACGGGCAGGTTGACCAGGTGATTGGACTCCAGGGCAAAGATGCCGCCTGTCCCCGTCAACCATCTGTTTAGCAGGATCCCGGTGACCACGACTACCAGGGGTGCTGGAATATAGGTGAAGATCTTTTTGGTCTTGAAGAACTTCAGATTCCACAGGGCCAGCAGGATGAGTGATAATACCCCGATGAGGATGGCCCCCGGTGAAAGATAATTCAGTGAGTAGACCAGCTCTGAGAACGTGTTTTTCCGGTCGATCTGGATAAATGCCTCATCTCCCTGGAAGTTCTTATCGTATCCGACCAGGTGAGGTAATTGTTTGAGAATAAGGATAATGCCTATGGCGGCCAGCATACCCCGGATGACGGCATTGGGGACATAGTCTCCCAGGATACCTGCCCGGATGAAGCCAAAGATGATCTGTAAGAGGCCGGCGATCACTACGGATAACAGGAAGGCCTCAAAGACCGGCATCTTGCCGATAGCAACGGCAACCACGGCCGTGAGACCGGCTGCGGGGCCGCTGACGCTCAGGGAAGATCCGCTAAGGGCGCCGATGACGAGGCCGCCGACGACACCGGCGATAATACCGGAGAACAGGGGGGCGCTGGAGCCAAGGGCTACTCCCAGACACAGGGGTAAGGCTACCAGGAATACGACAACGGCTGCAGGAATATCGGCCGCTGCATTTTGGAATAGTTTTTTTTGCTCGCTCATGATTTTTTCTTTTGTAGGAGTTTGCTAATTTTCGGCGGGGGCAAGCAATAAGAGGCTGGCCTGCTATAACAGCAGGGCAACAGTGGTGGCCGGGGATCAGCAAAGAGGAGGAGGGGTAGGAATATCGTCTGCGTGTCTGCCTGTCAGGCCTTCTGCCTGATCATGAAGGGCGATAAGGGAGCCCTGCGATATGGATTGAACGAGGGTAGGATAATAAACGGGCAAAAAGTGTTTGTGCAGGTCATCTCCGGAACGGCTCTTTTTAGCCGTATCGTCGGTATGGACCAGCTCTTCCGTCACCTGGTTGCCGAGCAGCCAGGCAATAGTCTGTTTCAATGGTAATAGCTGTATGCAGAGTACCATGAGTAGAAAAACTGATATGATCTTACGAGTCTTCAAGCTGTCGCAAAAATAAGCTTATACGGAGAGACGGGTCACCCTGTCTCTCCGTTTTAACAAAAAATTCCTAAATATTCAACCCGCCACAGACGCTAAGTACCTGGCCGGTAATGTAGGAGCTCAGGTCACTGGCGAGGAATAACGTAGTATTAGCGATCTCTTCGGCGCTGCCAAAGCGGCCCAGCGGGATCTTTTCCAGGAATGCCTTTGAGCCTTCCCCGTCTTTGAGGTAATGGGTCATATCCGTCTCGACAAAACCGGGGGCGATGGCATTGCACCGGATATTACGGCTGCCCAGTTCATGCGCCACGGATTTGGTAAAGCCGATGATGCCGGCTTTCGAAGCGGCATAGCTGCTTTGCCCTGCATTTCCCCGTATACCGACGATCGAGCTCATATTTATGATCGAGCCCTTTTTGGCCTTCATCATGGGGCGGATGACCTGTTTGGTCATATTATAAACACTCTTAAGATTAACATCCATGACCTCGTCCCATTGTTCGGGGGTCAGGCGTAATAATAAATTATCCTTGGAGATACCGGCATTGTTCACGCAGATATCTATGGTTCCGAATTCTTTCAGTACGTCATTTACCAGTGTTTCGCATTCTGCGAAGACCCCGGCATTACTTTTATAGGCTTTTGCCTTTACGCCGAATCCTTTCAGTTTATCTTCGAGGGACCTGGCTTTTTCATCGCTGCTCAGGTAGGTAAAAGCAATTTGAGCGCCCTGTTCGGCTAGTTTAACGGCGATCGCTTCGCCAATACCCCGGCTCGCGCCTGTCACGATGGCAATTTTGTTTTCCAGTAATTTGTTCACGTTCATAGTTGATTTTTAATGTTCACATGGGGTTTCGGGGCTTAAGCGACTCGTTCCCGCAGGCTCTTCCCCCGCCCGATTGTCATGTATAGGTTGTTTTGAATAGGTTTTATTTTAGTTCAAATGCCGTCAAATATATAAACTCGTTCGGTTGCTTGTAAAAAAATATATTTATTTGTGTTCTTTTGCAATCCATGACCCGTCAAAAATATTTAAAAACATCGATCCTGGCTGCTTTTGCGGTAGAAACATTTAGTGTGACCTGGTGTCTGAAGATACATGGGTGGGCGCCCTTTTTATCTATCCTTTATTTTGGATCGGGTGTCGGCATCGCCCTGCTGCTGTTGTCTTTCCCCGTCCTGCAACTGCCTGTCTTTGAAAAGAAGGCATGGAAGGTCCCGGTTAACCATTACCGACTGGTCATTATAGGGTTGATAGCCCTTGTCCTGTATTCCTGGTGCCAGTATTGGTTTGAGGAGACGCCCATCGATATTACCAATGCCGACATGCTGCCGATCATAAAAGTGATGGGGGAGCGGTTCATAGCCGGGCAGCACAGCCATATATACGATACTATTCCCTGGATCTGGAAGGGTACGCAACCCATTTACCTGCCTGCTATGTGGCTTCCATATGTTCCGGCCATCGCATTGGGGATCGACATGCGCTGGGTTGCCATTGCCGGCCTGCTCTTTGCCTTTGGCGCCTTTGTCTTTCTGTACCGGCCCGGTTCTTCGGGGAACTACCGTTCCTTCTTCCTGGGGGTTCTTGCTTTCCTGTTATTCTGGTGGGTAGTAGCGGATAATACGCCTGGAATTGTCAGCGTAGCGGAAGAAGGCACGGTCATTGGCTATTATGTGCTGCTCGTCCTGGCCCTGGCATCCGGCAAGCCCTGGTTGACGGCTATTGCGGTATCTCTTTGCATGCTGAGCAGGTATGCGCTGGTAGGCTGGGTCCCGGCCTATCTTTTGTACCTGATCCTTGAAAAGAAAGGGAAGCCGCTGTTCATTCTTACGTTGACAGGTATCGGGTGTTTTGTGCTCCTGTTCCTGATTCCTGTCGGCTGGACAACTTTTGTCAGGTTGGCTTTGCTGCCGGGAGATTATATAGGTTTTGCAGGCCGGGTGTGGACGGATAGTCCCGATGTATTTTCGTCGTCGCCCGGATTTGCCTGGTTCTTTGGTCCGAAGAGGGTCGTCCTGCTGCATGGATTGCTGATTACGCTCAGCTTCGGGGTGCCATTGCTGTTTGTACTATTTTGTAAATGGAAGTCGGGGAAGAAGAAAATCGCTAATATTCCCCTGGCGGCGCTTAAGATCAGCCTGGTGGTTTTTTACTGTTTTATCGATGTACCCTACCTGTATTTGTTCTACACTTCTTCCTTTGTCAGCCTGATTATCCTGGTGCTGGCGCTGAGGGATGAGGGACGTTCGCTCTCCTAGCTCACAGTGGGCAGCATCGCACAGATCTCCTCCACATATTTCCGGTCATTGGAGAGACGGGGCACTTTGTGCTGCCCGCCCAGTTTGCCCTTGCTCTTCAGCCAGGTGCTGAAGATCCCTTTATCCAAAACATGGAGGATGGGCATGCCCAGGGCAATATCTTTATGGCGTTTGGCCTCGTAGTCGCTATTGACACTTTGCAATGCTTTATCCAGCTCATAGATGAACTGATCGGCGCTTACCGGCTCTTTTTCAAATTCCACCAGCCATTCATGAGCGCCATTACCGGTATCGCTGAAATAAACGGGAGCTGCTGTATAATCATTTACGATAGCGCCGGTCTTTTGGCTGGCAATGGCAATGGCTTTATCCGTATTGTCGACGATCACTTCCTCCCCGAAGGCATTGATAAAATGTTTGAGTCGTCCGCTAACTTTAATGCGGAAGGGCTCTTTCGAAGTGAACCGGATGGTATCTCCCAGGAGGTACCGCCATAATCCTCCATTCGTATTAATGACCAGGGCATATTGCCGGCCTATTTCTACATCCTGCAGGCCGATTGTTTCCGGGCTGGGCTTTCCATATTCTTCCACCGGCATAAACTCCATAAAAATGCCATGATCGAGGAACAATAACATCCCGTCATCGTTGGGATTTGCCTGGGCGGCAAAAAAACCTTCGCTGGCATTGTACATATCCAGGTAATGAATGTCCTTTCCGATGAGTTTTTTGAATTGTGCCTGGTAGGGCGTGAAGGAAACGCCGCCGTGAATATACAATTCGAGGGAGGGCCAGACTTCAGCTATGCAGCTCTTGCCGGTGATCTCCAGGATGCGGCGCATCAGCACTAATGTCCAGGTAGGCACCCCGGAGATGGACGTGACATTTTCTGAAATGGTGTTCCGGGCCAGCTTTTCTATCTTATCTTCCCATTCATCCAGCAGGGCGATGCTCAGTTCCGGCGTTCTTATCCAATGACCCCAGAAAGGCGTATTTTGGAGGAGGACTGCGCTCAGGTCTCCGTAATGAACATCCTCATTCACCTGGTGGATGGTATGGCTTCCGCCGATGACCAGCCCTTTGCCGGTCAGCAGATCTGAGTCAGGATTGAAATTATAGTAGAGGGACAGCACGTCTTTGGCTCCCTGAAAGTGGCCGTCCTGCAGGCTTTCCTCACTGACGGGGATGAACTTGCTCTTATCGCTGGTGGTGCCGCTGCTCTTGGCGAACCAGTTGATGGGCGTATTCCAAAGAATATTCTGTTCCCCTTCCATGATGCGCTGGATATAAGGCTTCAGGTCATCATATTCATGAATGGGAACGGCCTGCTTGAATTCCCGCAGGGAGAAAATTTTGGAGAAATTGTACTTCCGGCCGAATTCTGTGTATTGGGCGGAGGTGACAAGATGTTGTAATACTTCCCTTTGCACGGCGACCGGGTTGTGCATCCATTGCTCTATACGCCACAGGCGGAATCTGGCAAGTCGTGATATGGCCGGGCTGAGAAGCTTCATTGGTGGCAAAATAAAGAATGATCGGGACATTACGAAGAAAATCGTCGCTTGCCGGAGACAGACCGCCTTTGGCGGTTTGAGCGAGAGTCAGGAAGATGAACTTCCTGACTCTCGGGTCTAATTATGGCGCTTCGCGCGAAACGCCCGTGGCGTTTCTTTTAGCCTCTTCGTAAAGGTAGTCCTTCCTTTTCAGCTCGAAATTACGTCCCAGGTAGAGTCGCCGGACCTGTTCGTCTTCGGCCAGTTCTTCGGCCGTGCCGTGTTTGAATATTTTTCCATCTATCAGGAGGTAGGCCCGGTCGCAAATGGAAAGGGTCTCATTTACATTATGGTCGGTGATCAGGATACCGATATTCCGGAATTTCAAACGGGCCACGACGGTCTGGATATCTTCTACCGCGATCGGGTCGACACCGGCGAAGGGCTCGTCCAGCAGGATAAATTTCGGGTCTACGGCCAGGGCCCTGGCTATTTCCGTCCGCCTTCTTTCTCCTCCGCTAAGGGAATCTCCATTGTTCTTACGCACGTGGTGCAGATGAAATTCGTCCAGCAGGGCCTCCAGTTTTTCCCGCTGGTCCTTCCGGCTCAGCTTCGTCATCTCCAGCACGGCCTTGATATTATCTTCCACGCTTAGCTTTCGGAATACGGAGGCTTCCTGGGGCAGATAGCCGATGCCCATCTGGGCCCTTTTGTACATGGGCAGGCGGGTGATATTGATATCGTTCAGAAATACGTCTCCCTCATCCGGCTTGATCAGCCCTACTACCATATAGAAAGTAGTGGTCTTGCCGGCTCCGTTGGGGCCCAGCAGTCCGACGATCTCTCCCTGCTCCAGCTTTACCGAAACATGGTTTACCACGGTCCGGCTTCGATAGCTTTTAACAAGGTCTTGTGAATGAATGGTCAGGCTCAAAATGGGAGTAATTTGCCGCAAATTTACGCTTCCCCTTTCAAGCGGCAAGGCGCTTGCGTGAAATTTATAGGTGTTTTAAGACTTATCTGCTATGTTTGCGAAATTATTGAACCTATTATACCCTTATGAAGGTTATAGAACATTTACAGCAAGCCAAGAGCACCCTTGTTTCTTTCGAGATACTACCTCCCCTGAAAGGAAAGACGATCAGTTCCATTTATGAGCATCTGGACCCTTTAATGGAGTTTAAGCCGTCATTTATCAATGTGACTTATCACCGCAGCGAGACCATGTTCAAAAAGAAGGCTGATGGCACTTTTGAAAAAGTGGAGGTCCGGAAAAGACCCGGCACCGTAGGTATTTGTGCGGCGATCATGAATCATTACCAGATAGATGCTGTTCCGCATCTGATCTGCGGGGGATTTGCCAAACGGGAGACGGAAGATGCATTGATCGATCTCCATTTCCTGGGGGTGGACAATGTACTGGTCCTTCGGGGAGATGCCGCCAAGAACGAATCCTCTTTTGAGCCGGAGCCCGACGGTCACGCCTATGCGATTGACCTGCTGAAACAGGTGGCTTCTCTCAATCATGGCGTATACATTGAAGAGGATATCAAGAACGGGGGAAAGACCAATTTCTGTATCGGGGTAGCCGGCTATCCTGAAAAACATTTTGAAGCGCCCAACCTGGACACAGACCTGATGTTCCTCAAGGCCAAGGTAGATGCGGGGGCTGAATATATCACCACCCAGATGTTCTTCGACAATCAGAAATATTTCGACTTTGTTAAATCCTGCCGGGACGCAGGCATTCATATTCCTATCATACCGGGATTAAAGCCCATTACCAACAGGAAGCAGCTCAGCATGCTGCCGAAGGTCTTCCATGTGGATCTTCCCACGGATCTTTCCAGTGAGATCATGAAATGTAAAACGGACGAAGAGGTGGAGAAGGTCGGTACCGAATGGCTGATCCATCAGAGCCGGGAATTGAAAAAGGCCGGCGTACCGGTATTACATTACTATACCCTGGGCAAGCCGAAGGTCATTTGGAATGTCGTGAAAAGCGTGTTTTAAAGCTGATAGCTTCGAGCTGCAAGCCACAAGCCGCCATTTATAAACGGTTAGGGCTTTTATATGTATGGCTAACAGCTAGAAGCTTGCCGCTTGCAGCTACTTCGGCAGGCTGGCCAGGACTTTTTCATCCACGTTGACCGGGTATTTCTTTTTAAGTTCAGTGATCCATTGATCTTCCAGAAAGGCCTGGTAATCATTGATCACAAATCCCCTGGCATCCTTATAATTACGGGGGGACCGTTCATTGTATACATTCAGGATATACGCGAAACTGGCTGTATTATCCGTCTTATTAACGATCTCCGGCGTGAAGGATCCCGGGTGGAAAGGAGGTTTCCCTGCTGTAGGGATCTGGGCCAGCTCATAGCGGCCTGAATCGGCCTGTATGGCGGCTCCGGCGCTATCTGTCACTTTCCGCCAGTCATTTACATGCAGCACAAGCGAGGAGTGCAAAGCCTGCGCCGTCTTTTCATTATTGCAGGTAAATAAAAGAGCATCCGCACTGGAATCCCACCAGTATTTGTCTTTATGGGCCTCATAGTAGTTCCGCAGGCCTGCGCTGTCTGTGGAGGCTTTATCCCAGATCTTCCGTTGCATGATCTCGAAAAGGAGGTTGCCTTCTTTAAACTCACCCAGTTGAAAGGCGAAATCTTTATTATACTCCTCCAGATGATTGCGATAATAGTCAAAAGCGGCTCTTTCAACGTATTGTTCAAACAGTTCTTTATCCGTCCTTTTCCCGTTACTGGCGATGCCGGCCTTTGGCGTCTTGACCGTTCTGGCATAATCCAGCCATTCCTTTGCGGTATATTGCTGTTTGGCGAAAGAGAAGAGGATCGTACCATTACTAAGGCCTCTGAAGGAAGACAGGCCCATATTCAGCATAGCGCTGTCTGTAAAGGCCCAGCAATCTTCTTCTGAAAAAGCCGACTGTTTCCAGTCAATCTGTTCAAGGATCCTTTTCAGGAAGACTTTTCTGGAAAACCCGATCCGCGGATCGCTCATGACCTGTTGTCTCAGGCTGGCGGCTGTTTCGGGGGTGAATTGCCCGGGGAAGGGCCGTCTCGCTATACGCCGGATAATATGATAACCAAAAAGGCTGGGAACAGGACGGCTGATGGCGCCATCTTTGTTCAGGGAGAATGCAGCTGCTTCGAAGGCGGAATCGTATTTGCCGATGCCGAATTCCGGTATTTCTCCTCCGTTCTGAAAAGTTAAGTTATCGCCACTGTAGGTTTGGGCTTTCGCGGCAAAATCGGCGCCTTTCAGCAGGCTGTCGTAGACGGAATCAGCTCTGAGCCGGGTAGCGTTTCTGGCGGCCTCTGTAGCTCCCGGAGGATAGGATAAGAGGATATGGGCGACTTTTATTTTTCCCAGCGCCGGTCTTTCCCCTTTGTTCAGGAAAATATGGTAGCCGGCCCGGCTACGGTAAGGCCGGGAAAATTTGCCGGCGGGAGTTGAATAGGCCAGGTTCTCCAGCTCGTAGGGCAGGGTGAAAACGGTGATATACCCGATCTCTCCCCCATTTTCCCGGGCGGCGGGGTCGGCAGAGTAAAGACGGGCGGTTTCACTGAAATTTTTACCTTTTTTCAATGTATTATAAGCGTCCATCGCTTTTTCATAGGCTTTTAACGTATCGCCGGGGGAGGCGTTCCCGGAGAGGGGGATGAAGATATGGGCCAGGTGAATATCCTTCTGGCCGCGGGTGAAAACTTCCCGGACCATTTTATCGAGGCTGGCATCATCTTTAAGGTAGTTTTCCGCCACCTGGGACCGGAAGTTTTGCAATTCTGTCCGTTGACCGGCCAGGGTATCCAGTTGCATTTCGTAGGCGGCTTTTACTTTTAATTTGTAACGGATATATAGTTCCAGGTAGTCCCGGTAAGACTTTTCCGTGGGCTTCCCACCGGTATTGTTTTTTTTATACGCTTTCAGAAAATCTTCTTTGTTCACATTCATGTTGCCACAGGTGAAGAGTGTCTGAGCGGTAAGGGCAGGAAGTATGAACAGGACCAGGATAGGAATAAGCATCAGCTTTCGAACAAGTTGATTCATATCAATTGAATTTTGCATGCTGAAATTTCAGGTTGATTATTTTTTCTTTCCTTTCAGGTCTATCACCTGGTCGAGCTGCTGGTAAGAAAGCTTTTTAGCTATAATACGTTTGTCTTTGTCCAGCAGATACAGGATCGGCGTCTGGTATACGTCGTACAATTGTTTATACCCGGGCTTACCTGCGGCCTCATTGGCATCTGCCTGAGCCTTAGGCTCATAAACGTGTATCCAATCCTTTAAATTGTGGTCCTTAATGAATTGCAGCCAGGCTTCCTGGCCACCGTCCACCATCACTCCATAGAGCCTGACTCCTTCCTGCTTCCATTTGGCCTGAAAAATGGAGTCCACTTCCGGGACGATCACTTTGCAATGTCCGCAGGTTGCGTCCCAGAAACAGATTACGGTGAAGGGGGCTTCCACCTCATATAAAGGCCTGGGTTTGCCGCTGGTGTCTACCATTTGAAGGTTGGCTGCCGGCTGGCCGATAAGGTTGGCCATCAGGCTATAAGCCCGGTTGTTAAGAAATTGCCGGTATTTTTCCGTGAAGAATTCCGCCTCGCCTGTATTGATATATTTTTCAAAGAGGTGCACAAAAACGGCATCCTGTCCCATATACTCCGGATTTACGTATTTCTGTACGAAATAGACGAGTAAGAACTGGTAGAGGGGCTTGCTAACCCGGGACTCGATCAGCATTCTGTCTGCCTCCCGCGCGATGGAATCCGGATCAGGAGGGACCAGGTCCCTGAAATATTTATCCAGCCGGGGTTCGAAGACGGGGGTGCGGGTGAGGCGTTCGTCCGTGAAGGGAATACTATCCCAGTAATGGGATTTGAAATAACGATACGCGAACACGCTGTCATATTTCCCGCCTGGTTGCTGAGCGGCGGGGGGGACCACCGGTTCTTTCAGTGTATAGAACAGGGTCGATAGTAAGGAGTTGGGGTATTTGACGGATATATTTTCCCGGTACAGCTGGATCTCCGTATTGGCTTTTTTGATCTTTTCCCTGAGCCTGGTGGAGTCAGCCTTGCTCTGTGCCTTTGCCAGCTCTTTCTGGCTGGCGACAATCTCGCTGCCTTTCGTATTGGTAAAAATTGTATACGATTGAAAGATCGTATTGTCTGTGGAACCGGTAAAGATTATACTGCCAGGCAGCTTAGTTGTATCTGCCGTGATGGAAAAATGTTGCTGGGCATCGATCAGCAATTCGAAAAGGATGGCTTTATTGGGAGAAACGATAAAATAGACCCCTCCGGGCAATTTTTCTTTCCCGGTAAAGGTAGCTGTACTATTGCCATCCAGGATTGCCGAATCGGCGAGTGCCTTGATCTTTCCATAATAATAGCCCAGGTAGACCTTACTGTCTTTGTAAGGCCGCAGCGTGAGTTGGATATGATACCCGTTCTGGGGATAGGCATTTAACAGGAACAGACAGGTCGTCAGGGACAAAAGGATTTTATTCATAGCGCCACTAAATTAAATAAACTATTTGCTTCTCCAAACCGGGTTTCACCCGGTTGTGAATTCGCGAATATCTTATTTTTGCCACCGTGCGAAGAAAAAATAAAAATATAGAGCTTAAACAGATCCTGATAGAGGATTATGCAGCGGAAGGAAAATCCATCGCCCGGGTGGATGGCAAGGTGATATTCATAGAAAATGCCATACCTGGGGATATTGTAGATGTTAAACTTTCCAAAAATAAAAAGGACTGGGCCGAAGGGTTCATTACGGCTTATCATACGTATTCACCAGACAGGATAGAGCCTTTTTGTTCTCATTTTGGCGTATGCGGGGGTTGTCGCTGGCAGATGCTGCCTTATGAGCAACAACTGGTGTATAAGGGTAAACAAGTAGCAGATGTGCTGGAGCGTATAGGGAAGGTCGCATTACCACCTATTCTCCCTATCCTGGGGGCGCCGGAGTCTATCCACTACCGGAATAAGATGGAATATACTTTTTCCAGCAGGAGGTTCCTGCTGCCGGGAGAGCTGCATAATCCGGACATTACTTCCGAACAGAATGTGGCGGGATTCCATGCCAGGGGCCTTTTTGACAAAGTCGTTGATATCGATACCTGTTACCTGCAGGAGGAGCCTACCAATCTTTTGCGGAAGGCAGTAAAAGAATATGCTCTTGAACAGCAGCTTACTTTTTATGATATCAAGGCGCATCAGGGTTGGCTGCGCACGATGCAACTGAGGATTTGCACCACGGGTGAGACGATGGCGAATATTGTTCTCGGATATGAAGATGCGGCTGCCTGGTCGGGGTTGCAGGCCCGGATCCTGGAAAAGTTTCCGAAGCTGACTACGCTACTTTATACGATCAATGCCAAATGGAATGACAGCATTTCCGATCTGGACCCTCAGGTGGTGCATGGGAAGGGATACGTGATAGAAAAGATGGAAGACTTTCAATTTAAAGTAGGTCCCAAGTCTTTTTTCCAGACCAATACCCGTCAGGGGGAGCGGCTATACCAGGTGACGAGGGAGTTTGCGGAGCTCAGCGGGAAGGAGACGGTGTATGATCTCTATTGCGGGACTGGCAGCATTGGTATCTTTCTGAGCCGCCAGGCTGCCCGGATCGTCGGTGTGGAAGTGATCCCTGAAGCTATTGAAGATGCCCGGGAAAATGCGGCGCTCAATGGGATAGAGCATGCCCGGTTCTTTGCCGGAGATGTGACGGATATCTGCAACGACGACTTTTTCGTCCGGGAGGGCCGGCCGGATGTGCTCATTACGGATCCTCCACGGGCAGGGATGCATGAAAAGCTGGTGAGAAAGATCCTGGAGACGCAGGCGCCTACTGTGGTGTATGTGAGTTGTAATCCCGCCACCCAGGCAAGGGACCTTCAATTGTTGGACGGGAAATATGCTGTTACCAAGGTGCGCCCGGTAGATATGTTCCCGCATACCCATCATATTGAGAATGTGGTGCAGTTGAAATTAAGAGGATAGAGCGGGGGTGGATAGACTTAAAAATATAGTAATTTGCAAGACTTAATGGATAGAGTATGACAGAATTTCGCCCGGGCAGTTTTCAGATGATACCGCCAGTTATTAAAAACCTGATCATTATCAATGTATTGGTGTTTCTCGCTACGCAGACTTTAGGACCGGTGATCGAGGCTAAGATGACTAACCTCCTTGCGCTGCACGACATTCGTTCCGTATTTTTCCGGCCTCATCAGTTGGTGACCTACCTGTTTATGCATGGTGGATGGGATCATATCTTCTTTAATATGTTCGCGTTGTGGATGTTTGGGGCGATATTGGAGAACTACTGGGGGGGCAAACGCTTCCTCATCTTCTATGTGGTCTGCGGCATAGGCGCTGCGGTCTGTCACCTGGCTGTATTATATCCTGAAATGTCGTCCAAGCTGGCCGAGTTGCAGCAGCAATATGGTGATCAAATACTTGAATACCGCAATGCACCCGGATTCCCGCTTAATGAACCTACCGTAGGTGCTTCGGGCTCCGTATTCGGCTGCCTGGCTGCATTCGGATATCTTTTTCCCAATAGCCTTATCTACCTGTATTTTTTTGTACCTATTAAAGCTAAATGGGCGGTCATAGGGTATGCGGCCATAGAATTGTTCTCCGGCATCCGCAGTTCTGCAGGGGATAATGTGGCGCACTGGGCCCATTTGGGAGGCGGTCTGGTCGGACTTTTGCTGGTGATGTTCTGGAACCGGAATAACCGGCGGAATTTTTACTAAACTCTTTGACGTATCCGGCTGTTAGAGAGAGGGGATTGGTAGAGAAAAGGGCGATTTAAATTAATCTTATGCGTGTAATGGAAGATAGCTACCGTAAAAAAATGACGCTGGGAGATGATAGCAATGCGCTGATTCAATTAGTGGTGATCAATGCCGTGCTGTTCGTCATCCTGAAGTTCATTTATGTTATCTATGTGCTGGAGTCGCTTCATGTGGATGCCTTTTACAGCAATGTGTTAAACTGGTTTGTCCTGCCGGCCAGCCTGGATAAATTATCTACCCGTCCGTGGACGGTACTGACCTATATGTTTTCCGATCAGCGCCTGTTCCGGTTTATCGCGAATATGTTCTGGCTCTGGGGTTTCGGTTATGTATTGCAGGACCTAACCGGCAATCGTAAGCTGGTGCCTATATATCTTTATGGGGGAGTGGCAGGAGCCATCTTTTTTATGTTGTCCTATGCCGTGCTCCCCGGGCTGCAGGGACAGATACCCACAGCCTTTCTGGCGGGGGCCAACCCGGCCGTAGTAGCGGTGGCGGTAGCTACCACAACGGTCGCCCCGGATTACCGGATCTTTCCAATGATCAACGGGGGTATTCCTCTCTGGATATTGACCCTGGTCTACCTTCTCATTAATTTCTCCAGCATTTCTTATGGCGATTCAGGCGCCTATATGGCCAATCTTGCCGGTGCGGGCGCGGGGTTCTTTTTTATTTACCGGTTGCGCAGGGGGCATGACGGCAGTGTCTGGATGAATCAACTTTTTGATTGGTGCAATAATCTTTTCAATCCCAACAGGAAAAAAAAGGGACTTTCGCCCAAAGATGAGTTTTATTACAAGGTCTCCGGCACCCAGCCTTTCAAAAAGATACCGAATGTAACGCAGCAACGTATTGACGAGATCCTGGACAAGATTAACCAGCAGGGCTACCGTTTTCTCACCGATGAGGAAAAAGAGATCCTGAAACGGGCTGCTGACGAAGAAGATTTGTAACTTAGGGGTTATCCATGGCGACTCTCCGAAAATTTACCCGCCGCCTGTTCACTATTATGAACATTGTTGCGGTCGTTCTCTTCCTGCTGGCATGCGCCAATGCCTTTCTGCATCCGGGAAAGTGGTGGATCTTTTCTCTGCTGGGGCTGTTCTTTCCTCTGTTGCTGTTGAGTGTCCTCGTATTTTTTGTATGCTGGCTGTTCATTCCTTCCCGTCGAAGGTGGGCGTGGCTATCTTTGGGGGCTCTTCTGGCGGGATGGTCCAATATCCACAGTTTTCTTGCTTTTCATGTGGGGCCGCGGTTTACCGTTGAAAAGCCACCTCATTCCTTACGCATTCTGACCTGGAATGTACGTAGCTGGGACGAGTTCGCGTTTAAAAAAGGGACTTCGGTCCACAGGGCGGGGATGATGGATTTTATCCGGGGGCAGGAAGCCGATGTATTATGTTTCCAGGAGTTTTTCGAATCGCATAATCCCCGGCAATTTGCTCCGAATATTCCTTATATCCAGCAGCAACTGCATTACCCTTATTATTATTTTTCGCGGGACTATCAGCGCAAGGATAATATGTATGAAGCCGGGGTAATCATTTTTTCCAGGTATCCTATTGTGGATAGCCTTCTTATCCAGTATGCCCGTCCGTATGGATACCGGACTACGGAAAGCCTTATTGCAGCGGATATTGACGTTGCCGGCAACCGGATAAGGGTATTTACTACGCACCTGCAGTCGGTGCAGTTCCGCCACAAGGAATTCCATGACATCGAGATCATCAAAAATGTAGATGATAGTATTCTGCAGGCCAGCCGGTCCATTGTAAAAAAGCTGAAGAATGCCTATCAGCACCGGGGTGACCAGGCGGATGAGGTAAGGGCGCAGCTAAATAAAAGCCCTTATCCCGGGGTCATTTGCGGGGATTTTAATGATATCCCGAATTCCTATACCTATTTTACGATCCGGGGTGGGTGGCAGGATGCGTTCATAAAGAAAGGTTTTGGTATCGGCCGCACATACGTGAATATATCTCCTACGCTACGGATCGATTATATCCTTGCGGATCCCCGGCTGCAGGTCCTGCAATGCCGGAAATTTCCCCTGCCTTATTCGGATCATCATCCGGTGGTGGCGGACCTTCTATTACCTGGAAGATAGCGGTAATTCTCTCTTAGGATCGTATCTTAGCGCCCTTATCTTATCGCATCTTAGAATGTCAGAATATGAGTTCATTAAAAGTTCATAATTCGTATACACGTCAGAAGGAAGTCTTTACGCCCCTTACACCCGGTCATGTGGGAATGTATGTATGTGGTCCTACTGTCAGCGGGGAGAGTCATTTAGGCCATGCCCGCCCTTTTATCACGTTCGATTTTATCTACCGCTATCTGCTGCACCTGGGTTATAAGGTGCGGTATGTACGCAATATCACCGATGCCGGCCATTTTGAGGAAGAGGGTAGGGATGCAGAGGATAAAATAGCGAAGAAAGCGCTGATTGAAAAGTTAGAGCCGATGGAGCTGGTGCAAAAATATACCAATCTCTTTCATTGGGCTATGCAGCAATTCAACAATCTTGAGCCAAGCATAGAGCCGACGGCGACGGGCCATATTGTCGAGCAGATCGGCATGATCGAAAAGATAATTGCCGAAGGATATGCCTATGTGGTGGATGGCTCCGTCTATTTCGATGTAAAGAAATATGCCGGGAAATATCCTTATGGCAAGCTGAGCGGAAGGATACTGGATGACCTGCTGGAGACTACCCGTGAGCTGGATGGACAGGATGAGAAGAGGAACAGGCAGGATTTCGCTTTGTGGAAAGCTGCGCCCCCGGAACATATTATGCGCTGGAAGAGCCCCTGGGGAGAGGGGTTCCCCGGATGGCATATCGAATGTTCCGCCATGAGCACGAAGTATCTGGGAGAGCAGTTCGATATACATGGGGGAGGCATGGACCTGCAATTCCCGCATCATGAGAGTGAGATTGCACAGAGTACGATCTGTAACAAGCATATCCCTGCCCGTTACTGGCTGCATAACAATATGATCACGCTGAACGGGAAGAAAATGGGGAAAAGTTATGGCAACCAGATCCGGCTTACGGAGATGTTCAATGGCAGCCATCCCATATTGACGCAGGCCTATTCGCCCATGACGATACGCTTCTTTATCCTGCAGACACATTATCGGAGCACCCTGGATTTCAGTAATGAAGCGTTGCAGGCGGCGGAGAAGGGGTTGAAGCGGTTATGGGAGGCTTACCAGGAGCTGGAGAAACTGGATTATGACCCGGCCAAAGAGAGGAATGAAGAGGCGGAAGCGCTGTTCTATAAGTATTGCGGGGAGTTCGACGAGTTCATGGATGATGATTTTAATACGGCAAAGGTGCTGGCTAATATGTTCTCGCTGGTGAACAATATCAATTCTTTGAAGATGGGGGCCCTGGAAAAGTATACGCTCTCGGCCGAATGTTTTGCTTATGTAAAAAAGCAGTTTACGGAGTACCTTGAAAATATTCTGGGGTTAAAGGGTGAATCACTGGGGGATGACAATAAACTGACCGGTGTGGTGGAATTGCTCATCGATATCCGCAGGGACGCCAGGACCAAAAAGGACTATGCCACTTCGGACAAGATCCGTAATCAATTGTTACAATTAGGGATTGTATTAAAAGATGAAAAGGACGGAGGGGTAAGTTATTCTTTTGCCTGAGGCCGCCCCCACATGGATCTTTTTTTTCCCGGCAGTCCGGTATTATCGTCGAACTACTAAAAAAATTTCGTGGAATATCTTATTCATCTGGCAAAAGATAAAAAGCTCGGGAAGCTGATTGGCCAGCAGGAGCCATTCCGCCTGAGCAAGCAGAAAGATATTCACCATTATCTCTGCGCCTCTATCATGAGCCAGCAACTGTCCACTAAAGTGGCGGACACGATCCACCGACGTTTTTTGAACATCTATGATGGGCGGGTACCGCTGGCGGAAGAGATCCTGGCAACCCCTTTTGATATCCTCCGGGCCATTGGCCTCTCGAATGCAAAAGTCAGCTATGTGCATAATGTGGCCAGGTTTGCCATCGAGCAGGGAATGGACCACCGGCGCCTGGGTAAAATGGACAACGAGGAAGTGATCGGCTATCTTACCCAAATAAAAGGAGTGGGAAGATGGACGGCGGAAATGTTATTAATGTTCGGCCTGGGGAGAGAAGACGTATTTGCCGCGGACGACCTGGGCATTCAAAATGCGATGATCCGTCTCTATAAGCTCGACCGGACAGATAAAGGATTGTTCCGGGAAAACCTTTTACGCATCTCCCAAAAATGGAGTCCTTACCGGACTTATGCCTGTCTGCATCTATGGCATTGGAAGGATAACAGCCCGGCGCCACAGGCACCGGCAAAGAAAAGAGCCGGGTAGCAACCCCATCCCCCGCGTTCACGTATCGTTAATTTTAAGACACTCCTGAATGATCGATGGAAAGCACCAGACATTGCATTATTCATCTTAAAATTTAAAAATTGTGAAAAATCTTACACTGCTGTCCCTACTGGCCCTGGCAACCGGAATTATTATGATGACGACGAGCTGTAAAAAAGGAGATACAGGCCCGGCCGGCCCCGCGGGCCCGGACAGTGTCTTTTATTCAAACTGGATCACGCTGCAAATGAACCCTCAGCAAGGTGACACGTCATTTCAGGAGACAATCACGGCTACTGCGATCACCTCCGCCATATTGAACAAGGGATCCGTCGTTGGATATATATTGACAGGGGATGCGATCAACCTGGCAGATTCCAGCATCGTCGATGCTAATTTTTTTGCGAATCAGACCTTCTCCGTTGGAAAGGTGGAACTGGTCTCCTATTATCAGGACTTGACCAATGATCTGTACAGGTATGTAGTAATTCCAGGTACCGTTGCCGTGACGGACGCTTCGGGAACGGTACAGCATTATACGGCGGATCAGCTTAAGAAAATGAGCTATCAGCAGGTTTCTCAGATCCTGAGCATTCCGGCTAAGGGCGCCGGGTCCATGAAACTGAACTCCCCGAACTAAATTGATACAAAGAGCCGCACCCGGATGTGGTGCGGCTCTTTGCTTTAGGTAAGACTTATTCAGCGACTTATTTAGCGGGTACCGCCGCTCTTACCAGTTTCAGTTCATTGACGATATTGGGGGCTCCTCCCAGCTTATCGATACACCATAAGACATAACGAATGTCTACACAGATCGTGCGGTTATACTGGGCATCGAAAGCGATCTTATGGCTTAAGGCTTCGTAATTGCCGTCAAAAGCCAGGCCGATCAGCTCTCCGTTGGCATTCAGGACCGGGGAGCCGGAATTCCCGCCTGTGATATCATTGGTTGTAATAAAACCAACTACCAGGTCATTGCGCTGCCGGTCTATATACTGCCCGAAATCTTTTTTCTTAGCCAGCTCCACCAGTCCGGGGGGCAGGTCGAATTCATAATCTCCGGGCACATATTTTTCCAGTGCCCCTTTCAGGGTGGTTACGTAGTCATAATGCACTGCGTCGCGGGGATTGTATGATTTGACATTCCCATAAGATACGCGCATGGTAAAGGTAGCATCGGGATAGCGGACTTTTTTGGGGTCCATTTGCAGGATCCCTTTCAGGTATAGCCTGCCTGATTCGTTGTTCGCATTGAGAAATTGCTGGTAAGCCGATTGATATTTGCCCTGCCAGTTCCGCTGGAAGGCGTTGGCATGTTTGTAGGCGGGATCGTTTTGTAAGATGGTGGCGTCGGGCTGAGTGACAAAAGTATTCCAGCGGGCATCATCGAACAGCAGGGTGCTTGAAAAGACGGATGCCGCATATTTTTTATAGGTATTTTCATCGTGCAGGTCGCCGAAATTCGCTTTCAGCGCTTCATAGAAGCCAATGGGCTGTTGACTCTTGTCGATGTCGGTGTAATAGAGCTGTGTAACGGCAGCCAGGATGTTCTGGTCGGAAGCCCTGTTCTCGTCTTTCAGGAAGTTTTTGCGGGCTTCGCCGGCTGCCCGGAGGGCTTTTTTAATATCGCCGCCGCCAGGTTTTACCAGGGCGTTCTCTACTTCCTGTAAGGTAGAAGCAAAAGCTATGAGCGGACTGCCGAAGATGCCCTCGTTCAGGAATACCCGATGTTTGGAATAAGGGCGCCAGTCGTCATAAGCTTTGGCCCAATCGGTGAAGAGGTGTTCAAATTCAGGTTTGTCCTGTGCCCACTGCTGAAACGACGCTTCCTGTCCTTTCTTTTGATCATAAATATCGTATTTGACCAATTGTTTGGACTCCCCATCATAGAATTTCCAGTAATTGGCAATCATGGCATAGTTGGAACCCAGCTGCAGTTTGATGGCAGGATCTTTTCTCATCTCTGCGAACATGTATTTCAGGCGGAGGTCCCGGAGTTTTACCAGGGTAGGATTGTCGATGTCGATCTTCTGCTTTATTCCATAAGAGGTCTCATACCGGTTGGTGCTGCCGGGATAGCCGTAGATCATTGAATAATCGCCATCTTTCAGCCCTTTCAGGGAGACGGGCAGGAAATATTTTGGCTTTAGGGGGATGTCTTCGGGAGAATAATCGGAGGGCTGGCCATTTTTGCCCATATATACGCGGAAGACGGAGAAATCTCCGGTATGCCGGGGCCATTCCCAGTTGTCGGTATCGCCGCCGAACTTGCCGATGCTTTCCGGCGGGGCTCCCACTAAACGAATATCGCTATAACGTTGATAGACAAAGACCAGGAACTGGTTGCCTTTGAATAAAGGGCTCACTCTTCCTGTAACGCTCCTTGAGCTGTCTGAATAGCGGGTATTAATGGCTGCGAGCACGCTCCGTAATTTAGCGGCTCTCTGGTCGCCGCTCAATCCTTTGGCGGAATCCTCCACTTCTTTGGTAACGTCGTCAATTTTTACCAGGAAGTCGACATACAGCCCGCGGGCGGGTATTTCTTCCTGCCGGCTTCTGGCGTAAAAGCCATCATGCAGGTAGTTGTGCTCAATGGAGCTGGAGGAGGCGATGGCCTCATAGCCGCAATGATGATTGGTAAAGATCAGCCCTTCGCTGCTGACGATCTCCCCGGTGCAGCCTCGTCCAAAGATAATAATGGCATCTTTGAGGGAAGCTTTGTTAATGCTGTAGAGTTGTTCTTTGGTGAGTTTCAGCCCTTTTTTCACCATGTCATTGTAGACCTGCTCACCCAGCAGGAGCGGGAGCCACATGCCTTCATCGGCAAAGCCGCGGAGCAGGACAGTGGACAAGACAATCGTCAGGAGAAGCTTTTTTGGATTCATATGGTTAATATTTTTGCAGGGACAAACCTCTGCAAAAATATTAACATGCCCAAACAGGGTCCAACAGGGTACAGTTTGTCGTTAATTTACTTCCGTTACTTCCACATCTTCTACCATGCGAGTATTGGAATTGATCTCAAAGCTCTGAACGGAATTGTCCTGGAAATTGCGGATGACAAAAATTAATTTGCTGTAGTTGGCCGCATCGGCCACTTTGAATTTTTTGTCAAATTTTTTGTCGGTGTAAACGCCCTGGAAGAGCTGGTGCCCTTCGTTGTCCAGTACTTTTACGCTGAAGCGGGCGCCGGTGCTGTTAGTATATAATACATTGAACATCGGATCGCCTTCAGTGCTGCCGATGTATTTGACTTCTGCGGAACTGGCGCTGCCGGGGTGTTTTTCGACGGGGTCGTTGCTGCCTGCGCGGGTGACCAGGCTACCGGTGATCAATAAAGCGGAAAGTGCGAGGACTTTTTTGGTGTTGGAGATAATCTGGTTCATAATAGTGGTTTTTGCGTGTTGATAGAAATGGATGAATGAACTAATTAAGTTTTTTTACGGCGATGTCTTCGACATAACGGCTATTGACGTTGATCTGAAAGGTCTTTACGATATCAGTCTCTTTATTGTTCCGGATGGTGAAAGTGATCCTGTTCCTGTCAGCCCGTGGGAGCCGGAATTGTTTGTAAAAGTTTTTTTCGGTGTAGGCGTTCTTGTATAGCTCTGTTCCGTCCTGGTCTTTTACAACCAGGCTGAAGGCAGTGCCTTGCGGGTTGGGGTAGGTGACATTGAATAATACCATATCGTCCTGGGTTCCAAGGTATTTTACCTGGGCGGAGTCCTCTTTTTTACTGCTACCCGCAGCGGTGGACTGGGCCTGTGTTGCAGTGACAACAAGGAGGAAAAAGATTCCGGGGGTAAGTCTGCTAAACGCTGCGATGAATGACTGCTTCATATAAATGTGTTTAAATGACTGGTGAACATGTATAGGACAGAGCAATCATGTATATGCCAAAACAATCGGAGTGTGCCGGAGATGCGCTTTTAGAAATTTAGCGCATCTCCGGCAAATGGCTAATATCTGTCCTTCGGACGAGACGCTTCCAGCGTCTTACGGTAATCAGATGGAAGCAACCCGGAAGGCAGCGATCGTAAGAGGAATGATATTATGACGGGAGCAATAGTGGCGGCAGGTCAATCAGGGAAGGCAGCAATGCAGATGATAGTGATCCGACAATCGGGGGCAGTAGCAATGTGAGGCGCAATCTGAGTGGCAATCAGCAATCTGTAGAAGGGGGCAGCAGTGATGATTGGGGGTCAATCGTCGAACAGTGCATGGCAGGCTGTTGAATAGAAGAACGTGAAAGAACGTAATATTATTACAAATATACGATGCGATTTGTTAAAATGCAATAGGGCGACATGAAATTTGTGTTAAGAAGACGTATGTGTTTTATTTTAATTCGATTGGCTGCAGTTTTACCGCGGGATTTTGATGGATGCGCTTGATCCTGGGCGTTGGTCTGTTTTATGGCTGATCTTCATTCAGCACTTTCCATAAAAGATCTTTTAAGGTAATAATGCCCTGTTGGGTGATGGATGAAATAAACAGGTGGGGGATATTCGGGGGGAGCTCTTTGGCAATAGCTTCTTTCAGTTCGTCGTCCAGCATATCGCTTTTGCTGATAGCGATGATAAATCGTTTATGCAGCAGTTCCGGATTATATTTCTCCAGTTCCTTTTTCAGGATATTGAATTCTTCTCCATGATCTTTACTATCGGCAGGGATGAGAAAGAGCAGGATGGGATTGCGTTCGATATGACGAAGGAAGCGGTGTCCCAGACCCTTGCCTTCTGCGGCTCCTTCGATGATACCGGGCAGATCGGCCATGCAAAATGACCGGCCATCACGGTACTCTACCATGCCGAGCTGGGGGGTTATGGTCGTGAAAGCATAATCGGCTATTTTGGGGGTAGCGGCAGTCATTACAGATAGTAAGGTGGATTTGCCGGCATTGGGGAAGCCCACCAGTCCAACATCGGCCAGCACTTTTAGTTCCAGTACTTTCCAGCCTTCCGTTCCGGCCTCTCCCGGTTGTGCGTGTTCGGGGGCCTGGTTGGTAGGTGTTGCAAAGCGGGCATTGCCCAGGCCGCCCCGTCCTCCTTTTACCCAGATCATCTCCTGACCGTCTTCCAGTATTTCTACTTCTGTCTTGCCGGTCTCTTCATCCCGGGCGATCGTTCCCAGCGGTACTTCAATGATAATATCTTTCCCGGAACGGCCGGTACAGTTGCTGCCGCTGCCATTCTCGCCATCTTCGGCCAGCACATTTTTATAATAGCGTAAGTGCAGGAGCGTCCACAGGTGTTTGCTTCCCCGTAAAATAATATGGGCTCCGCGCCCCCCGTCCCCGCCATCGGGCCCTGCCATGTCGGTGTACTTGGTATGTGCAAAATGTTTGCTACCGGCGCCGCCGTGTCCGCTTCTGCAAAAAACCCGTATCTGGTCTACAAAATTTGATTTCTCCACTGCCGGTTATAATTTCAATTGAGGCGCAAAGGTAAGAATTTGGGTGGGGTTCCGGGCTTATTTTCCCCCTTTCCAGGGCTGGTAGCCCTTTTGTTGGTTCCCGGGCGATGCCGGAGCTTCCCGCAAGGGCTCACAGGGGGCCCAGCTCTCCTGCATTTCTCTGGGGAGCGCCTGGTACAGGGCTGTACCTTCCGTCTTCCAGCGGAGCATGTCATCGGTGACGGTTTTAATTATTTTACCGGGATTGCCAACGACCATACTCCGGGGAGGAACCTTTTCCCCGGTCTTTACAAGGCTGAGCGCTCCAATGATGCATTCATCTCCGATCTCTACATTGTCCAGGACGACGCTGTTCATGCCTACCAGGCAATTACGGCCGATAACGGCCCCGTGTATAATGGCCCCGTGCCCTATATGTGCTCCTTCCTTCAGCCATACGGTGGTGCCGGGGAACATATGGATGGTACAATTCTCCTGTATATTGCAGCCATCTTCGATGAGGATCTGTCCCCAATCACCACGGATGGCGGCTCCGGGGCCTATATAGACGTTTTTGCCGATTATTACATTTCCTGTGACCGCTGCTTGCGGGTGGACGAAAGAGGAGGGATGGACTACCGGCTTGAATCCCTTGAATTCGTATATCATATAGAGCTTTTATTTTCAGGACCTGTGACGTCCTATTGGCCTTTAAAAGACGGCGGTCTTTTTTCCATAAAGGCCTGCACTCCTTCCGCATAGTCTTTAGTAGCGGCCGCCTGCTGCTGCAATTCGTCTTCCAGCAATAATTGTTCTTCAAAAGAGTGGGCGGCAGAGGCATTCAGGGCATGTTTGGTAAGCGCCAATGCCCTGGTGGGCAACTGAGCGAGTTTTGTCGCCAGGGCCCTGGATGCGTCCGGGAAATCGCCGTCCTCAAAAACTTTATAGATCATTCCCATTCTTTCGGCTTCGGCTGCGCTGATCTTATCTCCCAGCATGGATAGGGCGGATGCTCTCTGCCAGCCGATCAGGCGGGGCAGGAAGTACGTCCCTCCGCTGTCCGGAATGAGGCCGATCTTTGAAAATGCCTGTATAAAAGAGGCTGATTGCGCCGCTACTACGACATCGCAGCAAAGGGCGATATTGGCGCCGGCTCCTGCCGCCACTCCTCCTACTGCCGCTATGACAGGCTTGGGGAGCTTGCGTATCCGGGTGACAATGGGATTATAATGTTCGCTCAGGATCTTATTCATGCCGGGGCCGGAAGGGTCGACGACCTCCGCCAGATCCTGTCCGGCGCAGAAGCCTTTGCCTGCTCCCGTGAGGTAAACGGCTCTTATTTCATGCAGGCTGGCGCATTCATCCAGCCTGTTCTGCAGCAGCAGGGCCATTTCCCGGTTGAATGCGTTGAGCTTGTCAGGGCGGTTGAGGGTAATGAATGCGATCTGATTGCGGATCTCGAATAAGATGGAAGACATAGTGAATTAATTAATGACACTTAAAGTAATCGAATGGTTCTTTACAGTCCTCGCACCGGTAGAGCGCCTTGCAGGCCGTGCTGCCGAATTGGCTGATCAGGGTAGTATGGTGCGAATGGCACCGGGGGCAGGGGATTGCTTCTTCCTGTTGGAATAGCCCCGGATGACATACCTGTTGCACGGGAGTCGGCGCTGCAATGCCATAAGCCCGTAATTTATCCTTTCCCTTTTCACTCATCCAGTCTGTGGTCCAGGCGGGTGAAAGCACGGTCCGGATGACAACGTCCTTATATCCCTGCTCCAGCAGGACCATTCTTATATTCATTCGTATAACGTCCATGGCGGGGCAGCCGCTGTAGGTAGGGGTAACGACGACCTCTACCCGATCTTCTTCTGCGCTGACATCCCGTACGATACCCAGATCGAGGATGGAGAGGACAGGGACCTCGGGGTCATTTATATCCTCCAATAAGGACCATATCTTTTCTGTTGACTTGTCTTTCATAATTAATCGAAATAAAGATCCGCTGGAGCCGGGACTATTCGCTGAAGCCGGGTCTGTTCGCGGGATCTGGGTCTGTTCAGAGCGGCCGGTTACCATTCACAGCCGGGGTAGGCTCTTTGGAGGAATTGCATTTCCGCGAGAATATAACCCAGTTGTTCCGTATGTCTGCCCTCTTTGCCCCCGGATAACATGCCGCCTTTCTTTCCGGCTGTGGCGCCGGTCTCCCGGGTTATGCGTTGTGGTGCACCCTGAGCGGAGTTGGCCGCTGTTTCGGGAAAGGAGAGCGTCGCTTCGGCAAAGATCTCCCTTACTTTTTCTTCCCATTTGGGTTGTAACAGAGAGAGATCAATCCCTGTCCCTTCGACGGCCAGTTGCTGTTCATAGGCTGTGGGAATAAAGAGTTCCCCCGTGAATTTCCATAAATCATCCAACGCCTGTTCCATGCGGGAATGACTTTCGCCGGTCCCGTCACCCAGGCGGATCACCCACTCGCTGCTCCAGCGAAGGTGATAGACGACTTCTTTGTATGCTTTTTCGCAGATGGCCGCCAGTTCCCTGTCCTTGCTGTATTGCAGGCGTTCGTACAGATAGAATTGATGGGCGCTGACAAAGAATTGCCTTAAAATGGTCCTGGCCCAGTCGCCATTGGATTGTTCCACCAGTAAGCAGTTCTTAAAATCCCAGCCGTCCCGCAGGTAGGCTAACGTGTCTTCGGTGACTTCCCCTTCAGGCGGAGTCCATTCCCCCTCCGGGAGTCCCTGGCCGGATTGATTCATGAGCCGGGCGGCATATTGATAGAAATTCCTGGCCTGGCCGATCAGGTCCAGCGCGATATTGGAAATGGCGATATCCTGTTCCAGAATGGGGCCGTGGCCTGTCCATTCGCTGTTGCGGTGGCCGAGGATCAGGGCGTCGTCTGCCAGGTGTATCGTGAAGTTAATGAGGGCGGTCTGCTGGGACATTTTACATATGCTTTAATTCGTCCGGTAGATCATAAAAAGTCGGATGGCGATAAACCTTATCGTTGGCAGGATCGAAGAAGGAGGAGGCCTCGTCGGGATTGGAGGCATGGATATATTTACTTTCCACGACCCAGATGCTGACGCCTTCCATGCGGCGGGTGTATACGTCCCTTGCATTTTCGATAGCCATCTGTGCGTCTGCCGCGTGGAGGCTACCGGCATGCTTGTGATCCAGCCCTTGTTTGCTGCGGATGAATATTTCCCAGAGGGGCCAATCACCCCCCCGCCCCCTAAAGGGGGAGTTGGGTACCCCCCCGCCCCCTAAAGGGGGAGTTGGTAACTCGCTGCTATTATTGTTGGTTTCGCTCATTTCAATTCTTTTTATTCTTTTAAAAATCTTCCGGGATCAGTACTCCCCCTTTAGGGGGTTGGGGGGTGAGCTTTCTTTTTTCCGCGTGCGCCAGGGCCGCCTCTCTTACCCATGCGCCGTCTTCATGTGCTTTTACCCGGGCTGCCAGTCTTTCTTTATTGCAGGGGCCGTTGCCATTGATCACTTCCCGGAACTCCTCCCAGTCGATAGGACCGAAGTCATAGTGTTTCTTTTCTTCATTCCAGACCAGATCGGGATCGGGGATGGTCATGCCCAGTAGTTTTATTTGTTCTGCGCAGATATCTACAAATTTCTGGCGAAGCTCGTCATTGGTGAAACGCTTGATCTTCCATTGCATGCTTTGCGCTGTATGGGGGGAGGCATCGTCATTGGGACCGAACATCATGACCGAGGGCCACCACCAACGGTCGATGGCGTCCTGGCACATCCTCCGCTGAGCCTCGCTGCCCCGGCTGAGGACCAATAAGATCTCGAACCCCTGGCGCTGGTGGAAGCTTTCTTCTTTGCAAATGCGCACCATCGCCCTTGCATAAGGACCGTAGGAAGCGCGGCATAAGGGTACCTGGTTCATAATAGCGGCGCCATCCACCAACCAGCCGATCGCTCCCATGTCTGCCCAGGTGAGCGTAGGATAATTAAAGATGGAAGAATATTTGGCTTTGCCGCTATGCAACTGCCCGATCATTTCGTCGCGGGTGGTGCCCATTGTCTCGGCAGCGGAATAGAGATATAATCCATGCCCGGCCTCATCCTGCACTTTCGCGATCAGGGTAGCCTTTCTTTTAAGGGTAGGGGCGCGGGTGATCCAGTTGCTCTCCGGGAGCATCCCTACGATCTCGCTATGGGCGTGCTGGGATATCTGCCGGATGAGGGTCTTCCGGTAAGCGTCCGGCATCCACTCCTTCGGCTCGATCCGGATGTCTTTGTCCACTTTATCCTGAAATATTTTTTCGAATTCCTGCAGGGACATGGGGTGAAAATTTGAACCTCAAAGATACTTTTTTTCGGGGAAAAATACTAACAAGTGTTAGTTCTTTTTGGGGGCAGAAATGTAAGAGACGATTATATGCTAAACAGGCTAATTCAAATAAGGGTTATAATATTCTACTGGTCTAGGCAAAAAATAACCCCGGATTAAATCGGGGTTCAGAACACAAATTTGAATATGCAATCTGGATGTAAAAGAAGCTCCCGGATAGATTGTTTCTCCTTCATTAAAGGCGCTTCGAATAGTATCGTAAGGCAGTTTACCCGTATGATGGGCCACTTACTGTTTCTTTTTAGGTGGTTCTTTTATTTCGTTTTCTTTTAAAATGCCAGCGGCTACCAGGAACTGTTGGGCAGATTCCTTAGATTTTGAGGCATTTTCGGTAGCCTTTTTCACAGCATCGATCTGCTCCTGGATAGTTGGGTAATTTGGCATAAGTGATATGGTTAAGGATAAATTACGTCTATTCAAAGATACGCAAGTACATTAATTAACGTATTGGATTTATGCACAAGTGTGATTATGATGACATTATGTTAAGTAAAAATCTTATTCTTTGTATTGTAGTTACAAATCATGTTGTAAAGGAGTGTAGATGTTCTAGCCAGAACAAAGTATAGTATCTGCAGCCGGAAGGGATAAAAAATAAGGTTTCCCGATTTTAAAAAGGTTTGGATAATTTTGTTCTTTGATTGCTTATAGGAAGATTGAGGTACGATTGCTCTACACATGGAAAACGAACAACATCTTTCAGGGTATTATCCATTGGTGCTGCTGCAGCAGATTGCGGCAGGGGATCAGGCTGCCTTTCGGCAGGTATACCTCTCTTTTTATAAACGTCTCTACCAGTTTGCCCTGGCGATCGTGAAGACCCGGGAACCGGCGGAAGAGATCGTTGAAGACGTTTTTATCAGGATCTGGCAACAAAGGGAGGGGCTCTCCTCCATCCGGAATCTCCGGGTCTATTTATATACAGCCACCAAGAATACTGCCCTTAATTATTTATCAAAAAAAGCCAGGGAAAGCATTACCGAACCGTTTGATCATATCCAGATCGAACTGAATGGATCTGCCATCACCCCTGAACAGATCCTGATCACGACAGAAATGTATGAAAAGATACAAAAGGCTGTGGAAGCCCTGCCTCCCCGCTGTAAAATGATCTTCAAACTGGTACGGGAGGATGGGTTACGGTATAAAGAGATAGCTGAGATATTGAATATATCCGTTAATACCATCGATGTGCAAATGGCTATTGCTGTGAAGCGGATCGCTTCCGCTCTGGAGGCTGAGTTTGGCTACCCGCTGCAAAAGGGGATCGTTCGCAGATAACTTTGTGCGATGGACCGGCAACTTTTTTTTGATTTCCTTTAGTAGATGCGCTTTGTTTTGTTGTCTTACCGGCATAAGGGGCTTATGAGCAAACAAAAGATGCCTGCTGTATGATACAAAACAACCGCTTATGGGTATTGATGTCCCGACTCCTGTCGGGCGAAGCCGATCCTTCCGAAGCGGAAGAATTGCAGCAATTACTGGAACAATCTCCTGAGAAGCAATATCTCCTGGATATCCTCCACTCTTATTTTACTGTTCTTCCTGCCGGTGAAGCCGATCCGGGTGTTACGGATACCGATCTGGAAGAGCGATTCCGTAAAATCGTAAACCTGGAAAAACCGGACCTTTCTTTGGATATCGTCCGGAGTCCGGCTGATACGGGACCTGATACGGTGCCTGATACGCTTGGTACGCCTGATACGTCAGTGTACAGGGGTCGTGTGATCCGGTGGCCTTTTTACAAAATGGCGGGTACTGCTGCTGCGGCTGCTGTCCTCATTCTGCTGGGGTGGGGGCTGTTCAGGCTTCGCACCAGCGCGCCGGACGATCTTAAAGCAGTCAGGGGTGGAGAAGTGCTGTCGAGGGCAGGGGCCAGGACGAAACTGGTATTGCCGGATGGGACACAGGTATGGCTGAATTCAAGCAGCCGGTTGAAATATTCCCACCACTTTAATGGGCCTTCCCGGGAAGTGGAATTGGAAGGAGAAGCGTATTTCGATGTGGTAAAAGACGGGCAGCATCCTTTCATTGTGCATACCTCGGCCATCGATGTGAAAGTGCTGGGTACGGCATTCACCGTCAAATCCTACCCCCAGGACGAAACGATTGAAACGACTTTGCTGAGGGGGGTGATCGAAGTTTCCAGGAAGGATAACCCCAATACGCTCCGGGTGACCCTGAAACCCAACGAAAAGCTCATCTTCAATAAACAATTTTCTGCTGTACGGCCCATTCCCGATTCGGTCGTTGCCCGGCCGTATTCGTCGATTGCCCGGTTGTTGCCGGCGTCTCCTGATATTTCCGTTAACAGCATCCCTCAAAATGTGCCGGACAGCGAGAAGGTGGAAACGGGATGGATGTATAACAGGTTGGTGTTCAACGGGGATTCCTTTAAGGAGTTGGCCGAAAAAATGGAGCGCTGGTATAATGTGAAAATCCTTTTTAAGGATGAGCGTCTGTATCGTTATCGTTTTGGAGGGGCTTTTGCCAATGAGACGGTGCAGGATGCCCTGAATGCCCTGCAACTGACTGCTGAGTTCACCTATAAAATAAAAGGAAATGACATTGAATTGTATGCGAAATAATTGCAATAGCGGCTGAGGGTAGTTGTGCCGCGGGGCCGACAACAAGTCCGGAAAATAAAAAACGGGAAATGTTTGCGCATTCCCCGTTCAGATTGAAACGGAAACCAATAACCAACTGGGAGGGCGGTGAAAGGTTTCCCATTTATTCATCCTAATCATAAATGTATGAAAAATTCACAACCCCCCGTCGGGAGGGGGAGGTTACGATTGCTCTTTAAATTACTTGTCATTATGAAGCTTTCCATTCTGTTGATCCTGTTTGGTATTCTGCAGGCGAGGGCGGATGTCCGCGCGCAGGGCTCTATTACCTTGAATATGCAGCAGGCAGAGATCGCCAAAGTATTGAACAGGATCGAAAAGAAAGGCGAGTTCCGCTTTCTCTACAACTATGACCTGGTGTCCCTTCGGAAAAAGGTGAGCGTCAATTTTCTAAACTCGGATCTTCCTACAGCCTTACGCCATCTTTTTGATGGTACGGATCTCACCTATAAGGTCCTTAATAATAATCTCATCGTAGTCATGTCCAGCGGGCCGGAGAAACAAGCCATCCGTATTACGGGCATCGTGACCGGGGCCGCTAATGAGCTCCTGGCCGGCGTATCGGTACGGGTAAAAGGGACCAGTATTGGCACTTCCACGGGCAATAAAGGGGAGTATACGGTCACTGCCGATGAGAACGCTACGCTGGTATTTTCCTATATCGGGTATTCGGACAAGGAAGTGGCTGTAAGCGGTCAGAATGTTGTCAATGTACAACTGGCGCCTTCGAATACAAAATTGGATGAGGTCGTGGTGATAGGATATGGAAGCCAGCGCAGGAAGGACCTGACGGGCGCCGTATCCACCGTCACGGCTGCTGATATTGCCAACCGTCCTATTGTAGATGCCGGGGAGGCATTGCAGGGCAAGGCGGCGGGTGTCCAGGTGATGTCAAATTCAGGCAAGCCGGGGGCAGGCCTGACGATCCGGGTCCGGGGATCTTCTTCTATCAGTGCGGGGAATGATCCCTTATATGTGGTGGATGGGATTCCCATGACGGACATATCCTCTTTTAGCCCCGGCGATATAGAAACTATTTCTATTCTGAAGGATGCGGCTTCCGCTTCTATCTATGGTACCCGCGCTGCCAATGGCGTCGTGGTCATTACTACTAAAAAGGGAGTAGCGGGCAAGTCAAAAATTAACTTATCCGTCTATGGCGGCATCTCCTCTTCGACAAAAATGTTGTCCGTGCTGAATGGCAAACAATACCAGGATTATGCCAATGAGCTGAATGCTCCTGTAGTAGCGGTGACGGATTCGATGGTAAATGCCAATAACGTTGACTGGCCGAAGGAAGTTTTTCAAAAAGGCAACCAGCAAAATTACCAGTTATCCATTGCAGGGGGTTCTGAGAAGACCCAGCATTATATTTCCATCAATTACCTGAATCAAAAAGGCATTGTGAAGCCGGCTTCTTTCGACAGACTGACCGGCCGGGTAAATTTAACGACGAAGGCGAATGACTGGCTGACTTTCATTACCAGTACGGTGCTGTCCCGTTCGCGTACGAATGGGGCCAAGGATAATCTTAGCGTTGCCAAGGGGGGTGTTGTCCTGACCGCCCTGGAAACACCTTTTACCGTGCCGAAATTTGAACCGGATGGGCGACTGGGTTATAATGCGTTGAAAGGATGGTCCAACCCGCTGGGCTCTATTTTGGGCTATTATTCAAAATCCCTGAATGACCGTTTGTTGTCCAATGTAGGGGCGGATGTAAAATTGTTCAAAGGGCTGGTATTCCAATCCCGCTTTGGCATCGATTATCAGAATGTTGAGGCCACTTCCTTCACAGACCCCTTCCTGACATCGAATGTCTCTTCCGGTAATCCAAGCGATCATTCGCAGACAAAGACCACCGTGCTGACCTGGTTGAGCGAGCAAACGCTGGCCTATACGGCCACTTTTGGCAGAAGTCATTTATCGGCGCTGGCAGGATGGACGGCACAGGATGGACGTACGAACAGCGCGACGATCGGCGGCTCCCATTTAGCGAATGAATACCGGCTGCTGCCCTGGGATGCCAGTTTTGCAAGAGATAGCATTCACCGGCCGGGAACGACCGCTATCGATGAGTGGGCGTTGATCTCCTACCTGGGAAGGATCTCCTACGATTTCGACGGCAAATATCTGTTCCAGGCCAATCTGCGTTCGGATAATTCCTCCAAATTCGCCCCCGGTAACCGGACGGCGGCCTTTCCTTCGTTCTCAGCGGGATGGAGGATCTCCGGTGAAGATTTTATGAAGTCTCAGCATATTGTCAGCGAGCTGAAACTGAGAGCGGGCTGGGGACAAAATGGCAACCAGGAAGGGATCGGCAGCTATGCTTATCTGCCTTTGTCTGATGTGACGGTGAGCAATGACAGCAGCACCAATGGCGCGATAAACCCTTCCACCACAGCGCCGGCAAGCCTGACCTGGGAGACCAGCACTCAAACGAATATAGGGGTCGACGCCAGCTTTTTAGGTGGCAGGATCTCCTTCTCGGGAGACTTTTATATCAAGAAAACAAAAGACATTTTATATGATGTCCCCTTACCGGCTCAGTCGGGTTATAAATCCGCTCCGGTCAATGGGGCCAGTATGCGCAACATCGGGGAGGAGTTCCTGGTATCTACCCGGAATATTGTGAAAGGCGATTTCAGGTGGAGCACCGATCTCACGATCTCCTTCAATCAGAATAAAGTGACTGGCCTGCTATACGGAATTACCAATTCGCCTTCTTATGGAGACGTGTCCTTAAATGGCGCCGGTACTCCCCAACATGCGATCTCGCTGGCAAAGGGATATGGATTAGGTGAATTTTATGGGTATGTGGCCAAAGGGGTCAACCCGGAGAACGGGCATGAAATGTATCAGACCAATGGAGATACGCTATCGGATAATCCTTCTCCCACTTCCCGCCGTTTCATCGGGAATGCACAGCCTAAGTTTGTGTACGGCGTGACCAATAATGTGTCTTATAAGAACTTTGATCTTACGGTATTTATACAAGGCTCGCAGGGGAATAAAATATACAATGTAGGAAGGATGGAAGCAGAGTCTATGCTGAACTCCGCCAATCAGAGTGCGGCTGTATTAAGAAGATGGAGGAAGAAAGGAGACATTACGGATATACCTTCCGTAGGACTTCCCAACAATTCGTTGATCTCTACCCGGTTCCTGGAGAATGGCTCTTATTTACGCTTTAAGACCATTACCCTGTCTTACCGGTTCAGTCCGAAATGGATCGACAAACTGGGATTGGCGGCGGCTTCCATTTATATCTCGGCCAATAATCTGATCACCATCACGCATTATAAAGGCTTTGATCCGGAAGTTAATTCCACCGGGAATCCGATCGTAGTGAACCCTAACGGAACCGCCAGCAGTGATAATGATGCCCGGAATATTTCCCTGGGGATGGATAGCGGCGCTTACCCCCAGTCTAAAATATTCCTTGCCGGCCTGAACATCAGCCTAAAATAAATGCCGGGTATTCTTTGAAAAAAATGTTCCACTAAAAATTGTTTCAAAATGAAAAATACAACATTGCATAGGATAGCTTTTTTAGGGGCGTTAGCAACGCTGATCCTATCCGGCTGTACCAAGCTGCTGGACCAGAAGCCTGTTACTCAGATAGTGACTCCCAAAGCTTCCGACTCCTCTATTTCCGCTAATACGGCAGAAAGCCTGATACAGGGTGTTTACGGCTATTTCAAAGGCGCGGGATACGGGCCGGGGATCGAGTTCAATGTGCTGGACAGGATCACCAACGGCGATGTACGATCTGATAATTGTTATGCAGGAGGCGATAATTCTGATAATGCCGCCATCGACCTCTTTACCTATAATGCCTTGAATGGGAATGTTGCCCGGGACTGGAGCGATTGTTATTTTGTGATCGCACATGCCAATAGCGCCATTGCACAAATAGCGACCTGTACGGATCCGGCGCTATCGGCTGCCCGCAAAAACTCCCTATTGGGAGAGGCCCGTTTTATGCGCGCCTTTGAATATTTCGATGCAGTCAGGCTTTGGGGGAAGATACCCGTCGTATTGGTCCCGATCGACCCGACCAATTCGGAAACATTGATCAAGACATCCGGAGGATTGCCTTCTCCGGTCGATTCCGTATATGCTGCTATTCTGAATGATTGCTGGTTTGCCAAAGCGGCCGTGGGAGATGTCGGCGCAGACCCTTCCAAATATATCGTTTCGAAAGGGGCTGTAAATGCCTTGTTGGCTAAGATCTATGCTACGCAGTCTACTCCCAACTGGGATTCTGTGGCCTACTATTGTGACCAGGTGATCCCCCATTATTCTTTGCTTGCGAACTTCGCTGATCTCTTCGACATCAACCATAAAAATAACAGCGAGTCTATCTGGGAGATCGAGTACGATGGATATAGCAGCAGTGTAGGCAACTGGGTGCCCGGTAATTTTATGGGTGCCGGATGGAAGAAATTCTCGACACCTACCAATGACCTGGTGAATGCTTTCACGACGGAAGGAGATAACGTCCGGTTCAATGCCTCCATAACGATCGTTACGTACGGATGGCCTGATAAATACTGGACAAATCCGGCCAGCTATCCCGTACTTTCTAAATATACCGATGATCAAAATGGCAAGAGTGATATCTATATGATCCGGCTGGCGGATATTTTGTTATTGAGAGCGGAAGCCTATAATGCCAAATCGGATATTGCCAATGCGGCACTCATGGTCAATAAGGTACGCGCCCGTGTTAGCCTGGCGCCAACGACGGCCGCCAATCAAGGGGATATGGCCCTGGCCATCGAAAAAGAAAGACGGCTGGAATTGGCCTTTGAAGGGCAGCGATGGTATGACCTGGCAAGAACGGGAAGGGCAAAGGCTGTGATGAATGCGCAAAAAGATGCCGGTGGGAACATCCTTTATAATGTTCAGGATTATCAGCTCTTATATCCCGTTCCGCAGACCCAGTTGGATCTGAATCCGCTGCTGACGCAGAATGAAGGTTACTAAAGTCATGCGTCCCCGAACCGAAGGTTCGGGGACGTATTTTTATTTCGAGTCAAAGTCGATTATGACTCTTTCGGTCCTGGGATGGGACTGGCAGGCGAGGATGAATCCGGCGGCCAGTTCTTCGGCTTCCAGGGCATAGTTGACTTCCATCTCCACTTTTCCTTCTGTCAGCCGGGCCCGGCAGGTGCAACAGACGCCTCCTTTACAGGCAAAGGGCAGGTCGGCTCCCTGCTGCAGGGCGGCGTCCAGGATGGCTTCTCCGTCAAAGGGGAGGTCGAAGTCATAGCTGATCCCATCCAGCTTAACAGTGACCTTGCTGGTCTTTCCTTTGAGGGCAGCGTCTGCCGCCAGACGCTCTTCCCCGGACCGGGTGTGCCGGCCTCCCGATTGAGGGCCTGCTGCGGGATCTATGGTATTGAATAATTCAAAATGAATTTTCTTTGGATCGACTCCAGTTTGCTCCAGCCAGTCTTTCACGGTGAAGATCATTTCTCCCGGACCGCAGATAAAGATCTCGTCTGTTCCCGGCAGATCGATCAGTTTGCCGCATAGCTCCCTGCATTTTTCGGTGGTGATCCTTCCCTGATTTAAGGGGGTATCCATTTTTTCCCGGCTGAGGATATGATGGAGGGCAAACCGCTGCAGGTAACGATTTTTCAGGGCCGCCAGTTCATCCCGGAAGATAATGGAAGGGCGGTGGCGATTGCCGTATACCAGGGTGAAATGGCTGTGGGGCTCTGTCGCTAATGTGGTCTTGATCAGGGAGAGTATGGGCGTTATGCCGCTACCTGCGGCAAAAGCCAGATAGTTCTTCTGATGAGCGGGATTCAATTCCGTATAGAACTTCCCGGTTGGAGGCAATACCTCCAGTACGGTTCCTATATGGAGCTGATCATTGGCATAGGTAGAGAACAGGCCGCCCGGTACTTTTTTTATGGCGATCCTGAGTTCGTCCTCCAGGGGGCTGCTGCAGATCGAATAGGAGCGACGGATCTCTTCTCCGTCTACGCGGTATCTGATCGTAATGTTTTGTCCCTGCCGGAACCGGAAAGCTTCCTGTAGTTCAGGCGGAATGGAAAAGGAAACGGATACGCAATCGGCTGTCTCGCGCCGGATGTCTTCTACCTGTAATGTTGTGAAATGACTGGCCATTTTGGGAGTTGTTAGCTTCAAGCTGCAAGCTTCGAGCTAGATTTTTTTAAGTGTTTTAAATATATATAAATAGCTGCTTGTAGCTAATAGCTTGAAGCTTGCAGCTACTCTTTGCCGCTTGCAGCTACTTCTTCAGTCCCTCGATGAGGTATTTCACCATATTCGATTCCAGGTCTTCTGCGCTGGTGCTTTTACGGGAGCGCTGCCAGGAGTCGATGCCGCTGATGGCGGACAGAATGATCAGGACGGCGGTATAGGGGTCGATATTTTTCATTTCTCCCTTTGCGATGCCCTCTTCAATGATATTGCCCAGCCGCTTGCGGTAGCTCCTTCGCTGGTTGAGAAAATTAGAAAGGTAGGGCTCGGACAGGTGTCTCCACTCATGATCGGATATATATACGAACTCATATTGGTCCAGCATCATCCGGATATGCAACCGGATAATAGCCTCCATTTTTTCCAGGGTGGGTTGGGGGCTGGCTTCCACTTTCTCCAGGTTGGACATGAATTTATTGGCGACTTCGAAGCAAATGGTCTGGAGTATCTCGGATTTAGATTGGATATGATTGTACAGGCTGGCGGCTTCGACCCCTACTTTTTCCGCCAGGTCGCGCATGGAGGCGGCCCCAAAACCTTTTTCACGGAACAGCCTGGAAGCCTTCTCTATGATAACCTCCTTCTTGGTACCGTTCTTTTTACTCTGAATTTTTGCCATAAGAAGCTATAAAGATAGAGTAAACTAACAATCGTTAGTTGATTTTTATGGGAAAATTCGCGTAGGTTTGCACGGCTTTTCTTAAAAAATGAATGTTATGTCACTAATTGTTGTAGGATCAATGGCTTATGATGCAATCGAGACACCTTTCGGAAAGACCGATTGGATCGTAGGTGGAGCAGCTACTTATATTGCTTATGCGGCCAGTAATTTCGTTAAGCCGATCAACCAGGTATCTATTGTAGGCTATGATTTTGCCAAAGAGGAAATGGAGCAATTGAAGAGCCGCGGGGTAAACCTGGAGGCCGTAGAAATAGTTCCTGATAAGAAATCCTTTTTCTGGAGCGGGAAATATCATATGGATATGAATACCCGGGATACATTGGTGACAGACCTGAATGTGCTGGGCGATTTCAAGCCGGTCGTTCCTGCCAGCTACCAGGGCAGTGAGTTCCTGATGCTGGGGAACCTGGCGCCTGCTGTTCAGATCAGTGTGATCCAGCAGATGAAAAAGCGTCCCAAGCTGATTGCCATGGATACCATGAATTTCTGGATGGATATTGCGCTGCCTGAACTGAAGCAATTGTTGGGAATGGTAGACGTGCTGACGGTGAATGATGGGGAGGCACGCCAGCTCAGCGGGGAGTTTTCCCTGGTGCGGGCAGCGAAAGCGATCATGAAAATGGGGCCTAAATATGTAATTATTAAGAAAGGGGAGCATGGCGCCCTGCTTTTTCATGGCGACCAGGTCTTTTTTGCACCGGCCCTTCCGCTGGAGGAAGTATTCGATCCTACCGGCGCCGGCGATACCTTCGCGGGAGGTTTTATCGGTTATATCGCCAGCAAAAAGGACATTTCTTTTGAGAATATGAAGACTGCGATCATTGTGGGTTCTGCGATGGCTTCTTTCTGTGTGGAGAAATTCGGTCCTACCCGCCTGAAGGAGATCACCAAAGCGGATATCGATGCCCGGATCAGCCAGTTTGTGGATCTGGTGAATTTTGATATAGAGTTGGTGCCTTAAATTCGGCCCTTAGGCCAGTGGACCACTTAAATAAAATTTGGAGAAAAACTATTTATACCTATTTTTGGGCCCGTTTATGACAATGATAATGAAACATACAAAGCAAATTAAGAAGCAGTTCCTGCAGCGGGAAGCGGTTTAATTGTTTTGTATGCCAAGATAATGAGAGCCTTCCCACACAGTGGGAAGGCTCTTTGCTTTTAAAGCTATTAAAAACCAAATAAAAACAAACAATGAAAGTTGCAGTTGTAGGCGCCACGGGTTTAGTCGGCACCAAAATGTTAGTGGTATTGGCAGAGCGGAATTTTCCTGTTACGGAACTGATCCCTGTCGCATCGGAAAGATCTATTGGCAAGGAAGTGGAATTCAAGGGTAAGAAGTATAAGATAGTGGGCGCCGATGACGCTATTGCAGCTAAGCCGAACGTAGCTATCTTTTCGGCAGGCGGCAGTACATCCCTGGAATGGGCTCCCAAATTTGCGGCGGCCGGTATTACGGTCATTGACAACTCTTCCGCCTGGAGGATGGACCCCACTAAAAAGCTGGTTGTACCGGAGCTGAATGCTGATGCACTGACAAAAGAGGATAAGATCATTGCCAATCCTAATTGTTCGACGATCCAGATGGTCGTGGCCCTGAATCTCCTGCATAAGCAATACCAGGTAAAGAGGATCGTTGTCTCTACTTACCAGAGTGTAACGGGAACAGGTGTTAAAGCCGTGACGCAGTTAATGAATGAAAGAAAAGGAGTACAGGGGGAGATGGCCTATAAATATCCTATTGACATGAATGCTATTCCGCAGATCGATGTATTTCTCGATAATGGATATACGAAGGAAGAAATGAAAATGGTGAATGAGACGAGGAAGATCATGCGGGATGATTCCATCCGGGTAACGGCGACGACCGTGCGTATACCGGTAATGGGAGGGCATAGTGAAGCGGTGAATGTAGAGTTTGAAAAAGAATTTGATCTGGAGGAAGTGAAGGCCTTGTTGAGTAAGACGCCCGGGGTGATATTGGTGGATGATCCCGCTAAGCAGCAATATCCCATGCCTAAGGATGCCCATGAAAAAGATGAGGTATTCGTAGGAAGGTTGAGAAGGGATGAGACGCAGGCTAAGACCCTGAACATGTGGGTGGTGAGCGATAATCTCCGGAAAGGGGCGGCTACCAATGCCGTACAGATTGCGGAGTACCTGCTTCAGCAAGGGCTGCTTTAGTGAAATAGGCCCGGCCTCCTTTATAGATTTTGCTGGGCCGGGCCTATTTCATTAAAGCGCCGGGAACAACTGAAAAATGTAGTTCCCGACGCTTTAAGCTAATGATGGGCCTTCGGCCGGGAGACCTGTGGTCTCCCTATGCCATGGAACGATTGAGGAAACCAATGAAATCCTTCATCGTTTCAAAAGTCTTCAATAATTCTTTCAGGAGAGATCTGGATTGTAATTCTGCGTCTGTGAATGAATGGCGGACGACGAAACTTTTCATTTTCAGGAATTCAATAGCCGGGTTGTCCGCATCATAGCCCTTGGGCGGTCTGGCCAGTATATCGATACCGTCTACGCCTGCGGGAAAGATTTTTTTAAAATTACGGTGACCGGTGATCTTTTTCCATTCCTCGAAATTATAGTCGATCTCCTGCCGGACCTTGTTCAGCTCCGGCGCCATGGGCATCCATAAGCCGCCGCCTGCCATGCTGTGGCCGGGTTCGCAATGGAAATAATAGCCTGCCGTAGACGCCTTTTTACCCCCTTTGTTAAAGTAGGCGCCCATGTTGGTCTTATAGGGTATTTTGTCTTTGGAGAACCTTACGTCCCGATAGATGCGGAAAGTGCAATCCTTTGGCGTAAGCAGTGCAATGTCTGCATCTATTTTTCCCAATCCGTCGATTACCTGTTGCGTAAATTGGTCTATATCCTCTTTTGCATCCAGGTAGACGCTTTTGTTCTTTTCAAACCAGGGCTTATTGTTATTCTTTTTGAGGTCTTTCAGAAACTTGATCGTAGTGCCTTGCAACATAACTGTAATTTCCTTTTGGGTCTATTTGATCCTGCCCCAATTTTCGCCGCTCTTGATGCGATACATGGTCATCTCACTGACATTGTATTTCTCTGCCAGTTTCTTGATAGTGAGCTGCCTGTTCTTGCTCGAAAGCGTTCTTTTAATAGTCTTTACCTGCGCTGCCGTTAGTTTCAGTCCAACGGTGCGGTTGGCCTGAACTTTTTTGTAAGCGATCTTTGCGGGGCTCTTCTGTTGATGAGCGATCATCTCTTCAAGCGTGGCCCATTTTAAATTTTTGGATGCATTGTCAAGCTTGTTGTGATTCACATGTATAACGTACTTGTGTTTCGCAGAAGCTTTGGCCAGGAACAAGCGGGCGATCTCACGATGGATGTAGAGGGTGCCATTGTTGCCGGGCCGATGCAGATTGAGGGTTTTGTAGCCGGTTGTCAGGCTGCCGTTGAGCAATTTGCCATCGGTCAGGACATCATCTGAGTAACTGGCTACACGACCCAGAGATGAAAGTGCGTATTTTTTTCGGAGTTGTTTCCAGCCGGGAAACTGCAAAGGTTTCCACACTTCGCCGGTGAGTTTTCTAATCATGCCTACAATTTTCTTAAAGTTACGGAAAAGATTTTCGATTTACCAGTAACGTAAGAAAATATTCTTATATGTTTATTCCATATTGAGGAGTTGTATAAACTCGTCTTCTGTGAGTATTCGGATGGAAGTGATCTTTTTGGCCTTTTCCAGTTTACTACCGGCATCCTCCCCTACCACCAGGTAGTTAAGTTTGCTGCTTACCCCGCTGAGCAGCTTTCCCCCGTTCTTTTCCACGGCTTCTTCGGCGTCCGACCTTTTCAGCCGGCTTAGGGTACCCGTGAATAAGAACGTTTGCCCATCCAGGTTGCCGCCTTGGGTCATGGTGGATCTGGAGCTTTCCAGCTTCAGCCCCAGGGATTTCAGCTGGTGCAAAATCTCCAGGTTGGCGGGGTTGCGGAAGAACTCGTGGACGCTGGCGGCTACTTTGGGGCCTACATCTTCCAGGTTCAGCAGGTCTTCCAGGGAGCGGTCGGCAAGGTCGAGCAGATTGCTGACCGAAGCGGCCAGGATCTTCGCCGTGGTCTCTCCGACATAACGGATGCCCAGTCCGAAGATAAGCCTGTGCAGGGGCTGCTTTTTGGAGGTCTCAATGGCTGATTGCAGGTTACTCACGCTCTTTTCCCCAAATCCCTCCATCTCCCGGATCTTGTCAAAGGGCAGCGTATAGATGCCCGGTATACTTTTCAGGTACTCCAGCTTGAACAGTTTTCGGACGATGGCGTCTCCGAAGCTGCGGATATCCATGGCATCCTTGCTGGCGAAATGGATAATGCGTTCTACTACCTGGGCCTCACAGTTGATATTTACGCAGCGCCATACGGCTTCCCCTTCCGGTTTTTCCAATTCGGTATGGCAGACAGGGCAATGAGTGGGGAAGACGATCGGTTTTTCGGTCCCGGTGCGGAGCTCTGTCAGCGGTTTTACTATATAAGGGATAACGTCTCCGGCCCGTTCTACCAATACCCGGTCCCCGATCCGTACGTCTTTTTCACGGACGACCTCCTCGTTGAACAGGGAGATGGAGCTAACGGTAACCCCACTGAGTGGTACCGGGTCGATCTTGGCTACCGGGGTGATACTGCCGGTGCGACCTACCTGGAATTTGACTTCCCGCAACGTGCTGGTGGCTTGTCGCGCCTTGAATTTAAAGGCGATAGCCCAACGGGGGTGATGGGTGGTCATACCCATCTGGTCCTGGAGGGCGATGGCATTTACCTTGATCACCATGCCGTCGATCTCGTAGGGCAGCTCATCCCGTTGTTTTTCGAATTCGTGGCAGTAATCCATCACTGCCTGTATGCCTTTGACGACCTTTTTCTCTTTCTGCGGGCTTCGGAATCCCAGGTCCCAAAGCATTTTAAGGCATCCGCTATGCGTCTTCAGGGCCTGATGTACCGGAGCTTCGGCCGGCCGGCCTCCTGCATGGGACTTGTTCCCGGCGCCCTCCCGGCTACCTGCAGCCTGGCCTTCGGGACCGGTAAGATGTCCGTCTGCCATCTGCCAGCCCTCGATCGTAGTAAAATAGCTCACATGATAGAGAAAGGCTTCCAGGTTGCGGCGGCTCACTTCTTTGGGGTCTTTTATTCTCAGGGAACCGGCTGCTGCATTGCGGGGGTTGGCAAGCGGGGGGATATTCTGTTCCGCCAGTTGCTCGTTATATTTCTTAAAATTATCCTTATTTATCAGTACTTCCCCGCGGATCTCGATCTGTTGCAGGCCATAGCGGGAGAAGGCCGCAGAAAGGGGGACGGAACGGATCTGCCGGATATTGGTAGTGATCTCATCGCCAGCTACTCCATCCCCGCGGGTTACCCCCCGAAGCAGGTGGTCGTTCTCATAGGTCAGGGAAATGCTGGCGCCGTCAAATTTAGGTTCGACGCAATATTCCAGTTCTTCCAGGCCGGTCAGTTCCCGGGCTTTCCGGTCCCAATCCAGCAAGTCTTCTTCATTATAGGAATTCTCCAGGGAGAGCATGGGCACCAGGTGCTGAACGGTGGGGAACTCTTTGGTGAGGCCTTTGGCTACCCGCTGGGTAGGGGAGTCGGGTGTTACCAGTTCCGGATGCTTCTCCTCGATCTTTTCCAGCTCCTTATATAAAATATCGTATTCAAAATCCGATATCAGGGGCTCATTCATGATGGCATAACGGTACTCATGGAAGCGCAGGGCCTCCCTCAGTTCTTCCAGCTTAGCTGCTGCCAGGGAATGTTGCCGGGTGGAAGCTAACAAGGTCGTTGTCTGTTTTTGTAGTCGTTGGGTCTGTTCGGAGGAATACATACAGTGAAATTTGATGCTGTAAATTTAAGTTAATCGGGTGGCTAACCATTAATTTTCACCGGGGGAAAAGGAGGTATATAGGAAAAGGAATTAAATTCGTAGTTATGACCTCGAATATTAAGACCATTCTAACGCAACTGGAAAGTGACGGTATCATTGGTATTTCCGTGGATTGTGTAATATTTGGATTTGACGACAATGAATTAAAAGTGCTGCTGATCAAATCCGATTTGGAAAAATTCGATAACAAATGGTCTCTGCTGGGCGACCTGGTGCACAATCATGAAGACCTGGACCAGGCGGCCTACCGTATCTTAAAAGCGCGTACCGGGATGGATGATGTTTACCTGGAGCAGGTTAAGGCATTTGGCCAGGTGGCCCGGCATCCTGCTGCCAGGGTGGTCACGATCGCCTATTGTTCGCTGATCAATATCGAGCACCATAAGCTGAAGATACATGATAATGAACTGAACTGGCATCGGGTGACGACCCTGTCTGAAATGGCTTTTGACCATCAGTTGATCCTGAATGTATGTTATGAATGGCTGCAGAAAAGGATACAGGAGCATCCGCTGGGCTTTAGTCTTTTGCCCAAACAGTTTTCGTTGAGAGAGCTGCAGAACCTGTACGAAGCTATCCTGGATGTCAAGCTTGACCGGCGCAATTTCCGAAAGAAATTCTTCTCTATGGGATTGCTGGAAGATACCGGCGAACTGGAATCGGACGTCCCTCATCGACCGGGTAAATTATATAAGTTCAACTACGAGAAGTACCAGAAAAAAGAGCGGAAGAAATGGTTCGGGATTGATTTTTAGCGCCTTAAAGCCCCTTTCCGGCGATTTTTTCATACATACAGAAAAAATTTATTACAAAAAATTGGCCGAGTCAACTATTTTGCTAAATATTGTGTATTATTTACACGACCAAAATGTGTAAATAATACACAATACAACTACACTTTAACGATTAGTTTATGAGAAAGAAACGATTGCTTGCGAGGACGAACGTCCTTCTTCTGCTATTACTGCTATGCATAAGCACCTCTGCACAAAACAAGCTCATTTCGGGAAAAGTTACGGATTCGAAGGATGGCAGCCCCCTGCAGGGAGTTTCGGTTATACCCGTGGGTTCCGCCCGGGGTACTACGACGAATGGCAAAGGGGAATTTCAGCTTTCTGTTAAATCGGGGACGAAGAGCCTTGTTGTTTCTTCTGTAGGATTTACCACCCGGGAAGTGCCCATTGACGAAGCCGGGATGGCGATAGCATTACTCGCCAACAATTCCAGCCTGAATGAGATCGTTGTGATCGGGTATGGCACCCAGAAAAAGAAAGACCTGACAGGGTCTATCACCACGGTGAGCTCAAAGGATTTTCAGCAAGGCGCCATCAGCACTCCGGAACAATTGATCACCGGTAAGGTGGCGGGGGTGGTAGTGACGCCCAACAGCGGTCAGCCGGGGGTTGGCAGCACCATCCGCATTCGTGGGGGATCTTCCATAGGAGCGAGTAACAATCCCCTTATTGTAATCGACGGGGTGCCTATGGAGAATATTACGAATTTAGATGCAACCGCTACCTCTTCTATTTCCGGGGCACCCAATGCATTGAGCATGCTGAACCCCAATGATATTGAATCTTTCACGGTTCTGAAAGACGCCAGCGCTACCGCCATCTATGGCAACCGCGCCTCGAACGGGGTCATCCTCATCACTACCAAGAAAGGAAAGAGCGGCGGCGCCCTTCGGGTGAGCCTGAGCTCACTAAACTCCCTGGCTGTAAAAACGAAGGATGTTGATGTGCTCTCCGCAAAGCAGTTCACCCAGGTCGTCAACGCCCAGGGAACGACCGCGCAAAAGGCCCTGCTGGGCAACGCCAATACCGATTGGCAGGAACAGATCTACCAGAAGGCATTCACGACTGACGATAATATCAGCATTACCGGGGGGATCAAGCACCTTCCTTACCGGATATCTTTAGGATATCTGGATAACAACGGTATCCTGAAAACAGGTTATTTAAGAAGGAAGTCCGCGGCGCTGAATCTCAGCCCTGTCTTGTTGGACAATCATCTGCATATCGATCTTAACCTGAAAGGGATCTATTCTGACAATCGGTTTGCCAGCGCGGGCGCCATCGGCGAGGCCGTCCGGATGGACCCTACCCAGCCGGTCTATGATAAGAGTTCTCCATACGGGGGCTACTTCGAATGGCAGCAGGGAAATATTCCCAATGTATTATCTACCCGTAACCCGCTGGCCGATCTTATGCTGACAAGGGATATCAGCACCGTAAAAAGAAGTATCGGAAATATACAACTGGATTATTCCCTGCCCTTTCTGCCGGAGCTGAGGGCGAATATGAATATAGGGTATGATATCTCGAAAAGCAATGGGGGTAAATATATCGATCCTAAATATGCCGGATCCTATACCAATGGGGGCTCGCAAAGTACCTACTCCCAGTACAGAAGGACCAAACTTTTTGACTTTTACCTCAACTATACAAAAGATCTGCCGTCTGTCCGAAGCCATTTTGATATAACGGCCGGGTATGAATACGAGGATTTTTACAGGGCAGCGCCTGCTACCGGGACGGCAAGCGTTACGGGGTTCAACCCTGTGAATAATGCCCCCGCTCAGACTACTTATGGGCTGCCTGATTCTTCTCAAAGCACCCTGCTGTCTTTTTACGGGAGATTGAATTACAGCTTTCATGACCGCTATTTGTTAACGGCTACCGTGCGCAGGGATGGTTCTTCCCGATTTGCCCCCAATAACCGTTATGGCACATTTCCCTCCGTGGCCCTGGCCTGGAAGGTCAGCCAGGAAACTTTCATGAAGGCTGCGCCGGTCTTTTCCGACCTGAAACTGCGGCTGGGATATGGCGTTACGGGGAACCAGGATATCTTCAGCAATTATGGTTATCTGGCCAACTATACGCGGAGCACCGCCACTACCCGCTACCCATTCGGCGACAGCGCATACTACACTTACCGGGGAGAAGCTTATGCTGCGGATATCCAGTGGGAGCATACGGCTTCGTATGATGCCGGGCTGGACTTCGGTTTTTTCAAGCAAAGACTGAGTGGTAGTCTTGATTTCTATTATAAAAAGACCAGTAATCTGCTCCTGGATGTCAATCAGTCTTCTTTGTCCAACCTAAGCAACCACGTGATCACCAATGTGGGCGACCTGGAAAACAGGGGTGTGGAATTAAATATCAATGCGCTTGCTGTGACGACCAAAGATTTTAACTGGAACCTTGGCTTTAACTTCTCTTACTATAAGAATAAGATCACCAAACTGAGCCTGGTGACCGATACTACTTCGCCGGGTTATCAGACCGGCTCTATTGGCGGAGGTACCGGCAACAAGATCCAGATCAATTCGATCGATAATCCTGTCAATGCTTTTTATGTCTATAAACAAGT
>Ga0307511_10000408_pt1 | contig 45850 bp, 44 predicted proteins | sample 13_EM_MG_FD_200266 | JGI IMG/M metagenome (GOLD analysis project Ga0307511, IMG submission 200266) | Populus trichocarpa ectomycorrhiza microbial communities from riparian zone in the Pacific Northwest, United States - 13_EM | ecosystem: Host-associated > Plants > Roots > Unclassified | place... | reverse complement strand
AGCATACTCTACTATTATCTCCATATCACATCGCTAGGTGAAGTGAACCTTTGTCGGCCACATATTTATTCACCGCTACCTTGTTGCCACTCATAACCTCCAATACTTCTTAGATGTCCACATGAACTCTAATTGGCCACATGACCAGTTGCCAAACTAGTCCGCGAACCGGACTATTGCCAAACCTGGCTACCTACTACCCAAACAGGCAGAGCGTGGTCTAGTCTCGACCACAGGAGCGGTCGTGCCAACCAGACTAGTCTCGACACGAGCTTGGCAAGCAAATTTATTTTTGTTGTGCGGCTGCAGTCAATACCTGGGTACGAGCAGACTGGGGTACTAGTTCTCGAGCATACCTTGGGCAAGAGGTCTACCCAATGATGGTGAAAATTGCAGTGTTGGATAACTTCTTAGGAGTGCTAGGGGCCTGATAGGGAATCCCGTTGGTTTGATATCTCGACATGACGAAAATCAGGCAGAATGAAATATTTTTTTCGATCAGCCCGCAACTCTTTTGGTATATTTTACCTGAAATAAAAGCATAGGCACATTGTAGTCACTAGTTAATCATTTACCACCACCCCCCCAGATCCAACTTGCTTTCAACAGCTTCTTCTAAAAACTCATCATATCTAGAACACCCTGCCGTTAGCACAAAAACCAACCCCCAGTTTGCTTCAAGGATTGACTTGCCTCTCCCAAATAATGCCCTCTTTGACCAATCCATAGCCATCAGCATCCTCGTCCTCACACTAACACTCTGGGCGAAATACACTGAACGCCAGAGGTAAACCGCAACCAACCCTCCACCCACTGACCAGCCATTATAATCAAACACCGCCGCATTACCAATATACGCCAAGCTGCCAAGATGCTTGTACTGGAATGCCTTGTAGATTGCTGCGTCGAGATCACCATCATATACTTCGTTCGCCATCATACCCGGACTAGCTTGGGCGAGTTTATTGAACTTGCGGGCAAGATACTGTCCTTGTTGGTGGGCTCGCTGGGCAGTAGCCGGTAAACTAGTCAATTTCGTATCAATGTGCTCAAGAAGTTCCCTGAGTTCTTCAAAGTCGAGCGTGCCTGATTTATCCTTATCATGTTCCTCGAAAAGTTTATCCAGACGTCTCAAATGAGAAGTCGCCTGAGGGAACCGTTTCCTAATCCTAGAAGCCACGGTCCTCCACATTGCAAAGTCCAAATGACACTTCTCCGGATCCTTCCCAGTCTCCCAAGCAATCTGCTTAAGGAACGAATAAATATTGCAGGCAACGTTGTTCTGCACGGTGGCGCAATCTCCGATCGCATAAACATCACCCAAAGGAGTTCCGAGAAGCCGAAGATGCGTATCTGTCTCAAGGGCGTGCTTGTTCTTCTGGACGCCCAACTGTTTTGCGGTGTTGCTAGCAAATTCGGTTTGGCCTAAAACTTTTAGTAAGCGGACCAGTTACCCTCAACTTCGAGTGCTGTGTGAAGGGAGACCAACCAACACCAGTAGCCCACAAGCAAAGTCCATAAGGCAACTCCTTGGTAATGATTTTTCCACTCTCTTCATCTCTCTGTGAGAAGAGAATCTTGTCTGCTTCAACCCTCTTGACTCGGGCGTTGGTTAAAACGTCGATTTGGTCACGTGCGAACCGTTCCTCCGCATATCGCGAAAGAGCTTCGTCGTAAGTGTTCAGAATGTGACCACGTGACTGGATAATATGCACTGATACTTCATTACGTAGGATTTTAGGAAACTATTTTCTAGTTAGAACTCATAGAAGAACCATTACCCACGATAGACAAATACTTACGAGTTTTGTGAGATCCTCATTGAGCATATCAAACAGCTCTGCTGCAAATTCGACACCTGTGGGGCCACCACCACAGATCACAAAAGAGAGCAGCTTCTTGCGTTCCTCGTCGGTTGTGGTTGGGAGACAGGCCCGCTCAAAGTTGTCAACGACCTTTCGGCGAATAAGCCGAGCATCATTGATACATTTCAAAAAGTGGCAGTGCCCCAAGCCTTCCACTCCGTGGGTATTTGTCTGGGACCCTATATGCAAACACCACCAAGTTAGCGAATAGCTCTTGAGAGAAATTACAGCATATGAACGAACATACCAACAGCAATAACAAGCTTATCATACGGGAGATAGAAATTCCTCGTCTCTCCATTCGGCAGTGTTTGTGACACCTCCACCAACTTTGCGCTGAAATCCACCGACTCAGCCTTCGCCTGCAAGAAATGTCCCTTTATCCTCGCCACAATCTTCCGTACTGGTTCAATGAGCGACCGAAGCTCCAAGGTACCGACAGTAGCGCTTGGTAGGAGGGGGGTATATAGGAAGTAGTTGTTCGACGATATGACAGTAACATGATAATTGTCTGGATTGATATTCTTCAGCAGTGCCACCGATCCCCACCCACAGCCCAGCACGACCAATTTAGGTTTCGCCATCTGCTTAGTTTGCTCCTCCGAATCCCCATCATCAACAAGATATTCTGCAATCGGAAGATTCTTTGGCCCGCCCCGTCGCGGGTTTAAAGCAATTTCTGGGATCGGAATATCATGTACATCGATATCGTCCTTGTAAGTACTTGCATCGTATAAAAAGAACGCAATGACTGATCCCCCGGCTGTAATGACCGTGAACCCGGCGAGCGCAAACGCCTTGTAGAGGGCTCGCACGAAACGCCCCCGCTGCTTTACTGGTGGTGCGTTACTAGCTTCTGTAGCATATACTCTTGAGCTATCCGGGCGGACATATTGGTATTTTTTCGATTGCGGCCGCTTGGGAAGCAAAGAGGTAGACAGCGCCCGAGCTTGGATAGTGCCCTGAGTTCCTATTGTGGAGGAGCGGAGGCTGCTGCTAAGTGATAGCCTCGTGCTAGGTGGTCGAGCTGGAGCCACTCCCTGCTTGAGGGTGGCAAGAGCTCGCTGTCTCAGCATTTCAAACGAGAGAATTGGAGAACCTAAAAGACCAATAAATACGGTGGACGAAGTTTGGATGCAAGCCAAGGGGCATACTTATAATATGAACAAGAGAGCTGCGACAAATGTTGACCTGAGCTGACCTGAGCTGACCTGAGCTGCTTGACTTCAGGCAAGTGCTAAGCTTCTATTGATCGACGGTACTGTACCGGTATTTCCGGTTCCCTGGGTGCGTTTGGTTTGCGCTAAAATTCCGTATGACGCTATCTACCCATAGATAGAATGGACTGTACTCTACATGAAACGAGTCCCCATACAATCTATTGCAATTTTCAAGATGACTTTGATCCTGCACAGGGCTATAGCTTCCCGGGGTCTCCGTCCGAGTTGTAAGGATATGGGTTAGAGACCGTGTGCTTTCCTTTTATGCCTAGAGTTTTTTTAGTGGAAAAATATTGTAAACTCAGTGTTCGCTGTTTCACAAAGACTGAGACAAAGTCACCTGATGGATATCTATACATGAGGACTTCCGTGAGTTATTACGCTACGGCAACTAAGGTGTTAGGCAGCACGTAGTCTGGTTACACGGTAGATGTTGGGAGGTGTAGGACTGTACACCTAACTAATAATAAATATGCTGGCTGGAAGGTCACTGGTAGCCAGGGTGTACTCCCCACTCGCTACTTACTCAGCATCCCACAATACATCAAGTAGAAGTGCGGCAAATACCGGGTGTGAATGTGAGTCCCTTACTACTATACCCGATGGCAGGATATTTGTAGTACTTGAAGCTTGGAGGACACCTGAGGACAATGTGGAGCAAATGGGAGGAAACCCATGATGCTATATTACAGATCTAGATGCCGGAAAAAGAAACAGGAATATAGTATACAAATTTTTACCTCGACTTTGACTTCCTCTTTAACGACTGCACCAATCTCGGGACATCGTCACCCGCCTGCGTTTCCGCTTTCCGCTTCTTACGCTTCACCCCGTCCTCGCCATTATCTACGTGACCCTTCTTCCTATTCCTCTTCTCCTCCATGAGCTTCTTCATAGTGCTAGTCTGCTTGAACCTAGGATTTGTAGGATCAATAGCAAAATCGTGCTCCTCAAACAGCGCAGCAAAACGTGGATCCTTGACATCGGCTTCGAACCCATCCTGGACACCTTCGGCATCCGTTGCCTTCTTCCCTCTATTCCTCTTCTTCAATTTCTTTTCCTTCTCTGCCTTGACCACCTCCTTCATATTGAAGTGCTTCATGTTCCCACCAGCGGCAGCCTTCTCGTCCGCATCGTCCATCATCAATAGCTCTAGCTCTGCGCGCTGAGCAGCCTTTTCTACCGCTTCCTTCTTCTTGGCCTCCTTATCAGCCTTCTTTTTCTCCTTTTTCGTGACTGGCGGCTCCTCCTCCTGGAAGAAAGGGTCGTCAAAGCCAAGATCTGCTTGTTCTTCTGTAACATCCTTGTCTCCTTCAGCTGCGCCGTCGATATCAGCCCCATTTTTCTTTGCTTCGTATGCCGCTTTTCTGGTCTTCATTCGCTCCTTCTCCTTGCGCTTATACTTCTCAATGGTAGTCTCCTCGTGGTCTGGCACCTTCTCGTCGCCCTTATTATCCTCCATCAACCCTGATGTGAAAGTAATCTCCATATCCCCAGTGACCTTGTCCTTCTCCTTTCCGCCAATCTTCCCGCCAAGGTTGAACAATGCGCGGTACCTGTTCTTGAGCTCTTCAGCATCTTCTTCTTCACTATCACTTGAAGCCAGATACTCTTTCAGGTCCATATCCTCAATTTCCCGCTGAGAGAACGCCTTCTTCGTTTTGTTTTTGCGTGCAGAATCGTCTTGGTCCCAGGTCAATTTCACCTTCGAGTGTTGTAGCGCCTATTCATCGTAATCAGCCTATAGAACACCAGTAGGCAATGAAGTGGTGCTAACATCAGTAACAAACTCGTTGGGCTTATACCCAACCGGAAGCCGAGTACACTCATCCTTTGGCATATCCTCCTCAAAACTTGTCTCATCAGGAATAAACCTCAAATCAAAGAAATTCGCCGAAACCTCATATTCCACCCCATCGCACTCATCGTAGATCTTCTTCGCCGTAGCCTTACTATCACACTCCACCACCGCGTAATAATATCTCAATCTCTCCAACTGATAATTCCTTAACTTGGTACTATCAAACTCCTCTCCGTCATCTGTCTTAATTATCGTCTTCCCATTGATCTCCTCCTCTTCGTCCTCCCCATCCTTTGCAGCAAAAATCTCCTTTGGTGGACCCTCCATCTCCTCCCTCTCCAACCTTTCCTTGCCAAACTCACTTGGGTATATCCGTACCGATAGAACCTTCCCATCCTCAGGCTTGAAGCTCGATAAAGTCGCCATAAGATCCACTGCGTGCACATTATCCCAATCTAGATTCACGACCGCCAATCTCCGGTAAACATCCCCCGTAGGAGCCTCCTCCCCTACCCCCCCATCCTCTTCCGCACCACCCTCCACCACCGCCTCCTCATCTGTCTCAGACTCATCACTCGTATCAATTATGCCCTCTCCTCTCGCCGGGTCGTAAACAGCCGGCTTCTCCCTATCCTCCTCAGAGCTCTCCTCATCTTCACCCTCGTCCTCTAGGCGATAATAATCCTTAATTTTCTTCTTCCCAGCTTCCATTCCCAGCTTCCGTCCATATTTGTCTACTTTGGCGGTATTTAAAAAGTCTTCATCCTCAAGCATACGCTTGAAACGCCTGTCGATTGTGACCTTGGTGTCCTTCCTCCGTGGTAGGGCGAATCGGGGGTCGGAGTGGACGGAGGCGAAACGAGGGTCATCTGCGTCGGGCTGTCAGTGAATGCATGAGATCATGGCATTGGCAATAGCGCACGTACTTGTAACTGGTGCCTTTGACATGGGCTTTATGGGCTCCCTCTGTTTGGTTGGTTTCGGCATTATGGTGTTTCTGTGGAACGTGGATGCGAAAATGCTGCAATCAGTCAGACTATGGATTTGGGATTTCCAAATATGGAGAAATATTTAGGTTGTAAATCTTGGCATGTAAATCCGCGTTATACTTAAAAAGTACGGTATATACCTACTCTACTTAAAGGAAGTTATATATAACAGTCTCAGTGCAACCAGACTCCAAGCATTAAAATACTTACCTCTTCAATGCTCTAGGAGAGCGGCTTGTGCCAACCAGACTACTCTTCAATGTACTTGGTAAGTTAGTTGTGCTGCTCTTATGTATCGTATCACCTGTTAGAAGTGTATGGGAGTGAGAGTAGTACTGTCCGTCCGCGAGTAAAGTAACGATTGAATTGGTATTTAACGTGCCAACCAGACTAGTATTTAACATTCATTAAGTCAATTATTTACTAAGAGAGTGCTGAAGCCTTCATGAAAATTACGCCAGCCATGCGCCGTGGATAAAAACTAACTGCAACAGAGTAATAAAACAAGACATCAACTTGTAAAAGGGCATTGCTTCCCTCTCAAGAGCCTCCCATAAACACTGAAGTTCACATGGTACCCAAACACAGACGTATCAAACGTCAACTGGGCCTTTCTCGGTGGATAATTCAGCTCGGAATCATGTCGCCATGGCGTCGGGGGATTCGGTACCATCAATATCTAGTCCCAAATCCATTGGTGGCAAACCCGGAAGTCTATGCTCCGCCCAGCCTCGAAGCCGCACGAGGCCTCTAATTTTCGCCTCCTTCATCCAATGCGCTGACTCCAAAATAGCCTCATTCACTTTAGCAGCAACATCTCGGCGGAGAGCAGGATCCATCAGTTCGGCGAGTGGTGGTGCCAAACTCTCAGGGGGGAAACAGAGAAGGGCCATCGTCCGCTCGAGGTCTTGGAGGAAAGCAGGATTTCCGGGAGCGCGTGGAGCCAATCGAGTGGTAGCAAAGTTTAGAGCTTCGCTAATATCCCCGTCTGGAGACGAAGTGCAAGCTCGAATCAATTCTATAAGCTGTAGGCGGAGGAGAGAAAAGTGGAGTGAAGGATTGGTATCAAGCATCTGTCATACACAGCTGTTAGCGAATGAACTACAACTATTGCATTTTCGTGATAACAGGAAAGTATTGAGGATGTGTTGTTGCTCATTTTGAAGACTGAAGTTTTGGTTGTGTCTCATCACCGACCCCGAAGGATCTGAGAGTGGTGCATGAAAACGATTTAATCATTGCAATGTGGGGAGAAGATTCCTTGAAGTTCAACTAATGATGCTTACCTCTGGGTATAGATCATTAATCCTCTGGATAGCAGTATCAATATCACCGCTGTGGATAGCACTCCTAATTTGCACCCTGTCCTGGATATCATAAAAATGGTATTGTGGTGTGATGTTTGCCTCTTGTGCAAACTTAAGTGCAGCAGATTCATATCCTTCTATGATCAGGTAATTCATAACCAGACTATTAAGATCACTAAGGTACATCGTCAGCACCCTGTTCTGTATAATTGCACGAACCATATAGTTGGTAAGAAATGGTGAGAGTCAGGAAGACAAGTTACTGTATTTCTCCACACTGTGTTTCGGAGAGATTCCCAACTTGATTGTGATAGCATCATACTCAGGTGGGACAGAGCAAGCAGGAAGAGGGGCGGGTCCTACGTTTTTGAAACCTTAACATCATCCACACGCTTCTCCCAATCAATTCCACCAGCTCTTCTCGTAACACTAGAAGTTGCAGAAGCCTGCATTGTTGTTAGTATAAAGCCCACATGTGGTGTGGGGAAAATTTTGGGGGAAAGTACCAACCATGATTCAGTCCACCCAAACGATGTCTGAAACGTGTTAACTAAAACCGGTAAAACAAAATGTGGAAAGAAAGGGAGAGGGAGTATGAGGGAGTATAAGGCTGTATGAGGCTGTATGAGGCTCAGCTGCTGCCAGTTCCTGTCGTTAGAGACAATAGTCGGGATGAGATCGATGGAGATGTGTTGTAGAATCGGTTGGTGGAGAGAGAATGCAAACTCTTAATAAGTGAATTAGTATCCTAGCCTCTCAGCCCTAACCCTTCGCAGCAGGTGGGGCTTGGTATTGCCAAGGCCGATAAGCATCTTGGTGTCCGGCTACACTGTAGCTGAAGCAGTACCCAATTCGAAACAACATTGTCACCTTTCAAGTGTATAGTGCATGAGAAGCTGGAATTCTCGACTTTCTCGAGCTTGGAACATCTTATATACTTTTCCCTGGATACCCGCAACTTTTGCGTTCATTATGACCCAGCATTATACCCCCCCGTGGGCAAATACCCATGTTCGTTCTTCCCAACCACCTGCCAGATGCCGTCGATACATGCCATAGCCGGCGACCAAGTGGGCTAACGATATTAAACATAAAGATTATTGGCATAGCAGGCTCCAGTGGCTCGGGGAAGACGAGTCTTGCTATGAAAATAGTGGGCTCCCTCAACTTGCCTTGGGTTGTCATTCTTTCAATGGTACCAGTTCATCCAAACCATTTTAGTATCGAGCGAGCAGAGAGCATAGTTTTTATAAACTAAATGGATTCCATTTGAGTATGCAGGACTCGTTTTATAAGTCCCTTACTCCCGAGCAATCTGAGCTAGCCTTCCGCAATGAATACGATTTCGACTCTCCAGATTCTATAGATTTTGATGTGTTGGTTGAAAGGCTGAATGACTTGAAGATGGGGTACGTCTCATCTGGTCCAAGGCTTCATTTGTTGTGTACAATCTAAGTCAAAAGTGCTATATCTACAGAAGGAAAGCTGAGATTCCCATGTACTCCTTTGAGGAGCATCAGCGTATGTCAGAAACCACTACCATTTATTCCTGCCATGTTTTGATACTTGAGGGAATCTTTGCCTTATATGACCCCAGAGTGCTGGCACTGTTGGATATGAAGGTGCCTTAGCCTTTGATTACTACGTATCCTGGGAATGAATAGGGACTGATGACTGTCTCCTAGATTTTTGTTGATACAGACTCTGACATCTGTTTGGCACGGAGATGTAAGAGGCCTTAAGGTTCCGTGCTTAATCTCTGGCTGAACTGTCACAGTGGCTCGTGATATTAAGTACCGAGGACGAGAGTAAGTCACCTTTGATCTGAGGGGAAGATGACTTTTCTTCTGTCCTGACTAACTTCCTTACAGCGTAGAGGGTGCTATTAAGCAATGGATGGGGTTTGTCAAGCCTAATTTCGAGCTCTACGTTGATCCACAACGCAAAAACGCCGACATTTTGGTCCCGCGAGGCATTGATAATTGGATAGCCATAAGTTAGCACCTATATCGATGCCGATTTTAGCACTGAGGCCTTACCTTTGTTGTAGGTATGGTCGTGAAGCATATCCAACGAGCGCTGCAGGAGAAGTCGAAACAGCACATACAGACATTGGTCGAATTAGGGGAATATCAGCCAGATGAGCCATTATCATCCAATATCGACATCTTACCAGATACTGCCCAAATGAAGGGCATGCACACAATAATACACAATCAGGAAACGAGCCGCGAAGATTTCATTTTTTATTTCGATAGGATTTCCACTTTATTGGTTGAAAGGTACGGTACATGATACCGACCTAATGGAACCTGATTTGCAGGATTCGAGAACTAACGAAACTCAAGGGCAATGAATCACCTACCATACACCTGCACCCAGATAACCACGGCCCAAGGCTACCCCTATGCAGGGCAGATGCTCTCGGCAGAAGTCAGTGCTGTTGTCATCCTCCGCTCTGGTGGCACCCTCGAAAACGGGCTCAAGCGAGTTGTCCCGGAAGCTCGGATAGGGAGAATGCTCTTACAATCAAATTCGAGAACGGGAGAGCCTGAGCTGCACTATTTGAAGCTCCCACCAGCACTAGATGACCACCGTGTGCTCTTGCTCGACCCCCAAGTGGCTTCTGGTGCCGGTGCCATCATGGCGATGCAAGTTCTCAAGGACTATGGCGTGAAAGAGGAAAACATTGTCCTTGTTGCATACTTGTCTAGTGTAACAGGGCTCCGCAGGATCACAAAAGTTTACCCACGGGCGAAAATAGTGACAGCATGTGTGAGAGAAGGGTTTGAGCGTAGGTGGGTTGATACTAGGTATGTAGAAGTCACAACCGCTTGACTTGAAAATTTTTTATAGAACTGATGACTTGAAAGGTATTTTGGCTGTTGATAAACGCCCCCGATCGAAATTAATCCCATTTAAGGAGAATTGTGTGATAATATCCGTATCATTGTATTACTAGGCATCACGGTGAAGGCTGGAGACATATTTCGGCGATCCTGAGCAATAGATGTACTTTGGTTCTGCAATCTTAGCTCTAAGTATTCAAAACAAGACATTATTTACACCTAAGCCTGAGCATGCTCAAAAATATAAAAAAAAATAAAGCAATCTACTTGGTCCTGATAATCTTGAGCTTCCCAGGAGAGTGCTATATCCGCCCTCAATTAGTGAATTCCCGTCTAAGTAACTGGTAAGGAAACCTACCGTAAAGTTGGCGGCATACTGCTTTGGCCTGAAAGCCCTGACGTTTGGTTCTTGAACATAATACTCATAGCCCTGCTTCTCCGCAAAGTAGATGGCATCCTCCTTTGTCTTAAACCAGATATGAGTCCCCTGCATGTGGTCTGCAGAACTGGTCCATCCCATCAATGGGTTCTCCCTATAATCCAACGTATAGACTCCTTCAGAAATTGCTACCCACAGAAGCTACGAATTGCTAAGGGCTTCATACCAGTTTCCTCTGCGAGTCAAGACATCCCAATCCATCTTCCATCGGGTACCGGGCCAGTTTGAGGATTGGGTAGCAGGCTTGCTAGGCTTGTAGATTCTGCAAGTTGCCGGGTATCAGCACAACTGAGTGGCAATTCTTCGTCCCATTCCGAAGGCATATTCACCGGACAGTCCTAGCTTGTAGTTCCGAGGGCGCTCCCGAGATTATGGCAGCTGCAAGAATGCCACCTTCCCTGTTGGATATGATATATTAGCCTCCGTGCAACCGTTGGGCAGTATGGAGAGCGGGGGCTGGAGGTGACGAACTCTGTAGATGCGTTCACATGCTTCCCAGGCTCAGTCTGCGATACGGCGACTTGGGTGGTACCGGTAGTCTGTTCTGCGGTACCCTGCTTTGCTGTGGAGCTATTGTAGCGGATGGGAGTTGTAAGTGCAGCCCGTCGCAGTGGTGCGATTGGGGCCCGAGCTACAAAAGCGATTCTGGAGAGGGAAAACGACATGGTATCGGACTTGCGGAGATTCCGGAGAAGCGAAGCTCGCATATACAGCCTAGAATTCGTAATTGCGGTGCGGTTTGGGGAATCGGGGGTTGCGCGATTACTAAGACATGCATCCCACAAAATGGCGGGAGCCAATGATAATTCGTGGTTCCTTTGCGGCGGGACTCCATCACACTAAAATCTGAACGTCAACCGAATTGAATTCCTGAAATCAACCACACGATTATATCGTTATAATCCCCTCGCTACCAATCGCCCCTCCTCCTTTTTTCTTTACAGCACAATGTCGTTTATCGTCAAGAGGGGTATCTCTACCCTTATCCCACCGAAGGTGGCTTCTCCAGCTGTGAGTATTCAATGTGCCCCTCAATTGCCCGCCGGCCAGAGGAGCCGGGAGCCCATGCGCAGGCGCGGAAATGAAACTGACCATGGCACGGATATAGGGCGTACGTCATCCTTTTCTCCTACCTTCAACAATCCGCTATCGACTCTGGGATATTACAATTGCAGGCGACTGACGGTGGGGGTATTAGCTCGGCGCCGCTAAGGATGCTGTCCGAATGAGCCGTGTGGTTGACTTCTACACCAAGCTTCCAAAGTACGCCTGCTCTTCATATCTCGCCAGACTACTTCATATCTATGATATGGCTTCTCCAAATGGCGCTCTGGGGGTTGTGGGTTTTCTAATGGAAGTGGGGGCTAATGGCTGTTGCACTATCAACTCATAGGGGACCTGCTCCACCAAGGAAGACCCCAGGCCTCCTCGGGGGGTACCAGGACAAGTACTTCGGAAAGAAGGCCAGTGGAATGCGTAAGTGATAGCCACTAGATATTCAACTGCACCACGGGTGGTTAATACTAATAACGAGATGTTTTTACAGCAATTGTTCACGTTATCGTCGGCATCATGGCCATCGGCTATGCCCAAGCCTACTACTTCCACATCCGTATGAGAGCCTACATCATAGGGAATGATTATATAACAGTACTAATGGTTACACAGGTCACCACAAGAACAATGCCCACTAAGTGATCATTTTTAAGAGATATGGTATTGGGTGCATGTGTATAGTTTTATGCAGTGAATTATATGTGGATGTTTGAGGAGAGGACGTTAGAAGGCATTCTTACCAGAGCAAAACAATGAACTGTATATTTTTCAGATATTACCCATGCTCGTTTTCTGTCCCATAAAAGGTGAAAATGTAATAATGTTGCCCCTTACGCTTCCATAGTGGATAGTGGCACCAGCGTGATGGCGTGAATGCGGCCTTATTACGCCGCTTTATGTATCGCTGCTTTGGTAAAATGAGGCTTCTGGCCTGAGTTCGAGGTATTTTGTAACAATAGCTGCTCATGTACATGCACAACCAGACTATACATGCATGGGTACTAGTACTAAATTTATCGAGATGTAGCTGTTAGTCTGGTTTGTGCTCCCGGAACTGTTATCTCTTATGCCAACCAGACAAGTAGCTAAGGATAAGCAATATAGGGGCACGTCCTCCTAAACAGTCCCGGGGCTGCAGACACCTTCTAATTTACTTCTAAATTCTAGGCTAGGCAAGTTCAGGGTAACGCTTGCCGAAGCAAGATTCCACTTTGTCATAGTTACTTACTTAAGTAACCCCTAGACGTGGGACTATTCCGCTATTTTTAACATGGCCTCCTGATCCGCAGGGCAATGGGAAGGCTCCATTTAGCCTGTGTATGCATTTTAAGCTCTCCTCCTCTATCTTTGAACCACCATCTTTATACGCCTACACTACCTTCATGGTGGAACTTTCATGATGTGTTGTTGTGCACTGGCAAGCAGCGCTTCTTTCTAGGTGTAAGTGTTCGTGCTTTTCTAGTCTACTAATGAGAGACTGAACTTGGTGGGAGTTAACCCAGAAACTGGCAAGACACCGACCAGACATGCATACAGAGGGTAAATAAGTAGCTTTAATATCAAAATTCGGTGGATTTAAGGTGAACCCCCCCCCTGTTTTTACGCTACTGCATGATGTCTCGACAGCCTATGGTATACCATATGGTATCAGGCACTTTGAGCACAAGTGGTAATGGTGAGCAACCTTCTGGAGCATAACAGTTACCCTGATTGACTCCCTGAGCGTACTGCATAAACTAGCGACCCTGCAGCTCCGCTAATTCTCGTGCTTAGGTGGAAAGCTTTAAAGACAGGGAACCTATCTCGCCAGTTTTTGCGGTAGTCGGCTCTCCTGAGCGAGGCATGGTTTCAGAGCTTCAATGTAAGCATTGCGCTAGTCTGTAGTCTGGCCGAGTTGCGCTCACTACTGTGATTTATTTTTATTTTGGAGAGGTGCGATTGAGGGTAACTGTCGCGTGTACAGTTGTTCTGTGTGGCGTGGCATGGGATTGAATGAGGTAGGGTGTGGGGATGAAGCCCACATCAGCCCTGTTGAGGGGTACTATCGGTATCATACGCAGGATTCATGGTGGTCACTATTAATAATGAATGTTCAGAGCTTTACTAGACTACAATACTACTAGCAAGTACTAAAGCTTGCCGTCCACAAAGGAGACCTGCTATCACAAGAGCCACTCATTTGAAGAATGACTATGGTCTTAACCTTCATGATATGGAGCAGCTTTTTCATAGGAATCGCCAGGGATTAAGTAGCCCTCATGATGATATGATCAGTGCACGCCGCAACAAGACTACTCCAACTTGGTAAACGTAGAGTTAGTTCTGATACCCGGTCCCAGCCGCTCATAGCGGTCTGGGGACTTCGACTATAGTATAATATCGGGAGATTTTCCTTCTATAAATGTTATACTTACAACGATATATAATTGAGTTTGCCCGATCTACTGCCAACTGTTTCCGTGGATTGCCGAACCACGTGACATACGAAAACAGGTAATGCTTTTCAAAGAAAATATTATTTTATCCTGACATAATTGTTTATTGGACTTTGAGCTCAATGAAAATAGCTTGAGTGACCTCTCCTGCCTCCTGGCCTAGCCTGTACTTAAATTATCTGTTAATCCATAGATATGTATGAAGTGCCGCTGGTGCTGGTAGGTGAACAACTTGATGCCGTGGATTTTCGATAAGGAATACTTTGTACCAGTAAGTATAGGATTATGACAATATATATGTATTGACCCCAGAGCAATAAATGCATAATAGTTGTAGTCCAGACAATACCGGTGCACTAATAACTTTCCTGGCCTTGTCTCATGATTACTCGAATGAGTACCTAGTCATCGCCGGATAAAGTAAACTACATAAATTAGTCTGGTTGGCACAAATTAGTTAGGACACATAACCTAGAAAGGCTTAGTGTGCGCACTCTTCGATATCTAACGTTACTCCGTACCTAGGTACCCTTGAATTACAGTATGTACAGTACATTCTATACACAAGGAATTATATTGCATTTCGGATTCCTCGATCGGTCCTACTGCGTGTGACAAGGCCTCCACTGTAGCCCCGCCAATGCTGCTGGGATCTACGTATGAAGCAGCGAGGTCCACGGACAGGGCTTCTCCTGCCGTCGCTACTTGGGTACAGGCATCCATCCCTCCAGCTCCCGGCAATTTATGTACCACACAAAGAAATCGCCAAGAGCACTAGGACCTCCTCCCAAACTCTACCGAAGCCCACCTGCGTCAGTGGAGAAAGGAACCCTCCTAAGTCCCCACCCCCTCTAGTCTAAAGAGGTATCCTGTCTCGAGATTAAATCTCAGAGATATTCTTCTTCCACATTGCTAGGAAGCAAGCAGCAGAGGAACAGAGGAACAGCCGCATTCGAGCTGTGATTCTCCCCGTATCCCACGACACGCACCAAGTTTGAGCGCAGGCACTGCCCGAAATTTCGTGCCCATAGGAGTCCCCTCCTCTCCTCTGGTTGCCTGCATAAAGACCCCACGAGAAGGCAAATTCGAGCTTGTGCCCTGCTTGCAAACTTCTTGTCAGGCGTTTACTGAGAGAAGTCCCGCCTTTTTAGTTACACAACACTTTGCCGCGAGACAGCCCCGGACATCTTATATAATTCAGAGAGCCTGAAGAGGCGACCCTATCGTGGCGACCAAAACTTAGTACCTTCTGTTTGTGCCCCCAAGGCGTCAGCCCTTCCTGCGCATACACTTGGATGACTGACCTTTGTCATGGCATTATTACCACTCCTTCATCCAGCGGAGATTCACCTTGTTATGGCACAACAGAGTATCGTCAATGTGGAGTCACAAGTAGGGCAGTCGGTTGTCGAATCGACAACCGACGTTGATGTATCCAAAACTGTCGGCTCTGCCACTTCTGGTGGCTTACCCGAAGGAAACCGCACCGAAACAAGCACGCGTGATCAGACAGCCAAAGTTATAAAAGAAGAAACTGAGAGTGGAGGAAATGTCATTTCTGATTCGATTGTTAGTTTGTGTTTCTTGCAAAGTAAGGCTGATAGGTTATGTACTCACCATTCTCTCAAACGGCAGAAAACAAATGATGAATCGCGAACACAGACTCCGGGGATAGGTGGCGATCTGGTAGATAGTGATATTGAGGTTGGTTCAGGTTCTGGCTCTCCCACGAAGAGCGCAGGGGTCGAGGGATCAGTTAAGGCAACTACACGGACCTCTGTCAAGAAGCTCCAGTTTTTCAAAGCCGTATCAATAAACAAGCACTTTCTGGAGAAGGCCTCGGCTGGGACAAGCAGTACGCCCACGAAAACAGTATTTGGGTCAGAAAGATGTATGTGCCCATCACTATTTTGTTGCGTCATTCAAAGCCGCTAACATGGGGGCAAGTGTCCTCATTATCACCGCAAACGACTACAAGCACCCCAGCAATGTTGTCTTTTGCAAAGCCTCGACTTGTAGCGAAATCATCCTCAGGGATTCGTGATTCGTCACCTGGTGGGCTGGGTTCATCTGCGTCAGCAGGAGCAAAGAACGCAGCTGAAGCACAGCGAGCAGTCTGGAATAAGAACCAACGTATGTCACATCTCATGCCGTGAAGTGATCAGAATCTCACAGGTCACGGTTGCAGCACCACCAGTGGTTCCTGCCAAGGAAATTACAGACGAGGAGCTCAAAAAGACCTATGGAATACATCTTGCATCGAGGCTCCAGACTGAGGATGCAGGCAAGGAATCGACATGGGCTGACGAGGATGATGACGATGACTGGGTTCCAGAAACCATCGAGTGGAATGATGGGACGAAGGTAGCCTTGCAACCCGAGCCAATCATTCCCACACCCACTACAGCAGATCCCACCCCAACCTCTACATCTATACCGCCGGTACCAAAGGCGTCAGAGAGAGAATTCTCTCAAAGAACGCCCGAGAAGCCAAGTGAACCCAAAACCCTCGTCTTCACTCGAGATTCAAATAAGGGTATAGATAAACCGGACAAGGGCATCAAAGATGCACCCCCTCCTCGGGCCTCACCATGGGCATCTTTACCGCCGCCTAACACAGTACCACTGCCGGCCCCACGCAGCGAGTCGAGGGCGAGTGATTTTGGTGGATCTCAGGGTAACGTGGGGTCCAGAGAAGTCCATGTGGACGACTTCAGCAGGTCGTGGCGTGACAGACCTATGAACAATCAGCTGTATAACTCGCAAACGGGGCAGTTAGAGCCAGTACAGGATCGCAACCGGTTATTGCGGAATCCTAGGGCAGAATTGCAGCTCGGTAAAACTCAAGTCCTACAGAGGCCACCTTCGCAACTGTCGGGACCAGCAGAGCCTTCACCAGCTTTCCAGCAGACCAGGGCTGGTGCATATCGTCAGGATGAATACAGGCGGCGCCGGACTTCCTCCAACGTTAGTGGCGGCAGTGGAAGTACTGGCAGACGCCTATCATTTAATAAGGGCATGTATAACCCCGAGTACCCCCTCAGCCCCGAAGAAAATGCCTATTCTCCTCGACATCTCTTCTCAGGAGCACTACCGATGCAACCAGAACCGCAGTCCGCACATGTAGGAAATGAACCGTTGACTCCCCAAAGTGCAACAATGCCAATAAACACACAGAAAGAGACATCCATAATACCCAGTGAAGACTTTGAGGATCCGATTGCCCAGCAAGAGCGAATTATGAAAGAGGCCAGGGAGCTCGCACGGAAGCGGAGGCAGGAAGAAGAGGCTAAGGAGGAAGCTGCAAGAAAGGAGAGATTGCGACTGAAGCTTGAGGCGTTGGAGAAACAAGCTGAAGCTAAGGCAGCTAGAGCAGATGTAGAGAAGGCAGCGGAGGCAGAGAAAGCAGCGGAGGCAGAGAAAGCAGCGGAGGCAGAGAAAGCAGCGGAGGCAGAGAAGGCAATGGAGACAGAGAAGGCAGCAGCCGAAGCAGCGAGACTAGCGGCAATAGCAGTAACATCAGATTCGAATGATTCTCAATGTCAAATCAACAGTAATCTTGCTCATACCTCACATACTATAGATTTACCTAACCCACCTCACCACCATTCCTTAGTTTCACTACAACCACCACCACCACCAAACACCACTCAAAACTCCTTCCATGCATCTACTATTTTACATCAATCGCCCGCACAACCTCATTCACTTGCATCTATTCCTTACAGACCCGGGTCTTTTGGCAATAGGTCCCCCACGAAAAAATTCTCTACTCTCCAGTCCTCTTCACAATCCTCTACTCCCACTGCCAACACATACAACATGTCTCTCCGAGATCCTAGGTACGATCCCTCGTTGAACTCCCGCCTCGACAGCGAGTCATTGAGGTGGAGTGAGAAAACAAATCCCCGGGCTAGTCCGTACGGGTCTATCGGCGATAGATCAAAATACCCAACAAACAACGACACCAGGAACAGCACTTTTACTTATCCGCAATACCCCAGTCAGAATATCATTGCCGAAAAGCCCCCAGAAGCAAAGGAAAAGGATAGTATACCTGCAACTCCTGTGTCTCCAGTGAACCCTGGGCATATCCACCCTCGGCCGGAGAACGATACAACCCCCAGAGCTACAGAAAGAATTCCAGCACAACCCAACAAACCTATTCCACTGCCCACCAAAACTGACGGTCGTCAAGCAATGCCTAGACCTGGCAGGCACAATGCACATACTTCACACACAGCCACAACAGTGGAGAAAGCTTACAATCCCTGGGCTTCATACCCCGAGCAACTACAGCGGGAAGAGGAGCGAGACAAAAGAATTGCACGTGAAAAGAATAGAGAAATTGTTGGATTTCGCGTTGCTGGAGACGTTATTGAACAGTGGACCCAACGGCCTACAGATGCAGAGGAGGATCAGCAAGCAAGTGCCCATACAAACCTCACCCCTACAGGACCATCCTCTAGCCAGTACCCACCTAGGTTCGTCAATCCCACTAATTCGCCTGCCAATGGGCGAGGCCCGATCTCCAAACCACCGTCATCTCCCCCACCCGCTGAGTTCTGTCCAGTCATAGCTCTGGATATGAATTCAGACGAAGATTCGCACAAGGGATGGACTGGGGCCCAGCCAAAAAAACCTGTGCCTTATGTGAGGCTACCCCCGCCTCCATCTAGAGCAATGGAGACATCACCTGTTTCGGCTTCGGATGGATATAATAGGCAAGAGCCACCCAGATCGCCTGATGTTACAAGATACGACCGAGTCTTGGGCAGCATATTGAAGACCATTGAAGTATCTAAGGGACACCAATCATCATCCTCAACATCATCAGCTGCACCACCTAAATTTTCGGAGACAAAGCCCGTATACACAGATGATCGCGAATATCAGCAACAAAGCTTGACAACCGTGTCTCTTCCTCCAAGGATCGATCATGCCACCGCAGTGGTCGAACCGGAAGATTTCTGCACCAATGATGAGGAGGATTTTTTGCAAAGACTCTACGTTCAAGAATTCGGCTCCCAGCCTACGGTCAAAATCCCAGTCATTTTCCAGAACATTCCTTTTAGCCCAGCACGACCACCGAATTCTAAAACTAAGAAACCCGGTCGTCCAAAGGGTTTTGCGGAGTCAGTTCCTCTCTTTGAGGTAGTTGGGGTGGACGAACTCGTGAACGAGCAAGGGTTCGCATTCATCCCTGTTCGAGTCGGACCGGACTCGGAAACGAAAAAGGTCGTCATCCAAGGTTGTTGGCAAAAAACTGTGCGTAGGGAGTCTAGGAAGAATACCAGCTACACAAATAATAACAATAATCGCAAACCAGGAGCGAATAACGGCTACTATAAGAAAGAGCCGAAGCCGTTTATGAATCAGAGGCAACGTGTACAGAGTCCGAGCGGGCCAAAGCCCATTCAACTTCACGCATGGGACAGGCAACACTCTGTCGTTTAATTGGAAGGCGGATTCCAGGGGGGATTTTGTGCCTACGGGCCCAAGCGGACATCTATGGACATCTGGCCAGCTTTGGCTGTATATCCTTATTCCTTTTCTTCATTGCCGTTTCTTTGCTGTATTTCATTAGGTCCTCTCCTCAACATCCCTTCTTCTTTTTTTCGTCACCCCATTCATACACCTCCTCTACTGCTTGGCCTGTTCGAAGGGATATCTGTTGAAGAGGACAATTATTTACGCTATACATCTTTGTTTTGTATGAATGCATGCCTCTTGCTAATCATGGATCAGTTTTGTTTGGCATTTGGCAGAGTAAGGGTAGTACGAAAATCTCTTTCCTAATATATGTTGTGGCATGGCTTCTTTGACGGTAAAAATCTCTGCTTGTTACAGTTCTTTTTTTGCTATTGCAGGGCTGATGGTGTTTGTTTTGGCATGAACATTGCTACTTTGCTTTGCTGTGGTGATAGTGGGGGGGAACAACACAGACTCGCAAATTTGACATTGTATTATAATACAAATTCAGCTTACATTCTAAGTACATGTGATCTATTGGGCCTGAACTGTACTACATAGTCTCTTGGAATTCAAACAATCTGCACATTTATGGAGTGAGAATACTATGAGGATTATCTTGTATTGACACCAGTGTCTTATGCCAAGATCACTCTTTGAGATGCGAGGCATCCGGGAGTGATGTATAGAATTACTTAAGTATCTTGATGTGTGACTCTCGCTAGTAAGATTGTAACTCAAATAGCAGCTATAACACATTAATCTTCTAAGTACTTTGAAGCTACTTTCAGAGCAACCGAAAACTAGGAGAGAGAAGAGTATTCCACAGTAAAACAGCAGCTCCCATGCTTTGCACTGACTATTGACTATACGTGGCTACTGACAAGCGAGAGGTAGTTGCATAGTGGAATTGAATTAATCGTCCGTATGTACATAGTACTCATCAACATGTGACGAATTACCCCTAGAATGTTACCCTGATATCACGAGGCTGCCAAGAGTATGTATGCAAGGGAATCGCCGAGGGCCGTGCCGCTGACGAGGCTAATTCATGAATCCTATTGTTTGTTTAGTTCCCGACATCCCGATGACGACTACATAAGGAGGTGGCAACATAGACCAATACCTGTGCATAGTCTGGTTGCAACGCATCGCAATATCAGACAAAATCTCCTCTTCCGAGGGGCTTGTGCCAACCAGACTAACAAAATCTTATGCTCCATCATCTTTTACAGTGCAAGACTATCTTTTATATACTCTTTTGCACAGTAAGGATTTACATACTAGCCGGCATTTTTCAACCCTTCTGTAACACCAGAGGCCCCGGAAAATTACCCGTGACCTACTCTAAAAAAGAATAGGTAAAATAAGGCGTCAGTAGTTGGGAAGTTCCCAAAAAGCTTCAATTGCAAAAGACCCCTCTTTCTCGAACTAAAGGTTCTATCGCAGCTGCTTACCTAGCCTGAACAATATATAAGTAAAGTACCGGTCAGTCAGCATCACTACAAACTTCACTACCGTCTCTTCCGAAGCTGACCGCAGGCAGTTCCAGCTACTGTCCATTCTCTCGTTCTGTAGCTCGATTTTTGGTCGAATTTTCTTCCCCCTATACGGATCAGTCTTACTCGCCTTATGCCTACCATATAATGCCGGTCAAGCACGCACACGCCTACTCGAACGGCCATGCTTATGGCAATACTTTCTCCATATCGCCACACAGGTAACTATCGTCAAGTGTTGCACAGAAGGGGCTTGACCATTGTACGTCCAAGGACTAACTCAATGCTGCCCAGGTTTCAACCACGGGCACAACCGGCTCTCCGATGGAGGCGGCAGCTAGTGGTGAGGATACTGGCGATAGCCTTCGTATCTGCTATAATCCTGTTGATGATATTTCCCTCTTTTCGGTACTTTCTGCTACCCAGCATAGGACTGAGCAGCCTCCTCCGAACTACACTTGATTTACCCAATGTCCGACAATACGATCTTGGTCATTTCCAGGGCAGTGCGAGAGGATGGGAGAGGGAAGAGCGTATCCTATTATGTGCACCCCTCAGAGACGCCGAGGCGAATTTGCCATTGTTTTTCGACCACCTCCGAAACTTCACCTATCCTCATCATTTGATTGATTTGGCGTTCCTGGTGTCTGATTCGAAGGATCGAACCTTGCTTACCCTGGTTGAGTCGCTCGAAAAGATTCAGGCTGATCCGGACCCAGCGATCCCTTATGGAGAGATTTCAGTCTTCGAAAAGGACTTTGGACAGAAGGTTCAACAAGATGTTACCAATCGACATGGTTTCGCCGCTCAAGCATCCCGCCGTAAATTAATGGCACAAGCTAGGAATTGGCTATTGAGTGCTGCCATCCAGCCATATCACACTTGGGTTTACTGGAGAGATGTCGACGTGGAGACAGCTCCCGCAACTATTTTGGAGGATTTAATGAGGCATAACAAGGACGTCATCGTTCCAAGTGAGTGAAGATTTATTCTTGAAGTCTCAGGTTATTTGCACGAAAGTTAACGCCTCTACTAGATGTCTGGAGACCCCTTCCTGATTGGCTCGGAGGAGAACAGCCATACGACCTTAATTCGTGGCAAGAGTCAGAAACCGCTCTCGCTCTTGCTGATACCCTTGATGAGGACGCTGTGATCGTTGAGGGCTATGCGGAATATGCTACATGGAGGCCTCACTTGGCTTATCTCAGAGATCCTTATGGTGATCCTGATGTTGAGATGGAAATCGATGGTGTGGGTGGTGTTAGTATTCTTGCAAAAGCCAAAGTCTTCAGATCTGGTGTTCACTTCCCTGCTTTCTCGTTCGAGAAGCATGCAGAGACCGAAGGTTTTGGAAAGGTATGTATTTCAGTGTTTATCTTGCACTCCTTTTCACATATACTAACCTTTGCGGATAGATGGCAAAGCGAATGAAGTTCTCCGTCGTCGGTCTCCCCCACTATACAATTTGGCATCTTTACGAACCATCAGCGGATGATATACAGCATATGGTGAGTGTCTATGGCCCCAGTGGAAATTTCGCGACTGACCGTCTATAGAAGGAGATGGAAGAGGAGCGACAGAGGGCAGAAGCAGTAGCCAAAGCTGAAGAAGAGAAGAAGAAGAGGCTTGAGGATGGATGGGAACTTAAGAAAGAGCAATGGGAGCAAGATAAGAAAGAGATTAAGAACAAGGTTCTCCAAGATCAAGGTATTGGGAAGGATTCCAAAGGTGGCGATCTAGGAGTCGTTCGCAAACCTGACGTTAAATTGGTTGGTGGTGATACTGGTCCTCTGGCACATGTTGGGGAGGGCTCGGAGACTGGGCAAGAAGAGGCAGCGGTAAATACTCGCAGTGAACTTTCTAAAGTCCAAAACTAACGCTTTTGGTGCAGGCAAACGGCTTGTCAAAACCGGAAGATCGTCAATAAAGTTCGTCAATAGATCGTCAATAGATGAGAGTGGGTCAGGTAAAAGCGTAATGTTTGTCTGATGAGTTTATCTCAGCGGGAGATTACGCACGATGGAGTTTGAATGACATGTTTAGACATGCTTTTGTTTTCTTTTGTTTTTTTAAACTCGTTTGGTTCATTGTACAATGTATATGTATTACCTTAATACACTGGGGAATTAACAACTTTTATTACATATTGTTCTGCGATTGCATATTTATGATGAAGTCCAAAGGAAGAGTAGGAGGAACGTTTCTATATATGCAAGTATAATAGAGGGAGGTACCAAATATACGCCCACGTGTCAAGTTTACCCAAGAGTGGCGTGACCTACCAGAGCTGTATAGCTAGATAGAAGTGAACTTGCGACTGCTCCAAAAGCACAACCGTACAGCCCCATCTTACCGGGATTTTCAAGGTAGGAGCTTCTAACACCACCAGTACATCTGGCCCACAGTTCCAAAATTGTTCACATCGCAGTCTGGGAGCTATGCAGGTCACGATATCTATGGATACTACCCCGCCACTGCTGATTGGAGCTCCGGCTCGAGCTCGAATCTCAGTAGCTGTTGATCCCGTGGCTTTGATTACGACAGAATGTATAAGTGTTACATCTGCTATGCGGAAGCATGCCCGTTGGGCACAATCTTCGGTTGCAGCTATTCTTGGAGGGACATCATCGGGGTACGGAAGTGTTCAGGCCGCGATTCCACAGCCGAGTCCGAGAAGTCCGGTGTTTCAAAGGGGGGGAAAGGGTGTTAAGACGGATGGGATGGATGGGGAAGCGAGGATAGAGGCCCCGGGGCCTGATGTGGGGTTGGCAAGTAGGTGGGGGTTGAGGGGTAAGCGGGGAAAGAGTATTCAGGTACGAACACATGGTCTGAGTTGGTGATTGTGTATAATTGGAAGGGGTGAAGCGCTCTCTAGTTTTGGGAGTGGGCTTGAATGGGGGTTGGGGAGCTTGGACCCATTGTGAGGATGGTTTTTAACGGGCGCAAGTAGGATAACCCGCTGATTGCTGGATTTACGAAACTTAGAAGCGAGTTAATTGGATGTAGAGGTGGTGCAAGCTTCACTTTCACTGTCTCATTGTGGGAAGAGAATGGCAGGCTGACGCAATGACGTCCATGAGCTCTAGATATACACCAATTCGATACCCCGTCGCTGTTGCATCCGTTTCTACAGGTTATCAGGTCGTCGTCGACCAGCGGTCCGATCACCTCTCTGGCTTTGATTGCGATCACCAAGTTTTTCAGCTATAATTTTATTACTAGAGACTCTCCTAGATTACCTCTTGCTATGCAGTTGCTTGCGTCGACCATCACGCATTGCCGGTTCGAGGCGTCGGATACAGCACATGATGAGGTGGTACTGCTTCGGATTTTAAAGCTCATGGAGCGAATCTTTTCTGGATCGTGCGGGGAGATTTTGGGAGATGAGAGTGTCTGCGAGATGATGGAGACGATTTTGAGCATGTGCTGCCAGATGCGCCTTTCGGAAATGCTTAGGAAGTCAGCCGAGATGTCTATGGTGGTGATTTGTCAAGTGGTCTTTGAGAGGCTGAAGCAGCTAGAAGATGAGGCGGGGACCTTTGAGCAACTGGAGAAGGATTCCAAAGCCGATATGGATACCGTAAAGATGGAGCCGGCCGTCAATGGGGATAGCCTTGTCGCTGACAAGGGCCAGGAGAATGTTCCGACTCCAGAGGGTGTGGAAGAGGAGCAGCAAGTGGATTCGACTGAGGGGGCCGAGCAAGTAGGGGTGGCTAGCGAGAGTGGAAGTGAGCAAGCATCCGAGAGTGACGTTGAGGAGGAAGTGGAGATAAGACCCTACTCATTACCATCAATGAGGGAGCTGTTGCGTGTATTGGTGGAGATTCTGGATCCTCATAACAAAACGCATACAGACACTATGCGGATAATGGCCTTACGGATTATTGATGTGGCATTTGAAGTCGCTGGTCCGTCGATTGCAAAGCACCCTAGCTTGGCTGGGCTGGCAAAGGATGATCTCTGCCGGCACTTGTTTCAGCTTGTTAGGTCAGATACCATGACTATACTGCAAGAGTCACTGAGGGTAGCAGGGACGGTACTTGCTACGACTAGAGGCATGCTGAAGTTACAACAGGAGCTATATCTTTCCTATCTCGTGGCTTGTCTGCACCCTCGCATTGAAATTCCAAAGGAGCCAGGGATCGACCCTATACTATACGAAGGGGTTCCGACTGCCCCTACATTGATTAAACCTTCCCGATCTACTGATATCAGTGGTAGGTCAACACCTGTTGGAGTGAAGGAGCGGCAGAAGTTGGGCCTCGAGGGAGGAAGTAGGAGGCCTGATGCTAGGGAAGCTATGGTTGAGAATATTGCTGCTCTGGTCAGGATCCCGGCCTTCATGACAGAGCTTTACGTCAATTATGACTGTGATGTGGATCGGAATGATTTGTGTGAGGATATTGTTGGCTTCCTGTCACGAAATGCATTCCCAGATTCTGCTACCTGGAGTACTACCAACGTCCCACCACTGTGTCTTGATGCTTTGCTGCACTATGTCAGTTTCGTGACAGACCGTTTGCACCAACCACGAAAGACAGAAGGACTTCCTGACCCTGCAGAGCTACAAAGGCAACGAGGGTTAAAACAGACTATCATTCAAGGCACTTCTAAATTTAATGAGGATCCTAAGAAGGGAGTAGCATTCCTTGCTCAGCAAGGCATCATTGAGAATGTTGACGATCCTCGGTCGATAGCTAGGTTTTTGAGGGGGACTACACGATTGAACAAAGCTGTCCTTGGAGATTATATTTCAAAGAAGCAGAATGAGAAGATATTGGTGGAGTTCATTGACCAGTTTGATTTCCAGGGGAAGAGGGTCGACGAGGCACTCAGGGCTTTACTCGAGAGCTTTAGGCTTCCAGGAGAGTCTGCACTGATTGAGCGCATCGTGACGGTGTTTGCAAATAAGTATTGTTCGAGAGACAAGCCCGACGAGGTCCATGATGCCGATGCGGTGTTTGTGCTGTCATATGCTATCATCATGCTCAATGTTGACCAGCATAGTCCTAAAGTGAAGGTAATTGTTCTTCACCTTCCAAGAGGTAATTCAGGGTAATGAATGTTAACGGAACACAACTATAGGAGTCGAACCGTATGAAGCTAGAGAGCTTCACTCGCAATCTTCGTGGAGTTAACGGAGGCAAGGACTTTGATATGGAGTATCTACGCGCGATTTATACCACGATCAAGACCAAGGAAATCGTCCTCCCCGATGAACATGACAACCAAGACGCCTTTAACTATGCTTGGAAAGAGCTCCTGATCAAGGCCGAGACTGCAACCGATCTTGTCATGGTTGATACTAACATCTACGATTCTGACATGTTCGCGAAAACGTGGCGACCTATCATCGCCACTCTCTCATATGTCTTCATGTCTGCTACCGACGATGCTGTGTTCTCGAGGGTCATCACAGGGTTCGATCAATGTGCGCAGATTGCGGCCAAGTACCAGCTGAGCGAGTGCATGGATCGAATTGTGCAGTGCCTTGGGATTATTAGTACACTAGCGACGGAGACACCCCCTAGCACTGCTTTGAATACGGAGGTGAAGGTTCATGAGAGTAGTGTCATGGTTAGCGAGTTGGCAGTGAAGTTTGGGAGGGACTTCAAGGCGCAGCTGGCAACGGTAGTACTGTTTCGGGTTATTAGTGGGAATGAAGAAGTATTGAGGAGTGGGTGGACATCGGTGTGTTACCCTGAACACGAAATTTGTTGGGTCCAGTGGGATGCTAACGGCGGTGGGCGCGGGATAGATTATGCGCTGTTGCTTGAATTTCTTCATTAACTCACTTATACCACCGTATTTCTCTGGACCGCAGATGGGGCTGGAAATTGAGCCTATACCCCTTCAGAGTCCATCCACGGTCATAGATCGCAATCAAGCTACTCGAGAGTCAGGGCTCTTTTCTGCCTTGTCGTCCTATTTGTCAAGCTATGCCAGTGATGAGCCCCCTGAGCCCTCAGAAGAAGAGCTTGAGAGTACGTTATGTACTGTTGATTGCGTCAATTCGTGTTATTTTGGGGATATATTCGCGAATATCATGTAAACTCTCATCAACCCGTCTCCATCAAAACAACCTACTGATTTTATTCTTTATAGGAATCTTGACATCGAACCTTTGACTCACCTCGTTGAAGCTCTACTTGCCCTCTTACCTGAGGAAGGTACCCCACTAATTATCCATAAGCCAGACCCCACTACTATCCCATCAACAGTTAATACCACATTCATCGATAAAAATCCCAAATACGACCCTGCAGTTGCTTACGTACTGGAGCTCGCTACTTGTTTAGTATTGAGGGACCAGGACACTATCGGGGCGTTGGGGAAGCAAGTTGCCGTTGCTCTGCAGAGTGTGGTTCGAGGGGCACAATATGCGCACCATATTATTGTCTCGCGGGCAATATACTACTTGCTATCGCTGCTTGAGCAAAGCCATGAACACACCTTCATACGCACACCAGTGATATTGCACCATATTGCTACCCTTGATCGAGGCATCTTGGAGAAGTCATCGCTTCCGATCATTGCAGGGGTTAAGAAATGTCTCAAGGGACCTACAAGTTTAAAGTCACAGATGGTCATTTCTCCTGACTTTTGGGTTCTGCTCAGGGGGTTATTGATGTTGAATGATGCCGCGCAAGAAGTATTTGAGGCGGCGGAGTATGTTACCAAGGAAGGAAGTAACGTTAGCAGCGATAACTACGTTGCTGTAGTAACGCTACTAAATGACTTTGCCCTAGCTTCAAGTGTAGGGTCTGTGTTTGAGCAAAAACAAGATAAACTCCTCGTGGATCGGAAGAAGGCTGGTGCTACTGGTGCTGGGGGATCAGGAAAGGCAAAACCAGTTCATCTGAAAGATCGACCTGACGCAGTGGTTGTAGAGAGGGGGGTAAAGGCTGTTGGGATGGTTTATGGACTTACTACAAGAGTCCCGATATTAATTGCCCAGAGCCACCTTGAGAAGAAAGAGGCTTGGACAACGTATTGGAGCCCGATTTTCCGGAGTTTGGGGACGCAATGCGCCAACCCATGTAGGGAGGTGAGGGCGGCAGCGTTTGCAGCGCTGCAGAGGGCGCTACTGTCTCCTGAGCTTACTACCTCTGAGGGGCCCGTGCAAGGGGGCCATCATGAGTGGACTGCAATTTTTGGTGACGTATTATTCCCATTAATTTCGAGGTTATTGAAGCCAGAGGTCTATCAGTCTGATCCTCGGGGAATGGGGGAGACAAGAGTCCAAGCTGCTATGCTCTTGTGTAAGGTATTTTTACATTACATGGTTGTATTGGCGGAGTGGGAGGGGGTTGGGGGCCTCTGGGGCGGTATACTAGATGTAATGGATAGGCTGGTGAACAGCGGGCAGATGGGTGGAACTGGAGTTGAAGAAGCCGTGAGAGAGAGTCTGAAGAATGTGCTTTTGGTGATGAATGGGGCGGGGTTGCTTGTGCAGCCAGTTGGTGATGGGGAAGGTGAGGATGAAGCTCAGAGGAGGAGTAGGGAGTTGTGGGAGCAGACAGGGAAGAGGTTAGAGAGGTTTATGCCAGGGTTGGTGGGGGAGCTGTTTCCTCCGTTGCCGCCGCCGCCGGAAGTGGAAGAGGCGAGACCGCCCCCACCGCCGTTGCTGGAGGTTGGGGGGGAGATGGTGGTTGTGGAGTATGTGCAGAGTGAACAACCCCCAGCTACTGTTGAGCCAGAGGAGGCAGTGGGAGCTGCGTAGGTGTGGAGTGAGGTTGATGGTGATTTTGTTTATCTACCTTATGGTGGGAGGTATATGGCCTACAGGTGGGGGAGTTGGTCATATTTATGCTTGTAGTAGAGCCCGGTGTATGGATGTAGTGACTCCTCTTAACAACTACTTATCCCCAACCTGTCTTGTTCTTTGTGATTTGGTATCAATTACGATTTTCTTAGTTACCCTGAACCTTTTGTTTGGGCCTCGACTCAACAAACTAGTGGCCGAGGCATGTTGGATCCGAGTCTCACCCATATTCAGTCGGGGTTTTTGTCCCTGAAAAAGTGAAGAGTCTAGTAGCTCCTTTGTATATCTCAATTTTGTGTAAGTTCCTTGGCCCAATATTTATACAAATAACATCCGCCGAGCAACTCCGGCCCCAAATAAGAGGAAAAGAAACACCTAGGTCCCCCCCCCACCTTTCCCGAACCAACCCGAAAACAACCAACCCCCACAAATCCCAAGAACACCCGCCATTAGGCCTACCTATTTCATTATCTGTATTCAAGGCTTCTTTGAGCGCAAGTGGGGTTCATCCCTTGGCGTGGCTAGCGAGAGCTAAAATAGGTAAAAAAACCTATTTAGTCAATATGATATCCACTGAGCTCAGGGGAAAGTGTGAATATAGATAGATACGTAGTAGGTAGGGTTTAGGTTTCATGGAAATATATACGAGACTTGATAATTCAAGAAAAATCCTGATATATATTGGATATATTCCACAAAGTGATGAGGAAGATGACGATGGTAATATTTTTCAAAGAGAAATTAGACCTCTGAATTTTAGTCTCTATGAAGAACGGAAGAACGGAATGTGCAAGTATGCAACACGAATATGGGAATTAACTATACAGTAATAATCTCAATGAGGTAGGGAAAAACAAAAGACTTTTTCCAGCATGAACGTGCACCCCCAATTGCCTTCCTCCATCGTACACCAATAGCCACAATATACTAGTAATATGTACAACAGAACTTGATGAAACGAGCCAATGAAAAAAATGTAGTAATGTAAAGCAAGACCCAACACCGCTTTCATAGCAAAAGGAAGATCTTACAAGCTTTTGTTTACCCCTAGCAAAGATACAAAAAGTAAAATAAAAGAACATAAAGGTACCACGCCCAAACGAAAGTAAAATATCCAATGATGATAAGAGGGGATTTGATGGAAAGGTTAAAGCACCATGTTGCTGAATGACGGTCCACACGCTTGCAGTGCGGGCGAGATGTGATGTAGTCTCCCTAAGAAAAGAAGTACTCACTTCTCTCCAACCTTGCCACATCAAAGTCTCCCTTCTCCGGCACTGGCGGGAATTGAAGTTGCATCCAGACATTGATCTTCATATTTGGCCTCAAGGTCTTCGACTTCCTCCCTTTTCCACCCTTTCCCTTTGCCCCACTCTCGCCCTTCGCCTTCTTCGCCTTCTTCTTCTTTCCGTTCCCGAAGTCAACAACTTCAGCTAACACGGCCTCCATCACCTCATCCTCACCCAACGCATTTAGCATCTCATCTTCTGCCAACGTCGCATCGTTCACCGCATCAGGAACCTCATCCTCTGATCCCAACATGACAACCTGTGGCTGGGCATTTGGTGCGTTTTGTGATTCGGTCATCTCGTCACTAACGAATTCATCAATACTTTCTGTCGTTCCTGCGATGTCGGCTAACAATCTCTCCTCCTCCTCTCCAGCTGAGCCGGCTTCCATATCCTCGGGGAGAGCACTTTCAGCAATAGATGCGGCAGTCACCATATCCCTTCCTTTCTCTTGCTCAATTGGGTCAGTGGACCTGAGTAGTCTGTCTCGCTCCATCTCAATCATAAGCTCCTCACTAGCGTTCACACGCCTCTTTTTGCCAATCGACTGTTTTAGACGGAAAGCTTTGATTCGGGCGCCGACCTTGGAATTTTCAGGGAAAGCTGCAAGGTACTTGAATCCAGCATATCGGGACGCAAATTCTTCGTAGAGCTTAGTGACCAGATCTGAAGAATGGAGGGTGATGAATGCATCGCGGAGGACCCTATTGAGGGTGTCGACATCACTAGGGTGTGTCCAGAAGGAATCGTGTACAGAAGCGAAAGTTAAACCCGCCTTATTGCACTCAATTGCGGATAACAGCATATGAGTAGCATCGAGGGAGTGAATATAGTTTGGGGGGAAGGCGGTCATCTGTTTCCTTGAGTTGACTTCATCGAGAATGTTTGGATCTGAGATAAAGACGTTTTGTAGGAATGTTGGAATGAGTTGGTTGGCCTTCTGACGGTACGGTTGTACAACTGGGAGCCCCAATGGAGTAGTCCAAACAACCGAAGTCATATAGAACAGTTTATGATCTTTTATAGCGGCCGCCAGGGTGGTAGCTTTCCTCTTTGATTCAAGCCTCACGGGCTCAGACTTGACAGCTGCCTCTTCCTCAGCATATTTTACCATCTGCGTTGGTGATATCGAGCGCGAGATGCGCCAGGCACTCTTCCCAAGCCAACGCTGAATGAGATGGGCTCCTGTAAACATACTCCGAACACACTCAAACACCTTTTTGGTAAGATATGTAGAGTGCTGGTGAATATCTTCGCGCCCCTCCAATTCCTTCAATGGCTTCAGCTGATTATAAATCTGTACCTTAGCACCCATAAATGTCACACCATAGACATTGGTCATGACTGTTTGTTTCACAACCTTCCTAGTTATCAAGGGTAATAGTCTGATTGCCATTTCACTACCTTCTACCGCATCAGCCTCAAGCTTAGCCTTCACTAACTCTGCAACACCCGAGTAGACATCCTGTGGGCTGTCGCTGGGTTCTAAGTTGACTTGCCGAGCACCAACCCCATCTCCTCCCAGAGCGGCATAGTGCTGAAGTCCGTTACAAGTTCCATCCTGTGCAACGGGGAGTCGGCACATATACTTCTTGGGGTCTGGGAGATCTATTGCTTCTTTAACGGCATAGCAAGCTGCTAAACACTGCCATGGATCTTCAGCATTGAGCCACCACCTCTTACCTCCCAGCGGGTCTTCGACCGAATCCCTGATGTCATCCATATGATCATCTGTGAACTTTGCTCGTTCTTCGAAACTAGCTTTATCGAAACCGTATACGTTGGATAAATGGATTTTCAGCCAACGCAAACCCCTTTCACCGAGTTCTCTCTCCTCGTGGAACATGAGTAAACCTCGGCAAAGATCGTTACCAATATGGTTAAGATGTGGTGGAATAGGATAAGCTCGGCCCCTGAAATCGACGTTATGAGGAAAATACATCTTTTCCTTTAAAAAGGCACGAGCAATTTCGAGCTTAAAATTAATATCACAACGCTTGGAGTGATGATTCCTCTTCTCTGCAACTTTTACCTTCATCTCCCTAGCCCAGTTGACACGAGCGAGAGGGCCTTTGGATGGGTCTGGCTCGGGAGGGTATACAACCTCCAGCTCACGAGGTGGAATATCAGCAACTGCTTCACCAGAATTCCACACTTCGAGCATGACGTTAAAAATTCTCTCATTGATAGCCCAGGAAGTGCTTCCCAAAACATCCAATCCAAGGAAAAGTTGCTCTAAATCGCCTCGTGCCGTTGCGGCCTTGACGTAAAGATCCTGCTCACGGGAATCCTTAGTTCGTACTGCTTTTACTGGAGAGTAGTAGTACCCGCCATCTCGTGGTCCAGCCCACGGGCGTGGGTGAACTACCATTGGCAAATGTCGAGAGAGGACGCTCATTCGTAGAGGCTCAGTGCCGAGCTTCTTGGCGATTTCGGTATGGAGTTTGATGACACCAAGCTTTCGACCTCGCACATACTGGTAGTTGTGTAACAAAGCAGGTTGTATAGACTCCTTGACTTCTTGCTGGGTTCCTTCCAAGCTGTCTGTTTGGTCAGTGGACCTCCTTGGGGGAACACTGACTTTGGCGCAGTGTATCAACATAGAAATTAGCACAGCACCTAGCTTCGCCTTGACCACTGTCGGCCACTCTGGACGGATATCGTAGTATGAGGGATTAAGGTTCCTCTCCGACCGGCTGCGCTCTCTCCGAACGAACATGCTGAATTTGTTTGGGTTGCTTAGGGCCTCGTCCAATATCTCTAACTTTTTCGTCTGTTGGACAATTTCTGCTGCCAGTACTTCATTTTCGATCATATGTCCAACGCTCATAACAGCTTTCGACGACTTGACACCATCGGCTATGACCGTGCCATCATTGCAAATTTTAATGATCTCCAACATTGTGATGACGGACAATTTCTCCGGTGACAGCAACCTCATGAAAGGGCCGTATAAACAGCGATCGCCATTACCAAGTCGGTCGGGGGATTTCTCCGCCTCAGCAACCCGGCCCAGCTCCTGCCTAATGAGTGGAACAAAAGCACTGTGCCATTCATACAGCAATGCATTGAGATTCTTGTCTGTGGATATGATACCGGCTCCCTGCCTCTGTTCCCAATCCTTTTTCCATCGATCTAGTGAACTTTGTACAGCGTCCTCTTCCAGCAGCTTTTGCCTGTCTATCGGTTTCACGGGTTCGGAGGTAGGTTCCTTGAGGCCCGGGATGTAATCCGGATCAATGAGCGTCCGAAGAGATTGCTTGACTGCGGCCAATCCATGACCTCTAACAACTGTCGGTATGAGCTCTGGCACATCGAGCACCACTGGTCTCGTGGCCTTGATATCGCTGGTTAAAATAGTGCGCTGCTCCTCGCTCAGTTGGTTCATTTCGATCCCAGTAGCCTGTTCATCAGACTGTTAGCTTGGAAGCCAGACCAGCATACGGGAATTGAGATCGGACCTTTGTAATGTACTTCACTTCCTCTGGCGTAAATATAGGTCTGGAGAAAACCTCACTGATGGGAATATATGACGCCGTGGCAAGATCAACGTAATTCTTTAGGTATACTTGGCCAATGCTCTCGCTAGGCACCAAGAGACTCGCTTTCAGGAGCAATGCAAACGTCTCTGCATCTGGTACCACCTGGTATTTCCCTTTCATTCTTTCCTCATACCACATGAAGAAAGCCCGTACATGTTCCTTGTTCTCTTGGGCCTTTTCAAAAAGCTCGTTTAAGAAGGCGTTATGGCATGCAGTGAGTTCCCGAGCATCCCGATCCAGCGTATTGTGAAGCTGCTGCAAAACAAGCTGCGCCCGAGCCAATTGCCCTGCTTGGATACAGACAAAGTAGTGTGAGAGTATATCGGCTGGGTTGACCAGAGTGGAGACTCCATTATGCGCTTCAGGAATGACTGGTCGATCAGGGGTATCAAGAATAACTAAATCGGGATTCAGCTTGATCCCACTGTAGCCCCTTGGAGATGAGATAGGTTCGGCTCCATAGTACGAAATCCCTTCGTCATATGCGGGTTCGGGCATCACAGCTGCATTTGTTCCAAAATTCCTGCTCGAGGCTTCGCTGACTTTGTCCAACGGCCTCCGCGTGGGCCGTGGCGGAACTGAACTGGATGCCGAGCTGCAGCGGGACTGTGAGTTACCTCGTGTGGAGACATATAGCCATGGCAAGGAAGGCAGATGTTCGGTATAAGGAGCTGATGTTGGTCGAAGCTGACCTCGGAGAATGTCTCGGGGTATACGTTTGGTCGCAGCTCTCGTGAGCATGATCGAGTAGGTGATTGATCAACAGCCGGTATAGATCCAGACAGCTCCTGAGCACAAGGAAGGGTGAAAGCTGCCTCCGTACCCTTGGGTTAGGCTGGAAGGTAGTCGAGGGGAACAAGAATGCGTTGGCGAGTGCAAATTCCTCGAAAGACAAACCGTTAAGAACTATGTTTAAATGTAGCGGCAGGCAGAGAGGTATATGTAGAGCCCTCAAAAGAAAAACTGAAGTTTGAACTGCGTCGAATTGGAAATGATTGATAGAAGCAGGGCTATGATTCACGTGCGTATGTATTTCCCGTAATGCCCACAAATGTTGCAATCTCAATTCATCCCCTCAGGGCTAGATGTGGGTTCGTGATAATGCAGCGTATACAATGCCGCGGTCCAAGATGCCAGTTGAGTGGATGGCGGTGGATATCCCCTCGAGCGTTAGTCTTCGATAAGAACTTTTTTCGCAAATTTCGTATTTTTTTGGTGGGGCCAACACTAGGAGGGGCTACCGGTACCCTAACCTCAGCGTGGCCTAGCCGCGAGCCTCACACGAGCCCAATGCTTCCAGTCACGTGCACCTGCCCCCACCTTTCTATCCTCTTCCGAGGGGCTTGTGCCAACCAGACTACTTTCTATGTAGCAGTAGAAGTCTCCTCAGTCTCGAGCCGAGTCTCCCATTCCGTTGGGAGTTTCCGCCTACAAGGGAGGGGGGTTAGTCTGGTTGGCACGACCGCTCCTATGGAGTGGAGGGGGGCAGAATAGTTTCCTCCTGGCTGGATCTGCCAAAAATATATCGAGGCTTACTTTAGTGGTTTACTTACTACATACGATAGAAGTCTTGGCACGACGCTTAATCAAGTCAACTGTAGTTCCCATCACCAAAAGCCACGGGAACATTCCACAGTCTCATCGTTTTCCGAAACAGCGGACGGGCAATGCCACGCACTCTGCCATGGCTCAAACAAACCTCAACATTCACAGCCAATACAGCTGCTTCGACTTCTGCCCCGGCGCTGCAGAAACGTCGAAGGCTTGAGGCTGAGGGGGATGCCGCGAGCAACGCTCGCGGACGTAGCTTGAAGCGTGAGTAAACGCCATTATAGCATGAGTGATTGTATCCCAGTAACTTAACCTGTCGCTCCAGGAATGGACACAATTGCCCCACCAAGCGTTGAGTAAGTCTCACACCTCATGATTAACCCGCATGGATCTTACTGATGCAAACCACGATGAAGGTACATGGGTCATTCCGACGACTGTTACATCATGGTCGAAGATGAGCTCCACGATATTGCCCACCAATTTACTCGCTCCCTTCACCGAGCCGAGTACCAACGCCTACAAGCTCTCGCAGCGTCCAGGAACGCCGGTAGCATCTCCGAGATCCAGCGACCGGCGATTGGGCCAGGAACGATACCTAAGGAGCACCTCACAAAGCTTGAACGCATTGCCCGTGCGAGGGAGCAGGAGAACTTACTCAAGAACGTACCTCGGGTGAAGGATGATAATGGATTAAATAGCGACGAAGAGGAGAGGGAAAGAATGAGCCAATGGGAAGGGACTAATCTTGGTACACTGATGCTGAGCCCCGGGCAGAGAAAAAGAGATTTGAGTTCAAAGTGGAAAATGAAGGCGACCACAAGGGCAGCAGCTGGGTTCCACAAGAGTAAAAGTGAGCTAGTGGGCCAGAGGCAGACAGCCCAGTGCGTGAAGGGTGGTAGTAATATTGATGAGGGTAATGCTTCAAGGCGGCTATTTGGCGGTGGAAAGACCCGTGAAAGTTTAGCTGCCCCTCTGGCACCAGGGCACTCAAAGCCCAAGCAAAGTGTCCATAAAGGGAAAGCAGTTAAAGTGGAGCACAGTGGTACCGGCGATGAGGATGACGATCTTGACGCTCCCATAACGAAACTTTTACCCAAAGCTCCGGCGCCCCGACATCTTCATTACCCAGCAGTAGGTTCAGCAACATCGTTTAAGTTGAAAAGGGAAGACTCAGTTCCATTTACATTGCAACCAAAGTCACACCGCTCATCAACCATAGCTCCTTTGGCGAAACCATCGCCGGACCTTACAAAGCATACGCCATCTGCTTCTGTCGATCTCTCCGTCTTCGACGATTGTCTCCCGCTACCAGCACCAAAGAGCAGTATTCTAGGCTCTGCTCGCTATAAAGGGAAGGCAATGGCTGCCCTAGCTAAGAAACGGGAGATGGAGAAGATGAAATAACATATTCAGAGACCTAAAAGGTTTTGGGGCTTAATGCGGATACAGAGAGGATTGGGTGTTTTGGTTATTTTCGGAGCCTGGAGTAGCGGTATTCAGGGCTTTGACTACTAAATACATTTTTAGTACCCGATATAGCAACACTGAGGACTGGAGTTGCTTCGGGAATTTGTCGGATAAGATTACCGATTAATCTCGTTGATTGGGGTAGAGGAATATGATTGAATTGAGAGATATATTGACCTGAGGTCAGTTATCTGTCGCGATAGGCCTTCCCCCTATCAGAAAGGTCTCAAAACTAGGTTGATGGTAGCTCCCCACCATGCCACCATAGTCTGTACAATCATGCTATTTAGTGACCAGGCAACGCTAGGTTATATGGAAGAGTTTTGGTTGCTGTCTTGCCCGATCACTAGGTAGCACGACTATTTTGCTAGTTTCGTTTCAATTTTGGCTTCCTTGTCAAGGACGAGTCAAATCCATGGCAGTTGAGTATGCACACTTTACGTGCATGAATGCCAACAGGGATTATCGAACTCTGAATCATTTTACCCCAGCATGAATCTTGGTGGTTGTGTCGTGTGCCCACCTTCGGAAAGTGTCCGCGACCCTCCTTTTAATGTAGCCATTGGCTGGTCATTTTCTTACCACAGCTGTATGTCTCACGCCCAGATTATGCAGGGGGGTTCGCGGATACTTTCCCCTAGGTACGCACTATCTCTTTTCTTTTTGAATTTCATTGTTCCGAGTTTATCCGTGCCTGACACCTTCCAAGGGTCTTATTTTTGGCGTGATATTTTACGCAATATTACTATAGGCATGAAGACCACCCTTTTGGTCTCGGGCAGGGTGAGAAATGCAGAAGTTTACACCGCAGAAATTCAAGTTGCAAATTGGACTTAGGAAGGGCTACTAGTAGCTATGTTGGTTTTCATCATTCACACCCGGGGTGTCCGATAAGTGGAGATGTGCGTATGCTCAGGGAGTGCCAACCAGACTAGCTCAGGGATTGTGTACTCGTACTATAGTGGCCCAGCTACAGAAGATACCGAATACCCACTGTCATTGCTGCTTTGAGACTTTTGAGACTACCGGTAACTATTCTAGCCTGATTGCAAGTATTCAGCACCCAGACTCAGATTACGGCTCTGCATACTGTACCGGAGAGTAGGGTGCTCCAGGATCATGTTGTGTATATCCAAGGCAGCAGTAAAAATAAAAATACCTGATAAGATTGAAGTTAATTGCGTTTGCAAGGATTCGGACGACATACTTTTAGGTTATGTACATCAACCGTGATTCGTGTGAACCTGATTACAGGTTACTGTTGTAACTGGCACCACAGACGTCCAAGAAGTCGTAGGTTGAATGCAGCTATCAAGTCCTGCCTCCCAGCCTACCCTCCTCTCCTACTCCCCTCACCTCCAATTCTTTAAACCCTCTGTATTACCTCCATTATCCTCGATAAAATTATATCCGATATATCACTCCGTTTTGTGTCTACGCATCTCCCGGACTTCCGGTACGCTAAAGTATTAATATCAGCAGAGCTCAGACACACGGTAGAGCTCCGAGTGAGACTTTTTCCTGCATTGTGTGTGTGCGTCAGTAAGGTACGATATCACCTCTTCCTCCTATACAGACATGCAGATTTATTGTAATATATTGTCGTCCAATATCACCAGAACCAGATTATCCTATCATCTGGCGGCTCGCTGCTGCATTTTTGTTTCCGGGTTTGAACTGTAGATGGTCCGATTCTGTAGTGCTGGCAAGGGGCCATGGCTTCAGATTCATGGGGCTGATCATTTGCGCCTGGATCTTACTGCAGATACTTAAGGGCACATACCTCCCCTGAAAAGTAGCAACTGTTAAAAGCTCTACTCATCGTTGATTCCCTGTGGCCAACAAGTACGGATCTCCTGGGTAGTGGATATTTGAAGACCAGAAAGTCTTCCTTCTAGCTCAATTTCACCCCGCCCCATCCTCACATTGGGATTTCTGACACTGATAACCTCACTCGAGACTTCACAAATAACAATCATGCCTGTCAGTCGAGTTTTTACGTATGTTCCCGAGTATCGTCGCGCTTTTTACATCAGGCTAATGAACATTGAACCACCCATAGTCAGCGTAATGCTGCCGCCGTCTTTCTCCTGTCCACCGCCGGTATCCTCTACACAATGAATAAGCCCGCTCGCGTCCGAGCCCCTACCACAACAACTGGCACAGGAGCACAGAGCACTTATCAGATTCCTAGCTTTGCTCTGGGAGGATGTGAGAGGTCGGGTAAGGCATCCCCGATCCTTCTGTTCTTTCGATATGTGCTGCGCATGATGTCGTGGCGGTGGTTGTGTTGTAGTTGAAAATTGTTGAGGTTCTGTTGTGGAACATGGAGAGCTCCTCCGGCCGGATCTGGGTCAGTGCATGCAAAAGAGTATTGTGGAGAAGAGTTGTGGGGTACTCTACCTAGTGCATGACATGTGCGATTGGCTTGCAGGACGGTTGCGATGGTCCCATGGATTGTTATTTCGGAAATCATGCTAACGAAGGGTGATCGGTTACAGGCGGTGGTGTATAATTTGTTGGGCCGACGTTGCATGAGCTAGCTGGACTTCCTTTTTCGGATCGACGCTACGAAATCTCCGGCCCGAGATATAACCATAGCCTGGTTGATCAACTACTAAGTACCGATGAGCCGAATGCTGATGGTTATCGTTGCCGAGGGAATGAACTACGGGGCCATGCTGGCGATAACGACTTTTGCGCTGGGTTGCTGAATTGCAATTGGTTTTAGCTGGTCTTGTTGATTTTGACTGCTGGTTGCTTTGTTTCCTTGGTGGACTTGCACGTGGAGTTCGGGTTATTGGCAAATATTGGGTGTTATTGAACTCATGTTTTGTGGACACTGCTACTAGGGGCTGGGGGCTTGATACACGCGAGAGATGTTTTATTGCTGGAGAATGCTTTGCTTTACCATTTCTTGCGTGGCCTTGGTAGTTGGCCTTCGGGTATCAATGCAGGAGTTTCGGTACTGACTGTGTACACATGTACTGTACTTTATTGACATTCGGCAGATATGCGGTTGTATTATTCTGTGGGCTTACTAGTAATCGTGTGCTTGTGACTCGCTACACCGCTCTCCTCGTAAATGAGACTACGGCTGAACATTTGTTTGTTGGGTAATTGATTTTTGCTCCATAGATTGCAGCGTTGATCTTCTCAAGTGGCGCATGTATGGTATTAATTAACCCTCCTCAAAGAGGGTTGTTTATTTAGACCCCGCACGTCACTATACTAGTAATTCTTTCGACGAGTATTACATAAATACGAATACATGACAGAACTCCTACAAAGGGAATACAGAACACGGGACTATGGCTTCTCTCCAAAGACAAATCACTCGGCTAAGGGGGCCACAACTTGACAATGCTTGAAGAACGAGAAATAAATATTCCGAAAATTTGATTTTTCTGAGATACTGATTCGGCTAGGTTAATATGAGAGAATATGGGGGAGTTCTTGGTGCCCAAGTGCTACTGCTCACGGGACCGATATTAGCTGTGAATGAATTAGGCAGTCTCCTATTTTTCTAATTAATTATAATTATAAATTATAATACTTTCCTCCAGTTTCAAAACGAGTGTGGTACTCTACGAGTAGTCCTGCTAATGTACCCTCAATGGAAAATCTATCCGCAAGACAATAAGGTTGGTGATTGAACAAAAGATCCAAATATTGTGGTTGTGGGGTGCTGACTTTCCTCATCTGGTTGCCAGGTCCATGACTGCATCGCTTGAAGTAAAGGTTCCAAGTCCAGCTTCCACCTCCTACCAATAGCTGCCACCATCAGCTACCTTATAGTAGACTCATTCCAGCCTGAGGTCACACTCCAACCAGGAGTCATGCCAGTTCCATCATGTGCATATTCTCATCAATGCCATTCATGAAATTATACTTTCAAGGGGATCTACAAGCCTACTATGTTGATATTAGGGTGGTGATTTGTCCCCTATAGCTGAGTATACCCAGGTAAGCATCTAATTCTGTAGGTTCTAACATCAAACAGTAAAAATCGAAATCTATCTGTACATGCAATGGACCAGGGAGAGATAGACTCATGTAGAAAACCCAACCCTTGGGGCAAAATCTTGGGGTTTTGAAGATGGTCCCAGTCCATTTAGTCAAGGTCCCTCAACGGGATGGTATCAGTGCCTAACTGATTAAGAAAAGATAGAACCTGGTATTTGGCATTTACTAGATGCAGTGTCTCCACAGAAATAACAAATTAGTGGCCCTGCTGCTAGCTTCACTGGAACCCCAAGATTATAGGTATGCCATTTAGTTTTCGATCATGCCGGTGTGCAATTCCTTGCAGGCCAACCTGATCTCCAAGATGGAGCTTCGATCGAGATATACGCAATGGGGAGGACTCCCTAGGACAATTGACGAATTAGGTTCCCTCGATGCCCTAAACGCGCTGTATGCAGACCTGGCAAATGTGAAGTGCTCCATCTCACCCCACATATGCTAATCTACTAGTTGCTGGTACTACTGGCAAGGTCTTGGTCTTACATATCGTGCCTTCCGATAGAAGCCTCATCACATCGGGTATTCAATTTGCGTCTATATATCTCCGAGAAAAGTGCATGGATCTGTTACTCTGCAAGTATACTGATACAGCCCAGCGACTGTTAACATGGCTCGCGCCTGGCGCCCTGAGAGGAAACATGTTTGAGCCCCTAGCCCATCGAGTGCTACTCGTAAGGGGAGACTTCCAAGTAAGCTGTTTTCTGTTCTGGTATTAGGGAATTATTGAATGGGTACATCATGCCTGATATTCAGCAACTCATGACTTGTTTCATACTAGGTTCACTCACTCAGCAATAGTGGCCCCACAACAATCACTGGCAGAATTCCAAATAATATTCCCTGTAGCCTATTTGAGGAACACAGTTTCCCATTTATACCAAACGCATATCATATGCCATTATCTCCGACGCATGCAGCAATTGACAGCCTGGTTCCGCCCCTTTACCTATTTCAGATGACCACTGGAGAAAGCCATTCGATCAAGGCGAGACTCATTGATAAGGAGGCTCCAACATTAATACTAGCTATACTAGCTAAATGGCATCGAGCCGTATATGAATCTTTTTTCTAACCAAGGCAGAATCAAATCCTATATTTGTGGTCCCCAAACAATTTGATAATGGGGGGCCATTGTTCACATCCCAATGAGCATTTGAGGATAATCCCCAAAAAATGGAACGGAAGAAGCGAAGCCCAACTAGAAGCTTTCTCAAAGGGAATTGATTAGTATACACTGCATATAACAGTAACAGATCTGGCGTCAGTATACTCTACAGGCATAAGGTTAAAAAAAATAAAAGTTGGAACAAACCCTTGTGTATGGATGTCGAGGAGGAGTTGCCAATAAGAGTGGGAGGATGAGAAAGAGTAGATGGTGGAGTAGGAGAAGTATCTGAAAGTGAGTACATAATCAGACAAGATAGGTTTCATTTTTAAGATTTTAACCAACTCATTATGTCCTCTGATCATACCTTAGACATAGTCCCTTCTTCCGTACTGCCAAGTATGTAATCTCGAGCTACGACCTAGTACTGCCAAATTAGGTAGTCGATGATTAGAGCTTAGTCTGATTGCGTAGTCCGATCACGCTTTGCTTATTGTACCCAACCAGGAAAGTTTCAACTTCAACACCTCATGTATAGCTACGGCTACATGTATAGCTTTATGCCATGTCATCGTCCGAGGCAGATTTTACACCAAAACAGGCACCTTTTGGAAAGTTGTTGAGAAGCTCTACCTTTGAAATTCTTTTCATCCCTTTCACTGCGAAATCTAGCAATATCTGGATTATACAATGAGTGAGGTGGGTTGCTAAATTTGTATTGGCAATTGTGAGTACTTTAGTAGGAGAGCGGCTTGTGCCAACCAGACTAGTACTTTAGCATCTTGTGCACCTTCGGTGCACCACATCCGTCAAGTTGAATGGGTCATAACTTGTAAGGTGGATGCTTTCGATAATCCCCTAAAAGCCCAGAGTAACTATAAAATTAGTCTAAGGAAATACAAGTGTTTTAATAATTTAGCGGCAAAATTGACCCCGGACGAAGACTTATGGCACGGAATTTGTGCAAACACTTAATATCGGCGATAGCCTGCTCAAGTGTTTACTTAGCACCCGGCCAGACTGAGCACCCGGTAGGCAGTCTTGGTTACTTAAGTAACATCTGGAGCACTTCTGTACATTTTTACATATGTTTCGGGGCAGGCATGCGGGTAGAGGCAGCATCGCCTGCCAGTATTTCTATTCATGATATAACAGCATTGTTCTCTTTTCAGGACCGCAGTTAGGCTAGCCTAGTGCTAGCAGCTACATGAAGTCGCGGAGACGACCGCGCCCACCGAAACGAGTGCTCAAGATCCATTCCCCAGTAGCCATGTCTTTTATTTTCAATGTGAAAAGCCCAAGTAGGCAACGCATATGCATGTGCATCCCTATCCTCCAACCAGATAGCTAGATAACTAGATGACTCGTTATATATATATAGCAAGCTGATACTGTCGATGGTATTCGAGTCCAAAACATGCACCCATAATTGATAGCAAAACCATAAAAGAGAAAAATATCGGGAAACGCGGAAGAAATACACAGCAAAAAAAAACAATTATACCTTTTTACATTATCATTCCATCATAAGGATGTAATGAAAGAGAGAAAGTGGGGGATGATGGGGGAGTGTAGAATAGGCCACCGTGAGACATAAAATGTGCAAGATGGAGGCACACTCTTAACTGGCAGTGGTACGCTGATTGGCAGCCTCAACAACCTGTCCCGAGAAAGCATCTGTTATTTATTCCGTGCCTCAATTCAATGGCTTGAAGCAGGAAGGTGAAGTACCTTTGTCCAATTTGTCTGTAACACCACATAGGACTCCGCTGCCGCAACCAAGAACAGGGCCAATGAGACCCCCGTCCACAACCCCAATAAATCCCAATGCCAGATGAACCCTGCCACGACTGACAAAGGTAAGGCAATAACGTAATAAGCCACCAAGTTGACCCACCCGCCAATATATTGCCGACCTTGGCCTCTGAGAATGCCTGCTGCCATTGCTGCGATGCCGTCAGCGACTTGAAATGATGCTGCTAGAGGCAGGACACTGGCTACGAGGCCAATGACCTCCGGATCGTCTGTAAATAACCTAGGGATAGCGCCCCTTGAAAAATACAGAATCAGAAAGTTGATGCACCCCTGGATCGCCGATGCAATGAGTCCTGTATACGCTGCTCGCTTTGCGGCATCTTCCAGTGTTGCACCCAGGAAGTTGGCTACTCGGGTTGAGCAAGCAATTGATAACGCAAAAGGAATCTGGTAAATGAGTGAACATGTGGTGGAGATGACGGACTGAGCGGCAACGTGTGCTGTTGAGAAATAGCTTGCCAGTAGTGTAAGTATTTCAAATGCCAAAAACTCTGCTAGTAGCATGAGTAAGCCTGGAATTGCAAGTTTGATCTGATGGATATGTGAGCATGCTGAATTTACTTTTGAATGAGGTGTGTAGTTACCATAGGCCACCAATTTTGCCATGCTTTCTTGGAGAAACCACCCCAGCATTCCGAGCCTCCGACGAAGCGAACATAAAGGAACAATAGGAACGGCATTAGCCAGTTTGTGATAACGACCGCCACTGGAGCGCCCAGGAACCCCATTCCAAATGTAGGATGCTGAATCCTTATATTAGCAATCTGACGGAAGGTCAATGCAGGAATTTCAGAGATGTGAAGGTCGTACCCAGACAAGCGCCCAGTTGAGAAACGCATTGATTGGAGAGGTGATCAACAGAACCCATGTTGATGCAGCAAAAAGTCCTGAGGTATTGTTAATAAGCGGAAGTATACGAGGATATTAGTATATCTGACCTTGAGCTTGTGTGAAACGTTTACCTGCTTCGAAGATGGCATATCCGGGCCTACCTTTGTTAGTTAGGAAACTCCAATTGCGGCCTGTAAAGTTTGAAGACTCACAACCCAAATATTAGTACACGAAGGTATGAGCCTGCCAACGCAGCAAGCTGCTTATCCGGCACTATGAGGTTCAGGATACTTTCGCCAAAGTACCTAAACCAGGTGCTTGTTAGCAGTTTGGTATATTTCGTATAGCCTCGATTATTCGGGGCATAAAATGCAAGCATGAAACATCGTACCAGACCACTGAGATTGGTATCGATATAACTAGAAGAAAGAAGACCATTCTCTGCATATGCAGTCCAACCAATTTCTTTTGTCCTGCACCATAAGCCTGTGCACACAAAGTATCCAGGGATGTGGCCAGCCCTAGGTACAAATCAGCAATGCCCTATCAGAAACTGCAATTGTCAGCCCTACCTTGAAAGACAGAATACCCTGTTATTGACCCAGTCATCCCCGCCAAGGATGCGGCGGCCAATTCGTTTTTCCCCAGGTTCCCCGCTGACAATATAGATGCTATTGTCAAGCTATACTGCAGACTGAAGGTAATCACAAGAGGTAAGGAGTACCTGGCTAGTACTTTGGACTCTCTCTGCCATGTTGTATGTATCTTACCCGCCATAACAGCATCCTCCCATTTTGAAACAACCTCCTCCGTACTAAGTAAACCCGTGGTTTCTTCGTCATTTCTATCCCCCCCGGTAATAACTCTTTCGTGGAGAAGGGGCTTCTGATTGTTGGAGGAGGCAATAGATGCCTGGCCTCGACCGTCATGTTGTATAGCTCCATACGAGGTTATCATGTTGCTGTCTTTCAGTAACCTCCGCTCGTCATCTTCTATGTCTTCCAATTCGGCGCGTGTGAGGCAAAAGCTCGAAACTCCTGGTGAGGTAGAAAAAACAGCAGGTAGCCCATAGCCCCCAGGAATCACAGGTGGCCTCCGGTAGCTGCCCGAAAGCCCACCCGCGGAATGGCTTTGCAAAGAGTGACCCCCTGCAGGAACAATGAGCGGCAGCGAAGACGAGATCGGCACGCTGCGGCGTGTATGAAGGCACTTCGAGCCTGAACTGTGAGAGGAGGACGGCCTATGGCTGTCAGAACCCGTTTGTGAATGCATCTTGTTCGAACTCTGCAGCAACAAGTCGGCAAGAGGCGCGAGGGGCCGAAAGCACTTTAGTAGGCGCTCCATCTTCTGGGTTATCAGGAGCACTACTTAAGTACTTAGTAGTAGGCATACGTACTAAGTAGTCATCGCCGCTGCCCAAGCCTAAGTACTTAGTACATAGTTCATTGCCATTGCCATTGCCATTGCCATGCCATTGCATACTTAGCGGAATGCCGTATCAATTCGCACGGTTACGGCTCTCTC
>Ga0307511_10000407_pt1 | contig 45851 bp, 50 predicted proteins | sample 13_EM_MG_FD_200266 | JGI IMG/M metagenome (GOLD analysis project Ga0307511, IMG submission 200266) | Populus trichocarpa ectomycorrhiza microbial communities from riparian zone in the Pacific Northwest, United States - 13_EM | ecosystem: Host-associated > Plants > Roots > Unclassified | place... | reverse complement strand
ACCTACCGTGCGTTAGGCAACCCGAGTGCCCGCGTAATTTCGATGGACGGGGTCTAACGCGATCAACACTATGCGGATCCGGTGCAGAACACTTCAGGGGGAATCGGACGGTGAGTTAGCAGGGTAGCGACGCCCGAAAACGATCCACTGGTCGGCTTTTTGCGGAATGCTCATGTCGGCAGATGCTCCCCCATTCAGCGTGCGATGTAACCTGCACGGCGTCTTGCGTCGGCTGAGCGACAACAGAGACGTCGGCGCATCGAGCGAGGTGCGCGCGATGACCCGCTCCAGGGGTGAGGATCCTCCTGGGCGTGGGGCTTCCTTGTCACCGCGATGCTCACTATTCACTCTCGGGGCGGAGCGCTCCTGCCCATGCCCTCCATGGAAGAGGCAGGCAAGGCGGTTCATTCAGTCTTAAAGAATAAGCGTAAGAAGAACGCGACAGAGCAGCGCGGTGTCAACAACGTCTGTATCAGACGACGAAGCTGCGCATCGAATTTGACGTCACGAGCCTGCGGCATACAGTCCATTTCAGTTCCTCGCATTTCAAGGTGTTTCGTAGTTGTGCGCATCTTACCGGCTCGACGGACAGATGTGAGGGGAGCTTTCGTGCCTCGGAGGCGGACAGATGGAAGCTATAATCACAGCACGCACCCTACCGAGCTTTGCAATGAGCACCGCCCCAGCCGATATCGCTGTCTTCTCAAAAGGTCGGCGGTCCATTTGTCAGCGAGGCAGGTTGCGATGAGTGGCTCTCATGAGGTTGTTCTTGAGGCGGCGACATCGACTGATGCAGCGGTCTTGTCGAGTCTTCTGGAATTGTACTCACACGACCTCAGTGAGGTGTTCGAGTTGGAGCTGGGAGTCAATGGACGCTTCGGTTACGAGAAACTCCCACTCTATTGGTCAGAACCCGAGCGGCGCTTTCCCTTTCTCATCCACGTCGGAGCTCGGATCGCCGGATTCGCGCTAGTCACACGCGGTTCTCCCGCATCCGGCGATCCCGCTGATTTCGATGTCGCAGAGTTCTTCGTTGTGCGTCGGTACCGTCGCTCCGGAGTGGGCCGGCGAGCAGCCTTCCTTCTCTGGAATCGATTTCCTGCTGCTTGGATCGTACGTGTGGCGGAGGGCAACCAGAATGGTCTTCTATTCTGGACGAATGTCATAGCGGAATACACGAGCGGTACGGCAGTGGAGACCGCGCGCCCTGGCAGTCCGCACATGTGGCGCGTGTTCTCATTCAATAGCGCGAATCGGTGTATGTGCTCGTGACCAACTACGTCTCAATGGCTCCGTGCTAGTCGGTGCGTATGGGCATCCCTTGTTACGACAGAACCGTCTATTGATGTCCGGAAGCTGGGAACAGAGGGTATCACGGGCTTTCCGCCTGATCTGTCCGGTTCGCCGCTCGGGACACGTCTGTAGGATGTCCGGCCTGAAATTGAAACCAAGAAGGGGGAAGGAAATGACACTTCGATCTCTCGTGCGCCGCGGGTATGCGACGCCATCGTCCATGAAAGCTACGTCCCAGCTCGGCATGGCGACGATGTTCCTCGTGTTGGGAACATCACCGACGTTCGCCGCGAACCTGTCCATCTGCCCTTCGGGCTGTCCGTTCTCCACCATCCAAGGTGCGGTCGATGTGGCAGCCCCGGGAGACACCCTGCTCATTGGGAAGGGTCACTACTTCGAGAACGTGGTCATCGCGTCCAAGCGGATCACGCTTCAGGGTGCCGGACGGCGCATCACGGTAATCGATGGAAATGACAAAGGCACGGTAATTACGGTCGGCGATCCTAATGGCGCGCCAAGAACCATCGTGGCACTCAGTGATCTGACCATCACACGGGGTTCGGCACCATCAGGTGGCGGAATTCTCGTCGCGCCGGGGGGCATCGCTCGCGCTGCATCACAGTATCGTTTTTGGAAATCACGCCAAGGGGCCAGGCTCAGATCCCCATTAACGATGTGTACGTAATCCAGAACACAGCGGCCAGCGGCGGAGGTATCTTCAACGCACAGAAGCTGGTCGTCTCGGGTTCGGTGATTGCCGACAATCAACCCGACAACTGCCTGGACTCGGGCGGCACGGGATGCCCTTAGTGTGAGGGCTTGGTCTGCAACGGCGCCCGGCGGTGACGCCGGGCCCGTTCGGTCACGCTGGCGTTGTGCCGCGGACCAACCCGTGACGCCTGCAATTCCCAGCGTCCCCAGCGGATCGTTAGGGCGGCTCATCACAGGCCAGTAAGTTCACGATGCTTCTTGCTCAGCAGCATCAATAGGGTCGAGCCGTGAGCAGAGCCGGAATATTCCATCAGTGCCGCTTTGGATCCGTCTGCAAAAAGCCAGTTATCGAGCCAAGTCTCGCTCGCAATCCCAGGAAATCGCGACTTGCTCCTGCTGGACGGAGTACCTAACCGACTCATGCAAAGCTCCTCGAGCCTGGGGAATTGAGATCGCTCAACAGTGAAAGACACCATGGCGATTTCATTTTCGTTGCTTATCCCGACCAACACCGTGGTGCTCAGCTCGTCGATTTTGGCCTCGGCCGTGCACTCGATCGGGATGATGGGATAGTCCGCTTGTTCGCACTGCAGATCATCGACGCCCAAGGCACTGCGGATTTCGTCTGCGTGGAACTTCGCGCCGAGCCTGATTCCGTTGAAATCCAGTGCTGCAGCCGTCGTCGGGAATAGAAGAATGGGCGCCAAAAACGCAAATATAGACATGAGGTCAAGTCGAGCCATGCGAGTGCCTTCCATGCTACGGCGTGGGGTGCCTTATACCTTGAGCGGATATTGCGCTGCGTTCGAGTTGACGGTCAATATGCCAAAAACGCGGAATCGTCCTGTGTCCCAGCCGTTGGTATGTGTGTATTTGCCGGCGGCAGGCAGCGCGGCGCAGCACAGGGACGATCCATCGACCGCACATCAATGCGCGGGAACACTCACGGGTGTATAAGATGAAGTCGACGAAGCCTCGAGCATGTTGTAGATCTCCAAGAGACAAATACTGCCACCAGGCCGGAGAGGGGAGACAGCAATGGCGAATTGGAAGAAACAATGGGCTGCCGCCGCAGGCGGTGTTCTACTTGGCGCCGCTCTGGCGATCGCGCAAACGGCGCCCAAGATGGCTGAGCCGGGCAAGGTGATCGTGAGCCTCTACCGCGTCGCCCCCGGCAAACACCTCGACTTCCTGAAATGGATGGCCACACGCGAGGCCATCAGCAAGGAAGCGGGCGTGGGAGCTGTCCAGTGGTACACCCATACCAACGGGGATAGCTGGGACTTTGTGGCCATTGCTCCGGAGCCGACCAAGGAGCAGGACGCGAAGGTTGACGAGCTTACGAAGCAAAAGGGCCTCAAGATCGAATTCGCTGCGGCTCTCGAGTTTCGCCAGTTTATCGCCTACCACACCGACACGTTCGCTCGTGGCCCTCTGTCCGCAGCAGATCTCGTCAGGATGGCAGCCGGCTCAAAGTAAGCCCGCCTTGCCGAATCAATTCGGCGGAGAGTCGGCGCGCCGTTCGAGAGCAGCGCCCTTCGACGCTGAAACCGATGTGGGATCGACCGTCAGAACCTTAACGCGCTCTGCAACCGCCGGCCTCATCGTGGCCTGAAAGCGCGTACCCAGGTGTGCCGCGAAGAATTGTTCGATTTCCGCGAACATCGCGATGTTGCTGAGGGGCGTCGCGAATCCGTGCCCTTCGTCCTGCGCCACGAGATACTTCACCGGGAACCCGCGGTCGCGCAAAGCTACAACGATGCGATCCGACTCGGACTTGTTGACCCGAGGGTCGTTTGCGCCCTGCACAACCATCAAGGGCGTCTTGATACGATCGACAAAGTTCAGAGGTGATTGCTTCTCGAGCTGCGAACGCCCGGCGGGCGTGCTGGGATCGCCAACTCGCGCATACAGCGACCGCTTGCCTGCCTCCCAGTACGGAGGTATCGAGCTCAGCAGCGTAATCAGGTTGGACGGTCCGACGTTGGAGACGGCCGCGGCATAGAGATCTGGCGTGAACGTGACGCCGGCCAACGTCGCATAACCGCCGTACGAACCACCGGATATGGCCACCCTCTTGGGATCCGCAATTCCTTGGGAGACCAGGTAGCGGACACCCCAGGTAATGTCGTCCTGCATCTTCCGGCCCCACTCATGGTTTCCGGCATCGACGAATTTCTTGCCATAGCCGGTTGATGCGCGGAAATTCGGCTGCAATACCGCAAAGCCTCTATTTGCGAAAAACTGTGCCAACGGGTGATAGCCCCAGACATCGCGGGCCCAAGGACCGCCGTGCGGTATGACGACGAGTGGGAGCGCTTTCGGCGGACTACCTACGGGCAGTGTCAGATAACCCGGAATCTCCAGTCCGTCCGACGAGGGATAGCGAACCGGCCTCGTGTGAGCGAGTTGCTCGCGGGGCAAGCTCTCATACAAGCGGAACTGGAACGTGAACGCCTTCGTGCGCCGGTCGAAGAGATAGGTGACCCCCGGCTCAACGTCCGAACCGAATGTAACCAGCCAAAGTTGGTCATCGCGAGTGCCACGGACCGAATTGACGACGAATCCCGGCATCTTTCGTAGCAGCAGCTGGTAGTCATCGGCATGGGTCTTCTCACGCCATACGATGCGGACCTTGTCGTCGACGTAGCCGGTGCCGATGAACGCATCGGTGTCGGGAGCAAAAAACACGCGGGACAGATCCACGCGCTTGTGTGGATCTGACTCGACGAATTCCTCCTGGCCGGATTGAACGTCAAGAAGTACCAGGCGCATGAGGTTGACCTGCTCACCGTGGTTGGTAATCAAGTAGACCCGACGGCCGTCCTGAGTAAACTCGAGCGCATTGCATGCTTCGAAGATCGAGCAGCTGTAGACCTTGCTAAAGCCGCCCGCATCCACGCGCAGGATTTCCGTGTCCCCGTTCTCTGCCGCGCGCTGGGCAAGGCGCAGCTGCCCGTCAAGATCGAATTTCCAGGAGGCAATCCTCGCGTCGTTCCTGCGAAGCAAGGTGCGCTCTCCCGTTGAGATACGAACGGAATACAGGTCGTGCCATGCCTTGTCGCGATCGTTGAGTCCGATATAGATCGTGTCAGGGTCTTTCTTGGGCACCGCATAGATCGCAGCCCTCACGCCTGTCAGGTCAGTGAGATTTCGGGCCACTGGGACCAAGGTACCGGCAGGCGCCGGCGACTGCGGATCCACCGCGTACACATTGAAATTTTCATCGCCAGCCCGGTCTTGAACATAAAGGAGGTACTTCGAGTCACGACTCCAGAAGTAGGCTGAGATGGGCCGCTGGGTGTCGTTTGTGACGGGTCGCGCCTTTTCGAATGGCTCGTCGGTCCGCTTGACCCAGACATTGCGGACGCCATTGAGCGGCTTGAGAAAACTGACAAATGTACCGTCCGGCGACAGTTCCGCTCCGGCGATCTCGGGATCTCCGAAGAAGAGCTCGCGATCAATGAGGGGCGCTAGCTTATCGTTCGCCTTGGCGAGCGAGCCGAACACGCACACGCACGCCAGTACGGCGATGCAAAGCTGCGCACGATATCGAGACATTAGTCGGTCCATGATCGTCTTCCTATCGGAGCTACTGATCTGTACTCTAAGCCATTGATCTTGCAATAGACTAGGGACCGGGCCGCTTTTTCGATTCGCTGCTGCGCTGCGAAGATGGTGGGCCCACTTCGCAAGGTATCGCTGCGGAGGAGACCGACTGAGCACCGAATCTCTCCCTTAACAGAGTGTCAAGTCTGCGCATCCGTCGGCGAAACTTGTTGGCCTCGAACTGTGCGCCGATCGCGTAGAAACAGACCATCGCCCCCCCGATCCGTGGAGTACGCCCAAATGCGATGTGGCTGCCGGAAGCATTCGAATGGAAGTTGATCAGACTCCGGACAAACCAGACGCTGCTCGGCCGAATACTCGCGTAACGCCGAGATCAAAGTCGCAGTCGAGGGCGCGCTGACGGAGAATGCTTGCTGCTCCGGGGTGGTGACTTCCATTCGACGAAAAAACCAAGCATCACAACCAGTCAGCAGAATCGTTGCAACCAGAAGGGTCAGTGTCCGTACTGTCATAGTTATCTGCTTGGTAGGGCGATCCAATTGGGGCGTATGACTCGTATGTCCGGCAGTTCAACGCGAAGCGAAACCCCAGCGGCGGTTTCGCAAAGAAGTAGCGATAACCCATGCGGATGCCGCTAACAACAGGGTCACGACGAGTTCGGACCATTGATTCCGGGGCGGCTTTGCCCACTCGGGCGGTGGCTGCGCAAACAGGCTCGGCACCCAGACCAGAAGGCCAAACAAGCTCATCATGATCGCTTCGAGCGTGGCCGCTAGACGGGGTAGAAGCCCGACCATGATGCCAATTCCAGCCGCGACGTGAGCGAGCCCTGTGGCGTACGCGAATCCCAACCGACCTGGTAGCCAGCTGGGAACCATGCTGGCGGTATAGTCGGCGTAGGCAAAGTGCGCCATTCCAAATACGACACACGCGAGGCCAAAAAAAACATGCGCCGCGCGCACGACGCGCTCGCGGGTGATTGACGGTGGCTCCGACACACGCGACTGCGAGCGCAACACGTCGTAAAGGATCCACACACCGAGGAGCGGCGCCAGGGCTTCGCAAATGCCATACCACGAGCCAACGCTGAGCGGTTTGAGTACGATAGGGACTGCGCGAGTCACTGTCCATGCCGCCTGGTACGTACCGATCGCGACTGCGCTCGGCAAAGCTGTGCGCGAGAAACAAAGACCGACACTGGCGGCCAAGACAAGTAGGCCACAGCCGTAAATCCAGGCTTCCCGCCAGGGAATCCAGGCAGGCAAGGGCTGCCACATTGGTGCGAAGCCGCCGTATGTGAGGCTCAAGATAGCGAGGCCCGCTCCTGCTGTAGCGAACATGCCATGACCGAGTCCAACGAGGCGCATGGGCGTTAATCCTGCCTGCAAGACCGCGGAGTGTTAGGGGGACGCTGCCCGTCGCTAAGAGTATGATCCCGGGCAATGGGAGGCAACATGTAACGTCGAGCTTCGTCGACCCTCGGAAGCGCCGTTTTCCTCGTCCTTGCCCCTGGCACCGTGGCTGGCTTCGTTCCCTGGTGGATGTCTCAGTGGCGTATACAGGATCCTCTCCTCGGACTGGAACTTCTTCGGTGGGTCGGTACTACCCTGATCCTGGCGGGCGTAGCGATTCTCGTTGAAGCCTTCGGCCGGTTTGCGTGGCACGGGCTTGGCACTCCGGCACCTGTCTTTCCGACGCAGCGACTCGTCACCACAGGCCTCTACCGTTAATGGGCTACGGTGTTTGTGTTTGGCTGGCATTTTTTGTTTTTGTGCTGACCTATGAAGAGCCAACGCTCCGTCGAACTTACGGGCGCGAATATGGGGAATTCTGCGATGCGGTTCCACGGACCCTTACTCACGCGACTTTCACCCGGCGGCTTCAAAACATTGAGCTGGTGCAGCAGCGTGCTTCTGTGTATTGCAGTCAGTGCCCTGGCAGGGTGCCCCTTTCTTCCGTGGGACCGCGTCTGGTGGCCAGTGGTGCGCAATGACTTCGGCGAGGCCATTGATATCCACGTTGACTACAGCAATGGCACCTCACGTGACTGGCACACGAAAAAGGGGCAGTGCGTCGTTATTGGAGTGCTGAAGGGCCATTCGACAGAATTGATCGTCACGGTACGCGGTGTGCAGCAGCTCAAACTCGAGCAAGCTGCGTTGGCTGAGACTCTCCAGAAATCCGGCCAGCCGGAAATTGCGTGGAGCCTTCGGCCCGGAGCTGCCGCACCGATCAGTTCGCACGAAATTGGCAACCGGGGACACTGCCAGCTGTAAGGGGAATCAGAATCTGTAGACAGTACCCAGGTTGCTCGAGCCCGTGCCAGCGGTCACAGTGCAGGTCTGCCCGGTAGGCTGATTCAGAACGGTCACTGCATAGGCGGCGTTGTTGGCTACTTGCGTCGAGAAAGTGAAACTCCCGTCAGCCGAGATCGTGGTGTCATTGCCGCCATTGTCTTCCAACACCACGCTCACGCCGCTGCCAAGCCCAGAGAGTGTGCCGCCGACCGAGTACACAGCTGGAGGCAGCCGTGCGTTTGTCACCGCTGAACTCGCAGTACCAATCGGAAACTCGCTTATACATATCACGCGCAAAAAGGTGCGTACGTCCTACAGAGTAGGAGTGAGTTGTTCCCCTCGGGCAACTTCTGCGCCGGTCACACCGACTGCTTGCGCCAGGTCGCGGGCGATGTGCCGAACTGGCGCTTGAACGCGCGACTGAAAGCGGCCTCCGCGCCGTAGCCGATCTCAAACCCGATCTGCGCGACGCTGCCACGCCCTTCGCGCAGGCGCTGCGCAGCCATGTGCATGCGCCAGAGGGTCAGGTATTACATCGGTGGCTGGCCTACTAGTGAGCTGAAGCGTTCCGCGAACACGGATTGTGACAGCCCCACTGCCCGCGCCAGGGATTCGGCCGTCCATTGTTCGGTTGGACGGGCATGCAACAAGGCGAGCGCGCGCCCCACGTGCGCATCGCGCAACCCCGCAAGCCACCCGCGCTGTTCGGCTGGAAGTGTCTCGACAAAGCGGCCGATCGCTTCGACGAATAAGAGCTCAGAGAGCTTGGCAACTACCGTCGTGGAGCCGAGGCGGCCCGCGCTGATCTCGCTCGCGGCGAATCGGAATGAATTCTCGATCCAGGTTCCAGCCGCCGCTCCCGCTGCACGCGCGCGCGACTCCCGCCTTCAGTTGATTGTCGTGTTAACCGTGCTAGCCGCAGCACTGCTGTGGTTTGTCACTCGCAAACTTCACTACTTCACCGACTACTCTATCGCCTCTTACAGCGACTACTTTTGGCCGCGTCGCGCGGGGCTCATTTTCCACCTCGCCGGCGGGATGGCTGCAATCACAGTCGGGCTTGCGCAGATCTGGCTTGGACTGACCAATCGCGTCAGCACGCTGCACCACATGCTCGGCAGGATCTACGGTGTCTGCGTCCTCATTGGCAGTCTCGGCGGTTTCTACCTCGCTCTCACTATTCCCGGTCACATGCCCTACAGCGCGGGCTTGTTCATGCTTGATGTGGCCTGGGTGATCACGACGGGTATGGCGCTATACGCGATTCGAACGCGCCGCATCGAGCAGCACCGCGAGTGGATGCTGCGCAGCTATACGGTGACATTTGCGTTCGTGACCTACAGGCTGTTGTCCGACTGGCTGCGCCGCTGGATCCATGTGCCAGAGGATCCGATAGCTGACAACATCGATACCCTGATGGCGTGGGCCTGCTGGGCCGTGCCGCTGTTGCTAGCGGAGCCGCTGATCCAATTGCGCTCGATGCGGCGGCACGCCCGTGTGGCCGCCGATTAGATCCGGCTGGGCCGTGCGTGATCACGACCGCATGGTCGTACAATGCGCAAGAGCCCTGTTCAATCGCGTCGTCTCGTTGTTCGGTAATATCCTTCCTCGATTGCAGGGAACAGGGGCATGTCGTAAATGCCAGCCCTCGACGACGGCATTGATCGTTGGGGTGGCGCGACGTCCTCATCGCCGCCGCGATAATCGTCCTGGCGGATGCCCCAAGGCCGCGCTGGAGCCCGCGCCCAGCAAGGAAGTTTAACCCCCACCGCGAAATAGAGAGAATCCGACATGACCACAATCAAGACCAAAGACGGCGTAGAAATCTTCTACAAGGACTGGGGGTCGAAGGACGCGCAGACGATCGTGTTCCACCACGGTTGGCCTCTCAGCGCCGATGATTGGGATAACCAGATGATGTTCTTCCTCGAGAAGGGCTATCGCGTCATCGCGCACGATCGCCGCGGTCACGGCCGCTCGACCCAGACCGCTACCGGCAACGAGATGGATACGTATGCCGCCGACGTTGTTCAACTGGCCGCGGCGCTCGATCTTCGCAACGCGATCCATGTTGGCCATTCAACGGGTGGCGGCGAGGTGGCCCACTATGTTGCCCGTGCCCAGGCCGGACGGGTGGCCAAGGCAGTGCTGATCGGTGCCGTGCCGCCGATCATGGTCAAATCCGACAAAAACCCCGGCGGTCTTCCTCTCGAGGTGTTCGACGGGTTTCGGGCAACCCTGGCCGCGAATCGAGCACAGTTCTACGTCGACTTGCCAACGGGACCGTTCTACGGCTTCAACCGGCCGGGCGCGAAGGTTTCGCAGGGCGTCATTAACAACTGGTGGCGTCAGGGGATGATAGGCGGAGCCAAGGCCCAGTATGACTGCATCAAAGCCTTCTCGGAGACGGACTTCACCGAGGATCTCAAAAAGATCGACGTGCCCGTGCTAGTGATGCACAGCGATGACGACCAGATCGTCCCGTATCCGGATTCCGCGCCGCTCTCGGCCAAACTACTGAAGCGCGGTACGCTCAAGACCTATAAGGGGTTGCCCCACGGGATGTGCACGACCCATCCCGACGTCATCAACCCGGACCTGTTGGCCTTCATCCGCGCCTGAGCAGGCGTGTTGGCTTAGAGGCCACTGGAACCATGAAACGCGTGCTCCTGCGGGAGCACGCGTTTCGCGTGTCGGCACGCGATGGAGCCTACTGCCGGTCGTAGACCGATACGTCGTCGTACTTCCCACCTGCTGCATGCACACCTTTTTGCGCGAAGGTCAGCGTCTTGCCATCCTTCGACACTTTGCGGACACCGGCACCGACAGTTGCGCCGGCTTTCGTTTGGGTGCTGTGGACGGTCAACGCATCCACCCGTGTGACGGACACCATGTCAAAGTCCGGGTTGCCAGTGATTGGGTAGGATTTGCCATCCTCCTTGAAGGTCAGGGTCGTCGTGGATTCCTTGCCGTCCGCCGCCGTTGTCTTGACTATCAGGGTGATGCCCTGTGCCGATTCGGCGTAACTGCGGGTCTGGCTCTTGGGCGCTGGGCCGGGAGAGAACGTCGATTTAGCGAGGTTCAATTTCCACGTCCCGACCACAGGGTCCGCCGCAAGCGCCGCGCCCATTCCGATCGCAAGAATGGCTCCGACCAACAGAGTTTTGAAGATGGTTTGCATGTGTCCCCCGCAAAGAAATGGATTTGTACGGCGCCTGCCGGATGAGGCCGCGTATCTTGTTTGCACGGCAATCAGCGCACATCGGAGCATGCGCGCCTCGTGCGGGGAACGCAATTGGCCGGCCCAGCTACTGGGTTATTGCGGCGCGGTCGCGGGTAACTTCAGATGGCTGCGCGCTGAGTAACTACGGTGCTGACACAACTTGTGTGGTCACCGACCCGCGTCCAATCAACATCACAGCCGCGCATCCCGGGCTCTTCCTGTAGATCCCCATACACGAGCGGCAAGATGAACGCGACGTCCAGGAACTGCCGTGGATCGAACCCCCTCAGCCTGACGCCGAAGACCGACAGCTGCGCCAAGAGGAGCTTCGGAAGCCGCCGAAATGAGCCCCCCACTGTGGCGGTTGAGAGCCGGCGGTAAGTGCTCCACACTAGGAGTTTGTGCCGCAGGCCAGTTTTTCCAATGGACTAGTTGAGCACAGTTATCATCGGACTCCCCTGAGGCTCATTCATTTTCATATGGCTCCGACGAAATATGACAATGCCCTTCTCGAGGGCCGTGAACTGACCGGCGAGTCCCGCAACTTTCGTCCCACTTTGTTTCGCGAAGAGCTCGTTACCGCGGTGGCCAGATCGGTGGCCGCTCGCCGGTCAGTGCTCCTCGTCGGCCCTTCCGGAGTAGGCAAGACCAATATCGTCCAAGCCCTGGCGGGACGTCTGGCGCAAACCGGTCCGCGCAAGCTGTACGAATTTTCGGCTGTCCAGATGCTCTCTGGCACGGTTTACCTCGGGGAGTGGCAATCCAAGGTGACGGCCATCTTCGATGCGGCAGCGAAAAGCAATTCTCTGCTGTACTTCAGCGATATCTGGAACCTACCCACGGCCGGGCGCTCGTCCAGCCGCGAGGACACGGTCTGGGATGCGCTGCGGCCGCGGCTGTTGAATGGAGGGCTGCAAGTTGTTGGAGAGGTCAATGATGAGCAGCTGCTGGCCCTGAATTCGCTGCCGGGGTTTGCCAGTCCCTTCGATGTAATCGAAGTTCCGCCCCTGTCCGCTGACCAGGTGGCCAGCATTATTCGGTCGGAGGCCGGGCGCATCTCACTGCAGATGGAAGGCCCGGCCACCGCCCGATTGCTGGAGCTGTGCAGCCACTTCCTGCCCGCTTCGGCCGGCCCCGGGCCTGCCTTGCGTCTCGCTGGGCAGATCCGTCATTACCTGGACGAAAAACGCGGCGTCGGTGAGGACGAGCCAGTGACTCCCGCATTTGTTGAGAAGGTGTTTGCCGTGTACTCCGGGCTGCCGCGGTTTGTCGTTTCCCGCCAAGACGTGCGGCCTGTAACCGAAATTCGCGACTGGTTTCGGTCCCGGATCATTGGTCAGCGCGACGCGATCGAAGCCGTCGTTCAGATGATCACCCTGTTCAAAGCCGGCCTTCACGATGCCCGGCGACCCATTGGCAGTTTTCTGTTTGTCGGTCCCACCGGAGTTGGCAAGACCGAACTCGCGCGTGCACTGGCCATCTACCTCTTTGGCAGTGAGAAACGATTGCTCCGCTTTGATCTGTCCGAATTCAAGGACTACCACTCGTTTCAAATGCTCATCGGGGACCCTGAGAAGCCAGAGCGTCCCGCGCGCCTCGTTGATCCCATACGGGCTCAGCCATTCCAAGTCGTGCTTCTGGATGAGATCGAGAAGGCCCACGCCAATGTCTGGGACCTGCTACTTCAGGTTCTCGACGATGGCCGCCTTACGCCGGCACGGGGGCCCGCGGTCAGTTTTCGCAACACCATTGTGATCGCGACCGCCAATGTTGGCGCCCAGGCGCTGGAGAGGCGACCGGTGGGCTTCACGGGCGGGGCGCCTGCCGCGGACGACGGTCGTCTGCAAGCCGAGCTTGAAGCAGTGTTCCGACCGGAGCTGCTCAACCGCTTCCAGCACATTGTCAGGTTCCTACGACTCACGAAGGACCAAGTGCAGGAGATCGCGCAGACCGAATTGCGGCGTGTACTCGAGCGAGAGGGCATCGTCGGGCGCCGGCTTGCGGTGGATGTTGATAAGGACGTGCTCGACCTTGTCGTCGCACAAGGCTATGACGAAAAATACGGCGCAAGGGCCTTGAAGCGCCAGCTACAGCAGCTGGTCATCATGCCCATCGCAACTCTGCTAATGGAGCGGCGTGTGGAGGACGCGAGCATTCTCAGGCTCACGGTGCGCCACGGGGAAGTGAAGGTGGCCGTCCTGGACAGTGAGGACAGCAAGGCGGAACGAAGGGAAGCCGAACCGCTGCGGCTGGCTGATGGCCAAAAGGTCGGCCGTGAAGGTCTGCAGGCCATGCTAACCGCCGCGCAGGCGCAGCTTGATGCTATTGCGTCTGGCATAGACCTCCCGGCGATGAGGGCTGAACGGGAGGGGCTCGAGAATCGCCGGCGCGGGACCGATCTATGGAGGGACCCGAGCGCCGCGGCTCAATTGCTGGAAACGTGCGATCAAATGGACCGGGTGATAGAGAGGGTGGTGCGGCTGGAGGGCGATCAGGCTGAGATCAGCGCCGCCTTGTTACGCGCGCAAAAGAGGGAGGAACTATCCCGGCTGGCAGAGCGTATACAACGCCATGCCGGGTATGTCGCCCACGCTCGGCGGGAGTTGTTGTATGCCGGGCGCGCCGGCTTCCCAGACGCCTTGCTCGAAATTCGCCCGATCGGCCGGGCCCGGGCGGCGCGCGATCTGCTCTACAAAACCTACACGGCGTGGATGGAGGAGCGCAAATACCGCGTGCTGATGATCCGCGAGCCCATGAGCGATGAGGAGCCAGTGATGATCGCAGTGGTTGGTCCGTACGCGTACGGCTATCTCCGTGGTGAGGCGGGTCATCATCGTCTGCGGACGGAACGCGATACGTTCGTTGCGAAGATCGGCGTGGCCGCGCTCGGCGACGCTGCGGACGGTGTGACTATCTCGGTCCAGAAGGCATTGAAGCAGACCGGCCAGTACGGTGGGCGAGTGCGCTCACGGGTGGAGGTGGCAGGCAGCGAATTTGTAGTGCAGAACGCCGGCTCCCTCGCGGAGAACCGGCAGTTGGCTGAGGAGCTCGCGCCTTCGTGGTTGAGCGCAGCAAGCCCGTCACACACGGTTGTGCGCCGCTATGACCTGGAGCCCTTTCTGGTCAGGGATTTTCTGACGGGCACTACAACTGGACGTGCTGACATTTTGCATGCGGAGCCATTCCACCAGTTGCTGTGCGACCGGATTGATGTGGGTCTGCGAGATCCTCAGCTGGCGCCTACGCAGACTCGATAGATTCTGACCGCTGTTTTGCAGCATCCGGATGATGCGGCTCGTTACGCTGGCTAACCTCCGCCGGCTTTCACCACCTTGCCAATCGTGTCCCAAGTGCGAGTGGTCAGATCTTTTCCAAACGTCTTTTCAATCAAGCTCATGAAGACGGGGCCCTTGGGGCCTGGAACGTAGGCGCTGAAAATCTCGGTTCCGTTGAGGGAAAGGATACGCGCGCCATCCAGCTCGATCGGCAGTTTCATCCGTGACTTGGGCTTCGCGTGGAGCAGCGTGACGATACGCTTTGAGTTCGGCGCAAGCTTGAACGCTTTGTAGGGATCCGAGGCTATGAGCGAAACAAGCTCATCGATGGAGCGTACGGTGGTGGCAAACACCCGTCCCAGGTCCTGCTTCATCGAGGCCTCGATATGCCGTTCAAGCGTTGACCGTGATTTGGAACGTGTCTCGAAAACAACATTGCCACTTCCGAGCACGGTCTTCACTTTCGTGTAACCGGCGTTTTCGAAGCACTTGCTGAGTTCCGACATTTTCGCGTTCAACGGACTGACGCCGCGGAGAAAGGCTGCGTAGGTCGGCATCCGCGGATACGCTTTGAGGGCGTTATGCCAACGCCGTCTTAAACAACACCAACATCCGCCCCCAGGCCTTCTCCGCCTGCTCCTGGTTGTAAACCTGGGAATCCGGCGGACACCAACCGTGCATCGTCCCCTTGTAAACCTCGATTTCCGCCGGCAACTTGGCCTTTGTGAGGGAAGACCGCAGCACGTCCTTGGCATCAGGCTGCTTCTGATCGTCGTTCTCGGCAATCGCGATCAGATAACGTGCCTTCATCTTTGGAATCAACAAGTGCGGGCTGTCGGGCTTGTCCGTTACCAGGCCGCCGCCATGGAACGTGGCGCCTGCGCCGACGCGATCAGGGGAGGTGGCAGCAGTCTCGAATACGAGTGGACCACCCATGCAATAACCGGTCGTGCCGATCTTGCGCTTCTTGTCCACAGCCGCCTCGCTGTCCAGATATGAAATGAACGCCTTCGCGTCCGTCTTAGCGGTCGCCGGGCTCAAAGAGTCATGCAGACTCATCAGCATCTGCCGCGTCGGCGGGTCACTGAAATCCGGATGGTCGGGTGCCGTCGGCGCTTTCTTCGTGCGGTAGAACGGATTTACCACCAGGACCGAGTAGCCGGATTCCGCCAGACGCTTCCCCATCTGCTTGAACGCTGGACGAAGACCGAAGATGTCCGGCCAGATGAGCACGCCAGGATGCTTGCCGGTGGCCGGATGCACGAAGTAGGCGTCGGCCGTACCGTCTGGCGTTTTTATCTCTACTTCCGAATCTTTCGTCTCGGCAGCGTGGGCAATCGGTGGCAGAGCGGAGGCCAAGCTCACGCCAAGAGTCAGAGCGCCAAATTGTCGCCGCGAGAGACCACCGGTCCCGAGTTTGTACTCGATCATGTCGTCAATTGAGTCGTTGTCGCACATCGATCCTCTCCCGCTGATGAGTGTGCGAGCGCCAGCCGTGGCCGCTCGCTTCCTGCCGATGTTGCCGTGATCCCTGTGTCACTCGCAACTGCCTCACGAAGGAGCCGGCTCTTCCTAAAGAAGTCTTTTGGGAACGCTCCGGGGTGAAATCAGGCGGTCCACCTGGATCTCGCAGTCCTTCGCATAACAGCTGGAGCAGCGCAAGCGCGCCGTTACTACCATCAAAGGCACGTCCCAACCGAGAAGCTTGGCAAGTGACTGGGGCTCAGTGCGCCGCGAGTGTTTGCAGGTCCGACAGCTGATCACCAACGCATATCCCGTGCGCCAATCGGCGAGCTTGGAGGTCTTTGGTGGGCGGTGCATGAAGCGACCTTGCCACCGGGCCAGTTCACCGTCCAACCAGTGAGAAAGTACCAGCGATGCTGTATGGTAGAAACATGCGCAACGTTGCGAAGATTCTCAAACTGCGCACCCACCGCCAGGGATTGCAGGAGATCACGGAAGAAGTACGCGCATGGGTCGGCCTTCAAAAGGTGACGACCGGTCTTCTGACGCTCTTTTGCCGACACACTTCCGCATCCCTTCTGATCCAGGAGAATGCCGCCCGCGAAGTTCGCTCGGATCTGGAGACTTTCTTTGCGACGATTGCCCCGGAAGACCCGGCTCGATACGAGCATGACGACGAAGGTCCTGACGACATGCCCGCCCATCTGCGCACGGCGCTGACGGGTGTGCATCTGTCGATACCCGTCATCGATGGTCAACCTGCCTTGGGCACTTGGCAGGGCATCTATCTCTTCGAGCACCGCAAGCGGCCACACGACCGAGAGGTTGCCTTGCACCTGTTGGGCGTGTGACGACAAAGGGCGGCGTGGCGCCCGTAGGCTTCGTTATGGGGTCAGTCCCGTCATGGGGTTCGCTTGCGCGCCGTCACCTGGATCTCGATCTGCATGCGTGGATCGGACAGTCCGGCGGAAATCATCGTCGCCGCCGGGCGCACTGCGCCCAGGTACTTGCGTAGGATGGGCCAACAGTCCGGAAAGCGGGCGGCGTCCGGCAGGATGTACATGACACGCACCACGTCTGCGAAGTCCGAGCCAGCCTGCTTCAGCGCTGATTGAATGTTCTTGAGGCACTGGTCGGCCTGCTCCAGCAGGTTGTCCGAAATGGTCATGGTGTCGTAGTTGAAGCCGGTCGTGCCGGACACGAATATCCATTCGCCATCGACCACGGCGCGCGAATAGCCGATGTCATGTTCGAACTGCGATCCGGAGCTGATCAGTTGCCGAGTCATCTAACTCTCCTTTTGCGCGGGCGTTGCCCGCTCACCGTCGATCCGGGGCGCCGGATGGCCTTTGCCGCCGGAATGTAATTCAGGGGCTGCTCGCGGGTAGCCGCTGCGCAATCAGCGTGGACACGACTACGCAGGTGTTGGTGGACGCGTAGGGCAGCAGCCCGTTTATCAGCGTCTCCAGGTCGGCGACACTCGGAACCTGCGCCTTCGCGATGAAGCAATCATCCCCCGTCACGCGATCGCACGCAGTGATCTCGGGAATCGAGGCCAATATCTGCGCGACACGATTCAACTCGCCGGGCATGGGGCGTATGCGCAGGATCGCGCCAAGCGGCAAGCCGATTGCGCCGGGATTCACGCGCACCGTGTAGCCTTCGATGACGCCGGCAGCCTCGAGGCGCCTGACTCTTTCGGTCGTACTGGGAGCCGAGAGGCCTACTTTCTGCGCAAGCTCCCGCATCGGAGTGCGCGCATCCTCGGCCAGCGCCGCGAGAATGGCCGTATCGAGCGCATCCAGCGCCCCATCGATGTATCGAACCCTCTTCATGCCGATTCGCCGCCCTCAGGATGCGTGGAAGGTGAAACGAGCGATCGCCCTTCATAATAAAGGTACATCGCCCTGAATGGCGACAATTCTGCATGGTGGTCGGGGGTGATCGCCTGGAAAATGTGCGCCATGGACAGATGCCAATCGACAGCTGGGCGCACTGCAGCAGCCCCCGTAGCTATACCCCCCGCAGCCACACCCGGCGGCACGATCGCTGTCATGTCCGCGGGACCTGCCGTCGGTGGTACTACCGCACCAGCGGCCGTAAGCGCCAAGGTTCCTCCGCAAACCTGGTTCCTCATCAGCGCGGTCTTCCACTACCTTGGCCCTTCCTTCGCCGTACTTCTATTTCCGGCCGTGGGCGTACTCGGTGTTGCCTGGTTTCGGATTGCGTCCGCAGCTGCAGTCTTCGCACCCATCACGCGCCCCTGGCGATTGTTTGCTCGGATGGACCAACCCGAACGCCGCTTGCTCGTTGGCATGGGTACGTGTCTGGCACTGATGAACTGCTGTTTCTATCTTGCGCTCGCACGTCTTCCAATCAGCCTCGTCGCCGCGATTGAATTCGTAGGGTCAATCGGCCTTGCCCTCTACGGTATGCGAACGCCGCGCAACCGCGCGGCACTCGGCATAGCCGTCGCCGGCGTATTCATTCTCATACAAGTGAGATGGTCGACGGATCTGCTCGGCCTGGGCTTCGCATTCGCAAACGGGGCTCTCTTCGTGGTCTATGTCGTGCTCGGACACCGGATGGCGCGCGCAGGAGCTGGCGCAGGGATCGAACGGCTCGGAGCCGCAATGGCGATTGCCTTCGTGGCAGTATTCCCTGTTGGAATCATCCAGGCCGCACGGGCATTGACGCATCCCATCCTCGTCCTTGCCGGCATCGGTGTTGGAATCTGTTCCTCCGTCATTCCATACGTCTGCGATCAGCTCGCCATGGCACGCCTGTCCCGTGCGAGTTTTGCGCTGATGCTCACCCTGCTACCGGCGAGTGCCACCATCATAGGCGCAATCGTGCTTGGACAGATTCCTTCGCCTCGCGAAATAACTGGAATCGCCCTGGTGATGGCCGCCATGGCGCTGCATCGTCCCGCCGAAGCCATCTGAGCGGGCATTTACGGCCGCAACTGTGCCGATTGCAGGAAACCGCCAGTGGAGTACGCCAATCTCGGCCGATCCGGCCTCAAAATTTCTCGCGTCGCTCTTGGGTGTATGAGCTATGGCGTTGAGCGACGTGCGTGGCGCTTGAGCGAGGCGGATAGCCGGCCGTTCATCCGCCGGGCGCTCGATCTCGGCGTAAACTTCTTTGATACAGCTGACATGTACGGAGGAGGGGAAAGCGAACAGGTTTTAGGACGTGCGCTCGCGCAATTCGCTCCACGCGATGAAATTGTCGTCGCAACCAAGATCTTCTATCCAACCCGCCCCGGGCCGAACGGATGCGGACTGTCGCGTAAGGCAATCTTTGCGGGAATTGATGGAAGTCTGCGCAGGTTGTGCACGGACTACGTGGATCTCTACCAGATACATCGTTGGGATGATCACGCACCCATCGAAGAAACTCTTGAAGCTCTGCACGATATCGTCAAAGCGGGCAAGGCTCGCTACATCGGCGCCTCATCGATGTTCGCGTGGCAATTCTGCAAGGCACTGTATACCGCGGATCAACACGGTTGGACGCGCTTCGTATCGATGCAACCGCATTACAACCTGATGAACCGCGAAGAAGAGCGCGAAATGCTACCCCTTTGCCGGGCCGAACGGATAGGTGTTCTACCTTGGTCTCCGCTGGCTCGCGGTCGTCTCGCACGATCGTGGATGGCAGCATCCACGACGGATCGTGTTCGGCACGACAAAACGGCAGCGCGCCTGTACGCCGCAACCGAAGAGGCTGACGAAAGGGTTGTTAACGCATTGGCCGAGGTTGCCGAGGCGAGAAATGTGCCACGTGCACAAGTGGCGTTGGCATGGCTGATGCAACAACCCGGTGTCACTGCGCCGATAGTCGGCGCCACAAAACTGAGCCACCTCGACGACGCCGTCGCTGCGATGAGCATTAAGTTGGAGCCGCCGGAGCTGCAGATCCTGGAACGCCACTACGTCCCGCACTCGATGAGCTTCGCGGAATAGCCCTGTATTCGCGAGCCACGGCGCATATACTTACTGGAGTCATCCAGGCAACGGAGGCACGCTGATGATCGCCAGAATGTGGCGCGGTTGGGCGGCCAGCACCCAAGCCGCCGATCTTTACGAGGAATTTTTGCGTTCGGCCTTTCTGCCGGCAGCGTACGCGATCCCAGGATTCGCGGGCGCATCGGTTCTGCGCCGCAATGTTGGTAACGAAGTAGAATTCACCACCATCACACGTTTTGAATCAGTGCACGCAATCAAGCAGTTTGCCGGTGAAGATTATGAGGCTGCTCACGTGGCGCCCCGAGCACGGGAGTTGCTTGCGCGCTTCGAGCCGCGTTGCGTGCATTTCGAGCTGGTAATCGAAACCACCCCACCGAAGGCGGACTGATGACATTGGCCGTGCGCCCACGCTCCGACGTTGACTTCATGCAGCGCGCGCTGGAGTTGGCCGATGCTGCCGAAACGAGCGGAGAGGTGCCTGTAGGCGCCGTGCTCGTCCGCGGCGATGAGATTATCGCGGAGGGCGCCAATCGTCCCGTCGCATCAAACGATCCAACTGCGCACGCGGAGATCGAGGCGCTCCGCGCGGGTGGTCAAGTTATCGGCAGCTATCGCCTCACCGACACGACTCTCTACGTCACTCTGGAGCCTTGCGCCATGTGCGCAGCAGCCGTCGTGCACGCCCGTGTCCGGCGGCTCGTGTTCGGTGCGTGGGATCCACGCGCTGGTGCTGCAGGCAGTATCGTGGACGTGTTCACCTTGCCGGGATTGAACCATCGAGTTGATGTGTTCGGTGGAGTGCTCGCGGAGGAGTGCACGCGCAGGCTCAAGCGCTTTTTCACGGAACGGCGTGGCGCAGGGCGGGGTTAAGAAAGGAGTTATGTTGGGGGCGGTCGGACTTACGCCCCCGGAGAGCCTTTCGGCGTCGGAGGTAATGGCGCTGCCGGCAAGGGCGTCGGACCCATTGGCGGCGCCGCAGCCACGCCATCTCCGGGTTGCCATTCCAGCAGCGTCAGAAATCGCTGCACACGGTCCACAAACTGCACCGGCTCCCAACCGCGTGCATACCCGCGCTTCACCAGCGAATACCACCGCTCCTCGCCGAGCAGGGGCAACTGATCCCTGACGTCCGCCCACGAGTCGGGGTTCTTGCCCCGGGTCTGCGCCAGGATTCGCGCATCTTCCAGGTGCCCGAATCCCACGTTATAGGCGGCTACCGTGAACCACGTGCGATCCGGCTCAGGGATGCGGTCTGGAATCTTCTCGCGAACCGAAGCGAAATAACGCGCTCCCGCCGAGATGCTCTGGGCAGCGTTGCTGCGGTCCGCGATCCCCATCTCCTCGGCTGTATCCGACGTAAGCATCATCAGACCGAACGCACCGTCCCCGGATTCCGCAAGCGGATTCCACTTTGACTCCTGGTAGCCGATGGCGGCGAGAAGACGCCAGTCCACACCCGTCTGCGCCGAGGCAGCCTCGAACAGCGGCTGATATCGAGGCAAGCGCTCCGACAAGTGCGCTTGGAATTCCCGCGACTCCTCGTACTGGAACGGCCGCACGTCCCCAGTCTCCTCGAGCTGAAGCTTGGCCAAACGTCCCGAGTCCGAGATATGGCGGAAGAAACGATTGGTCGCCACCAGCAGATCAGGCGCACCGTGGCGCACGACCCACTGAACCGGCCGCTCCTCAGGCAGCATGAAGCCGGGAAGTAGATTCGGATATAGATGCTGAGCGAAGGAAAATTCCCGATCGTCGATGAGCGCATAGTCGGCCTCGCCGGAGTCGACGTCGGCCAAGGGGTCGGCGTTGCTCGGAGCCGTGTCTACCCATTGCAGCGTTGGAGCGACCGTCTTTTTCAGTTTCTGCAGCGTCTGCTCCTGCGGACTACCGGCTCGAACCGCAAGTTTCGCTGATTCGAGCTGCAGCGTGCCGCGGGGCCGAACTTTGTCCCGCCGGTAAACGACGAGTTGCGCAACGCGCGCGTACGGTTCGGAAGCTTCTCCTACTTGCCGCCACTCCTGAGTGGCGGTCACTTGCGCGGCCGCGACATCCGCACGCCCAGCGGCCAGCTCCGCCTGCATTGCGCGTTCGGTCGCAACGGGATACATCACCAGGCGTACACCCAGCTCCGCCGCAAATCGCCTGGCGAGCTTGTATTCCAGGCCCTCGGTACCCTGCGCGCCGAAATAGAAGCAAGTGGGAATATTCAGCGTGACGACCCTGATCTCGTTGCGCGCCCGAATGCCGTCGAGCGCCGAGGGCTCAGGTGTGCAACCGGCCAGCAATGTGGCTACGACTAGAGTACCTGCGGCTGTCCCCCTTGCTCTCAACGCGAACCTCACCACTTCGTCCAGTACGTTCGGCTAGAATACCACCCCCGAAAAATGGGGCCCTTACCAGGCCCGCAAAACGGGACTTGGAGAGGTACCGAAGTGGTCATAACGGCGCCGACTCGAAATCGGATGGTCGGGTAATTCCGGCACGTGGGTTCGAATCCCACCCTCTCCGCCAGACTTTGTTTTCATTTTTCAGCGGGTTACGCTTCGTGAGCCGACTCCCGCTGCCCAATCCGCTGCCAAATCGTCGCTGACCCGTAGGGCTCGCTACTTGTGGACCGGCGGTGGGGTCGCGCGCCTGGGATGATGACGAGCCGCGTTGCTGCGTACTTCTGTGCGGCTCTTCATCAAGTGTCTCGGCGTCGCGCGAATCCTCGGAAGAACACAGCGACGCGCTGGTATTGGGCCGCTCGACCCGCGACTGCCGAACGACTGCGTTCATGGATTCGCGGATCGTCTCGACATCGACCTCTAGCGCTCCTTCGACCCAGGCGGCATAGACAGACAGCATGGTCGAGATACTGTGACCGTGCTGCTTGGCTACCCAGAGGGGATTGCGGCCCATCATCAAGTCCCAGCTCACCGAGGAATGGCGCGCAGAGTAGGGTTTTCGGTATCGAACGGCGAGATTCTGCAGAGTGCGCCGCCAACGGGAATACGGATAGGCAAGACGCCGGATCGGTTCTCCTTCCGCGGTAAGAAATAGCTGTTCATGGCTGATGGCCCCCGCGCAGAGCATCCGCTGGCGTAAACCCAATTGACGCTCCAGAACTGCAATGGCCCGCGGACAGAGCACGATCCGGCGGTCCTCCGCCGTTTTAGTCACATCCTTGTCGACGCCCGACCCGCGCCTTGGTGATACTCAACACGCCGTGCGCGGCATCGTAGTCCGTCACGACGAGGGCGATTTGCTCAGATGGCCGCAGCCCCGTGAATAATCGGAATTCGTCGTAGTTACCCTGAGCTTCACCCCAGTCCCGATGTAAGGCGGCAATGAGTGTTTCAGCATCCTGGATGCTGAAGGGATCAATCGGTGGCCGATCCTTCTTTTCGATCCGGGGGCGCCACGGCGAACCAGGCACACGTCACCCTGCAGGGCGTACCGGTGCCGATGAAGATGTCGGAATCACGGTGGATCGATCGACAGTTGGATCACACCGGCGGAACGGCGAGTGGGCGATACAGCCGTGCCGAGTAACTCGAGCCCCGTCGCGCCCTAATGCAAATGGTGGGGGAAAAAGGTGCAAGAGGCCTGTGCACCGAGCCCGCCCTGAGAATCAGACCTCTGCGATGACGGAGTGCCTGATACATTTTTTCAGGTACCGCCGCTTCCAGCGCGGGCCGCTTTCTCGATCAGCGCAGCCACTTCTTTGGGGTGCGAGAGAAAGATGGCATGGCTGCCCGGCAGTTCGATGCTATCCGATCTCGCCCGCATGCTCATGAACCGCTCCAGCTCGGGATTGATCATCCGGTCTTGCCGAGCGATCACGGCATAGCTCAGCTTCTGCGACCACGCAGCCATTGTCACGTTGGCATCGAAGATTGCGACGGAGATCGGTACCTGTGAGATCGACATGAAATGCGCAAGGCTCTTCGGCAAATCCGCGGCGAAATCCTCCGCGAAGGCTTCCGGCTTCACCTGCACGAATCCGTTCCCCGCAGGTACGACGCTCTTGCTCGCCGGCGGAATCTTGTTCTGCAGCTCCCCGGCAGTTTCGCCGACCTCGGGTTCGAAGGCCGCGACGTATACGAGGCTGCGGACGGACGGATGATTTCCCACTTCGGAGATGATCATTCCACCGTAGCTGTGGCCCACGAGAACGCATGGGCCTGATCGATCGAGAACGGCGCGCGTCGCTGCGATATTGGCATCGAATGTCGTCTCGGGTTCCTGGACGATGTAAACGGAGTAGCCGTCGCGTTCCAGGATGTCCGCGACTGGCTTCCAGCCGGAGCCATCGGCGAAGGCACCATGGACGAGAACGACGTTCTTGACGGCAGCCTGCGCCAGGGAAGCGAGGGCGACGCTGAGTACGACGAACACGATGCACACGGTTTTCATCGGAACCTCAAAGTAGGTCAGTTGGTGCGTCATCCAAACACGGCCCTCGTGATTCTGCGATTGCACGATGGTATCGGCGAAATTCCCGCGCACACGATCATGACTGGTACCAACGTACAATCGTCTCGCTTCGGTCGGCGTGATTTCATCCTGCGCCATGGGGACGCGTTCAACCAGCATCGACAGAAGGGTTCAACCATGAAGCGCAGAAGCAGACTTACGATTGGAATCGCAACCGGCCTCGCCATCGTCGCGGCTATGGCGGTGTACGCCCAGGAGAAGTCCGACAAGTACACGCTCAAATCGCCGAGCGGAATCGCATTTGCGGATTTCAAGGGATACGAGGACTGGTCGGTGGTTTCGTCCGCCCGCACCGACGAGGTGCTCAAGGTGATCGTTGCCAACCCGATCATGATCAAGGCGTACAAGTCCGGTATTCCAGGCAATGGCAAGCCGTTTCCGGAAGGCTCGAAGATCGCGAAACTTCAATGGAAACCGAAGAAGAGCACGGAGGCTCCGTTCGTCGTGGATGTGCCGGACGTGTTCTCCCAGGCGTTTGTCATCGAGAAGGACAGCAAGCGCTTTCCAAAAAGCGGCGGTTGGGGGTACGCGCTGTTCAACTACGACCCTGCGTCGGACACATTTGCGGCCGATCCGGCCAGCCGTTCAGATTGCGGGAACTCATGCCATACCGCCGTGAAGACGAAGGATTACATCTTTCATCCGTATCAGAAGCGTTGACGCGTGAGGCCGCCTGCCCGGACGACCTCCGGGCGGGCGGCCGGTTCTGAGCTAATGCAGGCACGGAAACAAACCGCCGTTACTTCGGAGCGGCATCGATGATCGCCTGTGCAAAGGCTTGCGGCGCTTCCTGGGGAAGGTTGTGGCCCACGCCACCGGTGATCGTGCGGTGAGAGTATGTGCCCGCGAACTTCTTTGCGTAGGCGCCAGGATCCGGATGAGGCGCTCCATTGGCATCCCCTTCCAGCGTGATGGTCGGGACTGTGATCGCCGGGCCGGTTGCAAGTCGATTCTCCAACGCGTCGTAATCAGGTTGGCCTTTGGCAAGTCCGAGGCGCCAGCGGTAGTTGTGGATCACGATACTGACGTGATCCGGATCGTCGAGCGCGGTTGCACTACGTTCGAACGTTGCCTCGTCGAAGTTCCATTTCGGCGAAGCGAGCTGCCAGATTAGCTTCGCAAAATCGCGAGTACGATGGTGTGATTGGCAGTTTCGTTTGCGCTCGTACTCTTAGTGGATGGCTGAGAGTGATCCGCGCTTCAACTGGCGTCGACCCCCCGACTGGCTGTGGCGGACAGCCATGCCGGTCGAAGACTTCGAATCCGTGCGGGCCGGACAGGTCATCGCGCAGCTGGCCGACGACGACTATCGGGCGCGGTCGCGCAATTGAACGCGGCGGTCGCGGCCGCCTCGGCGCAGGTCGACGCACTCAAAGCCCAACAGGAACTTCAAAAAGCGACGATCAAAGCCGCGCCTCCGCAGTGGCTGCAAGCTCCGCGAACCTTGAGCAGAATGCGCGCGATGTCCAACGGCAGCAGCAACTGCTCGCGACAGGTTCTTCGTCCATGGAAGCGGGCGAGAAGGACAAAGGTGTCGACACCTGACACGCGTGAACGAAGTCAGTGCGAGACGGAATTTGTAGACAAGACGGCGTCCGCCGTCCCATGGCGGAATGGCCTCTCATCAACACGCGGGAGAGCGATATGCGCCGGATGTTCGACGTTCTCATCATCGGAACAGGCCAAGCGGGCCCTTCGTTGGCCGCGCGGCTCGCAGCCAATGGAATGGAAGTCGCGATCGTCGAGAGACATCTGTTCGGCGGAACCTGCGTCAACAATGGATGCACGCCAACCAAGGCGATGGTCGCGAGCGCCTATGTCGCCCACACCGCGCGCCGCGGCGCCGAGTACGGTGTTACGTCCGAGGAGCCGAGGGTCGACATGCTCCGCATCAAGGCTCGAAAAGACGCTATTGTTGCAGACTCGCGTAACGGGCTAGAAACGTGGCTCGGCGGGCTCGGGAATGTCGAAGTGTTTCGCGGCCATGCCCGCTTCATAGGCCCCGACGCGGTGGACGTCGCTGGTACGGAGATTACGGCCGGAAAGATCTTCGTCAACGTCGGTGGCCGGCCGCGCATTCCGCAGTTTCCGGCGATCGACACGACCCCGTATCTCACCAACGTCTCGATCATGGATCTCGATGTCGTGCCGGACCACCTGATCGTCGTCGGCGGAAGCTATGTGGGGCTGGAGTTCGCGCAGATGTTCCGTCGTTTTGGCAGCCGCGTCACCATTGTGGAGATGGGACCGCGTGTACTCGGTCGTGAAGACGAGGACATACAGCTTGCCATCCAGGATTCGCTGCGCGCAGAGGGCATTGAGCTGCGCCTCAATGCAACGTGCATCAGCTTGCACAACGAGGAGGAGGGTGTCGCTGTCACGGTCAGATGCACCGAGGGCGTCCCTCGCGAAACAGGTTCGCACATTCTTCTTGCGGTGGGACGAGTGCCAAACACCGATGATCTCGGTCTCGATCGAGCCGGGATTCGCACGGATGGCCTCGGCTACATCGAGGTAGACGAATGCTTGCGCACATCGAAGCCGAACGTCTGGGCCCTGGGCGACTGTAACGGTAAAGGCGCGTTCACGCATACCGCGTATAACGACTACGAGATAGTCGCCGATAACCTATTGGCAAATGCCGGCCGCAAGTACACAGATCGCGTCCCAGTGTATGCGCTGTACACCGATCCGCCGCTCGGCCGTGTGGGGATGAACGAAGCGGACATCCGCAAGCATGGCATCCGGGCGCTCGTCGGGAAGAGGCCGATGGCCCGCGTTGCACGCGCCATCGAGAAGGGCGAAACGCAAGGTTTCCTGAAGATCTACATCGAGCAGGGCTCCTCGCGCATCCTCGGTGCCTCGCTTCTCGGCACTGGCTGCGATGAAGCCGTGCAGAGTTTGGTCGACGCGGTATACGCGCGCACGCCTCATGAGCTCGTTCAAGCTCACGTGCGCATCCATCCCACCGTCAGCGAATTGCTCCCGACGACAATGGAGGCGCTCACGCCGCTCGAATAGACTGGCCAACGGCGGATGGCGCGAAAGCGACATCCGTCGGGGCCGGAGTACATTACCCGAAAGTGAAGTCGTAGACCTGCGCACCAGGATCGAGAAATTCGATCTCGATGACCCGATCGGCGATGGGTTGCGGCTGTCGGATGAGCTGATACATGCGGGGTGCGGTGATCGTTCCGGCTCCATCCGCGTCGGCATCCACGCCGTGCGAGGATCCCGGTGGCTTCCCGTCAATCGTGACTCGGAACCGAATGGGCGTCCCTCGCCCGCCGGGCCCCATGACCACATGCACGTCCCGCGCATGGAAGCGAAACGCGACTCTTCCGTTGGCTTTGTGGGAGACGGCGAGCTCATCCTTCACGGTCCAGTACCCCGTGAGTGCCCAGGTGTTCAGTCTCAGCGACGGCGGCGAGACATAGAAGCGCGGACGGTCGCGTAAAGCACCGCCGGGCGAGGCGAAGCTTTCCCCTCGGCCGTAACCGATGTACGTTTCGGGCGAGCGCAGGCTCTTCCAGTCTGCCGGGGCTTCAGCATCTGTGCCTCGTATCCTCTTGCCATCGGTCGGTTCAATTGACTGTCCCGCCTCAGCGAGTAACTGCTGAAGGAGCGCTTCCAGGCTGTCGTAGTCGCCCTCGCCGAACTGCTCGTGACGGATGCGGTCCTGGGCATCCACGACATACAGCGCTGGCCAGTACTGATTGCGGAACGCATCCCATATGGCGTGATCGCTATCGATCGCAATCGGGTAGTCGACGTGCTGCTCGCGCGAGACCATGCGCACATTGTCGACATCCTTCTCGAAGGTGAACTCGGGCGTGTGCACGCCGAGGACGACCAATCCGGCCTTCCTGTATCTTTCATCCCAGGCCCGGAGCCACGGAAGCGTGCGTCTCCAGTTGATGCACGTGTACGTCCAGAAGTCGACCAGAACCACCTTGCCGCGCAGGTCCGCGGCGGTCAGCGGTTCGGAATTGAGCCACGCGGTGGAATGCTCCACCGCGGGCAAAGGTGCCGAACGCGATCCTTTCCCAAAGACCCCAGCGGGAACTGCGATGACGCCCATGATGATTGCCACGATCCACAGTTTCTTCGGTTTCATGGCGTCTCAGCGCAACGGCTTGAAGGCCGCTCGTAGCTCGGCGGCAAAGAGCTCCGGTTGCTCCCATGCGGCGAAGTGGCCGCCCTTGTTCAGCGAGTTGAGCTTCGTCTCGATCTTGCGCCAGTCGTAGTCAGACCCCCAGTACTGCACCAGCGCCTGGATCCTGGCGAGTTGAACGCCTTGTGACTGGTCTGTGACCGTCTCCTTGTCAGGCCAGCGCGTGGCGCGTACGCGTTTGCGAAGGTCGTCGAGTGCCGCCTGCGGAATCGCGATGTGATAGGGACGAATGGCCGCGTCATCGGGGACTGAGCGTTGCTCGGCGCTGGATGGACTGATCGAGGCCAATGTGGTTGCCGCGGCACCGGCGTAGAGCGGGGCTGCGAACAGCACTGCGGCGATCGCTGTGTTCCGAAGGGAATGCATGGTGGCTCCTGGCGAATAGTGGATTCAGCGCGATCCCACCAAAAGCCGCGGGGGAGCCGCGATTGCACGAAGGTGTCAATCTGCTCGACTCGATACCAAGGTATGTGCGTCACGTGCCTGTGACTGGCGCATTCTCATATCCCGATGTGACCAAATCGTCTTTCGTACCAACGTGAATCGCCAACGGCCCCCGTTCAAGCTGCGTGGAAAGAAAGTAAGGCCGCTGGTGGTGGTCGTGGATGACGACGAATCGGTGCGGGAGTCGCTGCCGGACCTGCTGCGGGAGCTCGGTTACGACTCGAAAGGTTTCTCGTCTGCGGAAGAGTTCCTGGCATCAGACTGTGCGCCCGGAGCCGATTGCATGGTCCTCGACATCGGTCTGCCGAAGATGAGTGGACCGGAGCTGCAGCGTGAGCTCGTGCGCCGGGGGCAGGCGAGGCCGGTCATCTACGTTACGGGTCGCGCCGAAAAAAGTATCCCGCCGGGCCTGCTGCCGCGGGGTGCGCAGTGTCTGTTCAAACCGTTCAACGACGAGGCGCTGAGCGCCGCTCTGGATGCGGTGCTCCGGTCAATCTGAGATGATGGGGAGGTTCCGATGACCACGGCCACTGTTTCCGCTCCAGCCCTGAGATCGCGCCCGATGGCAGCCGTCACGCCGCTCGTCTTTATCGTTGACGACGATATCTCCGTGCGAGAGTCCATCGAACTGCTCGTGGCGCACGCGGGGTGGCAACCAGAGGTCTTTGCCTCGGCTCAGGAGTTCCTCATCCGGCCGCCGGCGGCGGTGCCCAGCTGTCTTGTGCTCGACATCAGTCTGCCGGATCTGAACGGCCTCGAGCTGCAAAAGCGGATTGCGGGCGCGCGCGCTGAGATGCCTATTATCTTCATCACCGGCCGAGGCGACGTTCCGATGTCCGTCCAGGCGATGAAAGCCGGCGCCCTCGAGTTCCTCACCAAACCTTTTTCACCCGAAGCGCTGCTTCAGGCGATCGAGGGCGCACTGGTGCGCAGTCGTGAGGTTCTGGACCACAAATCGACTCTACAAACACTGCGTGGCCGGCATCAATCGCTCAGTCAGCGCGAACGTGAAGTGATGGCACTGGTCGTGCGCGGGCACCTCAACAAGCAAGTCGGCGGCGCGTTGGGCATTAGCGAGATCACTGTGAAGGCGCACCGCGGCCGCGTGATGCGCAAGATGTGTGCAAAATCGCTGGCCGAGCTGGTGAACATCGCGGCCCGACTCGGCGTGGATACTGCAACAGGCGGCTGAGCGAATGTCACCTGGCGATTACGCGAAGGTATTGGCGATACGTTGGTGCAATAGGTAAGCGGCTCCTGATTTGGTGCCATGTGCTCCCCGTCCTAGGAGGAACACAGCATGAGCACGCCGCAGATCAAGATCGAGAAGCACAGCTCCACTTACTGGAGCGCCACGTTCGATCATCCCCCGATCAACCTCATCGATCCGACGACGATCGCGGAACTAGGGGCTCTCATCGGCGAGATCGAAGTTTCCCCGGAGCTGTGTGTCATCGTCTTTCGCAGCGCCGATCCGGATTTCTTCCTCGCTCACTATGACGTACTGACAGATCGCGCGGTCACCGCGTCGATGAAGCCGGGTCCGACGGGCCTGCACGCCTGGCTCGACGTCCTCGTTCGCCTGAGTCGCGCACCAGTCATTTCGATTGCGGCAATCCGCGGCTGTGCGCGGGGAGCAGGAAGTGAGTTCGTCCTGGCTTGCGACATGCGCTTCGCGAGTCGCGAGCACAGTGTGCTGGGTCAGTTCGAAGTCGGAGCCGGCGCTGTTCCGGGCGGCGGACCCATGGCGCGACTGGCACGACTGGCAGGCCGGGGGCGCGCGCTCGAAATCCTGACTGGCGCTGGTGACTTCACAGGCGACCTCGCCGAGCGCTATGGCTATGTGAATCGGGCGCTTCCCGATGCAGAGCTGAATGACTTTGTCGAGGCACTGGCGCGCCGGCTTGCCAGTTTCGACAAGCGGGCCATCGGCGAGACGAAGGCCTTTGTCGATGAGCCCACGCTACCGACGAACGAGGAGCTCAGTCGGGCCTTCAAGGTCTATCTCAATTCGGCCACGAGACCCGAAACCCGCAGCCGCATGGCCTCGCTGGTTGCTCGCGGGCTTCAGAAGAGGTCGGATCTCGAGCTGCATTTGGGTGCCCACGTTGTAGAAACGTAAGGGGCGGCTGAGATGCACGAATCGATAGTCAACGTCGAGCCGCTCGCGGTACTGGCGCACGAGCTGCGCAACCCAGTCGGCGCAATCCGCAACGCTGTAGTGCTCATGGAGTCGGCCGGCAATCTCCCAGGCGCGATGGAACAGGCGCGACGCCTCATCGCGCGGCAGGCCGGTCAGCTTTCGGTGCTGGTCGAGGACCTGTTGGATCCCGCGAATCTCGGGCGGGGCACCTTGATCCTGCGACGCCAGTGTCTCGACCTCGTCCAGGAAGTCGAAGCGGCTGTGGAGTCGTGCGCGTGGGCGCTTACCGGCGCGGGCCACAGCTCGTGTGTCGAGGTGCGGGACTCACCGCTACAGAGGTACGTCGACGGCGCGAGACTCCGGCAAATCGTCACGAACTTGCTCGACAACGCCTGCAAATACACCCCGGCCTTCGGTCGCATCCGCGTCAGCCTCGAGCGCCGGGGCGACGATGTCTTGTGCAGTGTCGAAGACAACGGCGTTGGAATCGAGAGTGATCGGCTCCCCTACGTTTTCGATCTGTTCGCGCGATCGGGCGCGGTTTGCGAAACATCAACGCGTGGCCTCGGTGTCGGCCTGACGTTGGTCCGTGAGATCGCCCAACTACATGGCGGAGAGGCGCATGCGTCCAGCAATGGTATCGGTTGCGGGAGCTGCTTCGTTGTCCGTTTACCCGTCTTCCTTCCCACTTCATCGGTGCAAACAACATGAGTGCTTCATTCGAGTTTGGCTTTCAGGCGACCAGGAGTTCTGCTCGGGCGGTGCAGCCGGCAGGCAGTCTCGCGACCTGGCAAATGAGGCGCGTCGGGCATTACATCGAGACCAACCTGACGCAGGACCTGCTGACAAACACGCTGGCTGACGTGGTGAATCTCAGTCCCAGCCACTTCTGTCGGGCGTTCAAACGCTCCGTGGGTATCACCGTGCACCGTTACGTCATGCAGCGGCGCGTGGAGAAGGCTCAACAGCTGATGCTGACTACTGCCGAAGCGCTGAGCGGCATCGCGCTCAGCTGCGGCATGAGCGATCAATCTCATTTGACGCGTTGGTTCCGACGCGTTGTCGGGGAAACCCCGGCAGCCTGGCGTCGTGCGCGTTACGAGCCTTCCAATCTCACAAGCGAGGCAACCTGACATGAGCAGCGAGATGAAGCTGGAAGTGGTCGTGATCCCGGTAGCCGACGTTGATCGTGCCAAAGGCTTCTATGGGAGCCTTGGCTGGCGGCTGGACGCCGACTTCGTCGTCGGCGATGCATTTCGGATCGTCCAGTTCACGCCGCCGGGATCGGCATGTTCGATCCACTTCGGCAGAGGAGTTACCAGCGCACCGCCCGGATCAGTGCGTGGAACGTACCTCGTTGTGTCGGACATCAACGCCGCACGCGCGGAGCTCATCCGTCGTGGCGCTGATATCAGCGAGGTGTTTCATCGCGGCGTGGGCGAAGGGCCTCAGGGAGGGCGCGATCCGCAGGGCCGCAGTTACAGCTCCTTCGCCTCATTCAGCGACCCCGACGGCAATAGCTGGCTTCTGCAGGAGATCACGGTGCGCTTGCCGGGACGCGTGGATTCAAACATCACGACGTTCGCTTCGACATCCGCGCTTGCGGAAGCGCTGCGGGAGGTGGCCGCAGCGCATGGTGAGCACGAAAAGGTCACAGGTCAGCGGGACGATAACTGGCCGGAATGGTACGCGCAGTACCTCGTCACCCACGCGGGAGATCGAACATGATACGCGTCGGCATCATCCTGGGGAGTACGCGCCCGAATCGCCTTGGCCCGAGCGTCGCGCGATGGGTACGGGATATTGCGGTGACGCGTAGCGACGCACATTTCGAGCTGATCGATGTCGCTGACTACAACCTGCCGCTGCTCGACGAGCCTATACCGGCGGCGCTCGCCCAATACACCCGCGAGCACACGAAGCAATGGGCGGCCAAAATTGCCTCCCTCGATGCGTTTGTGTTCGTCACCGCCGAGTACAACCATAGCGTGCCAGGCGCGCTCAAGAACGCCATCGATTTTCTGTATGCGCAGTGGAGTAACAAGGCCGCAGGCTTCGTGAGCTATGGTGGCGCCGGCGGCGTGCGCTCGGTCGAGCAGCTGCGTCTGGTGATGGGGAATCTCATGGTCGCGGACGTGACCGCGCAGGTGAGCCTCTCGCTGTTCACGGATTTCGAGAACTTCTCAGTCTTCAAGCCCGACCCGAGGCACGAGGGCGAGGTGAAAACGCTTTTGGATCAGGTGATCGCTTGGGGCGGGGCGCTGAAGACCTTGAGGGTGGTGCCGCGCCTTTAGGCAATGCGAGAAGACCGGCATCGACGACCCTATCCTCGATGCTGGCCGCTCGTCACACGAGCTGCTGGCCACCATCGATGTCGTATGTGGCGCCGGTGAGTGCGGTATTGATCATGATGTGCACGGCGAGCCCGGCGACATCCGCCGCTTCGACAACACGCCGGATTGGCAACGTGGCGCGCAACTCCGCGCGCCGCTGTTCGAGCGCGTCACCCAGAATCGTTGCCGAGAGCCGTGTATCTACGAATCCTGCGGCAATCAGGTTGACGCGGATTGGCGCAAGTTCGAGCGCAAGACTGGCAACCAGCGCGGGAAAAGCCGCGAGTTGCCGTCGAAACGACGCCGGTGCCCATCCTCGGGCGCCGCGCGCCAGTTCCGCCCATGAACGTCAGTGAGCCGGAGGGCTTCACTTTCTTCGCGGCATTTTGCGCCACACTCAAGGCGAGTATCAGATGAGAGGTTAGGCCCTGTCGTGCCTCGTCCAGCGAGATCTCGAGGGGAGGGCGATAGAAGGGGGCGCCGGCCGTTACCATTACATGATCGATCTGATCCGGTAGATCTCGGAAAAACGCTTGCAGCGAGGCCGGATCGTGCGCATCGAAAGCGGCCGTGTGGTGGGCGCCGAGCTCTCGCGCAACAAGCGCGAGCGCCCCGGCATTGCGCGCCGTCAAAATGAGGCTGGCGCCTTCGGCGCGTGCGCGCCGGGCAGTTTCCAGGCCTATACCGGCGCTCCCACCAATGACCACAACAGTCTGGCCGATTAGATCAAGGCGCATGATCCGGTCCTCGCTGATGTTCCGGGCTATGCCAGTTCAGCGATCGCACCGACGATCTCGTCGGTGGTCACGATTGCGGATGCGTAGTTCGGCATGTTGATGTCGAGGGCGGCGTGCATGTGATCCTGCGAGTAACTCGCAGTCGCGTCTCTGACCACGGTCACCTGGTACCCCCGATCGGCGGCAGAGCGCACGGTTGCCTCCAGACATGTGTGTGCAATCAGGCCTATGGCAATGACCTGATGGACGCCATGCTCCTTCAGCAGGAGATCCAGATCGGTGTTGCCGAAGCCGCTTGAACACCAGTGTTCCAAAGCCAGCGATTCCCCAGGCAGTGGCGCGAACTCGGCTCGGATCTCTGCGCCCCAGGTGCCTGCTTCGAACGTCCTGCGCGTCCATGCCGCCTGCTGGATCGGCGCGACGTACTTCCAGGTCTCGTAGTCGCCCGGACGGTAACGTCGATGCAGCGCGTAGAAGACGGGGAGTCCCGCCTTCCGCGCCGCCTGAAGCACCTTCAGCATGTTCGGTACGCAGTGATTCGCCTCAGCCACCGGCTTCAACCGATCCCATACCTTGCCGCCTTCGGAAATGAAGTCGTTGTAGGGGTCGATCACCATCAGCCCTGTGAGCTGTCGGTTGTAAGTTACCTTGGCCATGGCGATCTACCGAGCGAGCGCGTAGCGCTCGATGCTCGCCGCGAAGAATGGCGTTTCCTGCCGATTGTGCGCCGTGCTGATCGGCTCACGCGCCGTGCGGAAGACTTCGAACGGAACACCTTGCCGGTTGAGAAAATCCAGAAACTCCGGCGTGGCACGCGAACGTACGCGGTTCGTGAACTCGCATTTCTTCGGACCGGCCGATTTCACGCTGAGCTCCCACATCACGAGAATCTTCGTGCGGCCGGTAGGGGTCCACAGATCGGAGACGGAGTCGAGCACCAGGCGATGCTTCTCAGCGACCTGCTCGACGTAATGCTGCACCATCGGCACGCCGCCAAGAACCTCGACGTTGATCGACATGCGCTTTCCATCTGGGGACGTTGTTGCGCCGGCGGCGAAGTGGGCCGGCGAACAGCCCTGATACTCATGGTCGGGCAGGCTGAAGCACCAGGCGGGAATGTCGATCTTCTCGAGCGGCGCATTGATGGGAGCGGTGAAGCTCGACTCGACGATGACGTGCTCTTCCATTTTCGTGAACCTCGGATTCGTGTGGGGGAGAACCGAGGAGGATTACAGCAGACGCTGCGCGCACATTCGATCACACGAAGGTGTCGTTGATACCAACGTCTAAGCGCGCACTTCAGAGTCTCGCCGAGACGCTGACACCATATGTGGCTGGCTGACCAACGTAGCGCGAAATGGTGTTGCCGTAGGGCAGGACGTTGTTCCAGTAGTAGCGGTTGGTGACGTTCTTTCCCCATGCCCAAACGCGATAACGACCTTGCTCGAGCTCAGCGCCCGCCCGCAGATCGAGCAATGAGAAGGCGTCGATTCGCTGGATGTCGACAGCGCCGAGCCCTGCATACGACTTGCTGTTGTACGTAAGAGAGCTCCCGAGGAACGCTTTCACGTCGGACGAGAGCGGGAACTCGTAGCTGATATTGGTGACGGACTGCCAGCGTGGCGAGAACGGAAATTCGGTGCCCGACTGGTCACCGTACTGAGCGACTGCGTTGTATCCGGTGAACTCATCGATGCGGGTCTTCATGAAGGTCGCGGACGTTTCGACGGTAAGTCCTTCGAGCGGGAGCACGGCGAGCTCTGCTTCCGCGCCGACGACGTGCGACTTCGGCACTGATACGAGCGCCTCGAGCAGCCCGAAGGTCGGGTCCAGGAAGCGGCCACGCAGCTGCTTGTCCTGGTAGTCGTAGTAGAAGGCCGCGGCGTTCAGCTGCGCTCTACGATCGAGGAATGCAGCCTTGAAGCCGGCTTCGTATGCCAGCAGGGACTCCTGCGGCACTGGCGTGAACTGCGTGACCGTTGTCGCGCCGAGCACCGGCACGGTGCCGGCTTTGTATCCCTTGCTGACATTCGCGTAGAGGAGCACGCCTGCTTCGGTGCTTCTGTTGACACCAAGTCGCCAGGAGACGTCGTTCTCATCCAATTGCGTGTGCACGTTTTCGACGGGACGCAGTCCATTCGCAGGGTCCATGACGAAGCAGTGATCGAGCAGGGTAGGAGGTTGAGCTCCGCCTCGGAACGTATTCCAGAATCTGACGAAATGGTCCGTTAGCGATATACCGCAGTTGTCGAAGGTCCGCCGATCGTCGTTGTATCGCGCGGCGGCCTCGAGCGTAAGACGTTCACCGACCTGATACTCAACGCGTCCGAAAGCGCCGTAGGTGTTCACTCGCATCTGGCCGAAGTAGACGCCATAGTCGCAGTACGCCTCGGGATCGATGTTTTGAAATCCGTGACAGGTGTCGTTATCGAGGACGAAGTTCAGTTGCTCATCGTTCACCTTGTCGTGCGTGAAGTTCGCACCGATCAACCAGTGCAGATTGTCATGATCCGCCGCAAGGCGCAGCTCCTGAAAGAACGAGGATATGCGGCCGCGCGCGATCACGTCGTTGATAAAGAACGGCGTTCCGTCAGGGTCCTGACCGTACGAGATGTGCGAATGACCGTATGCCGTGAGGGAAGTGAGCGTGCCAGTGGCGGTCTTGTACTCGTTACGCAGGGTGGCCTGAAGGTGCGTTGTGTCGTTCGAGTATGGAAACGGTTTGCCGTTATCCAGCCGGACCGTGGCCCAATCCGCTGCCCGCGGGCTCGTCACTATGGGAAAAGCCTTCAAGCCGGGATCTGCCAGCGCGGGTACCGCGAATATGGGAGCGATAAACTGGCCCGCAAGCGTGTCCGAGTTGTCGTAAGCCGCGCCGAGCGTGAGACGTGAGGTGAAGTGCTCGTCCGGATGCCAATCCAGAGTGGTTCGCTCTCGTAGCGTGCGGATGCGTCCGAGACGGTCGCCCGGTCTCGTGATGCTTTCTTGCCAGGCATCACCGCGCTGGCCCTGTACCGCGAATCTTGCGCTCAGCTGATCGTTGATGGGGCCGCTCGCAAAGCCATCGAGTTGGACGCGGTTGAATCGTCCATAGCTCGTATCGAGGCCGAGCTGTGCCGTCTCAGTCGGTTTTGCCGCAATGAAGTTCACCGCGCCGCCGGTGGCATTCTGGCCGTACAAGGTGCCCTGCGGCCCCTTCAGCACTTCCACTCGTTCGACGTCGAAGCTGGCGAGCTGTGTCATCGCCGCGTAGGGCAGGGGCGCCTCGTCGACGTACACGGTCACTGCGGGCGGTGTACTGAGGTCGCTATTGAAGAAACCGACGCCCCGCAATGTGAACGAGGTGGAGTTGAAGGCGCTTTCCTGGACCGTAAAACCGGGAACGAGCTCAGTCAGCTGCGCCACCGAGGTGATGCCGCGCTCACGAAGCGTATCCCCGGAGGCGGCAGTGATGGACATGCCAACAGAGTTCGCGGACTGCTCCCGCTTCTGAGCGGTGACGATGACCTCCTGAATCTGCCCTGGAGGTGGGGACATGGCCTGTTGTCCAACGGCCCGCCCGTACACGAACAGCACGGCAAGGGAGGCCAGTGCAGGACGCGAGACTATTCGCATGGAACTATTCCAACCTTTCGTGCGCACGCATACCTTCGCGCTCTGCGCGAACTTCATCACAGGTCTGCACCCGCGGCTATTCCACCAATACCAAGGTATCGGTACGACCGGGTCCATGGTGGCGCATCCTCGCTACAGCGACTGCCCCTGAAACATATGAGAAATAGATTGAACTACCGTACCGAGCAGCTCGCTGTGCTGACGAGCACTGCTGCGGAGCAGGCGTGATGGCCGTCCCGCCGCTCGTGGGTGTGGTCGACGACGATGAGTCCGTGCGTGAGTCCTTGCCGGAACTGCTGAGCCTGCTTGGCTTTGAGGCCCGCGCCTTTGCGTCGGCGGAAGAGTTCCTCCGATGCGGCTCTCTTCAGAATACCCGTTGTCTCGTTCTCGACATCTCCCTGCCAGGGATGTCGGGGCCTGAGCTTTACCGTGAGCTGCTTGCTCGCGGACTCGTGATTCCGACTATCTTCATCTCGGCTCATCTCAACGAGAACGTCCGCTCTGACCTGATGAAGCAGGGCGCGATCGCCTGTCTGTCCAAGCCGTTCAGCGAGAAGGAGCTCGGACACGCGCTCCAAACGGCGGTCGGTGTTCCTTGAGCGCGGCGCGCAGGAGTGGCACCCCGGTCGTTTACATCGTGGATGACGATCTGTCCGTCCGCGAATCGCTGGAGGCGTTGATCGCCCACGAGGGGTGGCGGCCTGTGGCGTTTGCCTCAGCCGAGAACTTCCTGGCTCATGCACGTCCACCCGTGCCCAGCTGCCTGGTGCTTGATGTGGGGCTGCCCGATCTCGATGGTCTCGAGCTTCAAAAGCGGCTCGCAGGCGGCAACGAATTGCCGGTGATCTTCATCACCGGGCGTGGCGACATCCCGATGACCGTGAGAGCGATGAAGGCCGGCGCAGTGGAGTTCCTGACGAAGCCATTCGAGCCGGATGTCCTCGTGGGCGCCATCCGAAGCGCGCTCGAACGCAGTCGCGTTACGTTGGCTGAGGACGCGGATCTGCAGACGCTTCGCGCACGCTACACCTCACTCAGCCGTCGTGAGCAGGATGTCATGGCGCTAATCGTGCTCGGGAAACTGAACAAACAAGTGGCAGCTGCGCTTGAGCTCAGCGAAGTCACCGTCAAGGGCCATCGTGGGCGGGTGATGCGCAAGATGGTCGCGAAGTCGTTCGCGGAGCTCGTGAACATGGCGGGGCGACTAGGGCTGGAGACCGCTGGCAAGAGCTGATACCAACGTACGATCGACGCGCGGCCTGGCTCTCGGCAAATACTAGCCCATGCCGGTAGAGACGCGAGGTTCGACGTGAAGAGAATCCGCCTGAGACCCTCATACGAGGAGCTTATCTGGGGCCTGATCTTCGGCCTTCGGCCCCTTTGTGGGTCGGCTCTCTACACGGCTCTCACCTCTCATGCGGCGGCCGAGATGCACAGCGAAATTCCATAGGTCATGTGCGTGCGCTCGGTTCCCCCGCACCCCCTCTGAGTGCGCGCGTTCTGGCCGGTGGCAACTCGCCACCGGCCCTTTTATGGTGCGGATCCCGGATTTTCCGGATTTCACACCGCGCGCCGATCCGCAGCCGTCGGGCGAGGACTTGGCCGGGCCCGTCCGCCCCACGACTTCGCGACAAGAAGCGCGTGGGATCTTGCATCGGGGGCGTTCGAACCCGGATCAAGAAAGGCGCTCACGAGAAAGCTCTTCCAACGGGCCTCCCCATTGGCAGTTCGGTACCTGGCTGTCGGTGTGTACATGGGCCGCCCTCGGTGTCCTGAGGGCGGACGCTACGGCTCGTGACGGCCGACAACGATTGCACAATGGTGTTGACCGATACGATGGTACTTTCGGGAGAGGTGCCGGGGCGCAAACCAATACTAAAGTGTCATACCCGCGTCCCTTGAACTGGCTCACCTTGTGCACGCAAAGTCGGGCGCCGCCGAAGCCGAAAGACATGCCATGACTATAGGCCTCATAGGCGCCTCGCCGGAGCGATGCGAATGATCCATGCGCAGGACAACGCGCAGGCGGAAATCGACCGCCTCAAAGACCGAGTGACGATGCTCGAGCGGGAACTCGCCCGGTATCGACAAGCCGCCGGCGAAGCGGGCGTGCAGGAGATTGAGCCTCTCCTCTCGCCGGAGGATGTCCCCAATTTCGTCGGTTTGTTGAAACCCAACGGCGAGGTCGAGCGGGTCAATCGACAACTCTGGGAGTTCTTCGGAGGGACGGAAGACACCATCCGCGACTGGGGTAAGCATCCCGAGATTCACCATCCCGACGATCGGGAACGGATCGTCGCCGAGTTCAATCAGGGCGTAGGCTCCGGTGAGCCGTTCGTCTGCACGTACAGAGGGCGGCGACATGACGGCGTGTATCGCTGGCTCGAGTGCGAGCAGAAGCCGCTAAGAGATGAAGAGGGGCGCATCTATCGCTGGTGCGTGATCATGCGCGACATCGATGACCTGGTGCGGGCGGCAGAGGCCCTCCGGGAAAGCGAGCGGGACGCACGTGCCGTCGTCGACGGGATTCCTGGCCTTACTGGAATGTTGGGCCCGGATGGCTCAGTCCAGCTCGTGAATCGTCGAATCCTCGAGTACACCGGCCAAACGTTGACGGAACTGCAAAATTGGGGCACCAACGGCACGGTGCACGCGGAAGATCTGCCCCATGTTGCCGATGTCTTCGGTCGTTCGATAGCGACCGGCGTTCCTTATTACATCGAACAACGGTTGCGTCGTTTCGACGGTGAGTATCGCTGGTTCGCCAACAGCGGCATCCCGGCCAGGGACGAGGCAGGAAATATCCTGCGCTGGTACATCCTGCTGACGGACATCCACGAAAAGAAGAAAGCCGAGGACGCGCTGCGGGCGCGAGAAAATGATCTGCGGCTCATCATCAATACGATTCCAGGCCTGATATGCCTGTTCACGCCGGAGGGCGAGCTGGAAGGCGCTAACGAGCAGTTCCTGGATTACATTCAGGGGCCCGTCGAAGCCGCAAAGAACTGGGCCACGAACGGCGTCGTGCATCCCGATGATGTCAGCACCGCCGCTGTGCCCTTTGCGCACTCGCTCGCAACCGGCGAACCCTACGACTTCGAGATCAGAATCCGACGCGCCGACGGGATGTACCGCTGGTTCAAGATTCGTGGCCGGCCTCACTGCGATGGGCAGGGGCGCATCGTGCGTTGGTACGGTCTGCTGACTGACATCCACGACAGGAAGCTCGCCGAAGATGAGCTGCGCCGAAGAGAGTACTACCTGGCGATGGGCGAGCGCGTCAGCGAGACGGGTTCGTACGTATGGGAAGTGAGCACGGACAGGATCACGTGCTCGGAGCAGCTCCTGCGCATACATGAGTTCGATGACCGGAACACGGTGACTGCCGCAGCGATGCGGGATCGCATTCATCCCGAGGACCTCCAGATCCTCGAGTCCACGAAGGCAGAGGTCGAGAGCGGTCGTGGGAACGAAGACTATGAAATACGGCTGCGCATGCCCGATGGTCGCGTCAAGTATGTCCGGGCGTTTTCCGAAGTGATCCATGATGCAAACGGGCAAATGATTTGTATCGGTGCAGTTCAGGATGTCACGCGGCGCCGATTGGCAGAGGAGGCGCTCGACAAGGTTCGATCGGACCTTACCCATCTGTCACGCGTCATGAGTTTGGGAACGTTGACCGCGTCCATCGCACATGAGGTGAATCAGCCGCTGGCGGGGATCATGACCAACTCGAACATCTGCGTCCGGATGCTCACCGCCGATCCGCCCAATGTCACGGGAGCGCTCGAGACCGTACGGCGCACAATACGAGACTCGAATCGTGCCGCGGATGTCGTCGCCCGCTTACGGGCTTTGTTTTCGGGCCGAACAGCGAAAAGTGCGGGAGTGGATCTGAATGAGGCCGCCGCAGAGATCTTGACATTGATGGCGAGTGATCTGCAGCGAAGCCGGGTGCAGGTGCAGACCGAGTTTGCAGCGGATCTTCCGCGCATCACGGCGGACCGGGTTCAACTGCAGCAGGTCATTCTGAATCTGTTGAGGAATGCCTCCGATGCGATGAGCAACGTCGAGGATCGACAGCGGCTGGCGATCATCGAGACGAAGCGCGGGAGCGATGGCGCTGTGACGTTGAGCGTTCAGGATTGCGGCGTGGGTTTCCCGACAGAAAACGCCGAAAAGATGTTTCAGGCGTTTTACTCCACGAAGAACGATGGAATGGGCATGGGCTTGTCCGTGAGTCGCTCGATCATCGAAAGCCATTACGGAAGAATCTGGGCGGAAAGCCGCGACGGCGGTGGTGCGATGTTCGCATTTTCCGTTCCAATCGAGGGCGTTAGAACTTGAGAAGAACATCGAGGTCCACCTCACGCGGCGCGCGTGGCGAACAGAGGTCGCCGAGTGCCGGTGCCGTCCCGTACTGGCACACTTCGGCTCCGTTGAGGTTACGGCCCGAGCCACGCACCGTCACCCGTTGACTGGGAGACGTCCAGTCGATCGTCGCGTTCAGGATTCCGAACGCAGGCTCTTTCAGGCGATTGTCAGGGTCCCAGGCGAAGCCGCTATTGCGGTAGTACGCTGCGCTGAAACCCATTTCGCCCCGCGACGTAAATAAACGATAGCGCGCGTTCACCGTCGCGGTTCGTGCGGGCGAGCGCGCCGTCTGCAGGCCTGTCGCATCGCCTGACGTAACAACGTTGCCGCCGACCAGCTGTCCGGAAGCGTCGCGTGCTGGGGCGGTGATGGGTGCATTCTGAAAATTTGAATAGCGCCCGTGGAGGAGCGCCACTCCGGCGTGAAATGTCAGAGACTGGACGGGCGCATAGTCGAGATCGGCATCGACGCCGTGCATGCGCGCCGCCGCGGCGTTAAGAGAAATGATCGTGCCGGCCACGGTCGCCTCGACCTGGATGTTCTGATATCGATAACGATATGCCGACAGGTTGAGCCTCAGGCGATGATCGAGCCAGGACGATTTGATGCCAGCTTGCCAGGCGTCGAGCACTTCAGGATTCACGGGCGGGTCCGTATACGAAACCATATTGTAGAGACCGCTCTTGAATCCCCGATCCCATGAGATGAATGCCATCACATCAGGCGCGAGGTCGGCCGCCAGGGCTGCGCGCCACGTCGGCTTGCCCCACGCGGCGTTTTGTCGCGCTTGGCCGAGAACGATACCCTGCGTGCCTGCGAGCCCGAGGGTCGTTCCATCCACGCGACGCTCATCGCGCGTGTAGCGGCTGCCGAGCGTGAGACGAAGTCGAGAAGCGAGGCGGAGCGTGGCTTGGCCGAACGCAGCGTAGGATTCCGAATGCTGTTGACTGCGAATCTCCAATGATGTGAGCGGCGCGGCCACGGCTCCATTCAGCTTGAACGGGTCGTACGCTGAAATGTCATTGAAATAGTACAGTCCAGCGATCCACTGCAGTGGATCGTCGGATCGTGAGAGCAGCTGCAGCTCCTGTGTGATCGTGCGCGCGTACTGCGAGACGGGCGCATCTACGATCGGTGCGGGGGTAGCGTCCTGATCCAGTCGCAGGAAGGCGTCGAGAGACTGCCAGGAGGTGATGCTCACGAGCTGTGCTGCTGAGAAATCGTGTTCGATTCGGGCGCTGATGACGCTGTGCCGATAATCCGCGCGATCCTGCGGATCACTGGCTGAGTTGTAGTACCCGGAGAAGGTCGTCACGCCATCGAGCCCTACGGCACCGGGCAAGAAGTGATGGCTCATGCCGTCCTCTCCGTCCTTGTAGAAGTGGCTTGCTGTGAGAAGCACACGCGAGGCCGAGCCCGGTGTCCAGAGGAACTGCGCTCGAGCGCCATAGTCGCGATGGCGAAAGGTATCAGCGCCCGTCACGACGTTCGTGCCCCAGCCGTCCCGCTGGTCGCGGCCATATAGCGAGAGGCTCGCCGCACTGGAGTCACCGATGCCGCCAGTTGTATAGATCGAGCCGCCCAGCGTGGCGTAGCTCCCGTATTGAAGTCGCACTTCGGTAGACGGCTCTGCCTGCGGCTGCCGCGTCACGACCTGGATGACGCCTCCGGTCGCGTTACGCCCGAAGAGGGTGCCCTGCGGTCCCTTGATCACTTCAACCTGGCGAACATCATTGAGCTCGAAAATCGTGGCGTCCGGGTTTGCCAGATACACACCATCCACATACATCGCCACCGGCGCCTCGTCGCCGAGCGCCCCGTTCATGGAGCCAACACCACGGATGAACGGTGTGGCCCCGAGACCCCGCTGGCTGAGCTCGACACCGGGAACGGCGAACGGGATGTCGATCGTATCGATCAGCACCAAAGATCGAAGGTCTTCGGCCGTGACCGCCGTGACGCTGAGTGGCACCGACTGAAGCTCCGCATCCCGTCTCTCGGCGGTGACCACGATCTCAGGGATTCCCCCTGCCTCGTTGTCCTGCGCTTCTGCAAGAGCGGGAGTCGAACACGCAAGCAAGACGGCGCCCGCTATTGGCGCCAGAGCAATAGTGATTTTCATGTGTCGTAGCGATGCGACCCAAGGGATCATTTTGCGTACGACAGGCTAAAAGCGTTTGCGGGCCCTCGCCATGACACCTTGGTATCGGTGTCCGGAGCGATGCGCAACTGAGGGCTGCCTCAACTCAGATGCAAGTCCGCATCCTGCCCGGCCGTCCTACGGCACGAGACGCATGGCATGTCGGTAGCCTGGGGGTGCGATTCTTGCGACTTGCCGCGGAATACCCTGTATCCCAGAGCGAGGTAGAGCACGATCACAGGAAGCACAATGCAGATGCCCACTGCAGCGAAGACCAGCGTCTTACGAAATTTCGCCGCTTCGAAGAGTGTGTACCGGTAAGGAACGACGTAGGGATACACGCTGGCCGCAATGCCCGCGAACGAGAGAATAAAGAGCGCGAGCACCCATTGCAGGGGCCGGCGGTCGTCGCTACCCCATACGCTCCTCCACAGCCTCCATACCACGACGCCGCCTGCCACCACAGCCACTGCGGCGAGGATGCCGTCGTTCGCGACAAAGCATCGGTGCGCAACGTGAGGGCTGACCAACGGAGTTCCTTTCCCGGGCGGAGTTATTGAGATGAAATCCGCCCGGAACGCGCACGCGTGCGTTGAATCCCTGGAAGATGGGGAAGACTTTCTCGATGGCATCGCGGATGCGGTCGTAGTCCTCGACCAGATATTCCCAAGAAACTTTCGAGCCTGATCCAATGATGGCGCGCGCCATGTGCGCGACGATCCAAGGCTCACCGCGCAGGTGGGAGCTTGCGGGAACTGCATGGCCCTGTGAGGCATGCACCATGCTCATGGCATCCTCGACGGTAACGAACTGCGGCTCGCCATTCGCGCGGATTTCCTCGCTGCGCGGGATGCACGGCAGGATGTATGCGTGCTGCCCATGCACGACGTGACTACGATTGAGTTTTGTAGAAATCTGGACGGTAAGTTTCAGCTTGCGGATCGCCGCGCTGATCCGATCTGTATCGGGTGATGCAGCGACGAAGTTGCCTCCGAGTGCGATGAGGGCCTTCGAGTCGCCTGCAATCATTGCTTCGAGGGCGAGACCGACGTCATGACCGCGCTTGCGCGGTGTCTTGAAGCCAAATACCTGCTCAACGCGGTCCAGCAACGCCTTGGGCGGACGCTCGTTGATTCCAACGGTTCGATCTCCCTGCACATTCGAGTGGCCTCGAACGGGCACGAGACCGGCGCCCGGTCTACCGATATTCCCTCGCAGCAGCATCAGGTTGGCGATGTGCTGCACGTTCTGTGTTCCTGTTTCGTGCTGCGTGATGCCCATTCCCCAGCATGCGATGACTGCATTAGCTTCGATGTATACCTTTGCCGCCGCCTCGAGTTGCTGCGTCGTGAGTCCGGAGGCATTGACGATTGCGTCCCACGAGGCGGCCTCGATGTCTGCTCGTAGAGTCTCGAAACCGGACGTGTGGCCTTTGATGAAGTCCAGATCCAACACGCTGGGTTGCCCGGTGGCGATCGCGAGATCCTCTGCCGCCAATACTGCTTTGATGATTCCCTTCAGAGCGGCCAGGTCTCCACCGACCTTTACCTGGTAGTAGTGGCTCGCGATCGGTGTCGAGGCGAATGTCATCATCTCGACGGGCTTCTG